>Ga0326727_10000540_pt1 | contig 155765 bp, 147 predicted proteins | sample MB2enrmetagenome_FD_207643 | JGI IMG/M metagenome (GOLD analysis project Ga0326727, IMG submission 207643) | Lab enriched peat soil microbial communities from McLean, Ithaca, NY, United States - MB29MY | ecosystem: Environmental > Terrestrial > Soil > Wetlands > Peat | place: USA: New York...
GCTCGAGCAGGCCGGGCTGATCTCACGCAAGCCGGGGGTTGCCCGCAGCATCGCTGTCCTGCTCGATCGCTCCGACCTGCCCGAGCTGAACCCGGGGCATGGTCAACCGGTCAAAATCACTGTGACGAGGTACTAGGTGTGGCGCCTTGCTGTCGAGGTTCAACCCATACCCTACCCCGGCGGACAGCAGCGCCAAGAAAGCGCACCCTACGATCTTACCCGCGCCCACAGCACCCTACCTCGCCTTGCCAGGGCTTAGTATGGTGCTTCCGTGCGGAAATGCAAATGTTACGCAGGACCGTGTAACGGGACGCCCTTCTCGGCGAGGAGGTCTCGGACCTCTTGCAGGGTCATCTCGGCGCTGCTCCATGCCTTTAGGTTATCAGCGGGCTTAAAAGGCTTGCGGCCATCGTAGGCGTGGAAGGTTTCGTCCCTTCCGTCGTCTCCGCTAAAGATCACCTTATGGTAGGGGACGAGGCCCTTACCAGTAACCCCTAGCTTCACCCGCGGGTTTGAGTTCCCAGCGTCTTTACAATCAATAAGATGGACGAACGCGTAGAGCGTGGACTCAAAGGGGCTCTTCATTTTGCGCCACGCTGTAGCGAACGTAGCGTCCGAAGGCAGCTTGTCTATGGCCATTGCCGACTCGACCCTGTTTCATCAAGCAGGCATAACAGAATCGTGACGGTCGGCCTAGGCGGCATTTCGCCCTCTAATGGCGGAGGGGAGGATGATAGGCCTCGATGAGGCGCCTCGCTGTCAGGGATGCGACAAAAACTTCAGCATCGCGAACACGAAGCCCAGCAGTGTGACCTGTGATGCCGCGATAGTGCCGATGAGGACCCAGGTTGTCGGCAAATGCTCCAAACGCCCGCGCATGAACGCCAGATCCCGGACCGCGGTCTTCATATCGGACCGAAGGTCTTTGACATCGTCTTCCAGGCGTGCAACCCGCATTGCCATGATATCGGGAGGATCGGTAGGGCCGCCGCCGCTGTCAAGGGGCTTCCGCGGAAAGGCAACAATGGAAGGCTCTTTTCTCCCCTGACCGCCACTCATATCGTGTCCAGTTCTTTGTGGCTTATCGCGCCAGCCGGGGCGGGGGTGTCGTTGTCCATGGTGTCTCGGGTCGCTTCATCGACGACTGACGCGACGTGCGATCGGAGGAAACCACAATTCATGCATACCAACGTATAAAGTGGATAGTGCCGACCGGTCGTCTTCACGGGCATCACGGTTGTCTCTCCCGGCTCGCCAACCAGCCCCCACTGCGCCTGCCCACAGAATGGGCATGCGAGATGCGCGCCCTTTCGCAGAAAAAACCGGGTGATCTTCAAAATGTCGTCGGGTTGCGGATCGGGATGCTCGGTCATCGGAATACCATTATTGGTCAGATATTATATCCCTCCATGCCCTTGCAACACCTAGTGCAAACTCGCCCAGCCGGAGGCGCGCCGCGGATCGTCCGGTCATACCCTTCCGTTGCCAGGCAAGCACGCGTGCCTTGGCTTCGGCCTGCACGGCTTCGAGGATGCCCTCCTCGTTGAGAAAGTCGTCGAGGCTGCTGCCCCAGTGAGGATTGTCTTTGATCAAGCTTGCGTCTCCCCGCCGCCGCTGCCCCCGACCTGGATAATCCGCTGGTGTTTGGGGTATGCACTATCGATCAGGAACTTCGCGTTCCCGTCCATCAATGTTGCCAATCAATCCCTGCGGCTTCAGCCCAACCGATAGCCGCCTCGATCGCCCCGTCCGGGAGGGTCGTATAAGCCTGGAAAATATGGTCGATCGGATAGCCGGCCCGCAGATTGACGACAATGGTTTCCGCCAGGACCCGCGTGCCCGCGATGCACGGATCACCGCTCATCACCTCCGGATCGGCCACCACCTCCACGCGCGACATTCTCGCCTCCTCACTTTCGCAACTTCGACAACGGGCCGCTGGCACGAAACGCCTGAGCTGTCCCGCCAGACCCGACGCCCTACGTCAACCGCACCTGCACATAACTCCCGGGCGCATCCTCGATCACCGCCAGCTTGCCATCCCCCGGCACCCGGGCCGCCACCTGCGCCTTGCCATGTGACAAAATCCAGCGCTGCCAATCCGGCCACCACGACCCCGCCATCTCCGTCGCTCCCGCCAACCACGCGTCCGCATCGGCAGGAAGCTCCTTGTTGATCCAATGCCCGTACTTCCCACCCTCCGGCGGATTGACGACGCCCGCGATATGCCCCGAGGCCGCCAGCACGAACCGCTTCGGCCCGCCCAGCAACTGAGTCCCCCGATACGTCGATTTCCAGGGCGCGATATGATCCTCTCGGGTCGAGAGGAAATACGCCGGCGTCTGAATCTTTCCCAGGTCGATCCCCACCCCGTCCAGCTCGATCGCCCCTGGCTCCTTCAGCAAATTCTCCTGGTACATCTTGCGCAGGTAGAAACTGTGCATCTTCGCCGGCATCCGGGTGGAATCCGCGTTCCAGTACAGCAAATCGAACGGGAACGGATCATTTCCCATCAGATAGTTATTCACCACAAACGACCAGATCAGGTCGTTGGCCCGCAGCATGTTGAACGTCGTCGCCATCTCGCTGCCCTCGAGATAGCCGCGCTTGGCCATCTTCTCCTCCAGCGCCCGCAACTGCTCCTCATCGATGAACACGCCGAGCTCGCCGGCCTCCTGGAAGTCCAGCATCGTCACGAAGAACGTCGCCGTCTTCACCCGGTTGTCGTTCTTCTCCGCCATATAGGCCAGGCTGCATGCCGTCAGGGTGCCGCCGAGGCAATAGCCGATGGCGTTCACCTCCCGCTCTCCGGTCGCCAGCTCAATCGCGTCCAGCGCGGCGAGGAAGCCCTCCTTCAGGTAGTCATCGAAGCCGCGCTCGGCCATCGTCTCGTCCGGGTTGACCCAGGAGATCACGAACACCGTATGCCCCTGCGACACCGCCCAGCGGATGAAACTGTTCTTCGGCCGCAGATCGAGGATGTAGAACTTGTTGATCCACGGCGGCACGATCAGCAGCGGCCGCTTCAGCACCTTCTCGGTCGTCGGCGTGTATTGCAGCAACTGCATCAGGTCGTTCTGGAACACCACCTTGCCCGGCGTCACTCCGATGTTGCCGCCCAGCTTGAACGCATCCGTGTCCGTCATCTTGATGCGCAACTGACCCTTGCCGCGCTCCAGGTCGCCCAGCAGGTTGTTCAGCCCCTTCAGCAGGTTCTCCCCGCCGGTCTCGGCGGTCTTGCGCAGCACCTCGGGGTTGGTCATCAGGAAGTTGGTCGGGCTCATCGCGTCCATGAACTGCCGCGAATAGAAATCCACCTTCTGCGCCGTGTGGCTGTCCAGCCCGTCCACATGCGTCACCACGTCATGCACGTAGCGCGCCGACAGCAGGTAGGACTGCTTGATGAAATCGAAGACCTCGTTTTCCTTCCAGGCATCGTCCTTGAACCGCCGGTCGCCGGAGGCGTCGATCACCGGCTCCGACTCGAGTCCCATGATCCGCCGCGTCGTGTTCTGCCAGAGCGTCACATAATCCTGCCAGAAGCCGAGCTGCGCCTGCATCAGCCGCCCGGGGTTGGCCATCAGCCGCGCCGTCATCTCCATGAACGCCCGGCCGATGTTCAGCGGATCGGCCGCGTGCTCCTCCAGCGGCTGGCGCTTGAGCCATTCGGCCACCAGCCGCTGGGAGCGTTCGGCGATATCGGCCATGGAGCGGCCGACAAAGGCCGGGTCCGGGATCTTGAAGGCAGGCATCTCCGGGGCGGCAACCCCGGTGGGCGTCTTCACGGCGGGGAGCGTTTCCTTGGTCTTATCGTTGGCAGCCATTTAGACATCCTTTGCGTCGGCGACATCAGCAGCTACACAGTCCGCGCGTAGCGAGAGCGGACCCGACATATGGCGTTGAGTGTAGAAGGCGTGCAACCTAAAGGCGCGACAAAACCGGTTCAAGCCGGGTATCTTTACGGACTGCGAACCGGACTATCGCTTGTCGGCGTCTGCCTGTTGGCCGGATGTTCCTCGACCAGCTCGATGAATCCGATCAACTGGTGGCACCGCCAGGAAGGCGGCAAAATCGCCGAAGATCGGCCGCCGCCGCCGGGCGCCGATCAACCGTACCCGGCTGTCGGCACCGTGCCGAACAAGCCGGCGCCGCCGGATGCCGAGGCGCTGAAGAAGCTGACCGATTCGCTGATCGCCGACAGGACGAATGCGCAGCATGCGGCGCAGGAAGCGCCGTTGGCAGATCCATCCTCGCCCGCGGCGTCGCCGGCGCTGTTCGGAGTCGGCACCGCGCCGCCTCCGCCGCCGGCCTCCGCTGCCCCGCCGCCATCCGCCTCCGCTGCGCCCGCCGCCCCGTCGGAACCCCCGGTGGCAAGTGCCTCGCTGCCGGCCGCCGCCGCCCCGCCTGCGCCGCCGCCGCCCGCGGCCCCGCCCGCTCCGGCCCCGCGCAAACCTGTGCAAAGCGCGGCGCTGGAAGCCCCGCCCGCGGCGGCTGCGACTCCGGAAGCCGCCGCCGGGCCGCCGCCGGAACTGCCTGCCGCACCGCCGCCGCGTGCGCCGGACGCACCGCCGCCGCCGGTGGCCGCTGCCGCGCCACCGCCGATGCCGCCGGCAACCCCGGGCATTTCCTCGGCGTCCATCGTGTTCGTCGAGGGTTCGATCGCGCTGTCCGCTCCGGCCGCCGACGAGGTTAAATCCTTCGCCGCCAGCCGCGGCAAAGGCGTCATCGTCGTCACCGGCTACGGCGACTCGGAGTCCAGCGATCCGTCGGCTCAGTCCGCGGCGCTGGGCATCGGCCTCGCCCGCGCCAATGCTATCGCTGACGCGCTGAAAGCGGATGGCGTCCCGGCCGATGCCGTCCGCGTCAACGCAGAAGCTTCCGGTCGCGGCGCGTCGCTGCGCTTGCTACAATAAGTTTTTAGTACCTCCCGAAAGGCTTGTCATGAGTAGCGATTCCTCCGGCGAATTCCATCGCATCCGCCGCCTGCCGCCTTACGTCTTCGCCGAGGTGAACACGGCCAAGGCGAAGGCGCGCGGCGCCGGGGAGGACATTATCGACCTCGGCATGGGCAACCCCGACAGCCCCACGCCGCCGCATATCGTCGCCAAGCTGATCGAGACCGTGCAGGACCCGCGCTCGCACCGTTACTCCGTCAGCAAGGGCATACCCGGGTTGCGCCGGGCGCTGGCCGCCTACTACCAGCGGCGCTTCGATGTCGGGCTGGACCCGGAGACGGAGGTTGTCGCCACGCTCGGCTCGAAAGAGGGGTTGGCCAACCTGGCCTCGGCGATCACCAGCCCGGGCGATACGATCCTGGTGCCGAACCCGTCCTATCCGATCCACCAGTTCGGCTTCATTATCGCGGGGGCGGCGGTACGCAGCATCCCGGCTTTTCCGGGCGAGGACATGCTGCGGGCGCTGGACCGTGCGGTGCGGCATTCCGTGCCGAAGCCGACGGCGCTGATCGTGAACTTCCCATCCAATCCGACGGCGTACCTGGCGGACCTGGATTTCTACAAGGAAATCGTCGCCTTCGCCCGCAAGCACGAGATCTGGATCATGTCCGATCTGGCCTACGCGGAAATCTATTTCGGCGACAACATTCCCCCGTCGATCCTCCAGGTGCCCGGCGCCAAGGACATCGCGGTGGAGTTCACCAGCTTGTCGAAGACCTACTCCATGCCCGGCTGGCGGATGGGCTTCGCGGCCGGCAACCAGCGGCTGATCAACTCGCTGACGCGGATGAAGTCGTATCTCGACTACGGCGCCTTCACGCCGATACAGGTGGCGGCGGCGACGGCGCTGACCGGGCCGCAGGATTGTGTCGATCAGGTCCGCGCCCTGTATAAGGAACGCCGCGACGTGTTGATCAAAGGGCTGGTTTCCGCGGGCTGGGACATGCCGAGTCCGGAAGGATCGATGTTCGCCTGGGCGCCGATTCCGCCGCAATACGCCCACCTGGGCAGCGTCGAATTTTCGAAACTGCTGCTGGAGCGGGCGAAGGTCGCGGTGGCGCCGGGCCTCGGCTTCGGCGAATACGGCGAAGGTTTTGTCCGCATCGCCCTGGTGGAGAATACCCACCGCCTGCGGCAGGCGATCCGCAACATCCGCGGCTTTCTGCAGTCCGGGTCGAATGTCGCCGAACCGGCGCTGTCCGAAACGGCTGTTCCATGACCCGGCCGCTTTCCGTCGGGATTGCCGGTCTGGGGACCGTCGGCGGCGGCGTGCTGAAGCTGCTGCGGGACAATGCGGACATTGTGACCGCTCGCGCGGGGCGGCCAATCGCGGTGACGGCGGTCTCGGCGCGGGACCGGTCGAAGGATCGCGGCGTCGCGGTGACCGGGCTGCGCTGGTACGACGATCCGGTCGGGCTGGCGACCGATCCCGGCGTGGACGTGGTGGTGGAGCTGATTGGCGGCTCGGACGGTCCGGCGCGCGCGCTGGCGGAGGCAACCATCGGCGGCGGCAAACCGCTGGTGACCGCGAACAAGGCGCTGCTGGCGGTGCATGGCGCGGAGCTGGCTCGTTCGGCCGAGGAACGCGGCGTGACCTTGAAGTTCGAGGCGGCCGTGGCCGGCGGCATCCCGGCGATCAAGGCGCTGCGCGAGGGGTTGGCCGGCAACCGGATCAGCAACGTCGCCGGCATCCTGAATGGCACCTGCAACTATATTTTGACGCAGATGCGCGAGCGCGGCCGGGAATTCGCCGATGTGCTGGCCGACGCGCAGAAGCTCGGCTACGCGGAAGCCGATCCCAGCTTCGATATCGATGGTGTCGATGCCGCCCACAAGCTGGCGATCCTCGCGGCCCTCGCGTTCGGTCGGCCGGTGTCGTTCGACGACGTGCATGTCGAGGGCATCCGCCGGATCTCCGCCCTGGATATCGCCTTCGCGACGGAGCTGGGCTACCGCATCAAGCTGCTGGGCATCGCCCGGCAGACCGAGGCGGGGATCGAAACCCGGGTGCATCCCTGCATGGTGCCGCAGACCGCGCCGATCGCCAGGGTGGACGGGGTGTTCAATGCTGTGGTGGCGGAGGGCGATTTCGTCGGCCGGGTGATGCTGGAGGGCCGCGGGGCAGGGGCGGGGCCGACGGCCTCCGCGGTCGCGGCGGACCTGATCGATATTGCGAGGGGGCGGTTCACGCCGGTCTGGGGCGCTTCGGCGGCTTTGCTGTCCAAGGCGCCGTCAGTGCCGATGAGCAGCCATGTCGGGGCGTATTATTTGCGCCTGATGGTCGTCGATCGTCCCGGGGTAATCGCGGATGTGACGGCGATCCTGCGGGACATGGGTGTGTCGCTGGAATCGATGCTGCAACGCGGCCGCAGCCCCGGTGAGGCTGTGCCGGTGGTGCTGGTGACGCATGAAACCAAGGAAAGCGCGATGCGGGAGGCGCTGGATCGCATCGGCGCGCTGCCGACGGTGATGGAGGAGCCGGCGCTGATTCGGATCGAGGCAGGTTAGGGGGCGCGGTCCCGGTTCGTCGATACGGCGCGGCGAGGTCGGTCTGACGGCGCTGCTTGCAGGACGGAGTCCATGACGCCATTTTGGCACGACCATACGGTGACGGCGGACGGATTGAGCGGCAACCTGTTTAGCGTGTTCATTGCTTGATTGAGCAGAAGGTCCCCATGCACCGGTTTCTCTTTGGACCCGTCAATTCCCGGCGCCTGGGTCGGTCGCTCGGCGTGGACCTGCTGCCGTTCAAGACGTGCTCGCTCGACTGCATCTATTGTGAGTGCGGCTGGACCACCGACAAGACCTTGAGGCGTGGCGAACTGGTTCCGGTGTCCGAGGTGATCGCGGAGCTGGACGACTATCTTCCGGCAAATCCTGACGTCGACTATGTAACCTTCTCGGGTTCGGGCGAGCCCACGTTGCATACCGGTATCGGGACGATCATCGAACATTTGAAGCAGGCTTATCCCAAGATAAAAGTTGCGGTCCTGACCAACGGCACGTTGCTCGGCGACCCGGTCGTGCAGTCCGGCCTCGCCGGGGCCGATCTGGTGGTTCCTTCGCTCGATGGCGCAACGGAGACTGCATTCCGGGCGATTTGCCGGCCGGCTGATGGCGTGACGGTGGCGTCCGTGATCGCTGGGATCGCGTCCTTCCGCCGGCGGTTCGCCGGACTGCTGCTGTTGGAGATATTCATCGTGCCCGGGATAAACGACAGTCCCGGCGAGTTGTCGGCATTGAAACAGGCCGCGACGTTCATCGACCCCGCCGCGATTCAGCTCAATACCCTCGACCGGGCGGCCCCGCACGGCGAAGTGACGCGGCCGGACGACGATGCGCTCCGCTCGATTCGCGAATTCTTCGAGCCGTTGCAGGTCCAGACAGTACGGCGGCGGCAAAAGGGCGAGCCGGTGCCGTGGAGCGACCCCGCCGTCTTCCAGGACATTTTGAAAGTATTGGAGAAAGGCCCGACGCGCTTCGGACGGTTGTCGTTGGCAGCCGGCATTCGCGAGGGCGTGCTGGCCAAGACACTGGTGCAAATGAGCAGTCAGGGGCTCGTTCGTTACGATAATGATGGCGGTGATGTAAGTCTGTTCGGCTTGTCCTGAATGGCTTCACGCCTTTCGACCCCGGTCAGGGAAGCGCGGATCGAGCATGTCGCCGGGGTTGAACCGCACGGGCAAGCCGTCTTGCTTTTGCTTCGGCGCCACGGATCCAGTATTTGGGCGGCCATCCATGCCTATATCAGAGGCCAAATCGGCGGGGTTGCCCTCAATCCGCCTTTCTGAAGAAATCGTAACTCTGATCGTCCGGAAAGGTCAGTCGAAGAAGGTTCTGCTGCCCCGCCTTGTCCATCTGAAGCTGCACGAATGCAAACGGCAGCGGACCGAGCGATTCGGCCACCGCGGTGAACCTTCCGGCCCGCACAAACGTCGCCGTAAAGACGTTGCCATCCCACGCGTCAAGCTTCAGTGCCGCGCCAGTGGTTTCGAATGTCATGATCTGGCCTCGGACGTCAATGCCGACCGAAATCCTGCCGAAGGCCGGGTTGGTGAAAGTCCCGTTCAGCGTATCCGCGGCGGGAGACGGTTGCGGGTTGGCGGGCTTCGCGAAGACCTTTTTACTGGCCTCGTAACTATCGACGGCCGCCTTGTAGCGGATCGCCACATCGTCCACCTCGGGGTTGGCCAGGATGCGGTCCAACGTCCAGCGCCCGATCGCATCCGGGAGTCCCTGATTGTCTTCGTTGGTCAGCACGATGACACCAACGTTCTTTTCCGGTAACAGACCGACATAGGCGCCGAAGTTGGCGGTGCCTCCGTTGTGCCAGACGATCTCGCCGTTCGGTGTCTGCTGGACAACCCAGCCGGACGCATAGGACGCTGAGTTGCTCATGGCGATCCGCGGCAGGCGGGTTACTTCGAGGTTTGCCTCCGACACCAGGCGATGTCCCTCGAAGCTGCCCTTGCCGAGTTGCAGGCGGACCCAGCGCGCCATATCCTCGACTGTGGAGTTGATGTCGCCGGCGCCGAAGTAATCGTACGGAAAAATCTGAGTAAACGGCACTTCGACCGTGCCTTGCGGCGTCCAACGATATCCCACCGCGTGATCGCCCTCCGCCTCGATCGCCGCGGCGGTATAGGATGTTTCCGTCATCGCCAGCGGCTCGAGAAATTCCTTGCGCAGCACTGCGTTCCAGTCCCGCGCCCCGGCCGCCCGGGCGAGGATGCGGCCGGCCTGCAAGTGGGTGATGTTGGTGTAGGAGAACGTCGACCGGAAGCTCGATACAGGTGCGACATAGCGCAGCGAGCGGATCAGCTCCGCCTCGGGGTAGCCGAGCATGCCCAGCCCGTCGTTGACCTCCGCCGGAAGGCCGGAGCGTTGCGCCAACAGGTCGAACACGCGGAACTCGCGGGTGACCCAGGGGTCCTGAAGCTGAAACTCCGGCGCCAGGTCGACGACCCGGTCGTCCCAATGCAGCTTGCCGCGGTCGACCATGACCGCCATGCTGGCGGCGAGAAAAGCTTTCGTTACAGAGCCGATTTGGAATACTGTGCGCGTATCGATTGGCGAGGTGCCGGATTTGCTGCGCACACCGAAACCTTTGCTGTAGACCAGCTTGTCGTCAGCGACGATGCCGATGGCAAGGCCTGGCGCATCGTAGGTTTTCATGCCCTCTGCGATGTAGGATCCCAGCGACGGCGCCAATGTGCTTAGAAAATCCGCCGCATGCAGGTCCGCCGCAAAAGCCGGGACCGCTGAAAGAGCACCGCAGGAGACGACGGCGGCCATATATAGTTTTCGGCGAAACGATGCGGTCATCTCGGCTCGCTTTCATGCTGGACCCGGGCGAGGAATGTTTACCGGCAGAGGTTCAGCACAATGCACACTTGTGCAAGCCCTTGCATCGCCCTGGGCTGCCGCGCGGACCCGGCGGGCAGCGGCAATGTCATCGAAATTTCCGGCGGCGGCGGCTTTCTTTCCAGTATGTCTCGGCGGTCACGATCGCGTGTTTGAACGTCGTGCATGGCCGGCCCGAGGAGCCGGCCATGCGCGGAAGCGGATGCGGGGTTAGTGGTGCAGCGTTTGCAGATACGCGATGATGTCGAGGCGCTTCTGCAGATCCGGCTGTCCGGGATAGCCCATCTTCGTGCCGGGAATGAGCGCCTGCGGCTTCCGCAGATAGACCTCCAGAACGTCGGGCGTCCAGGTGATCCCGGAGTTGATGTTGGCCTGGCTATAGGCGTATCCGGGTTCCATGCCGCTGTGGCGGCCGACGACGCCGAATAGCGAGGGGCCGACCTTGGCCTTGTGCTCAATGTTGGTGTGGCACAAGGTGCAGATTGAGTTGAACAACGCTTTGCCGGCTTCGGGATCGCCGCCGGCGCGGGCGGGCCCGCTGAAAACGGCGGCGGAAGCAAGCATCAATGCGGCGAGAGAGACACGTTTCATCGGGCGGATTCCTCGTTTATTGTGAATGAAAAGGGGTGGCTTATTGCGCCGGAATCTTCTGGCGCAGCCACTCGCCGATCAGCAGCACGGTCGGCTCGGTGATATCGACATCGGCAAGGTCGTCAGCCGCGAGGTCGGACGCAAAGCCCTCGACACTGGCGTCATGTTCCTGCTGCCCGGCGTCCTTCAGGGCGATGAAGGCTTCGGTCAGGCGCTGGTGCGTTGCCCGGACCGTTTCCTGCTCCGCCTTCAGCTTATCGGCGTCCGCAATCGCCCATTTCATGTCGGGCGAAACCTTGCCGGCGGCGAGCTGCGGCAGCAGGGTCAGCGGCGGCAGGATGAATTCATCTTCCGCCTCCATGTGGCCTTTGAACGCCTCGATCAGGTTTTTCGCCGCAACGCCGATCGGCCCGGGCCGCTCGGCCAGCTTGGTCAGATAGGCGATGTCGCCCTCGTGCTCCATCTCCTCGGACGGCGGGATGTCCTTGCCGGGCTGGGCGCTGGCGGAGCCGAGCAGGCCGGGCACGACGAGCGTGCAGCCCAGCAGCATCGCGGCGATGGGGATTGTTTTCAGATTCATGGCACTTCCTTTTCTTGGCTCGGTGGCGGACACGGGTAGAGCGCGCTCTCTCAACGCGGGTCCGGATTAGCGGTAAAGCGTTATTTGGGCAAACCGGCAACCGCCGTGAAACATGTACTTAAAAGGATTGTTTACACGGCTCCGCCTCGGTAGCGAACCGCCGGGGCGGAGGTGGGATCAGAAGATCATCCAGGCGAACAGCATCAGCGCGTTGTTGTCGCCGGCGTTGCGGCCGTATCCGTCATAGTTTTTGGTGCCGCCGTTGAACTGGGTGTAGACGATGTACTGCACGCCGATCTTGAAGTTCGCCAGCGGACGCCAGAACGAGTCCTCCTTGCCGAAGGGAACCCAGTCTGCCTCGATAATGAAGTCGTTGCTGTTCGGCTTGCCGTTTGCGCTGCCATTCAGCGGCGCCGGCTGGTAAAGCACCGGGTTGGCCGGCCCCCACGACTTTTGCCAGCCGAACGTCAGGCCGTAGGTGTTCTTATACCAGTAGGAGACGTTGGCCTGGAACGTATTGAGATTGTAGTTTGAGCCAAGCGCCGATCCGTTCGCGTTGTTATAGATGCCGGTCGACCCGTTCAGGTTCTGGTTCTCATGGGTGTAAATGGCCTGCGCCGTTGCGATGTGGGTGCCGTCACCCAGGAACTGATACCCGGCGTCAACCGAGTAATCGGTGTAGCGGTCCTGACCGAAAGCGTTGCTTGTCGCGAATGTATCGACCGTCGGATTGACGTCCGCATACATGAACGTTCCACCGACATGGGCCTGCTGGTCGTTCCACTGCCATTGGTAAGCGGCGCGGAGGTATGGTGCAGGGCTGACGGTGTTGCCGATGCCGAAGCCATTGCCGACGCGGCCGAGCGCCCAGGAACTCAGGCTGCTGTAGAAACCGCCTTCGAGATACAGCGAACTGTCGTACCAGGCATAGGCCGTGTAGCCAAGGGCGTTCTGGTTGAATCCGGTGGACAGCATCACGTCGGCCGTCGGAGTCGGTGCGAGCTTGGAACTGATATACGGGAAGCTCCAGGCATAGGTTGTGTTGAACGGATCCTGCACATACGGATTGTTGTTGATCGTGGTGCCGACCCGCAGTTGCTTGTCGCCGATGTCGAAGGTCGTGGTGTACGGGACGATGTCGGTATTGTCCCAATTGAACTCATTGCCGTCCTGCGAGTAGGTGACCGCCTGGATGAAGGCGCCGCTGTGCTCGCCGATGTTGCCGCCGACGAACAGGCTGACCTGATCGAACGCGGCGGTATTATTGTAGCCATAGGGCGCACCGGGGCTGGTGCCGCTCGGCAACGACTTGGCAACGTTGGTGAACGTCGGCTGGACCATGATCGCGATCGGCACGTGCGACACCCAGCCCTCACCGCCGGTGATGGTGTAGCCGCTCATTTTGAACTCCCGTCCGAACGGGGTGAGCTGCGGGCCGTAAGCGCCGATATGACACTGGATGCAGGGATAGCCGGTTTGCGCTGCGAAGGCCGGGATCGCTTGAGCCGGCTTGGATGCCGACAGAAGCGCAGCGAGCGTGAGCACAAAGATGCCGAACCAAGTTGGGCCGACTCCGTATGGAGTTCGGATTTTAGCAGTCATTGACGTTCCCCAATTTTACGCTGCCGGATACCCTCACACCCGTGCGAGTCGTTCATTGATCTAGATCAATTCGTCGGCCGTGGCCAGGATTTTTCCACCGCATTGTTTTGGCGATACAAATCCGCTGAAATCACGACCGGCCGACGGCCGGCGAATGCGAAACGGTTCGATTGGCTCGGTGGTTGCGGACAGCCGGCCTTTAAAAGGATCGAGATGCCAACTCCGTCATTGCTTCAACCAACCGTTGCCGTCGCGCCGCCGCCTTGCCGCTTCTGGTGCCCGATGGCTCTTCCCGGCCCGTCTTGACCACGCCGCTTCGCCATCAATGCCCCTGATCGGAGAGATGACCCGGGTGATGATCGTTGCAGCCAATACTGGCCGGACTGTCGGAACCGTTACCCGTAGTTGAACAGTGCCATGAATCCGAAGTCCATATGCAACTGCTGATGGCAGTGAAACAGCGACGGCCCCGGATTGTTGGCGACGAAGTCGAATGCCAGCTCCTGAAACCCGCCCAGCATCGCCACGTCCTTCACCACGCCGGACGTCGCCTTGCCGCCGATATGAGTCAGTTCGAAGCTGTGCCGGTGCAGGTGCACGGGATGGACGTCGTCGCTCGCGTTCCGCAGCTTCACGCGGTAGCGGGCCCCCTCATGCAGCGTGAAGCCCGGCCTCATCGTCTCCATTGAAAACGCTTCGCCGTTGATCGTCCACCGGTTGAAGCCGTTCAGCGCAGCGTTGTGCTTTACAATGGTCATCTCGATGGTTTCGTCCGGAACCGCCGCTGTGGCCGGGCGACCGAACCGCGTGTAGTCCCAGTCGAACGGCCTCGGCTTGCGCCATTCCGGCTTGCCGGTGCGGCCGGCGTATTCGACCACGATGCCCATCCCGTGGCCTCGGTCGCCGTCGTCGAGGTCGCCCATGATCCAGAGCCCGGGATTTTTCATCTCCACCAGCGCCGAGACCCGCTCCGCCGTGCCGAGCCACAGCACCGGCACCTCCGCCTGAACCGGCACCGGATTGCCATCCAGCGCGATCACCCGGAACACATGCCCCGGCAGCGCCAGGCTGCGGATCTCGGTGGCGCTGGCATTCAGCACGTGGAACAGCACCCGCTCGCGCGGCATCACCCGGATCGGCTCGCCGTGGCCCAGCATCCGCCCGTTGATGCTGAACAGGTCGTAGCCGACCTCGAATCCCTTGGTCTTGTCGTGCGCTTCGGCGTCCGCCGCCTGGCCGATGCGCTGCAGCGCGGGCAACGGCGTGCCGGCCAGCGCATCCATCGCCATGTCACCGCCGCGGCTGAACTGCGGCGCGAATTCCTTCAACACCAGGAAGACTTCGCGGTCGTACGCCCCGGGGTCGTCCTTCGGCTCGATATAGAGCGGGCCGGCGAGCCCGGTGTAGGTGCCGCGGTTGAGGTCGCCGAAAGCCGGCACATGCGTGTGGTAGAAGCGGAAGCCCGGCGGTCCCGGCTCGAAGGCGACGCGTTGCGCGCCGTGCGGCGGGACGAACGGTGATCCTTCCTCCGCCGCGCCATCCACATCCGGCGGGATCATCTGCCCGTGCCAATGAACCAGTTCCGGCGTGTCGGTGTCGTTGCGGATATCCACCACGACGCGCTGGCCTTGCCGCAAGCGCAGCAGCGGGCCGGGGAACTGGCCGTTATACAGCGTCGTTGAAACAATATGACCGGGCGCCAGCTCCACCAGCCCGGTGGCGATACGCAGCGTGTAATCCGCCCGGGTCTCGTTCCCGGCGCCCCGGGCGGCGGCCGGCACAACCCCCGCCATTGCCACCGCCGCGGCCTGCTGCAACAGCGTTCGGCGGTTCATGGCATTCTCCCGGGTGGTCGCCACTACAGGGCCTGGAGCCAATCCATAAACGGCGGGAACGTCAACAGCAGCCCGGCGATCAGCATCAGCGCCGAGGCGAGGTTCACCCACAGAAGCCGCACGTCGCGCCCGGCCCAGCGCCGCGACAGAATGAACCAGGCCACCAGCCACACGAGAATCCCGGCCGTGCTGACGCCGGACAACGCTCCGGTCGGCTTCCAGATTGCCATAACGCGGTTGATCGCCGGGACGGCATCCGCGGCGAAGGCGAAGACGCCGAACGCGCATGATCCGATCGCCGCCGACAGGACCGCGGCCGCGCCGGGACCATTGCGCAGCAGCGCCGGTGGCGGCGAAGGAAGGGAGTCGGTCATGCTACTTGTTTTCATACAGGATGATTTGCGCCCCGCCCCTGACCGGCGCGCTCTTGTTCAGAAACGCACCAACCCCGCCCGCCACGGCGGTGGCGAAGAAGGCGACCGCTGTGAAACTCAGCACGGCGGCGCGCAGGGAGCGGTGGCGAGCCAATTGCGGGCCGTACTTGATGAATACGTACGCAACCATCGTCATCGCGATCGGCGTGAACCACGCAATATGCTCTTTCCACTCCATCCCGAGGTCATGCCACCCGGAGGTAAGCGGGCTCGATAGCAGAAGGCTGCGCGGATAACCGGACAGATCGGTTGTCCCGGCCGGCGGAGCGGCGCGATACCAGGGATAGATGAGATAGGCGCCTGACAGAACAGTCAGCCAGGCAAGCACCGCCATGCTGATCAGGTAGAAGCGGAACATCCGGGTTTCCCACCGCGACGGCTGGATTCGCGGGCCGGCGGCGGAGGTGGCGTAGAGCACCCCGATCGCGCCGGAGAACGCCAGCATGAACAAGGCGCCGAATCCCATGCCGTGCAGCACCGTGATCAGGTCGCGGTAGGAGATCTCCATAGCCGGGACCTATTTCAGCGTATCGAGGTATGCGATCAGGTCCGCCCTTTTGGTGGCGTCCTTCACGCCCGCATAGGCCATCTTCGTCCCCGGAATGACGGCGCGCGGTGCTGCCAGGTATGCCTCCAGTTCGGCGTCGGTCCAGGTGATGTTGGCCGCCAGATTGGCTGGCGAATAGGTGTATTCGGGCACCGAGCCGGTCTTGCGTCCGACCACGCCGAACAGGGTCGGGCCGATCTTGTTGTCGCCCGCACGGTTCGCGTGGCAGACGACACAGTTGGATTGGAACACCGCCTTGCCGGCGACGGGATCGCCGGCCAGGGCGGACCCCGGCATCAGAAGGCTCACGAAAGCAGCGGCGGCCAGGCTGGCGAATGCGACGCGCGCTTGACGAACGGTCATGGTCGATCTTCCTTTCAGCACGCGATTAATGAGCAGCCGGCAGCTTGGCGCGCAGCGCGTCGCCAATCATCAGGATCGTTGGTTCCAGGATCTCCAGATCGGTCAGCGAATCGCCGGCCGCCGATTCCGCGAACTCCTTGGCGTCGTTGTCGTTGGCCTCGATAGCGGCGGCGAGCAGGGCGTTGAGCGCTTCGGTGGTCTCCGCATGCTCGTTGAAGATCTGCTCGCGTTCGGCTTTGACACGGTCAGTCATCGGCAGCGCCCAGGCCATGTCCGCGGTCACCTTCCCGTCGGCCAGCAGGGGCAGCAGGGTCAGCGGCGGCAGGATGAACTCCCGCTCACGCGCATAGTGCTTTTCCAGCAGGGCCAACGCCTCCTTCGCCGCGGGTCCGACCGGTGCCGGCTTTGCGGCGAGCAGGGTCAGTTGCTCGGTGGTTTCCTTCTGCTCGATGCGCAGCGCCTGAGGGATGGGATGCGCCTGCGCCGCGGCGGGCGAGGCCTGCGCGAACGCAGCGCCTGATGGCATCATCCAGGACGCGGCGGCGAGTGCCATGATCCCGAAAAGGGTTGGCGATCTTGGATGCATATCTTTTTTCCTCCAGGCGGAACCGGCGCCGCGATGGTGCGGCCTGTAAAGCGGGTAACAGACCGGAAGCGAAGCAACAACGGGAAAGTGCTTATCTCGCCGGCATTGCGAGCGGCGATGAGTTGGTTTGGACAAATGTCATATGACTGTACGCAGATCATAATACTGCGCCGCGGCGTTCGGACGCGCCTCCGTCAAATCGGCCCTAGGCGCGGCTCGGATCATTGATCTCGCTCAAACCGTGTTATCGCGTAACCAGCGATCGTCCAGGTGAGGCACCGCCCGATTTACCGCTGGCACTCTCAGGGGAAGAGTGCTAAGACCCTTCGCTTTGGCGCACGATAGCCTCGGCGGCCCCAACCCGGCTGCCCGCCGATCGGCCATGTCACTTGGCACCAGAAAACGAAGGCTTCGCCGCAGGCATCCGCCCGCGGCGATGCGGCCTCGTTTGTCATTCGGGAAGGATTCGAGAATGCCTGCTAAAGATGTCCGCTTCGGCACAGACGCCCGCCAGCGCATGGTGCGCGGCGTAGACCTGCTCGCCGAGGCCGTGAAGGTCACGCTGGGTCCGAAGGGCCGCAACGTACTTATCGATAAAAGCTACGGCTCGCCGCGGATGACCAAGGACGGCATCTCGGTCGCCAAGGAAATCGAGCTGTCCGACAAGTTCGAGAACATGGGCGTCCAGCTTGTCCGCGAAGTCGCGTCCAAGACCAACGACCTCGCCGGCGACGGCACCACCACCGCGATTGTCCTGGCCCAGGCCATCGTCCGCGAAGGCGTCAAGGCGGTGTCCGCGGGTCTGAATCCGATGGACCTCAAGCGCGGGGTCGACAAGGCTGTCGTCGCGCTGGTCGAGGAACTGAAGAAGCGCAGCAAAAAGATCTCCACCCAGGCGGAAACCGCCCAGGTTGGCACCATCTCCGCCAACGGCGAGGCCGAAATCGGCCGGATGATCGCCGAAGCGATGCAGAAAGTCGGCAACGAGGGTGTGATCACCGTCGAAGAAGCCAAGGGCATCTCGACCGAACTCGACGTCGTCGAGGGCATGAAGTTCGATCGCGGCTACATGTCGCCGTACTTCATCACCAACGCCGAGAAGATGACGGTGGAGCTGGAAAACCCGTACATCCTGCTGAATGAGAAGAAGCTGTCCAACCTGCAGTCGATCCTGCCGGTGCTGGAAGCCGTCGCCCAGTCCGGCCGTCCGCTGCTGATCATCGCCGAGGACGTGGAGGGTGAGGCGCTCGCCACCCTGGTGGTGAACAAGCTGCGCGGCGGGTTGAAGGTCGCCGCGGTGAAGGCCCCGGGCTTCGGCGATCGCCGCAAGGCGATGCTGGAAGATCTCGCGGTGCTGACCAAGGGCGACGTGATCAGCGAAGACCTCGGCATCAAGCTTGAGAACGTCACCCTGGCGATGCTCGGCACGGCGAAGAAGGTGCTGATCGACAAGGAAAACACCACGGTCGTCGAAGGTGCGGGCAAGAAGCACGACATCGAAGCGCGCTGCAAGCAGATCCGGGCGCAGATCGAGGAAACCACCTCGGACTACGACAAGGAGAAGCTGCAGGAACGCCTGGCCAAGCTGGCCGGCGGCGTGGCGATCATTCGTGTCGGCGGCGCGTCCGAGACCGAAGTGAAGGAGCGCAAGGACCGCGTCGATGACGGCCTGCACGCCACCCGCGCGGCGGTCGAGGAAGGCATCGTCCCCGGCGGCGGCGTCGCTTTGGCGCGCGCCTCCTTGATCCTGGCCAAGCTGAAGGCCGACAACGACGACCAGCGCGTCGGCATCGAGATCGTCCGCAAGGCGATCCTGACTCCGCTGCGCCAGATCGTGCAGAACGCGGGTGAGGACGGCGCCGTCATCTCCGGCAAGGTCCTGGAGAAGGACGACTACAGCTACGGCTTCGACGCGCAGACCGGAGACTACAAGGACCTGGTCAAGGCCGGGATCATCGACCCGACGAAGGTGGTGCGGTGCGCGCTGCAAAACGCCGCCTCCGTCGCCGGCCTGATGATCACGACCGAAGCCATGGTCGGCGAGCACCAGGAGCCGCCCGCGGCTGATTGATCGCTGAGGACTTGAACTGCCCTGGTCATGGCGGACCGAACGCCGTGGCCGGGGTTGTGGCTATGCTCCTCGTCATGGCCCGGCTTGTCCGCGCCACCTGTCGCGGCAGGGTGCTGGAACCGGTGGCCCGGACAAGCCGGGCCATGACGATGAGGCGATGGTGCGCCATCAACAGGAGTTCGCCATGCCCGACCAGGACGTATCCGACCGCGCATTCAACGCCATGGCCAACCGCCTGATCAAGCGCGAGCAGCTACGGCGGGCGGCGGCCGATTTGAACAGCACCTCGCCGCCGGCGTTGGAGAACGCGTTGGCGAACATCTCCGCCGAGGTGACGCAGGAAGCCGCCGAACGGCTCGCCCTGGCGACGGCTAAGCCTTCATCGCCCGGGTCCCCGGCACCTCATCCGTCCAGACCGTGAAACTGACCAGCGTATTCGGGCCGAACGTGTTGCTGATCGGCACGTCCACCGCGTCACGTCCGCGGCCGATCAGGACGCGTCCCCACAGCGGCTTGTTGTTGCGGGCATCGAAGGTGTGCCAGGCGCCACCGAGATAGGCCTCGAACCAGCCGGCGAAATCCATCGGCCCGTGTGGCGGCGGCACGTTGATGTCGCTCAGGTAGCCCGTGCAGTAGCGCGCCGGGATGTTCATCGCCCGGCACAGGGCCACGCCCAGGTGCGCGAAATCGCGGCAAACCCCACGTTTCTCGTTGAAAACTTCCCACGCCGTTTTGGTCGAGCGGGCCGACATGTAGTCGAAAGTGATATGGTTATGAACGAAATCGCAGATCGCCTGCACCCGCGCCCAGCCGGGCGGGGCTTTGTGAAATAGCTGCCAGGCCGCCTCCGACAGCCGGTCGGTTTCGCAATAGCGGCTGCCGAGCAGGTAAATCAGGGTTTCGTCCGGCAGGTCCTGCACCGGATGCTCCTGCGCCGAGGCCACCACCGGGTCGGGCAGGCCGGCATCGTTCACCACCGCGGTGCTGCTGATCCGCAGCCGCCCGGCCGGCGCGACGATCCGGCTGCACCAGTTGCCGAACGCGTCCCGGTACGCATGCACCGGCACGAACGGGTCCGTTATCAGATGGTCGGGGACCACAAGGTCGGGTGCGCGCGAGTGATGCACATGCAGCAGCAGCACCATCGGCGTCGGCTGCACGCAGTCATAGACAATCTCGTAGCCGACGCGGATCTGCATGGTGTTCTCCGTGGTATGATAGGTCATGCCGGCGCGGGGCCGGAGTCGCAGGTCGGGAGCAAAGCCGCATGGCACGTGAAACGCTGTTTTTGGTTCAGGCCTTCAAGGCCGGCAAAGGCCAGAAATTGACCGCCGAACCGGCGATCCAGTGCAAATCTTCCGCCGGCGCCCGCAAGCGTGCCGAACTTCTGGCCGCTACGAAAGCCGGGGTCGTGGCGTTTTCCACCTCGGGAGATGCCGAACTGGGTGAATACGACGACGAACCGACAATCATTTATAAGACAGGGCGTTTGCCCGCTGCGTTCGAAGAAGCCTGACTCAACGCCATTATTTTATGGTTTCGGATGCCGGACAGCCAAGCTCGGTACGATAAGCGGAATCGTCGCCAGCCGGAACGCGGCATCAACGATCATCGGCCCGTACCATGGAATGTGTCATGAGTCGTATATGGCAGTTTAACGACCGCGATGCACCCCCGGTCATGCGTTTAATCTGTGTGTCGGCATTTACCCGGACAGTGAGCTTTGATCCGTCCGTGAAACCACACCCGGCAACATTTCCACCGCCAAGTCTTGTATTCCGGTCGATTTGAGCGCAAATTAGCAAATCATCCGGCGTGTCGGCCAGGACAGCCTTTTGCCGCATAGCGCCTCAGTCCGCGCCGGGATCGTCCCAAGAAGCGCACCGCCTTCGCACCCGGGTTCGGCTGCACAGGATACGCACGGGCGGGGTTCGCCTGTGCCCGCAAGGAGAACACGCATGAGTTTAGAAAGCCTCGACCCGAGCACGGTCCCAGAGACCGAGGCGGACCAGCTATCCGATGCCATGAAGGACCAGTTGCGCAAGGACGTCGCATCATGGCGCGAAGGCCGGGCCGACGGATCGCTTGCCCGGGAGGCTGAACTCAGCGTGGCCGTCGCCAAGCCGGTGCCCGCACCTCGCGCCAGGCGCGCCAAGCCCGCCACCGCTTCGCCCGAGCCCGAGACCGCCAAGAAGAAGCCGTTCGGCATGTCCTATGACGGCTCCACCAACGCGGATTATATCAACTACATGATTTCGCGCGGGGCCCGGTGACCTGGGTCACCTTCGAAGCGGCGACCGGCGGCTTGGTGGTAGTGCAGTTGCACCACATCGTGGCGATCTACGATGAGCAGGGCGCCGTGAAGCTGGCTACCGCTTCGGGCGGGGAGCACATCCTCAAGGACATCACCGTCCAGCGTGCCGCCGCCATCGTCACCGCGGCGGAGGAGGCCAGTCAGGCCGATCGCGACCGCTGAGCGCTCACATCATTTCATAGCGGAAACACAACCGTCATGTCTCAAGCCGCACCTGCCGTGTCATATTAACTGATGGCAGACACAGACTATCGGATTATCCATCGCGAAGACGATAGCTTCGCTGTCGAGATCATCAGGTCCGGCGCGCTGCCGCAGACCGCGGCCGGGTTTGCCACCGAAGCCGATGCCAAAGGCTGGATCGCCCAGGATCAGCGCCTGCGGGTTGCCGCGGACCCGTTCGGAACCCCGGCGGGAAGGCGGAGGCGCGGCTTCTGACGCCTGTCAGCGATGGTTGCAGCCGGTACCGCTGAAATTGCCGGCGGCGCTGTTGTCCGGCCCGCCGAACAAACCGCCCGGGACGCCCCCGACCGCCGCCGGCCAACCGTCGGGGGCGACCGATAGGCTGGACCTGCCCGGAGGAGGGCACCGCATGGCCTGTGCAAGGCGAGGCTGATCCTCGCTCAGACGGTAAGGCCCTGCCGCCATGCACGACACGATCGGCAACGCTATGGCGCCATACGAATTGCCTTGCCCTCGTTGGGGGCGCAGCGTACATCTGACCAACTCGTTAGTCAGGATCCTGCGCGTGGAGGACGTGAACCTTGCTGATGCCAAGGCGCATCTGAGCGAACTGGTCGCCCGCGCCGAGGCCGGTGAAGCGATCCGGATCAGCCGGCGGGGCAAGCCGGTCGTGCAACTCACGACCCTGGCGCAGTCCCGCAAGCCGATTGACCTGGCGACGCTTCGATCGGTCACCGACACGCTGCGACTGAGTGCAGACGCCCCGGATACCGTGCAGACGATGCGCGACCAGGCACGCTACTGACACTGTATCTCGACACGTCGCTGTTGGTCGCGGCGCTTGGCAACGAAGCGGCGACCGGGCGGGTGCAACTTTGGCTCAGCCGCCAGGACCCTGAGCGGCTTCTGATCAGCGAATGGGTCTCGACCGAATTTGCCTCGGCGCTGTCGATTAAGATCCGGACCGGGCAGCTTACGGTCGAGGATCGGGCCAGAGTGGCCGGGCTGCTTACGCGGCTCAAGGCGGAGTCACTGACCGTCGTTCCGGTGGCTCGCGAGCACTTCGTTGCGGCGGCGCGGCTCGCCGATCAGTTCGCGATCGGGCTCCGAGCGGGCGATGCGCTGCATGTTGCGGTCGCGGCCGGGTTGGGCGCCACGATCTGCACGCTCGATCGGCGTCTTGCCGACAGTGCGGTCGTGCTTGGTGTCAGTGCTGAGCTGGTATGACCGGTAGCGGGAGTTCGGTGCCGTGATCAATGCGGACTGGCCGCCGCGGCACAGCCGCAAATGGCCCGATTGAGCGCCTATTCCGGCGGGAAGCGGCGGATCTTGACCTTACCCGCCCCCGTCCTCACAATCATGTCGCAAGCGGCAAGGATTGGACCCATGGCCGATCTCTATGAGGCGGATATCCTGCTCTGGTCGGAGCAGCAGCGCGATCTGCTGCGCCGTGTCGCCGCCGGGGAGCCGGTGAACGAAACCCCCGACTGGCCCAATATCATCGAGGAAATCGAAAGCGTGGGCAACGAGCAGCGCTTTGCCGTCGAATCCCTGCTGATGCGGGCGCTCATCCACATGCTGAAGGCCGAGGCTTGGCCATCGTCGCGTGACGTGCCGCATTGGCAGGCCGAGGCGCGCGTGTTCCGCGCGACCGCCCAAAGCCGGTTCACGCCGTCCATGCGCCGGAAGATCGATCTTGATCGCATTTATCGGCGAGCGCTGCGTGGCTTGCCCGACACGATCGACGGCCAGCCGCCGCTGCCGGTGCCCGCCGTCTGCCCCGTCACGCTGGACGAGCTGCTGGCGGACTGAAGCCCGCGCTGCTCACCTTTCCGCGTTCTTCGTGGTCGCGGCGGGCGCATCCGTGTATAGGCTGGACCTTCCGCACCCTCGGACAGCTCCGGCTGGCCGCCCATTGCCGACGGATCTATCAATGAACGACGCCGCGACCGAACAACAGCGAGACTACCGCGATACGGTGTTCCTGCCGCAGACCAGCTTCCCCATGCGCGGCGACCTCCCTAAGAAGGAGCCGCAGATCCTGGCGAAGTGGGACTCCATCGACCTCTGGAGCAAGCTGCGCGCCGCCTCCGCCGGACGTCCGCTGTTCATCCTGCATGACGGGCCTCCGTACGCGAACGGCCACCTGCACATCGGCACGGCGCTGAACAAGATCCTCAAGGATGTCATCAATCGCACGCGGCAGATGGCGGGCTACGACGCCAACTACATCCCTGGCTGGGACTGCCACGGCCTGCCCATCGAATGGAAGGTCGAGGAGGAGTACCGGGCGAAGAAGCAGGACAAGGACGCGGTGCCGATCCTGGATTTCCGCGCCGAGTGCCGCGCCTATGCGACCCATTGGATGGGCGTGCAGCAGACGGAATTCCGCCGCCTTGGGGTGGAGGGCGCCTGGCGCGACCGCTACGCCACCATGGACCGCCCGTCGGAGGCCGCCATCGCTGGCGAAATCTGCAAGTTCCTGCTGAACGGCGCGTTGTATCGTGGCCTGCGCCCGGTGATGTGGTCGGTTGTCGAAAAGACCGCCCTGGCCGAGGCGGAGATCGAGTACTACGACCACACCAGCACCACGATCTGGGTCCGCTTCCCGGTGGTGAAACCGTCCGTGCCGGCGCTGGAGGGGGCGGCGATCGTCATCTGGACGACCACCCCCTGGACCATGCCCGGCAACCGTGCCGTCGCCGCCGGGGCGGAATTCGATTATGCCGTTGTTCGCGTGGATGAGGTTGCCGAAGGCTCGCTGGCGCGCGCTGGGGAGAAGATCGTCGTCGCCGAAGCGCTGCTTCAGGCGGTCCTGAAGGATGCCGGCATCACCGCGCATACCGTGCTGGCCTCGGTCAAGGGCGCCGAAATCGCCGGCACCATCCTGGCGCATCCTCTGCGCGGGAAGGGCTATGAGCAGGATACGCCGCTGCTGCTCGGCGACTTCGTCACCACCGAGGCCGGCACCGGCTTCGTCCACATCGCCCCCGGCCACGGCGAGGACGATTTCATCCTTGGCCGCGCCAACGGGCTGGATATTCCGGAGACTGTCGGCGACGACGGCACCTTCAACCCGTGGGTGCCGCTGTTCGCCGGCGTGCATGTCTACAAGGCGTCCGATCCGGTGTGCGCAGCGCTGACCGAGGCCGGCAATCTGCTGGCGCGCGGCAAGATCGTGCATTCGTATCCGCATTCCTGGCGGTCCAAGGCGCCGCTGATCTTCCGCGCCACGCCGCAATGGTTCATCCCGCTGGACGGCCCGCACGACATCCGCGGCAAGGCGCTCGCCGCCATCGCCGCGACCCATTTCGTGCCGGACCAGGGGCGCAACCGCATCGGATCGATGGTCGCCGCGCGGCCGGACTGGTGTATCAGCCGCCAGCGCGCCTGGGGCGTGCCGATAACGGTGTTCGTCGAGAAGAAGTCGGGCCAGCCGCTGCGCGACCCGGCGGTGGTGGCGCGCATCGTCGAGGCGTTCGAAACCGAGGGGGCGGACGCCTGGTATTCGTCCGCGCCGTCCCGCTTCCTCGGCAACGACTACAAACCGGACGACTACGAGCAGGTCATGGACATCGTCGATGTCTGGTTCGAATCCGGCTGCACCCATGCCTTCGTGCTGGAGAAGCGCGGGCTGCCCTGGCCGGCGGATTTGTACCTGGAAGGCTCCGACCAGCATCGCGGCTGGTTCCACTCGTCCTTGCTGGAGGCTGTCGGCACCCGCGGCGTCGCGCCGTTCAAGGCGGTGCTGACGCACGGCTTCGTCAACGACGAGAAGGGCCGCAAGATGTCCAAGTCGTTGGGCAACACCACCGCGCCGGAGGAGGTCGCCGCCAAGTTCGGTGTCGATATCCTGCGGCTGTGGGTGATGTCGTCCGACACCACCGAGGACCTGCGCATCGGGCCTGAGATATTAAAACAGCAGGCGGAGCTCTATCGCCGGCTGCGCAACACGCTGCGCTGGGTGCTCGGCAGCCTGGACGGGTTCGCCGAAACCGAGCGCGTGGCGTTCGAGGAGATGCCGGAACTGGACCGCTGGGTGCTGCACCGGCTTACCGAAATCGACGCAAAGATTCGTGCGGCGGTGGAAAGCTACGATTGGACCGGCGTGTATCCGGACCTGCATAACTTCTGTTCGGTGGATTTGTCGGCGTTCTACTTCGACATCCGCAAGGACGCGCTGTATTGCGACCGTCCGGACAGCCTGCGCCGCCGCGCCGCGCGTACCGTGCTGGATCATTTGCATCGCTGCCTGTGCACCTGGCTCGCCCCGGTGCTGTGCTTCACCGCGGAGGAAGCCTGGGGCGCCCGCTTCGGCGAGGACTCCAGCGTGCATCTGGAACTGTTCCCCGCACTGCCGGCGGCCTGGCATGACGACGCGCTGGCGGCGAAGTGGGAGACCATCCGGTCGATCCGCCGCCGCATCACCGTCCCGATCGAAGAATCACGCAAGACGAACGAAATCGGGTCTTCCCTTCAGGCTGCCGTGGTTCTGCCTTTGAGCGCGGACCACCTGAATTTACTGGATGAAGCCGCATGGACCGAGATCGCGATCGTCTCCTCCGTACAGATCGTGCCGGCCACGGACGAGAGCCCGTCGAAGGTCACGCCCGCCTCCGGCGCCAAATGCGCCCGCTGCTGGAAAGTCCTGACGGAAGTGGGAACCAACGCGTCCCACCCCGCGCTGTGCCTGCGCTGCGCGGACGCGGTGGAGTCGGGCCTGGTGTGCAAGCCGGCGGCATGACGCGAAGGACTTACATTCCGCTGGGACTGATCGCCGGGCTGATCGTCCTGGCGGCGGATCAGGCGAGCAAGTGGTGGGTAATGCACGTGCTCGACCTGCCGGAGCGGCAGCAGATCGTCTTGCTGCCGGTGCTGAACCTGACCTGGGTCAGGAACACGGGGGTGACGTTCGGCTTGCTGAACGGCCTCGGGTCCTGGGGGCATGTCGTTCTCGCCGCGGTATCGCTGTCGGTTGTCGCCGCGCTCGGCCTCTGGCTGCGCCGGGCCGAAAGCGCCGTTGTCGCCACGGCGATCGGCGCCATCGCCGGCGGGGCTATCGGCAACGTCATCGACCGCGTGCGCTACGGCTCCGTAGTCGATTTCATCCATGCGCATATGGCGACCCCTTGGGGGGACCTGTCCTGGTACGTGTTCAATGTTGCGGATGCGGCGATCGTGTGCGGGGTGGCGGCGCTCATCATCGACTCGCAGTTTTCGCGTCGGCGGCAGGCGAAGTCGGCGTAAAGCCACGTGCAGGAGGGATCACGCCGTCAGCGATCTCTATGACCACCAGCAGGCCGCGTTGCTGCGCGCCGGCAAACTGTCCGATGCCGACATCGCCAATCGAGAACATGGGGCGCGGCGAGAAGCGCGAGCTGGTCAGCCGGCTGAACGTCTTGCTTCTGGATTGTGCTGAAATGGCGCTTCCAGCCCAAGCTGCGCAGCCTATCGTGGGAAGTATCGATGGCCAACGCGCGCGGCGAGCTGACCGATCATCTCGCCGACAACCCCAGTCTCAAGGACCATCAGAAAAACCCTCTGTGGGAGAAAAGGTTTAGCGCCACGATTTGATGGATCGCGGAATTCCCGGGCTTTCCCGCCGCATCCCATTTGCCACCGCCGCACCCGACGTCCGCTCCCGCGGCACACGGGTCCACGCCGCATACAGCGCCGGAACGAAGAACAGCGTCAGCGCCGTCGCACTCACCAGACCGCCCATGATCGCCACCGCCATCGGCCCCCAGAACACCGAGAACGCCAGCGGCACCAGCCCCAGAATGGCCGCCGCCGCCGTCAGCAGAATCGGCCGCGTCCGCCGCACCACCGCATCCGCAATCGCCGCCGCCGCATGCGCACCCTGCTTCCGGTCGCGCTCGATCTGATCCACCAGAATGACCGAGTTCCGCATGATGATCCCCGCCAGCGCGATGAACCCCAGCATCGCCACGAAGCCGAACGGCATCCCCGTCACCAGCAGCGCTGCCGTCACCCCGATCAGCCCCAAAGGAGCCGTCAGCAGCACCATCACCATCCGGCTGAAGCTGCGCAACTGCACCATCAGCAGCGACAGCATCGCCAGCACCATCACCGGTACGATGGCATTCACGGATGCCTGGCCCTTGCCGCTTTCCTCCGCTGCTCCTGCCGTCTCGATCGCATACCCCGCCGGCAGCGCCGCCTTTATCGGCTGCAACAGCGGCAGGATCTCCGCCGTCACATCAGGGGCCTGCGCGCCGGACACATCGCCCCGCACCGTCAAGGCCGGCACCCGGCCGCGGCGCTCGAAATACGCTTCCTCCAGCACCGGCCGCACCGTCGCCACCTGCGACAGCGGCACCATCCGCCCGGTCGCGCCGCGCACCGTCACGTTCGCCAGGTCGCCGAGGTCGTGCCGCTCCGCCGCCTCGGCCCGCAGGACGATGGGGATCAGGTCGAGGTTTTCCCGGTACTGGCTGACCGTCACCCCTTGCAGCAGGGTCTGCAGCGTCTGGGCGACATCCTGGCTGGAGAGCCCGAGCAGCCGCGCCTTGTCCTGGTCCACGTCGATCCGCACCGACTTCGCCAGGTTGCCCCAGTCGTCGCTGACGTTGCGGATATGCGGATCGTCGCGCATCACCTGCCGCACCTGCGCGGCGATTGTCCGCAACACCGCCGGATCGGGGCCGATCACCCGGAACTGCACCGGGTATCCGATTGGCGGACCCAGTTCCAGCCGCGACGCCCGCAGCCGGGCATCGGGGAAGTCGCCGGCATCCTCGGCCGCGGCCAGGGTGTTCAGCAGCGCCTCCCGCGCCGGGACCGATTCGGTGTTGATCACGAACTGCGCGTAGTTCGGGGTTTGCAGCACCGGGGAGAACGCCAGGAAGAACCGAGGCGTGCCAATGCCTGTGTAGGCGGCCCGGGACTTGACGCCCGGCTGCCGTTTCAGCAGCGACTCCATCTGCTCCACCGCCGCGGCGGTGGCGGCAAAGGAGCCGCCCTCCGGCAGACGCAGATCGACCAGCACCTCCAGCCGCTCAGAGGATGGGAAGAACTGCTGCGGCAGCCGCACGAACCCGGCCAGGGCAATACCGAACGCCAACAAGGTCCCGCCGATGACCCACCACCGCGCCTGCATGCACCAAAACACCGCCCGCCGGACCGCGCGGTAGAACGCAGTGTCGTAATGCGCCGCCTCGGACGCTTCGTCGCTACCTTCACGCCGCCCGCCTTGCCGCCCTTGGGGCAGCAGCACGGACCCGAGATAGGGCACGAACAGCACCGCCACGAACCAGGACAGCACCAGCGCGATGCCGACGACGCGAAAGATGTCGCGGGTGTATTCTCCGGTCGACGACTCCGCCAACCCCACCGGCAGATACCCCGCCGCGGTGACCAGGGTGCCGGTCAGCATCGGAAACGCCGTCGAGGTATAGGCGAAACTGCCCGCCCGCATGCGGTCCCAGCCTTGGTCGAGCTTCACCACCATGGTCTCCACGGCGATGATCGCATCGTCCACCAGCAGCCCGAGCGCGATGATCATCGACCCCAGCGAGATACGCTGAAGATCGATCCCGGCCAGCTTCAAGCCGATAAGCGTGCCGGCCAGCACCAGCGGCACGCTGATCGCCACCACCAGTCCCGTGCGCCAGCCCAAAGACACGAAGCTGACCACCAGCACGATCGCCAGGGCCTCGAAAAAACTCTCCTGGAAGACGCCGACATCCCGGACCACCACCGCCGGCTGGTCGTTGATCCGCAGCACCCCGACCCCGAGCGGCAATGTCGGCTCGATGGCCTGCATCCGCTCCGCCAGCCGCCTGCCGAGGTCGAGGATATTGCCGCCCGGCACCATGGAGATGCCCAGCGCCACCGCCGGCTTGCCGTTCACCCGCATGGTCGCGGCGGGAGGATCGATCACGCCACGGCTGACCGTCGCGATATCGCCCAGTTTCAGCCGCTGGCCGCCCGCCTGTATCGGCACGGCCCGCAGCGCCTCCACCCCGCTCAGCCCGTTCGCCGCGCGGACATAGACGCGGTCGTGCGGGGTATCGGCGAAACCGCCGGCCTCCACTGCGTTCTCCCGCGCCACCACGGCCATGATGTCCGGCACCGACAGCCCGAGTTCCGCCAGCTTGCGGTGGGAAAAGTCGATATACAGCCGCTCCTGCTGGTCGCCGATGAGGGTGATCTTGGCGACGCCGGGGACCGTGACCAGGTCTTCGCGGACATCCTCGACCACGTGCCGGAGCTCCGGCAGGGAGAACCCATCGCCGGTAAAAGCATAGACGATGCCGAAGACATCGCCGAACTCGTCATCGAAATACGGCCCCTGAACGCCCGGCGGCAAGGTTGGCGCGACGTCGCCGGTCTTCTTGCGCACCTGGTAGAACAGCCCCGGCACCTCGGCGGGCGGCGTCTCGTCGCGCAAAGAAACGATCATCACCGCGTGGCCGGGCTGCACGCTGCCGTCGACGTAATCGAGCCAGGGCAGTTCCTCCAGCTTGCGCTCGATCCGGTCGACAACCGATCGCGCCATCTGCTCGGCTGAGGCGCCGGGCCAGTCCACCTGCACCACCATCTGCTTGATGGTGAACGGCGGGTCCTCCGCCCGGCCGAGCGACAGGTAGGCCCAGATCCCCGCCACCGCGATGGCGATGATCAGGTACAATGTCAGCGACTTGTGCCGCAGCGCCAGGGCGGACAGGTTCACCGCACCGCTCCCGCCCAGGCGGAGATCGGCATTGCGGGGTCCAGCAACGCCGCCCCGGCGGTCACAACCTGCGCCCCGCCCGGAACGCCGCCGCTGATCGCCACCTGCCCGTCACCCAGCCAGGCGGACACCTGCACGGGATGCGCCACCGCCCGATGAGCCGCCGGATCAAGCACCCAGACCGAAGGCACGCCATCCAGCGACACGACCGAAGCGGCCGGCAGCAGCGCGACAACCGGACCGGCGCTGCGGGCGAACCGCACCGACGCGGTCATGCCGAGGCCCGGGGCTGCGTCCGCCAATACGGTGACTTTGACCGCGAAGGTGCGGCTGACCGCATCGGCCAGCGCGCCGATCTCCCGCAACCGGCCCGGGATTTCGCGGTCGGGCTGCGACCACAGGCGGATGCTGATGCGGTCCGCCGTGCGGATATCGGGCAGCCGGTTTTCCGGCACATCGACAACGATCTCGGTTTCCGCGGTATGCGCCAGATTGATCACCGTTTGTCCCGCCGCGACCACCTGTCCGGGTTCCAGCTTCACGTCGGTGATGACCCCGTCGGCGTCCGCCCGCAGTTCGGTGTAGTCCAGTTGGTCCCGCGCCAGCGCCAGTTGCCGCGCCGCCTGCGCCAACCGCGCCTCCGCGCCGTCCAGCGCGGCACGCCGCTTGTCGTATTCCGAGGCAATGTAGGCCGGCGATCCGCGCCCGAGGCGCTGGTAGCGCTGGAACTCCGCCCGCGCATCGACCGCCTCGGCTTCGGCGGCGCGGACCGACTGCATGTCGGCTTCGACCGCCAGCCGCCCGTCAGCCGGATCGAGTTTCGCCAGAATTTGCCCCGCGGCGACATGGTTGCCGATATCGACGTCCCGCTCGGTCACCTTGCCGGCGACGCGGAACCCGAGGCTGGCCTGCACCCGCGCCTGCACCGTCCCAGGATATGTGACGGCATCCTGCTGCTGCGCATAGCTGACGGTCTGCACCCGCACCGGCCGCGGCGGCTGGTCGGCCCTGGCGGCGGCGGACAGAAGCAAGAAGCAGGCGGCAATGCGGGCGGCGGTGAACATCGATGACCGGCTTGTCCTATTCATGCCGGTATACATCAACAATGTTCACTGATCAATGTTCACCTGACGCAGAGCAGCCCTCTCAAAATGATATCGATCGTCGTGTCGATCAGCGCTGCCGGGTCGGTCTTCACGTGGGACGCCTGATCGAGCAGCAGCGCGGTGGCGCCGTGAATGCACGCCCACACCGCCTCCGCCGTCACCAGCGGGTCCGCGGCTGCGAACTCCCCGCTTCGCATCAGCCCGGCGATGCTGTCGGACAGAATACTGAACGAATGTTCCGCGGCCGGCGGCGCAGGGTAGGAGGGGCGGCCCGGCCCGCTGGACGCCATCATCTTGGCCAGGAACGTCAGCCGGTATTCGTCCGGATGCGCCAGGCCGAACGCAATATACCCGGCCAGCCCCGCGCGGAAGCGGTCGAGGTCGGTTCCCGGCCGGGTTTGCGTCTGCTCCAGGCATCCCAGCAGTGCCTCGAAGGTCGATTCGGCGATCGCCCGCAGGATCGCGTCCTTGTCGGGAAAATAGAGGTACAGCGCGGCGGCGGACACACCGACGGCGGCGGCGATCTTGCGGATGGTGGTGCGTTCGAATCCTTCGCTCAGGAACAGGCGCTTGGCGGCGGCGAGAATCTCGCCCTGCCGCGAGGCGCCCTGGCCGCGCGGCTTGCGCACCGATCTGACGGCTGCGGACTCATCCATGACTGCGATATAGCGGCAGATGGGTTGAATGCCAGCGATGGTTCAGCCCGGCCCCGTCCTGATCTGCCCCACCCAGGCATCCGTCCAGATCGGCACCGCCGCCAAAGGCAGCGGGCGGCCAACCCAGAATCCTTGCGCTTCATCGATGCCGAAGGCGTGCATGCGCTCCCAGATCGCGATGGTTTCCACCCCCTCGGCGACCACCGTCATCCCGCGGTTTTTTGCCTGCGTCACGGTCGTCGCGACGAACCGATGCACGGTCTCCGACTCGGTCATCCGGGTCACCAGATCCTTGTCGAGCTTCAGGCTGGTGAAGGGCAGGTCGAGCAGTTCTGTCAGCCACGGCACGGCCGGCCCGGCATCGTCTATCGCCACCCCGTATCCAAGGTTGCGCAGACGATCCAGAGAGCGGCGCAGGAGAGGAAAGTCTTCGACCGGGCGGCTTTCGGTCAGTTCGACAATGACACGTCCGACATCGATCCCGCACGCAGCGCGCTGCTGTTCCAGGCGGTCCAGCGCCGCCTCGTGCAGCAGCACATCGAGCGGGAAATTGACCGATACCCGCACGCCGCGTCCGGCCAGCCACGGCTCCGCCATGTCGGCGAATGCCCGGGCGGAGACCAGATCGGTCAGTTCCGCCGCCAGACCGGCGTCCTCGATCTGCGGCACGAAGCGGTCCGGCAGCAAAGTCCCCAGCTTCGGATGATTCAGCCTCGCCAGCGCCTCCAGCCCGATCGGATGCCGATCGGCGATGCGGACGATGGGCTGGTAGCGATTCTCGATCATGGCGCCGCGCAGCGCGACCCGCAGTTCGGCGAGATCCATGGCGGCCGTGTCGCGGGGGGGGGAGCCCGACATCAATGCCTCTATCACCGACCGCGGCGACGCTTCGAGGATTGTACCTATATGAGGAATCCCGCCCGCTGCCAGTCCCAAAGCGAGCATGCCGATTTTTTCCGAGGCCGCGCCTTCGAGAGCGAGGCGGGCGAGCTCGTCGAACAGCCCGTCCGCATCCGCCCGGTCGACCAGGACATGCGAATGCGAAGCGGTGGGGCTGGCCATATGGGCGATGGCTTCATGCGCGGTGCAGGGGGTTACGCCGCCGCCCGCTTCCTCCGCCGCGCCACGCACAGCCTCGGCCCAGGCCTCGCTGCGGCTGACCAGAAGCAGGTTGAAGCCCGGGGCCAACGGCGCGCCCGCACGCTCTCGGCCGGATCTAACGCGTTTGTGAACGGGCGGGCTGTCTTTCATGCTTGTGTGTTAGTTCATAAGCGCATCCGAGGCGAGGAAAATTCCGGCATTGGGATGTTAAATGAGCGTGTATCGACATTAAGCTCAAAAATTACACGCACTCGTGTCAAAATCTATTGCCGTTTGACAAATCGGGACACGCTGCTTACCGGTTCAAGCAAGTTTGAAGCCGGGCTTCCGCTTATCGATGAAGGCCGACATGCCCTCCTTCTGGTCCGGAGTGCCGAACAACGACAGGAACAGCGCCCGCTCGTGCCGGACCCCTTCGGCCAGGGTCGTTTCATAGGCGCGGTTGACCGCCTGCTTGGCGAACTGCACCGCGACCGGCGACAGGTTGGCGATCTTTTCGGCGATCTTCAGCACCTCCGGCAGCAACTGGTCCGCCGGGAAGATGCGGGACACCAGGTTGGCGCGCTCGGCCTCGGCCGCGTCCATCATGCGGGCGGTCAGCACCAGGTCCATCGCCTTGGACTTGCCGACGGAGCGGGTCAGGCGCTGGGTGCCGCCGGCGCCGGGGATGACGCCGAGGTTGATCTCCGGCTGGCCGAATTTGGCGGTGTCGGCGGCGAAGATGATGTCGCACATCATCGCCAGCTCGCAGCCGCCGCCGAGCGCGAAGCCGGCCACCGCGGCGATCACCGGCTTCTTGACGTGCAGCACGGATTCCCAGGCGGCGCCGATGAAGTCTTCAACCATGGCGGCGGGATTGGTGCGGTCGCGCATCTCCTTGATGTCGGCCCCGGCGGCGAAGGCGCGGTCGCTGCCGGTGATGACGATGGCGCCGATGGATGTGTCGGAGTCGAAGGCGGCGAGTTGCTGGCCGAGTTCCCTGACCAGGGCGTCGCACAGGGCGTTCAGCGCCGCCGGGCGGTTGAGGCGGATCAGGCCGACGCGGCCGTGCGTTTCGACGATGATGTTTTCGTAGGCGGCCATGGTGGGATCCTCCCGGTCGTGATTCCGGGGGTTTATAGCAGGGGCCGAGGTTTCGGCCAGCCTGCCCGGGTGGCCGGCTTTGTGCTACCCGGCGGCATCTTGATGGGTAGTGCTCTCACTATGAAACGCCCCACCACGCTCCCGGCGCCGATCGGCGGCAGCGCATCGCGCGGGAGGCTTTATTGTTGGCTCTTATGGCGTTGGTTGTTGGTAAGCACCTGTTGCACTGGAACGCGACAACGTCATGCCGATGAAGGTCGCCATCCACGCCTGCCGCGGGTGCAGGCCGTAGCCAAGGCGTGGATGGCGGGCCTCCGCCCGCCATGACGGGGTGAGGCCGGTGCCCGCCTCGCGAAGACCAACAATCAACGCCATAAGAGCTTTATTGTTTGAAGAGGCGCGCAGTTTGGATGCGCTGACACTGGAGGAATATTCCGCAGTCAATCTTACGGCATTAGAATCAGTAATGAAGTCATTAAAGTCCCGCCAGCCGCGCCGGGTGGTCCAAGCCGAACTCGCCGCGGCCGCGAAGACGAGCAGGCCCCTGGTCGCTTGACGAAGATGCCGTGGCGCTTGTTTTGGCTTACGCTTCCACCGCGGACGTCACTCGGCCCATCGTCTGAGGATCGCGAACGCGGCCCAAATTGCCGCGACCAGGAAGCAGCCAATAGCCAGGCCGATTTCCGCGCCCCGGGCGACGCTGTACTCGTTGCCCAGCATCATGGCGAACAACCCGCCGGCAACCATCGTGATGATTGGTAGCATAACACTGGTCATCTGACCCTCCTGCCGGCGAGGCTTTGCGGTGCGCCGGGCACCTGCCGCGGCGGGGTCATTGCACAGGTCGGCGGCATTGCGCAACCGTATTGGTGTCCGAATCACGGTGTCGAGTCACGGGGACACCTGCGTCAGGACCCGTGCGGGACCTCCCCTGCGAGAGAAGGCATTGCCTGGCGCCCTGTCACTTCTGCGTCCGCGGACAATAGAACGTGCTGCGGCCCGACTGAACGATCCGGCGCACCCCCGGACAGGTTGGCTCGCCCGGGCAGCCGGGGCAGGGTTCGCCCGCGCGCCCGTAGACTTTCCAGGCCTGCTGGAAATAGCCCAGTTCGCCGCTCGGCTGCACATAGTCGCGCAACGTCGATCCGCCGGCGGCGATCGCCTCTGTCAGTGTCGCCTTGATCGCCGGCACCAGGCGGCGCGCGCGGAGGCCGGGCACGGTACCGGCCAGCCGCAGCGGCGAGATTCCGGCGAGGTACAATGATTCGGATACATATATATTGCCCAGCCCCGCCACCACCTTCTGGTCCAGCAGCGCCGCCTTCATCGGAGTCCTCTTGCCGGCCAGGGCCGCCTCCAGCACCTTCACCGTGAACGCATCGTCGAGCGGTTCCGGGCCGATGCCGGCCAGCAGGCGGTGCGCGTCCTCATGCGCGGTCTCGACCAGGTCAACCGAGCCGAAACGGCGCGGATCGACGAAGCCGACGCGCCAGCCGTCATCGGTTTCCAGCTCCAGGTGCTCGTGCGGAGTGACGGCGTTCCTGCCGGCGGGACCGATGACCATGCGGCCGGACATGCCGAGATGGATCAGCACGGACCAGAAGCTGTCGAGCCGCATCAGGATGTATTTGGCGCGCCGCCGGAAGCCGATAACCCGGGCGCCGACAAGCGTGTCCACCAGGGCGACGGGCAAGGGCCAGCGCATATCCGGCCGGTTGGCCACCGCGCGCACCAGCCGGCGGCCCTCCAGGCGCATTTGCAGGCCGCGCATCACGGTTTCGACTTCGGGGAGTTCCGGCATGGCCGGGTTCAGGCTATACACCCCGCCTATGAGTGACAATCCTGCAACGACCGTGGACTTCGGCTTTCGTACCGTGGACCGCGACGAGAAAGCCGGCATGGTGCGCGCTGTCTTCGACAGCGTCGCAACGCGCTACGACCTTATGAACGACCTGATGTCGCTGGGCATCCACCGGGTCTGGAAGCAGATTTTTATCAGTGGCCTTGCGCCGAGACCGAGCCACACGTTGCTGGACTTGGCGGGGGGCACCGGCGACATCACCTTCGGCTGGCTGAAGCGCGGCGGCGGGCCCGCGTTGCTGACCGACATCAACAACTCCATGCTGTCCGTCGGCCGCGACCGCGCGCTGGACGGCGGGTTTGCCGGCGATATCAGGTTCGTCGTGGCGGATGCCGAGAAGCTGCCGCTGCCGGACCGCTGCGTCGATCGCGTCTCGATGGCGTTCGGGCTGCGCAACTGCACCGACAAGAACGCGGTGATCCGCGAGGCGCGCCGGGTGCTGAAGCCGGGCGGCCGGTTCCTCTGCCTGGAGTTCTCCAGGGTCACCGTCGCGGCACTGACGCCGATATACGACGCCTGGTCGTTCAAGGTGCTGCCCAGGCTGGGGCGGTTCGTCGCCGGGGACGAGGACAGCTATCAGTATCTTGCCGAAAGCATCCGCATGTTTCCGGACCAGGAGACGCTGGCCGGGATGATGCGCGATGCCGGATTCTCCCGGGTGCACGTGCGCAACCTGTCGGCCGGGATCGCCGCGATCCATACCGGATGGCGTTTGTGATGGTTTCGCCGCTCGACGCGTCATGGCCCGGCTTGTCCGGGCCACCTGTAGCCGCACGTGCCGCGACAGGTGGCCCGGACAAGCCGGGCCATGACGACTCGGGCCATGGCCAACAATGAGTGCGGGCAAGCGGGTCCTGCTGATCGTCTCGGGCGGCATCGCCGCTTATAAGGCGCTGGAACTGATCCGGCTGCTGCGCCGCGCCGGCTGTGCCGTCACCTGCGTGCTGACGGAAAACGGCGGCCAGTTTGTGACCCCGCTGTCGCTCCAGGCGCTGAGCGAATCGAAAGTCTACACCGACCTGTTCTCGCTGACCGACGAGTCGGAGATGGGGCACATCCAGCTCTCCCGCGCGGCGGATCTGCTGGTGGTGGCGCCGGCGACGGCGAACATCCTGGCGAAGATGGCGGCCGGGTTGGCCGACGACCTGGCGTCGACCGTGCTGCTGGCGACCGACAAGCCGGTGCTGGTGGCGCCTGCGATGAATGTGCGGATGTGGCTGCATCCGGCGACGCAGGCCAACATGAAGACGCTGGAGCAGCGCGGCGTGCAAGTCGTGCAGCCGGGCGAAGGTGCGATGGCCTGCAACGAGTTCGGCCCCGGTCGGCTGGCCGAACCGCCGGAGATCCTGGCCGCGATCGAGTCGCTGCTGAATCCAGCCCCTGGACCATTGTCCGGACGGCATGCCCTGGTCACCAGCGGCCCGACGCATGAGCCGATAGACCCGGTGCGCTATCTGGCCAACCGATCGTCCGGGCGGCAGGGCCACGCCATCGCCGCGGCGCTGGCGGCACTCGGGGCCCGGGTCACTCTGGTCAGCGGGCCGGTGGCCATCGGCGATCCCCCGGGGGTGGAGGTGCATCGCGTCGAGACGGCCGAACAGATGCTGGCGGCCTGCCGCGCGGCGTTGCCGGCGGATGTGGCGGTGTTCGCGGCGGCGGTGGCGGATTGGCGGGTCGATCACGCCGCGGCGCAGAAGATCAAGAAGCAGCCGGGAGCCGCGCCGCCCGCGCTGACCCTGGTGCCCAATCCCGACATCCTGGCGGCCATCGCCGCGCCGGGGGCGCAACGGCCGCGGCTGGTTGTCGGTTTTGCCGCGGAAACGGCCGATCTGATGGCCAATGCGCAGGCGAAGCTGACGCGCAAGAACGCCGACTGGATCGTCGCCAACGATGTCTCACCTGAGACCGGGATCATGGGCGGGGCGGAGAACGCGGTGCACATCCTGTCGGCCGCGGGGGTGGAGTCCTGGCCGCTTTTGCCGAAGCAGGCGGTGGCCGATCGGCTGGCCGGACGCATCGCCGAGGCGCTGTCGCGGGACTGAAGCCGCCCGCGTGCGTCAGTGCGGCAGCTCGATGCTGGCGATGCCGCCACCGCAGCTTTCCAGGCGCAACGATCCGCCGTGGCGTTCGGCGAATCCCTGCGCCAGGGCCAGGCCTTCGCCGAGGCGGGGCGTTCCGGCGAAGCCCCAGCCGTTGTCGGTGACGGTGAGAACGGTCATGCCGCCCTCGGTGACCAGGCGGACGGAAATGCGGCCGCTCGGGCGGTTTTTCATGCCGTGCTTGACGGCGTTGCCGATGAGCTCGTGGGCGCCGCGGACGACCGCCTCACGCAAGGCGGCGGGGCATGTGCCGCGCACCGAGACGCCGACGCGGATCACCTGGCCCGGCGCGCGCATCAAGTCGACGACCGCCCCGCCGAGCTGGCGCAGCCGATCGGCCATTGAGCCGGGCGCCTCGGTGAGGCCGAACAGCGCGTTGGAGATGGTAGCGGACAGTCCGATGCGGTATTCCAGTTCGCGCGCGATGGTGTCGCCGGCGGGAGAGTCTTGCAGTCCGGGCAGTTCGGCGATCAGGGCGATGATGCGTTGCAGGGTGTTTTTGGTATGATGCCGCAACTGTCGCAGATCGACCTCCTGATCGGTGCCGTCGGCGCGGGGTTTCGGCTCGGGCAGGCGGAAATCCCGGGCCTGCCGAGCGGCCGTGGCGGCGCGCGTTTCGAGTGCGGAGGCTGGAGCCATGGTCTGTTGCCTCTTGTTCGTGGACGGACTTCGGTTCGGGCCGACGTTTCGGTTCGCATCACCGTAGCGATGCGCCCCGGTCGCTGCCGCGGCTTTCGCGGGATTGTGCGGGTTTGAGTCTAATCGAGATCAAATCGTACGTGCGAAAATTTCCGACGTCAATCTATTTCGACCTCTACAGAGTCGTTTCCGGTAATATTTCGGGATAAGTGGCATTTAGCAAGAATTGCTTCGGCCAGCCGATCGCTGCTCAACACCGGACGAAAGGACCCGGACCCGCCAACACCGCCAGTTCTGGTCTGCTGCCGCGCCCAGCCGGGTGGCTCGCCGCCAGCGGTGCGCAGCCATCTTACACAGGCCATATTCCAGTTTGATAGCGCAAACAGAACTTTCAGTTAATGAACATTCCGAGCGGCATCTGCCGCCGTCGCGGCACCGGCCGCGAGTCCCGCCGGGGAGCGCCAACCGATGCGAAACACTTGCATCCCGCCCGATTCCCGTTGCATGCGCAATACCGGCTCAGGCTACCCGAACACCGATCGGCGAGAGACACGATGGACACGATCCTGCCGCAACTCGATCTGCCGGATGGCCGGATGCTTCCGGTGTCCGCCCCTGCCCGCGCTAAACCGGCGCGCGGCCGCCCGGTGCATCTGTCCGGCTACGAGCGGACACGGCAGGATTTCTACGCCACCCCCGCCTGGGTCACCGAGGCGCTGCTGAAGCACGTCCGGTTGCGCGGGCCGGTCTGGGAACCGTGCTGCGGCGACGGCGCGATGGCGCGCGTGCTGGCGGCGCACGGGCACGCCGTCGTCTCCACCGACATCGCCGATCGCGGGTTCGGGGAAGCGGGGGTGGATTTTCTGGAGTGCGGGACGGTGCCGCGGGGATGCCGGAGCATCGTTACCAATCCGCCGTATGGGGACTCCGGATCGCACGAAGGACAGTCCCGCTCGCCGGTGGCGATGCGGAAATTCCTCGGCCATGCGCTGATGCTGACGGCGCAGGTGGAGGGGCAGCTCGCGCTGCTGGTGCGGCTGCAATGGATCGCCGGGCGGTTCGTGGCGGAGGCGATGTCGGCGGCGCCGTTCTCGGCGGTGATCGTCCTGACCCGGCGCATCCGCTGGTTCGACATGGCGGAGAAGACCAACCACGCGCAGCACCATCACGCCTGGGTGGTGTTCGACCATTCGCATCCGCCGGGGCAGCCGCCGGCCTTGCTGTATGTGTGACACCTGCGGCGGGTGAGGGTGACTTGTCCCATACTGGTCATGGTCCGGCTTGTCCGGGCCACTTAGGCGACGCCCAAAAATGACCGAATCGGTTGGCGCCAGGTCCACGTCATGGCTCGGCTGTCCGGGCCATCTATGCCAGCACGTGCCGCGATAGGTGGCCCGGACAAGCCGGGCCATGACGGTTTTGGAGGCCTTGCCCCGTAAGCGGTCGTTCGCGGGGGTCGCCTTAATTCCAGTACGTGCCGCGATAGGTGGCCCGGACAGGGCGGCCCATGACGTGAAGGGGGGGCACCCGGTAGGTCAGTCTCAATGGCGTCTGGTATTACCGGCCGATGGGCGCGGGCTTTTCGTGCGGCAGGCCGCCGTCGTCGATATCGAAGTTGGGATCGAAGACCGTGTGGCCCTGAGCGCCGACGAAGGCCGGTTGCGCCTTAATTCACTCGCTCGGCTTCTGCTGCTTCGCGTAAGCCAATAGCCGCGTCTCCAGATCGGCTGCGATCTCCGGATGCTGGTCAGCGACGTTGGTCGTTTCACCCGGGTCTGTTGCTAGATCGAACAATTCGGTCTTGCCCGGCAGCAGCGCGACCTTCACCAGTTTCCAGTCGCCCTTGCGCACCGCGCCGCGAAACGCTTCGACGTTGATCAGGATATCCTCGTTCGGCGAGGGCGCCGCGGCGGTCAGTGTCGGCCAGATGTCGCGGCCATCCATAGGATGGTCAGCACTGCCGGTTCCCCCGGCCAGCGCCAACAATGTCGGCATGATGTCCACCATGTGCAGCGGGGCCGTAACGACTCCGGCCTTCAGGTGGCCCGGCCAGTTGGCGAAGGCCACGACGCGCACGCCGCCTTCATACAGGCTGCCCTTGCCGCCGCGCAGCGGGGCGTTGGAGGCCGGGGCCTTGGCGCCCTGCTCGATCCCGCCTTCCTCGTGTCCGCGCTCGTCGTTGCTCTTCGCACCCTGAGCGAACAGTCCGCTGGTGGCGCCGCCGTTATCGCTGGCGAACAGGATCAGCGTGTTGCCGCGCAGGTGCTTTTTGTCCAGTTCGCTAACGATCCGGCCGACCTGGTCGTCCAGTGCGGAAATCATCCCCGCATAGGCTTGGCGGTTCTTGTCCTTGATGGCGGGGTAGAGGTCCTTGTACTTCTGCGGCGCCTGATAGGGTGCGTGCGGCGCCAGCGAGGCGAAATACAGGAAGAACGGTTGCTTCCCGTCCTGGCGGTCGATCAGCCTGACCGCATCGTCGCCAATCAGCGTCATGTAGTAGCCCGGCTCTTTCAGGAAGGTGCCGTTGCGCTGCCAGTCGATGAGCCCGCCGCGGTCGTGGGTGAAATAGTCCACCTCGCCCGTGACGTTGCCGTAGAAATAATCGAACCCGCGATGCTGCGGCCAATACTTCCTGTCGGCGTGGCCGAGATGCCATTTGCCGGTCATCAGCGTGGTATACCCGGCTTCCTTCAGTGCCTGCGGCAAAGTCCGCTCATCGGTTGGCAGCCCGTACGTATGGCTCGGGAATATCACCAGCGTTTGCAGCCCGTATCGCATCGGATAGCGGCCCGTCATCAGCGCGGCGCGGGACGGCGTGCAGACCGGCTCCCCGTAAAACGTGTCCATGCGAACGCCGGCCTCGGCCAGCTTGTCGATGTTGGGCGTCTTGATGTCGCTGCCGCGATAGCCAACGTCGGCTGATCCGAGGTCGTCGGCCATGATGAAGACGATGTTCGGCTTTGATTCCGCGGCGCGCGCCGCCGCGGAAGCGCTGAGGAAGATCAGGATTGCCAGGAACAACCTGCGGGGAAAATCGTTCATTGCAGTTGGACCTCGACTTTTTCAATGCTGCCGTCGAACCGGAATGGCGCGCGGTCGAAATAGTCGAACGACACCGGCGAGCCGAGGTCCATGCCGACATCGAGCGTTTCGCTGGCGGAAAACGCGCCGGCCACGGTCCGCTTGACGTCGATGCGCAGCACGTCCTTGCCGTCCACCGAGATGGCGACCGCGGCGGGTGCGGCGGGCCGCGGGATCGCCGTGTCGATGGCGATCCGATGCCGCCCCGGCGGCAGAACGTCGGCCGAGCGCTCGATGTAACGCTCGATCATCATCATGTTGTACTCGTAGACCAGATGGCCCTTGTCCATATACAGCGTCAGGCCGCCGCCGATGCCGCCGAGCGCGTACAGCACGCCCGATGCGTCCGGCCCGAAGGTGGCGTCGACGACCACGCGGTTGCTCTCGCGGCCGAGACCGGGCGCCGCGAACTCCGGCAGCCGCGTCGTCGACGCGTCGAAGGTCCAGTGGGTATAGGGAACTTTCACCCGGTCCTCGGGGTGCAGGCGCGTCCACAGGCCGGCGCCGACGGGGAAGACCTTGTTGTCGCGGGCTTGTTCCAGGAACAGTTGTTTCATCGCCGCGAGGCGGTCCGGGTCTTCCGCGGAGACGTCGTTGGCCTGCGAGAAATCGTGCCGCAGGTCATACAGTTCCCAGACGTCCTTGTTGGCATCCCAGGTGGCGAGGCCGGGGCTGACGGTCAGCCAGGGCGTCAGCGGACCGAACGCCGCCGTGTACCAGCCGTCATGGTAGAGGCCGCGGCTGCCGTTGTTCTCAAAATACTGCGTCGTCTTGCGCCACGGCGCTTTCGCGTCGGCGAAAGTGTAGACCATGCTGATGCCGTCGATCGGGTCCTGCGCGATGCCGTTGACTACTTTGGGCGGGACGATGCCAAGGATGTCGTAAATCGTCGGGACGATATCGTTGACATGGTGGAACTGCGGCCGCGGCGTTGCGTCGGGTTTGATGCCCTTCGGCCAGGAGATCACCATCGGGTTGCGGGTGCCGCCGAAATGCGAAGCGATCAGCTTGGTGTAACGAAACGGCGTGTCGCCGGCCCAGGCCCAGCCGGCGTGATACATGTTCTCGACCTTGTTGCTGCCCAGCGTGTCAAGGCCGCCGATTTTGTCGAGGGCGGAGAGTTGCTGCTTGATCGTGCTGGGGATCTGGTTCTGCGCCAGAAGCTCGCTGATCGTTCCGTTCTGTCCTTCGGCGCTGCTGCCGTTGTCGCCGAAGATGTAGAAGATGATGGTGTTGTCGCGCAGTCCAAGCTGTTCGATGCCGGTGATGAGACGGCCGACCTGTGCGTCGGTGTGCTCGACGAAGCCGGCGAAGACTTCCATCAGGCGGCGCTGGAAGGGTTTTTCGTCGTCCGGAATGCTGTCCCAGGAGGCCATCGTGCCGGGGCGCGGCGTCAGTTTGGTATCCGGCGGGATCCAGCCGAGCTGAAGCTGGCGCTGGAAGACGCGTTGCCGATAGGCGTCCCAGCCGTCATCGAATTTGCCTTTGTACTTGTCCGCCCATGGCTTGAAGACCTGATGCGGGCCGTGCGCGCCACCCGGGGCCCAGTACATCAGGAACGGCTTGTCGGGCGAGAACGCCTGGTGGCGCCGCAGCCAGAGCAGGGCCTTGTCCGCCATGTCCTGAGTCAGGTGATAGGTTGGATCGTGCGGCGGCTCGATCGCGGTGGTGTCCTCGAACAGCCGCGGTTCGTATTGCGAGGTTTCCCCGGCCAGGAAGCCGTAGAAGTAGTCGAAGCCGTATCCTGTCGGCCAGCGGTCGAACGGCCCCATCGCGGTCGTTTCGGTCGCCGGGGTGTTGTGCCATTTGCCGAAGGCGGCGGTTTTGTAGCCGTATTCGTGCAGCACCTCCGCGACGGTGGCGGCGCTTTTCGGAATGACGCCGGTGTAGCCGTCGAAATCGAGCGCCCGTTCGGCGATCGTGCCGGACCCGACGCGCTGGTGGTTGCGGCCCGTCAGCAGCGCGGCCCGCGTCGGCGAGCAGATCGAGGTGGTGTGGAACGTGTTGTAGCTGATTCCGTCTTTGGCGAGTTTCGTCAATGTCGGCGTCGCGATCTCGCCGCCGAACGTGTCCGGCAGGCCGAAGCCGACATCGTCGAGCAAGACGATCAGGATGTTGGGCGCGCCTGCGGGCAGGCGGTGCGGTTCGACGCGGCGGACATGTTGCGATTCCTGCAACGTCGGTCCGGCGATGCTGGCGGTCGGGGTGGGTGGAAATGGCAGGACGGAGCCGTCCGAAGGTTGGGCCTGCGCTCGCGGCGAGCCGATAACGATGACCGCAGCAACGATGAGGCACGCCAGCAGCAATCGTTTCATGCGACCGTTTCCCCGGTTGTCGTTGCCGGGACGTTCCGGCGGCAGGCTGCTTCCAGGCTGTCAGCAAGCGTGTCTGACCGGGTGGCGCATTGACGCAGGTCAAGGGGTTTGGAGGGTCTACTCTGCAGCAGCGGGGCAAAGTCGTCGCCCCAGTGTCATGGCCGGGACAAGCCCCATGTGCATCAGGATAAGGCGGCCGGGGGAGCATGGCATTCTCCCCACCCGTCATGGCCCGGCTTGTCCGGGCCACCTATCGCCGCGCTGTGCCGGACCAGATGGCCCGGACCCAAGCCGGACCATGGCGAGGAGTGAACGACGGCTCGGCCAAACTTTTCTCCAGCCGCAGCTTATCCTGATCGCTATGGGCCAAGCCCGGACATGACACACAAGACACATTGCTAGCCATGACGGAAGTAACAGCCGATGGCGCCGAACGGGATCACACCCGTCCGGCGCCATCGAACCGAGCGATCACTACGCCGCGACCGCCACCTCCACGATCTCCGCCGGGTCCATCCGCTGCTTGCGCAGCAGATCGCGATACGGACCGGGCCGAGCGGCCAGCGCCGCCGGCGAACCGTCATCGACGATCCGGCCCTTATCCATCACGATGATGCGGTCGAAGCTTTGCAGCGTGGACAGCCGGTGGGCGATGGCGATCACCGTCCGCCCGGTCATCAGCCGATCGAGCGCGTGCTGGATCGCCTGTTCGGACTCCGTATCCAGCGCGCTGGTCGCCTCGTCCAGCAGCAGTATCGGGGCGTTCTTCAGCAGCGCGCGGGCGATCGCCAGACGCTGCCTCTGCCCGCCCGACAGTTTCACCCCGCGATCGCCGACCATGGTGTCGAAGCCTTCCGGCATCGCCTCGATGAACTCGCGGCAGTGCGCCATGTCGGCTGCCGCCAGCACGTCCTTCTCCGTCGCGTCCGGGCGGGCGTAGCGGATGTTCTCCAGCACCGAGCGGTGGAACAGGGAGATGTCCTGCGGCACCACCGCCATCACATCGTGCAGGCTGGACTGCGTCACGTCGCGGATGTCCTGCCCGTCGATCGAGACGCTGCCACCGCAGACGTCGTGGAAGCGTTGCAGCAACGACAGCACGGTGGACTTGCCGGCGCCGGAGAAACCAACCAGCCCGACGCGCTCGCCCGGCTGAATCACCAGGTTGAAGTCGTTCAGCACCGCCGGACGGTTCGGATAGGCAAAGCGCACCTGCTCGAACGAAACCTCGCCCGGGCCGGCGACCAGCGGCTCCGCATCCGGCAGGTCTTCCAGGTCGTGCGGCGTCAGCAACGTCGAGATCGCCTCATCCAGCCGCGCGACATGCTGCGTCAGGTCGACCAGCGCGACCGCGAGGTCCCGCGTGCCGTGCAGGATGCCGAACGCCAGCGAGGTGATCAGCACGAGGTCGCCGACTTTCGCCTGGCCGTGCTGCCAGAGGATGATGCCCCAGGCGACGGCGCCGGCGGTCAGGAAGGCCGTCATGACAGCATGCACCAGCCGGATATGCTCCAGGTAATAGAGACTGCGGCGGCGCGAGGCCATTTCGGTCTCCATCCGCGCGCCGATACGTCCCTGTTCGCGGAAGGTGGCGCCGAAGGCGCGGACGACGTTGAAGTTGCTGATGACGTCCACCAGCTCGCCATCCACCGCGGCGGCCTTCTCGGCGTAGTCGCGATGCCGGGCGGAGCCCTTGCGCGCCATCTGGAACACGACCGCGCCCATCAGCAGCGACACGCCGAGCAGCGAAGCCGCGAGTTGCAGGTTGACCGAGCCGATGAAGCAGATCGACAGCACCACGGCGATCATCGGCGGCATGACGTTCCACGCGCCGGTATTCTCCACGGTGAAGGCGGCGTTGGCGGTCGAGCTGATGCGGCTGGCCAGCGCGCCCGGCAGGCGCTCCGCGAAATAGGATGGCGAGTGGGCGGACAGGTGGGAGAACAGATCCTGCCTGATGTCGCCGGTGACGCGCACGAAGGTGCGGTGCGCGGCGTATCCGCCGACTCGCCAGGACAGGTTATCGGCGGCGACCAGTCCGCACAGCAGGGCGAAGGCCCACCACACCTGGTTGCCCGCGGCCTCCCGGCCGGCGGCGACGATGTCGATCAGGTGCTTCATGCCGTATTGGGTGGAGACGCTGCACGTCACCGCGACGATCACCGACAACAGTATGGTCAGGTGGCCCGCCGGATGACGCTTTATATAATTGTACAGAAACGCCAGCGGGCGGCCGCGCAACGACGGCAGGCCCCCGGGCTTGGGCGCGGGCGGCGGCTGCCCGGGCCGCGGGGCGGTTGCCCGGCGGGCAGGCCGGGAAGCAAAGGTTGCCCCGTTTGCGGGGGCGAAGGCGACAAGACTTTGAGCCATGGCGTGCGGCAGCTCCTGTGGCCGGGATAGGGATGCGGACCCGGACCGTCGGGAAGAAGCTTCGTCATATTTATCGGCCAAAATAAGGCAGCGAGGGCCGATAATACCGGTCAACACGCCGATTTTTCGCCACATTCAGAAACTATAACCCGTTTTCGATAGACGCTGATGGATTGTGAAGTCTAGCACGCAATATGCCGACCGAATCACAATATAACAGTCGCCTGGTGGCTTAACCACGTAGTCAAACTGGGGCACTCTACTAATGCGTATTGCTCAGATATCGCCTCTCTTCGAGGCGGTTCCGCCCAAGCTGTATGGCGGCACCGAGCGTGTGGTTTACTCGCTGACCGAAGAACTGGTCGCGATGGGCCATGACGTCACGCTGTTCGCCAGCGGCGACTCCATCACCTCCGCCACGCTGGCGCCGATGCGCGACCAGGCGCTGCGGCTCGATCCCTCGGTCAAGGACTGGGTGGCGATCTACTATCGCATGGTCGAGATGATCTATCGCCGCAAGGACGAGTTCGATGTGCTGCACTTCCACATCGACTACTTCCCGCTGTCGCTGTTCAGCCGCCAGAAGACGCCGTACCTGACGACGATTCACGGCCGTCTCGACCTGCCGGAGTTCGTCGAAACCTACAGCACCTTTGCGGACGCGCCGTTCGTCTCGATCTCCGACAGCCAGCGCAAGCCGATTCCGAACCTGAACTGGGTGCGCACGGTGCTGCACGGCATGCCGGCGAACCTTTTGAAGCCCCAGCCGGTGAAGCAGGAATATGCCGCGTTCCTCGGCCGGGTGTCGCCGGAAAAGGGCCTTGACCAGGCGATCCGGATCGCCGGCAAGGCGGGGCTGAAGCTGAAGGTCGCCGCCAAGGTCGATAACGCCGACAAGGACTACTACGACACCATCATCAAGCCGCTGATCAAGGGCAACCCGTTCGTCGAATTCATCGGCGAGATCAACGACGCGCAGAAGCCCGCGTTTCTGTCGGGCGCGCATGCGCTGATCTTCCCGATCCGGTGGCCGGAACCTTTCGGACTTGTGATGATCGAGTCTATGGCCTGCGGCACGCCGGTGATCGCCTTCAACCACGGCTCGGTTCCGGAAGTCATCGATCCCGGGGTAACCGGTTTCATTGTCAACGACATCGATGAGGCGGTGAAAGCCGTCGGCAAGGTGCATACGCTCGACCGCGCCCGGGTGCGGGCGACGTTCGACCGCCGCTTCACCTCGCGCCGCATGGCGGAGGACTACGTCGATCTGTACGAGACGCTGGCCCAGCCGGTGCGGCGACTGCAGGTCGCTTAAAGGAAGCTCGGGGGCGCTGCCCCAATAGGCGCCCACTTAACGGCCGGGTGCGCTGACGTTGGCTCCGTGTCACGGCCGGCCTCGTGCCGGCCATTCATGACTTGCGGTGCCGGTTGAGGCAAAGTCGTGGATGGCCGGCACGAGGCCGGCCATGACACAGCAGGACGGGCCGCCGTTTCCCCGGTTAAGTGAGCGCCTATGGGACGGCGCCCTGGCCTTCCTTCAGGCGGGGCGATGCGCAGCAGGCTGGGCCTCAACGGTCTGAACTTTTTCACCGCGGCGGTTCAGGCCGGGTTCGGGCCGTTCATCGCCGTCTGGCTGACGCAGCAGGGCTGGTCGGTCAGGGCCCTGGGCCTGGCACTGAGCATCGGCACCTTCGCCGCGCTGTTGGGCCAGCTTCCCGGCGGCTGGCTGGTGGACCAGGTGCATCGCAAGCGGGGCGTCACGGCTCTCGGGTTGATCGCCCTGGCGGTCAGCGCCCTGATGCTGTGCCTGCTGCCGACACGGCCGCTGATCTGGGGCGCCCAGGTGGCGCATGCGCTGGCCAGTTGCGTGGTGACTCCGGCGATCGCGGCGATCACTTTATCTCTATGCGGCCACGACAGCTTCGGCGAGAAGCTGGGGGTCAACACGCGCTGGGCCTCGCTCGGCAATGCGGCCTCGGCGGCGCTGCTTGGCGCGGCGGCGTCCTACGTGTCCGAGCAGGCGGTGTTCCTGGTGACGGCGGCGCTGGTGGCCCCGGCGCTGGCATCGCTGTTTCTGATCCGCGCATCCGACTGCATGGCGGACGGGGAAGACCACCCGGCATTGCGCCACCCGCGCCAGCGCGAGCACCCGGCGTGGCGGATCTTCGCCGAACCGGCGCTGCACATCTTCGCCGTCGCCGCGGTGCTGTTTCAGTTCGCCAATGCGGCGCTGTTGCCGCTGGCGCTGAACGGGCTGGCGCGGCGGGGCGAGGCGTCCGGGTTCGCCGTCTCGGCGACGATCATCGTGCCGCAGATCGTTACCGCTGTGCTCGCGCCGTGGGCCGGGCGCATGGCGCAGCGCGTCGGCCGGCGCCCGGTCCTGCTGGCTGGCTTTGCCGCGGTGCCGTTGCGCGCGGTGCTGTTCGCCACCCTGCCGGGTGCTGTGCCGCTGATGGCGTATCAGGCGCTGGACGGGGTCAGCGCGGCGGTGTTCGGGCTGATGCTGCCCTTGATCGCGGCGGACACGACGCAGCGCACCGGCTATCTGAACCTCGCCATCGGCGCGCTGGGTCTGGCGTCCGGGCTGGGCGCCACCTTCAGCACGGTGATCGCCGGGGCTGTCGCCGAGCGGTTCGGAGAGCCGGCGATGTTCCTGTTCCTCGCCGCGGTTGCCTTGTCGGCGGTGGCGCTGCTCTGGCTGGCGATGCCGGAAACCCGGCCGGTCCGGCAGCGGAAGGCCGTTGCCGCCTGATCTTGCGCAGTGCCGCCGCCCGATGCCTGATGACGGCGGGACCGTTGCCAGGGAGGGACACGATGGACCAGGCCGAAGCCACGCATCTGTTCGAGCCGACAGGCGATTTCCAGTGCCTGCACGAATTCATCCCCGCCGCCCGCGCCAAACTGTCGGACCATCTCTGGGGCTACCTCGCCGGCGCGGCGGAAACCGAGACGACGATGCGGCGCAACCGCCTGGCGCTCGATTCGCTGGCGCTGCGGCCGCGGGTCTGCGTCGATGTCTCCAGGATCGAGCTCGGCACGACGCTGTTCGGCCGCAAGCTGCGGCTGCCGGTCATCCTGGCGCCGGTGGGGTCGCTGGAGTCGTTCCATCCCGGCGGGGCGGCGACGGCGGGGCGGGCGGCCTCGGCGTTCGGTGTGCCGATCATGGTGAGTTCGGTGACGGCGCCGGGGCTGGAGGAAAGTGCCGCGGCGGCAACAGGGCCGAAGATCTTTCAACTGTATGTGCGCGGGGACCATGCCTGCGTGGACGACATCGTCCGCCGCGCGGTGGACGCGGGTTACGATGCGTTCGCGATCACCGTCGATACCGCCGCCTATTCGCGGCGGGAGCGGGACATCGCCGGGCGATTTGTGAAACCGTGGCGGGCGGTGGCGACGGGACAGAGCTACCAGGCCGCTTTCAACTGGGACAATGTCCGGCACTTCAAGGACACCCACACGATCCCGCTGATCCTGAAGGGCATCGCCACCGCCGAGGACGCCGCCCTGTGCTGCGAGCTGGGGGTGGATGGGGTCTATGTCTCGAACCATGGCGGCCGGCAGCTCGATCATGGCCGCGGGTCGATGGACGTGCTGCCGGAGGTGATGGCGGCGGTGCGGGGGCGGGCGCGGGTGATTATCGATGGCGGCATCTGCCGGGGGACCGACATCGTCAAGGCGATCGCGCTCGGGGCGGATGCTGTGGCGATGGGGCGGATGTATTGCTACGCGCTGGCGGCCGACGGCGATGCCGGGGTGCATAAGATGCTCGAACTGCTGGAGCACGAGTTCGGCGTCGCGATGGCGCTGGCGGGGGCGCGCAGCCTGGCGGAGCTGCATCCGGGGTTCGTGTTCCGGGACGCTCCGCCGGTGGCGCAGCCGCATGTGCACAGCGCGTTTCCGCTGCTGCAGGCGACGCCGGAGTTCCGGGGGTAGAGGCGCGATCGGCCTCCAAAACCGTCATGGCGCCAACCGATTCGGTCGTTTTTTGGGCGTCGCCTAGCGCCCGGTGAACCGCGGTGCCCGCTTCTCCCGGAACGCCGCCACCCCTTCCGCGAAGTCGCTGGTCAGCGCGGCCTTCGCCTGGAGCTTCGCCTCCAGGTCGAGCTGCTCGATGTACCGGTTGTCGAGCCCCTCCCACGCCATCTGGCGGATCATCCCGAGCGACCGCGGCCCCCTGGCCAGGCTGCGGGCCACCTCCATCGCCGCCGGCATCAGCGCCGCGTCGTCCTCCATCCGGTTGATCATGCCCCAGCCCAGCGCGGTCTCCGCCGGCAGGGGCTGTGCCAGCAACGCCAGTTCCAGCGCCCGCGCCATGCCGATCAGGCGGGGCAGGACCCAGGACGACCCGCAATCCGGCACCAGTCCGACGCGGGCGAAGGCCTGCAGGAACGAGGCGGAGCGGGCGGCGAGCTTGATGTCCCCGGTCAGCGCCAAACTCATGCCGGCCCCGGCGGCGATGCCGTTGATCGCCGTGACGATCGGGATGTTGGACGCCCGCAGGCGCAGGAACATCGGGTTGTACCAGGCATCCAGGTCCGACTCGACGTCACCCAGCGCTTCGGCGGCGCGATCGCGTTCCTCCCGGTCGGGATCGTTGAGATTGGCGCCGGAACAGAACGCCCGGCCGGCGCCGGTAATGATAAGGCAGCGCGACGCACCGGCCTCGATCGCGTCCAGCGCGTCCGCCATGTCCTCGCGCAGCTTGCGGCCGAAGGCGTTCAGCACGGCCGGATCGTTCAAGGTCAGCACCGCGACGTCGCCGGCGGTTTCAAGGATGATTTTGCCATGCTGCATCGTCGCCGTCCTCCGTTCCGCCGCATATCGCGGCATCCACGCTAGCAGTATTGGCGGCGATGACCAGAGCGAGTGTCGCCGGGCGGAGGTGCTGGCAAAGGCCTCGGCCCCGGTTTTGCGCTATGTCAACTGGTTGTTTCGGTGGCAATATCGCTCGACGGCGGGTCGCCCGCGGGTTATTCCCGGGCCTCAAGCGGCCCGGCCATGCGCCGATGGATCGACTGCTATCGAGTCCGGTACTACTTGCGGCCGCGGCGGCACTGAAACCATTTGCGCGGCGCGGTCCGCGAAGTATCCGTAAAGAGAGCAACGGCAAACCCGCCGCCCGGACATTTCCTTCGTGGAATCAATCAAAAACCATCCGGCGTCGGGACCCGATACCCCGCCCGCCGAATGGCATTATTGTCGGGTCTGAAAGGCTCAGCCCCGGCCGCCGCGCTTTGCGGGCACCTTGCGGGCCGGCTTCTTCGCAACGACAGTACGGCTGCGTCCCAGTCCCATCTTCTTGGCGAGCGAGGAGCGGGTTTCCGCGTAGTTCGGCGCGACCATCGGATAGTTGGAGGGCAGGCCCCACTTCGTCCGGTACTGATCGACCGTCAGGTTGTGCTCGGTCATCAGGTGTCGTTTCAGCATGGTCATCTGCTTGCCGTCTTCCAGGCAAACGATGTGGTCCGGGAAGACCGATTTGGTCACCGGCACCGCCGGCTTCAGCGCTTCGACCGGCGCGGGCGCTTCGCCCACATTCGACAAGGTCTTATAAACCTCCCGGATCAAAGCCGGCAGCTCCTCAACGGGAACCGCGTTCTTCGTCAGGTGAGCACTCACGATTTGGGCCGTGAACCCCAGCACATCGTCAGACATATATTTCTTTCCTGCAACCCAGAGAGGTCAATATAGTCCATGCGATCAAATAGCGCCATAGTCCTCTGACACAATCGTCAGATGAATTTTCAGCCGATGCACCGCCGCCGGAGCGTGGCGCGGCACTTCGGCTCGATTGATGGCAGAAAACCCGTAGGTAGGAAATGGAACCGAGGCGCGGCGATGAAGTTGCTGCGGTAATCGAGCGCGAGGCACCGGCTTGCCGTCGAAGTCCGAATCCTTCGGCGAGTCCTTCTGCTGACAAACGCGACTCGAGTCCCGGCGACTGCCCGGACGCCACCGCGGCACTACGGCCGGTCTTGCGGTGCTGTGGGCGTCCGGGATGCGGGATTGCTTGGCCTTGACCAGGGAGGACTGCGCGGGCGTATCCACCTCCAAGTCAACGCCGCCGCCGCCGCATCGCCGCCGCCGGCCGATTTTATTGTCCCGCGTCTGCCGGCAGCCGGAGCTACGACCGTTCAATGTCCTCGGGCGTCGCCGAACGCTGCCTTCGCAACCGATTAGCATGCCGTGACTGGCCTCCGCCGACCGTTTCAGTCTCAATGCAGAGCGCTTCGCGCCGCGGGCGGCCGGGCGCCCGCGGCGCCGCGCGAACGTTTCTTTTCGCCGGTCGCTGCGGCGCGAATCGATGGCGTATCTACGCTGCCAGGTCGTTTCCGGTTCCACCGCCGGCCGCGACCTCAATCGTCATGGCCCGGCTTGTCCGGGCCACCTATCGCGGCAGGGTTCTGGTATAGATGGCCCGGACAGGCCGGGCCATGATGATGTGGCACCGCAGGTCGCGTTTCAGTCGGCCTGAAACTGCTCTGGCAAAGGCAATCCGCGGATGGCCGGACTAAATCCAGCCATGACATAAAAGCAACAGCGTATTCCGGTTCCATCCAGTTAGAGCGTTTTCAGGCTGACTGGAATCCTGGCGGCGACCTTAGTCGTCACGGCCCGGCTTGTTGTCCGGGCCACCTACACCAGCACCCTGCCGCGATAGGTGGCCCGGACAAGCCGGGCCATGACGATAACGGTGGCGCCACCCGATTCGGTCATTGATGGGCGTCGCCATGCGCCCGCGCGGTCGCGCCCCGCCACTCCGGCGCCGAACCCCCGTGACCCGCCACAGGATTGGCCACCAACGCCAGCAAAGCGGGCATTCAGGCCCGGATCACGCCCGCCATCGTCCCGGCGCCCGTGCTGCCAGGGAACACCCGCTCCAGCCCCGCCGCATCCAGGCCGAGGTGCTGCCCCAGCACCCCCCGGGCCACCGCCCGCAGGTCGGTTGCCGGCGCCAGGTCCCGGTCCTCGAGCAACTGCCCCGGCCCCAGGCCCGGCCACGATGCCCGGACCCGGCCGCCGGCCACCGCCCCGCCCAGGACGAAAGCCACCGTCCCGGTGCCGTGATCGGTGCCCTTGGTGCCGTTCACCCGGGCGGTGCGGCCGAACTCGGTCATCACCAGCACGGCCGTCCGGTCCCAGACCGGACCCAACCCGGTCCGCAGCGCCAGCAGCCCTGCGTCGAGCTGCTTTAGCGGCCCCTCCAACCGGCGAAGCTGGGCGGTATGGGTGTCCCAGCCGCCGATTTCCAGCGCGGCGATGCGCGGGCCGTCGGGGGTGCGGAGCATCTCCCCGGCTGCCAGGGCCAGCGCCGGGAAGGCGTTGCGGTCCTTGGGGCGGTCGTTCGGCTGTGCATCCCCCGCCAGCACCGCGCTGCTGAAGCCGCGGTCGCGCAGTCCCTGGATGATCGCCGGACCGGTCACCGGATCGTCGCCGTTCAGCGCCGCGATCGCCGCATAAAGCTCGGGCGCCGGCTGGGAGAACCCGTGCGGCGCCCAGTTCGCCACCCGGGCCGGGCCGCGCAGCAGCAGCGGCACCGACACGCCGACGGCCAGCGCCTCGCCCTCCGCCCTCGGCACGGGCGACGGCGGCAGCGCCGCCACCACCCGGTTCAGCCAGCCGCTGGTCATGCGGTGGTCCGCACCCGACTCCAGGTAGTCCTGCGCCTCGAAATGGCTGCGCACCCGCCAGGACCCGGCGACGGCGTGAACGACCAGCGCCTGGTTGGCCGTGTAAAGCTCATGCACGCCGGCCAGGGCAGGGTGCAGGCCGTAGAACCCGCCCAGGTCCAGCACCCCGTCCGGCTGCCCCGGCCCGGGCGGAACGATCTCCCCGCGTAGCGCGGCCAGTCCCGGATCGCCGTACGGCACCACCGCCGCCATCCCGTCCAGCGCGCCGCGCAGGATGATCACCACCAGCCGCCGGTCCGTCGGCGCGCCCGCCATCGCCAGTTTGACGCCCCCGAGGCCGACGCACCCGGTCAGTCCCAGCAAAGCGGCGCGGCGTGAGAGGGTCATGGGTTCAGCGCCTTTGAAATTCGGGGCAGGTCAATAGCAGGGTCATGGCGTCGCGGCGCGACCCGGCGCGGCGGATGGCGCCCAGCGTGACCGGGCGCAGCAGCGGGCCGAGCGCGGCCTCGGACACCTCCGCGACATCCTGATCCCCGGCACGGCCGGCAAAGCCGCTGGCCCAGTCGATCCTTCGCAGCATCGCCTCCGGCGCCGCCCAATCCACCGCTCGATCGGCCCAGCCATTCGGAGCCGGCGCGGTCCAGAACGGCTGGCCCAGCCCGGCCAGGATGCCCGCCAGGTTCGGAACCTGCTCGGGCGGAAGGTCCAGCGTGCGGACGCAGGCGATCACGTACTCCTGCGGAGTGCGCAGCTTCGCGCCCGGCTGCCACGCCGCCGGCAGGGTGACCAGCGCGGCGGCGGCGGACCCGAGATTGCCGTTGGTGTCCCGCAACACCGCTTCGACCACGCGCACCGCATCCGGCGGCGGGTCGTCCGCGACGAAGTGCCGCACCAGCTTGCCGGCGAGGAACCGGTGGGTGGCCGGATGCTCCGCCAGGAATCGCAGCGCGGCGATGCCGCCTTCCTCGCCCGGCGGGAAGGACTGTTGCAGGACCGTCTGCACACCCGGCTCATGCTCGGCCGGACGGAACCGGAAGCCCGGCGGGTCCGCCTTCGGGTCAACCGACCACCCGGTCAGGATGCGCGCGAAGGCGGTCACGTCGGCCTGGGTGTAGCCGGCCAGCGGACTGACGGTGTGAAGCTCCAGGCATTCGCGCGCAAGGTTCTCGTTCAGGCCGCGGCGGCCGGACTGTCCGGCGCGGCTGGCGGGGCCGACGGAGCCGGTGTTGTCGAGATACATCAGCATCGCCGGGTGGCGCATGACCGCCAGCAGCATGTCGCCGAAATGGCCGGTGACGTGCGGCCGGATGGCTTCCTCCACGAACGCGCCCGCCACGGCGGCACATTCCCCGCGGCGCAGTGAGACGGTGAAGTGATTGGTCCAGAACCAGACCAGGCGCTCACGGAACGGGGCAGGGGTGGCGACCGCGTTCGCCAACTGCGCCGCCGCCTCGGTCTTGTACAGCGCCCGCGCCCGGGATTCCGCCGGCGGCGGCTTTGTCGCGCGATCGTCACGCAGCGCCGCCAGTCCCTTGGCCGTGCCCGGGGGATCGTCGAAGCGGGCAGGATCGGGGCGGTGGAGCTGCTCCAGCAGCCAGGCCGCCGGATCGGCCGGCGGCGGCTCCGCGCTGCGGCGGCCCAGTCCGAAGCGTATCAGAGCCTGAGCGGTGCGTGTGTCCATGCCGGAACAGTACGGCCCTCTGATGTTGCGCACTGTTATAAACTGTGCAGGCCGGAATCGGCGCGGCGGCGGTGCCATCTGCGTGCCGCACCGAATTCGCACTTGCAAAAGCCCTCGCCGTGTCGCATTTCCCGGCATACATAACCGGCCGAGGGTTCGGTCGGCACAGTGGGCGGGCGCGCGGGGTGGTCCCCGGATCCAGAGATGGGTCACGCGCCCTTTCTGATATGCCCGCCCGTTTGCTCGTTGATGGAGGTTCGCCGTGTCTGTTGTACCGCTCGATAAGATCAGAAACATAGGGATCACCGCGCATATCGATGCCGGCAAGACCACTACGACCGAGCGGATTCTGTATTACACGGGTGTATCTCACAAGATCGGCGAGGTGCACGACGGCAACACCACGACCGATTATATGGACCAGGAGCGGGAGCGGGGGATTACCATCACCTCCGCCGCGGTGACGTGCGAGTGGAAGGACAACCGCATCAACATCATCGACACGCCCGGCCACATCGATTTCAACATTGAGGTCAACCGCAGCCTGCGCGTGCTGGACGGGGCGATCTTCATCATCGAGGGCGTGGCCGGCGTGCAGCCGCAGTCGGAGACCAACTGGCGCCTCGCCGACCGCTACAAGGTGCCGCGCATCATCTTCATCAACAAGCTGGACCGCACCGGCGCCGATTTCTTCCGCGCCTTCGCCACGTTGAAGGAGAAGCTGGATATCGTCGCGCTGCCGCTGCAACTGCCCATCGGCGCCGAAGATCAGTTCCTTGGCGTTGTGGACCTGGTTGAGATGAAGGCGATCATCTGGGAAGGCGGCGAACTCGGCGCGAAGTATCATTACGAGGACATCCCGGAAGACCTAGCCGAACTGGCCAAGGAACACCGGCAGACCCTGCTGGATACCGCGCTGGCCGTGGATGACGCCGGCATGGAGGAATATTTCGAGCACGGCGACGTCAAGATCGAGACGCTGAAGCGCGCCATCAAGCGCGGCACGATTGACGGCGCGTTCCGTCCGGTGCTGTGCGGCACGGCGTTCAAGAACAAGGGCGTGCAGCCGCTGCTGGACGCGGTCATCGACTACCTGCCGTCGCCGATCGACGTGCCGGGGATCTCGATCGCGGCGGAAGAGGGCGAGGAAGACAACCTGACGCCTGAGCAGTTGCACGAAGTGCAGGCGAAGCGCCGCCGCATACCGGCGGATCCGAAGGCGCCGTTCGCCGGGCTGGCGTTCAAGATCATCAACGACAAGTACGGCACCCTGACCTTCGTGCGCGTCTATGCCGGCACGCTGAAGCAGAGCGACATGGTTCTGAACACCACCAAGGGCCACCGCGAACGTATCGGCCGGATGTTCCAGATGCACGCCGACAAGCGTGAGGAAATCAAGGAAGTCGTCGCCGGCGACATCGCCGCCTTTGTCGGCCTGAAGGATACCGGCACCGGCGACACGCTGGCTTCGTCCGACGATCCGGTGATCCTGGAGCGCATGGCGTTCCCGGTGCCCGTCATCGACATTTCAGTCGAGCCACGGACCAAGGAAGCAGTCGAGAAGATGACACTCGGGCTGCAGAAGCTTGCCGGCGAGGATCCGTCGTTACGGCTGAAAACCGACCAGGAGACCGGGCAGACCATCCTGTCCGGCATGGGCGAGCTTCACCTCGAGATCATCATCGATCGGCTGCGCCGCGAATATGGTGTCGATTGCAACATCGGCGCGCCTCAGGTGGCTTATCGCGAAACGATTTCGAAGCCGTGGACCGAGATTTACACGCACAAGAAGCAATCGGGCGGTTCGGGGCAATACGCCGAAGTCAAGATCGTGTTCGAGCCGCTGGAGCGGAACAGCGGCATCGTGTTCGAGAACAAGGTCGTCGGCGGCTCGGTGCCGAAGGAATACATCCCGGCGGTGGAAAAGGGCATCAGGGTGCAGGCCGATACCGGCGTGCTGGCCGGCTTCCCGACGGTGGACTTTAAGTACACGCTGGTGGACGGCAAGTACCACGACGTCGATTCGTCGGCGTTGGCGTTCGAAATCGCCGCCAAGGCTTGTTTCCGCGACGGCATGAAGAAGGCCGGGCCGATCATTCTGGAGCCGATCATGGATGTCGAGGTGACGACGCCGCAGGATCATGTCGGCGACGTCGTGGGCGACCTGAACCGCCGGCGGGGGACTATCCAGAACCAGGAAAGCTCAGGCTCCACCGTGATCGTTCGCGGGCACGTGCCGCTGAAGGAGATGTTCGGGTATATCTCCCACCTGCGCAGCATGACCAAGGGGCGCGCTTCGTTTACGATGCAGTTCCATCACTATGATCCGGTGCCGCGCAACGTGGCCGACGAGATCATGAAGAAAAGCGCGTAGTTCCGGACGCCGGCTTGCGGAAAAGGCGCGGATCCGGCCGGGTCCGCGCCTTTTTTTGCGGCCTGGTTTACAGCGGAACGATCACCTCCTCGGCCAGACCGTGCAGGTGCACGGGGTGCCATGTGGTCGGACGGTGCGGAATGCTGTCCGGGCCGGAGAATGTTTCGATCACGCCGATGGTTGTCACTGAAACGCTCTGCCCGAGGGTGACCTGGACCTGCGGCAGGAAGAAGCCGAAGCGGCTACCGCCCGTGTCGATCGATGTCCGCAAGGCGACCGAAACGATCGTGCCGACGGCCGTGTCGTCGGTTGTGATTTCCGCCGGCTTGAAGGTTTTCGTCGTGCTGCCCTCCGTGAAGGTGAGGGCGGTAAAGCCCGGGTTGGCGCCGATGGTGTAGTCGACCTCGATGCCGTTGCCGGTGAGAACGAATTTGTTTGCCATGGCTTCCCTCGATCCGATTGCAAAGACCGGCCGCTTGCTGCGGCGGCCAGGCGTTTCTATCGGCAGGGGAGGGCGTTCGCTGTAACGCAACTCACAGCCTGCGGAACCGGTTTTCCGGGGATTTTCTTCACTGGATTGCGTGATAACGGGGACTGGCGCGCGCAGTCCTGGCGAGACGGTCCAATGCCGGAGACTATTCAGGCTGGCTGTGTCCGTCGCTTTGACGCCTGTCCGCATGCCAAGGGCGGCTTGCGCGCGAACAGTCGGCAAATCGGAGCTTGACGAACCGCGTCGCATTCCCCAATGTAAATGTGTCTTACATTCACATGAGGCACTCGACCATGAGCGCTGTAAACCAAGACGCCTACGCCAATTCCTGTTGGGGCCAGCCCCCGAGAGGAGCGCCGGGGCGGGATCCCTGGGCGGCATCGTCCGCCGGCTACCAGGCGGCGGACGCACCGCCGTTCTGGCATCCGGCAGGCATGAGCCGCCCGGTCGCCATCGCCGCCACCGTCATCGGCTTTATGTTTTGGTGGCCGGTTGGCCTGGCATTGCTGTTTTATATGATAGGGAGCGGTCGCATGGGATGCTCAGGGTCGCGCAAGGCGCGTTATCGCAATTGGCAGGACGCCGGTCCGTTCAGCGATTGGAAGTCCTGGGCGTACGGCAACAGAAGCTCGGGTTCGTCCGGCAACCACGCCTTCGACGAGTACAAGACCGAAACGCTGCGCCGTCTGGAGGAGGAGCAGAAGGAGTTTGCCTCGTTCCTTGAGCGTCTGCGCTTCGCCAAGGACAAGGCGGAGTTCGACCAGTTCATGGCCGACCGCCGCAGCCGCCCGCCGTCTCCGCCGGCTGACGAGCCGCCGGCGGCCTGACAGCCGGTCGCGCGCTGTCGCTGAACAGAATGGGCGCCCCGATCCGGGCGCCCATTTTTTGTGTCACCGCTGTGAGAGCGACCCCCTCGGCCCCGCCGAATCGTCATGCCGACGCAGGTCAGCATCCACGCCCTGCGGTGCCGGCTGAGGCCAATGCTTGGATGCCGACCTGCGTCGGCATGACGTGGCGCGAATGGCGGGCCGGTATTACGACGCCGCGAAGCTATACGGTCCGCCGCGTGCCAATGCCGCCCGGTAGGCCGGCCGCGCCTGGAACCGCCGCACCCACGCATCCAACTCCGGATAAGCCTGCCGATCGGCTCGCGCGCCTGCGATTTCGCCGACGAAACTCAACTGGATGTCGGCGCCGGTAAGTTCGGCGCTCAGCAAATAGTCCCTGCCGCGCAGCGCGCTATCGATATACCCCAGGTGGTTGGCGATCTCGCTTTCGATCCGCGGGCTGAGCGGCTCGCCGGCCGAACCGAGCCGCGAGACATACAGTTTCAGCAGCAGCGGCAGCATCGCCGAACCCTCGGCGAAATGGAGCCATTGGACGTAGTCGTCATAAGCCGGGGTCGCTGGATCGGGCTGCAGCCGCCCATGGCCGTGGCGGCGGATGATGTAGTCGATGATCGCGCCGGACTCGTTGATGACCCGGCCATCGTCGGTGATCACAGGCGACTTGCCGAGCGGATGGACCCCTTTCAGCTCGGGCGGAGCGAACCGGGTCGTTGAATCCCGTTGATAATGCTGGATCTCATACGGAATCCCCAGCTCCTCCAGCAGCCAAAGGATGCGCTGGGAACGGGAGTCGTTCAAATGATGGACGACGATCACGCAGGCGTTCTCCCGCCGGTGGAATGACGCGTCCGCGGCGCCACGCCCTGGTTTTACCGGAAGATTGTGTGCGGCCTCGTGTGCGTGATCACGCTGCCGCTCATGGCCCACTTCGCCGCGCTCGTCTCATCCCGCAGCAGCGCATCCTGAATTGGCTTGCCCACGGCCCCGAGTTCGATCGACAGCTTTGCCGCCGCATCCATGACCTGAGGCAGCACCGAGCGCGGCCGCGGCGGCCGCATCCGCATGGAGGGAGAACTGATATGCATCACCGCCACCACGCTGCCGGACGCATCGCGCACCGGCGCCGCAATTCCGACCGAGCCGGCCACGACCTCATCGGACGTAATCAGATACCCCCGCGACCGGATCCGCTGAAGATCGGCTGCGATCCAGGTCGCGTCGATCCGGGTGGCGGGCGTGAACCGGTTCAGCCGCTGCGCCAGAAGCTGCGTCTGAACCGCCTCCGGCGCGAACGCCAACAAAACTCGGCTGCTGCCGGCATGCAGCGCCCCGCGGTTGCCGACCTGGGTATAGACGCGGATGGTTGGATCGGTTTGGTAGATCGCCACCGTCTCGCTTTCCATCCCGTCGCGGACGCGCAGGTACACGTTTTCCCCGGTGGCCTTGCCCAGAGCGGTCATGAACGGCATCGCCGTCGCCGCCAGCGCGCCCTGGTCCGCCGCCGCGCGTCCCAAAGCGCTCCATCGCGCGCCCAGCCGCCACAGGCCGCGCGCCTCATCCTGGATGGTGAAACCGCGCGATTTCAGGGTGCGCAGCAGCCGGAACGCCGCCGTCCGCGTGCATCCCGCACTTTCCGCCAGCGCCGCCAGCGATGCGGGGCCAAGCCGGGACAGCGCTTCCAGCAGATCGAGCGTGCGATCGACCGCTGCTATATTATAGTCCGGAGGCGGCGAGGCGGGAAACGGGTCGGCCGCAGCTTGTGGTGCCTTAGGCTTTGATTTGCCGGTGCCATTGCTGCTCTTGGCTGTCCCCATCTTCCGAACCCTCTCCCTATCGAGTGAAGCCCGCCGCTCGCGAACGGTTGATACGCAGAAACGGTCGAACCAGCACCAAAATTACTTGGGAGTAGATTTGCATTCCATCGGGTTTCAGTCAAAGGCGCTGCTGCATGGGTGCCATGCAATCCGGCAGACGTGATGAATTATAATGCATATCTTCGGCGGACGCGGGTAAGCCGGATGAAGCAGACGGGTGCCTGATGGAATTATCGCAATCACGTGACGATACGCGGGTGCGTCTTGCTGCTTGCCGCTCCGCACCGCCCGGGGTAAAGCCCCGCGTTCGGATGCTGCCGTCCCGCTGTCGCGGGCGGGACCGGTGAACGCGCGGCATCGTGCGGGCGTGGTGAAATGGTAGACACGCCAGATTTAGGTTCTGGTGGCGCAAGCCGTGGGGGTTCAAGTCCCTTCGCCCGCACCACGCGCCGCCGCCGTCCGCACCGCCGCCGTCCCAGCGGCCAGGTTGGGGCGGCTGGGTTTGGTTTGAACGGAATTTTTGTCAGGATTGGCTGAAGCAATGCAGGTTACCGAGACGCTCTCCGACGGTTTGAAGCGTGGCTACACCGTGGTTCTCCCCGTCGCGGACCTGGAGTCGCGCCGGACCGAGCGTCTGACCTCCCTGGGCAAGACGCTGCGCATCCCGGGGTTCCGTCCCGGCAAGGTGCCGATGCCGATCGTCAGGCAGCGCTATGGCACCGCGGTGTCGGCGGAGATTCTGGAAGACTCGGTCAACCAGGCGACCCAGAAGGTGCTCAGCGAGCGCGGCTTGCGGCCGGTGCAACAGCCCAAGATCGACCTGGTGACGGAAAACCCGACCGCGCTGACGTCGGATCTGGAATTCAGGCTGGAGATGGAGGTGCTGCCGGACATCGCGATGCCGGACTTCGGCGCGATCGAGCTGACCCGCGTCAAGGCCGAGGTCCAGCCCGATGCGGTGGACAAGTCGCTGGCGCAGATCGCGAAGTTCAACCGGACGCTGGAGCCGGTCTCGGCGGAAGCGCTGGAGGCCCGCGGCCATGGCGCGGTCACCGGTGAGGTCGTCACCATCGACTTCGTCGGCAAGATCGACGATGTTCCGTTCGAAGGCGGCGCGGCCAACGACACGCCGGTCGAAATCGGCGGCGACGGCTTCATCCCCGGCTTCGCCGAGCAGTTGGAAGGCGTGCGTCCGGGCGAGACCAAGACGCTGAACGTCACCTTTCCGGAGACGTACGGCAAGGCCGACCTGGCCGGCAAGCCGGCGACGTTCGAGGTGACGGTCAAGCAGGTCAGCACCCAGGTCATCCCCGCCATCGACGACGAGCTCGCCAAGAAGGTTGGCGCCGACTCGCTGGAGGCGGTGCGCGAAATCGTCGTCTCGCGCCAGCAGGCGGAGTACGACTCGGTCAGCCGCACGCGGCTGAAGAAGGACCTGCTGGACGCGCTGACCAAGGTGGCGACGTTCCCGATACCGGTATCGATCGCCACGCAGGAATTCGATCAAATCTGGCAGCAGCTCGAGCAGGCCCGCAAAGCTGGCACGACGGACGAGGAAGACAAGGACAAGGACGAGGAGACGCTGCGCACCGAGTACCAGGCGATCGCCGAACGGCGCGTCCGGCTCGGGCTGCTGCTGGCGGAAATCGGCCGGGTCAACAACATCGTCGTCTCCGAGCAGGAGCTGGATCGCGCGCTGTATCAGCGGGCGATGCAGTACCAGGGGCAGGAGCAGCAGATGTATGAGTTCTTCCGCAAATACCCTCAGCTCACCAACAGCGTGCGCGGTCCGCTGCTGGAGGACAAAGTGGTGGACTTTGTGCTTGAATTAGCCAAGGTTACCGATACCATCGTCAGCCCGGAGGAGTTGCTGAAGGAACCCAACGCGGAAGCGCCTGCCGCCTGATCGTCCGGCTGTTTGGCCGGGTAGCTGGACTTCCCCGGCCATGCACTTACTTATGAGTGGCTTCTTATTCCGACTCTTGCAACCTTTAGGTGATGATCATGCGGGACCGTGACCCTGTTGAGGTATATGGAAACTCCCTGGTTCCGATGGTGGTCGAACAGACCGCCCGGGGCGAGCGGGCGTTCGACATCTATTCGCGCCTGCTCAAGGAGCGCATCATTTTCCTCACCGGCGCGGTCTACGACCAGGTCAGCGCGCTGATCTGCGCCCAGTTGCTGTTCCTGGAATCGGAAAACCCGTCGAAAGATATCTCTTTCTATATCAACAGCCCCGGCGGCGTCGTGTCGGCCGGCCTGGCGATCTACGACACGATGCAGTATATCCGCAGTCCGGTCAGCACGGTGTGCATCGGCCAGGCAGCCTCCATGGGCAGCCTGCTGCTCACCGCCGGCGCCAAGGGCAAGCGCTATGCCCTGCCCAACGCCCGCGTGATGGTGCACCAGCCCTCCGGCGGCGCCCAGGGCCAGGCAACCGACATCGAGATTCAGGCGCGCGAAATCCTGACCCTGCGCAAGCGGTTGAATGAGATCTACGTCCGGCATACCGGCCAGCCGATCGAAGCGATTGAACGCAAGCTGGAACGCGACACCTATATGTCCGCAGAGGAAAGCCGCGATTTCGGCCTGGTGGATGAAGTCGTGGACCGGCGGCCTGAAACCGAGTCCGCGGATTCGTCGTCCAAGGGCTGATCCGAGCACCATCGTATTTCAACCCTCCGGGACGGCCGCGTGCCGTCTCGGTAATTTCTTTTTTAGTCGAATCATTGTGGTTTATACGGCACGGTTCGCCGTATGATCGACGTGTTCAGGGGATTGGCGTTCCGCGGTTCTTGTCCCTGCCGCGTATAGGGAGTTATGATTCCCCATTGAGCCCCTGTGTTCGGGGGAGGAGTGCGCATGAGCAAGTCCGGCGATTCGAAGAATACCCTCTACTGCTCGTTCTGTGGCAAGTCCCAGCACGAGGTCCGTAAGCTCATCGCCGGTCCGACGGTCTTCATCTGCGACGAGTGCGTCGAACTCTGCATGGACATCATCCGTGAGGAGCACAAGACGCATCTGGTGAAGTCCCGCGACGGGGTGCCAACCCCGCGGGAGATTTGCAAGGTCCTGGACGACTACGTTATCGGCCAGGACCACGCCAAGCGGGTCCTGTCGGTGGCGGTGCATAACCACTATAAGCGCTTGGCCCACGGCCAGAAGAACAACGACGTCGAGATCGCGAAATCCAACATCCTGCTCGTCGGCCCGACCGGCTCGGGCAAGACTTTGTTGGCCCAGACCCTGGCGCGCATCCTCGACGTTCCGTTCACAATGGCCGACGCCACCACGCTGACCGAGGCCGGCTACGTGGGCGAGGATGTCGAAAACATCATCCTCAAGCTGCTGCAATCGGCCGACTATAACGTGGAGCGGGCGCAGCGCGGCATCGTCTACATCGATGAGGTCGATAAGATCTCGCGCAAGTCGGACAACCCGTCGATCACCCGCGACGTCTCGGGTGAAGGCGTGCAGCAGGCGCTGCTGAAGATCATGGAGGGCACGGTTGCCTCGGTTCCGCCGCAGGGCGGGCGGAAGCACCCGCAGCAGGAATTCCTCCAGGTCGATACCACCAACATCCTGTTCATCTGCGGCGGCGCGTTCTCGGGTCTGGAACGGATCATCGGCGCCCGGGGCAAGGGCTCGGGCATCGGCTATGGCGCAGAAGTACGGTCACCCGACGAACGCCGGATGGGCGCCATCCTGCGCGAGGTCGAGCCGGAGGATCTGCTGAAATTCGGCCTGATCCCGGAATTCATCGGCCGCCTGCCGGTCGTGGCGACGCTGGAGGACCTCGACGAAGGCGCGTTGATGGAAATCCTCACCAAGCCGAAGAACGCGCTGGTGAAGCAGTACGGGCGGCTGTTCGAGATGGAGGGCGTCAAGCTGTCCTTCACCGACGAAGCGCTGAAGTCGGTCGCCACCCGGGCGATCTCCCGCAAGACCGGCGCGCGCGGCCTGCGGTCGATTATGGAACAGATTTTGCTTTCCACAATGTTCGACCTCCCGGGCCTGGATGGCGTCGAAGAGGTCGTTATCAACCGGGAGGTCGCGGAATCCCGCTCCAATCCGCTGTATCTGTATGGAAAGGAGCGGGCGGAAAACACCGCCTGAATTTATCCGGCGCACCGAACCTCCGGCTCGCGAGGACGTGATTGTGGATTTCAAGGGCTTGCGGCAACCCGTTCGGCGGCCATATGCATCGAACGGGGCGTAGCAAGCCCGGAGAAAGCGCTTTCCGTGCCGCTGTCGGGCGGGAGTCGCTGACTGTCCTTTAGGAGGTCACAGAATGACGGAACAAGATCGGCCCTCTCCGGAGCGGCCTGCAAGCAAGGTTCATGCGCATAGCGATGTGATGGCCGTGCTGCCATTGCGCGATATAGTGGTGTTCCCCCACATGATCGTCCCGCTGTTCGTCGGCCGCGAAAAGTCGGTTCGCGCGCTTGAGGCGGTGATGAAGGATGACAAGCAGATCTTGCTGGTTGCCCAAAAAAACGCCTCCCAGGATGACCCGTCGATCGAGGACATATATCGAATCGGCACCGTCTCCACGATTTTGCAGCTTTTGAAACTGCCTGATGGTACCGTCAAGGTGCTGGTCGAAGGCGGTCGCCGCGCGAAGATTACCGGCTTCAAGGAAACCGAGGCCTTCTTCGAAGCCCAGACAGAAGCGATGCCCGACGTGGTCGGGGAGAAGAAGGACCTGGAGGCGCTTGGCCGCACGGTCGTGTCCCAGTTCGAGCAATACATCAAGCTGAACAAAAAGATCGCGCCGGAGGTGCTGGTTTCGCTGAACCAGATCGAGGAGCCGTCGAAGCTCGCCGATACCGTCGCCAGCCATCTGAATTTGAAGATCCCCGAGAAGCAGGATTTGCTGGAGATCGCCCGCATCAGCGAGCGGCTGGAGCGCGTGTTCGGCCACATGGAGTCGGAAATCGGCGTCCTCCAGGTGGAAAAGCGCATCCGCAACCGCGTCAAGCGGCAGATGGAGAAGACCCAGCGCGAGTACTACCTGAACGAGCAGCTCAAGGCGATCCAGAAGGAGCTCGGCGAGGGCGAGGACGGCAAGGACGAGAACGCCGAACTCGAAGCCAAGATCAAGAAGACCAAGTTCACCAAGGAAGCCCGCGAAAAGGCCATCGCGGAGCTGAAGAAGCTGCGCACCATGAGCCCCATGAGCGCGGAGGCGACGGTGGTGCGCAACTACCTGGATTGGATGCTGTCGATTCCGTGGAAGAAGCGCAGCAAGATCCGCAACGACGTTGTGGAAGCCGAAAAGGTGCTGGAAGCCGATCACTATGGCCTGGAAAAGGTCAAGGAGCGGATCATCGAGTACCTGGCGGTGCAGGCGCGCAGCCCCAAGGTGCGCGGGCCGATCCTGTGCCTGGTCGGACCGCCTGGCGTCGGCAAGACGTCATTGGGCAAGTCGATTGCCAAGGCGACCGGCCGCAGCTTCGTGCGCATGTCGCTCGGCGGCGTGCGGGATGAGGCCGAGGTGCGCGGTCACCGGCGGACCTATATCGGCTCGATGCCGGGCAAGGTCATCCAGGGCATGAAGAAGGCCAAGACCTCCAACCCGTTGTTCCTGCTGGACGAGGTCGACAAGCTCGGCTCCGACTGGCGCGGCGATCCGTCGTCCGCGCTGCTGGAGGTGCTGGACCCCGAGCAGAATTCGACCTTCGCTGACCACTACCTGGAGGTCGATTACGACCTGTCGGACGTGATGTTCGTCACCACGGCCAACAGCCTGCGCATGCCGCAGCCGCTGCTCGACCGCATGGAGATCATCCGCATCCCCGGCTACACCGAGGATGAGAAGGTCGAGATCGCCAAGCGCCACCTGATCAACAAGCAGGGCGAGGCGCACGGGCTGAAGAAGGAAGAGTGGAGCATCACCGATGACGCTCTGCGCGACCTGATCCGGTACTACTCGCGCGAAGCCGGCGTCCGCAACCTGGAGCGGGAAATCGCCAACCTGGCGCGGAAGTCGGTCAAGGAGATCGTCACCAAGAAGACCCCCAAGGTGTCGGTCACCCGCAAGAACCTGGAGAAGTTCGCCGGCGTCAAGAAGTTCCGCTTCGGCGAGACGGAAGCCGAGGACATGGTCGGCGTCGTCACCGGCCTGGCCTGGACGGAAGTCGGCGGCGAGATCCTGACCATCGAGTCGGTGCTGCTGCCCGGCAAGGGCAACGTCAAGCACACCGGCAAGCTGGGCGACGTGATGCAGGAAAGCGTCTCCGCGGCACTCAGCTATGTCCGCAGCCGCTCGACCAAGTTCGGCATCAAGCCGACGCTTTTCGAAAAGCGGGACATCCATGTCCACGTGCCGGAAGGGGCAACCCCGAAGGACGGGCCGTCGGCGGGCGTGGCGATGGCGACCTCCATCGTGTCGATCCTGACCGGCATCCCGGTGCGGCGCGACGTGGCCATGACGGGAGAGATCACCCTGCGCGGCCGCATCCTGCCCATCGGCGGCCTGAAGGAGAAGCTGCTGGCGGCTTTGCGTGCGGGTATCACCACGGTCTTCATTCCGAAAGAGAATGAGAAGGACCTGGCCGAGATCCCGGACAACGTGAAAAAGCACCTGAAGCTGATCCCGGTGGCCGACGTGGACGAGGTCATCGCCCAGGCTCTGGCCCGCCGTCCGGTGGCGATCGAGTGGGAAGATCCCGCCGATGCGGCCCTGCCGGCCGCGGCGGCTCAGCCCGGTGCCACGGCTTCTCTGCCACATTGATCAGGAACGGCCCGCAAACCAAGCTTGCGGGCCGTTTTCCCCGGGAATCCGTTGTCAAAGCATTGACGCGCCGGAAACCCCGCCAGTAGTGTCCGCCCGCTTCTCCGGACCTTCCGTTCGGATTTTCGAGTCGTGGCTATGGACATGAGAGGGAAACGCAGTGAACAAGAACGACCTCATCGCAGCGGTCGCTGACGGGACAGACCTCTCGCGCGCTAAGGCGGGGGAAGTTGTCGATAGCGTCTTTGGCGCTATCACCGATGCGCTGAAGAATAAGGAAGAGGTCCGGCTGGTCGGTTTCGGCACCTTCGTCGCTGCCACACGCAAAGCCAGCACGGGCCGCAATCCGCGCACCGGCGAGGAGATGGAGATCCCCGAATCGACCACCGTGCGCTTCAAGGCCGGCAAGGGCCTGAAGGATTCCGTCGGCTAAACCCTGACAGGGTGGCGCCGGGGTTGGCGTCACCCGGTTTCGGGCGGCGGGTCTTGGCGGGGCGGTTAGCTCAGCGGTAGAGCGTCTCGTTTACACCGAGAGGGTCGGCGGTTCGAATCCGTCACCGCCCACCAGAGTGCATGTTGGGCGCAGGAGCGGGAAAAGCCTCCGCTCGTCATGGCCCGGCTTGTCCGGGCCACCTGTTGCGGCACGCGCTTGCGGGGGTGGCCCGGACAAGCCGGGCCATGACGGTTACAGTCAGCCCCCGAGCGAACTACCCTTTGCCCAATTTTGCACCTCGACTGACCCATCCACATGCACCTCGATCAGCAGGTTGATCAGGCTGTCCTGCCGTTCGGCGACGTCGAGGGCGAGGTCGAACAGGCGCATCTGGTCTTCCACCGGCACGGCCGGAACGATGATGATCAGACCGTTGTGGACCTCCAACTCCGCGTAGAGTCGCAGGAAGTCTCGTCGGTTATTGGTGACGATAATGTAGTCCCGCTCGGCCGCCAGTTCCGCCAGCGCCCGGTCGTCCGACCCTTCGCGGTTGAGCCACGCGACATGCATGGCAACGAGGCCGCGTATCTTTGCGACCCCGGCCAGATAGGGCGTCAGGCATTCATCAATGAGGATCGGGTCCATATCACGCCGCTTGCGGTTGCTCGCGCCAATGAGGCCCGATGGTTTGTTCAGCCCACGCGATCACCGCCTCGATCCCGTCGAGCGGCAGACTGGGATAGTGGTTGAAGATATCCACGCGGCTGTATCCCGCCCGCAGGTGGATCAAAATCATCTCCACCGGTATCCGGGTCCCGCGAATCGTCGGCACCCCGCCCATGATCTCGGGGTTGCAGACGATCGTCGCCGGCAGGCTCCTTTTCTTCGCGTGCAGGATCATGACGTCGGTCTCCTTGATCTCCACAATATACGGCTTGCCAAGGCCGATCTCAACCAAACGCCCTTGACGCCCGGGACCGCCCGGCCTAAACGCTGCGGCCTGCCGATGCGGGAGTAGCTCAGTCGGTTAGAGCGCCGGCCTGTCACGCCGGAGGTCGCGGGTTCGAGCCCCGTCTCTCGCGCCAGCATCGTCTTCCAAATATCATCCGCCTGCTGGCACCGGAGATGGCCAAAAGCCATCGTCCGGGTGAATCTTTCCGCCACCGTCATTGCACCGGCGGCATTTTCCCGCCGGACCCCTATGGCGGCGACGGCGGGATCAGTCTAATACCTGCCTCACTGCGGAACCGGACAGGCCCTCGCCACAGGCGTGCGGCATGGATGGGGCTGTGGCGGGAGTCAAACGACATAGCGCGGGACCAACATGCAGCCTGTTCTCTTCGGGTATCTGCCGATCCTGGTGTTCCTGGTCATCGCCATCGGCATCGCCATCGCGATGGTCGCCGGGTCATTGATCGCCGCTCGCCAGAAGCCATATGCCGAGAAGCTGTCGGCCTATGAATGCGGGTTCGAGGCGTTCGATGATGCGCGGCGCCGGTTCGATGTTCGGTACTATCTCGTCGCCATCCTGTTCATCATCTTCGACCTCGAGGTCGCGTTCCTGTTTCCCTGGGCCGTCGCCCTGAAGGGAATCGGCGCATTCGGCTTCTGGTCGATGATCGCTTTCCTTGGCGTTCTCACCGTCGGCTTTATCTACGAGTGGTGCAAAGGCGCGCTGGAATGGGAGTAGCAGCATGAGCGACGCAACCCTGTTGGCCTGGAACCGCGATCACCTGCCGCCCGGCCCCGAACAGGACGCCGTCATCAAGGGCATAACCGGGGAGATCGCCGACAAGGGCTTCCTGGTGGCGAACATCGACAAGGTGGTGAACTGGGCACGTACCGGCAGCCTCTGGCCGATGACCTTCGGGCTGGCCTGCTGCGCGATCGAGATGATACACGCGTATATGCCGCGGTATGACCTTGATCGGCTCGGCATCATCCCGCGCGCCTCGCCGCGGCAGAGCGACGTGATGATCGTTGCGGGTACGCTGACCAACAAAATGGCGCCCGCGCTGCGCCGGGTCTACGACCAGATGCCGGAGCCGCGCTGGGTTATCAGCATGGGAAGCTGCGCCAACGGCGGCGGCTATTACCATTATTCCTATTCGGTGGTGCGCGGGTGCGACCGGGTGGTTCCGGTGGATATTTACGTCCCCGGCTGTCCGCCCACGGCCGAGGCTCTGGTTTACGGGATCATGCAGTTGCAGAAGAAAATCCGCCGCACGGGGACGATCCTTCGTGGCTGACGAAGCGCCCGCGGTGGAAGCCGCTCCGCCGCCGTCCGCGTTGGAACTGCTTGGGCAGGCGGTCGCCTCGATTCCCGGCGTCACCGGCTTTCGTATCGAACATGCCGAACTTGTTGCCGATGCGGCGCGCGATTCGCTGATCGCGGTGATGACGGCGCTGCGCGACGATCCCCGATTCGCCTTCGAGCAGGTCATGGACATTTGCGGCGTCGACTGGCCCGATCGGCCGGAACGATTCGATGTCGTGTACAATCTGCTGTCGGTGTCGTTGAACCAGCGCGTCAGGATCATTGTCACCACCGATGCCGCTACGCCTGTGCCGTCTGTATGCACAGTCTGGCCGGCGGCGACGTGGTGGGAGCGTGAAGCGTGGGACCTGTTCGGCATCATCTTCGACGGCCAGCCGGACCTGCGCCGCATCCTGACGGATTATGGCTTCGAGGGTCATCCGCTACGCAAGGATTTCCCGCTGACCGGCTATGTAGAGGTCCGCTACGATGAGGACCGCAAACAGGTCGTCAACGAACCGGTGGTGCTGACCCAGGACTTCCGCAGCTTCGACTTCCTGTCTCCCTGGGAGGCGATGACCACCTTGCCCGGCGATGAAAAGGTGTTCACCGAGCGCGCCGAGCAGGCGAAAGGCTGACCGCATGAGTGAAACGACTGGCACGACCCCCGCGATCGTCGAGATCGACAGCCACTCCATCAATTTCGGCCCGCAGCATCCTGCCGCGCATGGCGTTTTGCGGCTGATCCTGGAGCTGGATGGCGAGATCGTCGAGCGGGCCGATCCGCATATCGGGCTGCTGCACCGGGGCACCGAGAAGCTGATCGAATACAAGACGTATATGCAGGCGGTGCCGTATTTCGACCGCCTCGATTACGTTTCGCCGATGTGCGAGGAGCATACGTTCGCCCTGGCGGTGGAGAAGCTCCTCGGGATCACCGCGCCGGAGCGGGCGCAATGGATTCGCGTGCTGTTCGCCGAGATCACCCGCATCCTGAACCATCTGCTGAACGTCACGACCTACGCCCTGGACGTGGGCGCGTTGTCGCCGAGCCTGTGGGGGTTCGAGGAACGCGAGAAGCTGATGGAATTTTATGAGGCTGCGTCGGGCGCGCGCATGCACTCGAACTACTTTCGGCCGGGCGGCGTGTCGAAGGACATTCCGGCGGGGCTGGCGGAACGGATCGCTGAATGGGCCGACGGGTTTCCGAAATTCCTGGATGACCTGGAAGGGCTGCTGACCACCAACCGGATCTGGAAGCAGCGCACTGTCGATATCGGCGTATTTACAGCCGAGCAGGCTTTGGCCTGGGGTTTCAGCGGCCCGCCGTTGCGCGCCTCGGGCGTGCCATGGGATTTGCGGCGCGCCCAGCCGTACGACAAATATGCCGAGGTGGACTTCGAGATCTGTTGCGCCCGCAACGGGGATTGTTACGATCGCTACCTTGTCCGCGTCTACGAAATGCGCGAGAGCCTGAAAATAATCAAACAGGCACTGGCGAAAATGAAGCCAGGGCCGATCAAGGTGCAGGACCGGAAGTTCAGTCCGCCGAAGCGGGGGGAGATGAAGCGGTCGATGGAGGCTTTGATCCATCACTTCAAGCTCTATACCGAAGGCTACCATGTTCCGGCCGGCGCCACCTATACGGCGACGGAAAGCCCGAAGGGCGAGTTCAGCGTGTATCTGGTCGCGGACGGCACCAACAGGCCGTATCGTTGCAAGATTCGGCCGACCGGATTTGCCTTCCTGCAGGCGACTGATGAGATGTCCAGGCGCCACATGCTGGCCGACATGTGCGCGATCATCGGATCGCTCGATGTCGTGTTCGGCGAAGTCGACAGGTAGAAGCGATGTCAGCACCAAACAGTTCGGCGTTCGAACAGCCGGCGAGCTTTGCGTTCGATGCGGAAAGCGAGGCTGAAATTGCGCACGTCATTACGCGGTATCCGCCGGGCAAGCAGGCAAGCGCGGTGCTGCCGGCGATGTATATCGCTCAGCGGCAGATGAAGCGGCAGACAGGCAGCGCGTGGATTCCGGTGAAGGCCATGGATGCGGTGGCGGCCCGGTTGGGCATGCCGGCGATCCGCGTGTATGAGGTGGCGACGTTCTACTTCATGTTCAATACCAGCCCCATCGGCAAGTATCACTTGCAGGTCTGCACGACGACTCCGTGCTGGCTGCGTGGATCGGATGAGATCACCGCGGCATGCCGCAAGGAAACAGGGATCAAAGGCTGGGGCGAGACCAGCGATGACGGGTTGTTCACCATGACCGAGGTCGAGTGCCTGGGCGCGTGCGTGAATGCGCCGATCCTGCAGGTGGACGATAATTTCTATGAAGATATGGATGCGGCGAAGGTGACGGAATTGCTGGCCGCGCTGCGGCGCGGTGAGCGGCCGTTCCCCGGCTCGATGGCCGGGCGGCAGACCTCTGCGCCCGAGGGCGGGCCGAACACATTGACCACGCTGCACTTCGCTCCGGAGGGTTGAGATGCTCGACGACAAGGACCGCATCTTTACCAATCTATACGGTCTGCACGATCCGTTCCTGAAGGGTGCGCGGTCGCGCGGCGACTGGGACAACACGGCGGCGATCCTGGCGCGCGGGCGCGATGCGATCGTGCAGGAGATGAAGGATTCCGGCCTGCGCGGCCGTGGCGGTGCCGGTTTCCCCACCGGCCTCAAATGGTCATTCATGCCGAAGCAAGCCGATCGGCCGTGCTATCTGGTGGTGAATGCGGATGAGTCGGAGCCTGGGACGTGCAAGGACCGCGACATCATCCGGCACGATCCGCACAAGCTGATCGAAGGATGCCTGGTCGCCGGCTTCGCGATGGGGGCGTGCGCCGCGTATATCTACATTCGCGGCGAGTTCTTCAACGAAGCGGTGGCGCTGCAACGGGCGATCGATGAGGCTTATGATGCCGGGCTGATTGGCAAGAATTCCTGCGGCACGGGCTACAATTACGACGTGTTCCTGCATCGCGGGGCGGGTGCGTATATCTGCGGCGAAGAGACGGCGTTGCTGGAAAGCCTTGAGGGCAAGAAGGGCATGCCGCGGATGAAGCCGCCGTTCCCGGCGGGCGTCGGGTTGTACGGTTGCCCGTCCACTGTGAACAATGTCGAATCGATTGCGGTGGCGCCGACGATTTTGCGGCGCGGTGCGACGTGGTTCAACAGCCTCGGGCGGCAGAACAATACGGGACAGAAAGTTTTCTGCATCTCGGGCCATGTGAACAAGCCCTGCAATGTCGAGGAGGAACTCGGCATTCCGTTGCGCGAGTTGATCGACCGCTATGCAGGCGGCGTGCGCGGCGGGTGGGATAATCTGCTGGCGGTGATCCCGGGCGGCGCCTCGGTGCCGCTGATCCCGAAGTCGATTTGCGACGAGGTGCTGATGGATTTCGACAGCCTGCGCAATGCGCGCAGCGGGCTGGGGACGGCGGCGGTGATCGTGATGGATAAATCCACCGACGTGATCAAGGCGATCGCCCGGTTGTCGAAATTCTACATGCACGAAAGCTGCGGCCAGTGCACCCCGTGCCGGGAGGGCACCGGCTGGATGTGGCGCGTGATGACGCGGATGGTCGAGGGCCGGGCGACGCCGGAGGAGATCGATACGCTGGACCAGGTGACGCGGCAGGTGGAGGGCCACACGATCTGCGCGCTCGGCGATGCCGCGGCATGGCCGGTGCAGGGGCTGATCCGGCATTTCAGGCCGGTGATGGAGGAGCGGATCGCGGCGTATAAGCGCGGGTCCGCCCGCCCTGTGCCTTTGGCGGCGGAGTAGGGCGATGCTGCAAGACGGAATGCGCCCCGTGTCGCCCGTGCCATCCGTGTTGCTCGTGCCATCCGTATCGCCGGTGCCATCCGTGTCATGGCTGGGCTTGGCCCGGCCATCCACGACTTGCGGTGGTGGGGGCGTCAAAGTCGTGGATGGCCGGGCCAAGCCCGGCCATGACACAAGGGTCACAGGCGCGCCCGCCATGACGTTGGAGCTACCTTGCGCTCCGACCCACGACAACCGCCCTGGCGAAAGACACCACTGACATGGTCAAAGTCACCATCGACGGCATCACGGTCGAAGTCGCTGCCGGCTCGACCATCCTGCAAGCCGCGGAGCAGGCCGGGGTGGAAATCCCGCGCTTCTGCTACCACGAGCGTCTGTCCATCGCCGGCAACTGCCGCATGTGCCTGGTGGAAGTGGAAAAAGCGCCGCCCAAGCCGATCGCCTCGTGCGGGTATCCGGTGGCCGAGGGCATGGTGGTGCATACCGACAGCCCGATGGTCCGCAACGGCCGCCGCGGCGTGATGGAATTCCTGCTGATCAACCACCCGCTGGACTGCCCGATCTGCGACCAGGGCGGCGAGTGCGACCTGCAGGACCAGGCCATGGGCTATGGCATGGACCACTCGCGCTATGCCGAGAACAAGCGCGCGGTGCCCGACAAGAACCTCGGCCCGCTGGTCAAGACCTCGATGAATCGCTGCATCCACTGCACGCGCTGCATCCGGTTCATCACCGAAGTTGCCGGCGTCCCGGACCTCGGCGCCACCGCGCGCGGCGAGCACATGGAAGTCGGCACCTATGTCGAGAAAGCGCTCGGTTCCGAACTGTCCGGCAACATCATCGACCTGTGCCCCGTCGGCGCGCTGACCTCGAAGCCGTACGCCTTCGTCGCCCGGCCGTGGGAACTGGCCAAGGTGGACAGCGTGGACGTGCTGGACGCCGTCGGCACCAACATCCGCATCGATGCGCGCGGCCCGGAAGTGCTGCGCATCCTGCCGCGCATCAATGAGGACGTGAACGAGGAGTGGCTCGGCGACAAGTCGCGCTTCGCCATCGACGGGTTGAAGCGCCGCCGGCTGGACCGTCCCTGGGTGCGGGAGAACGGCAAGCTGCGCGCCGCCACCTGGACCGAAGCCTTCGACGCCATCGCCGCCAAACTGAAGCCGCTGAAGGGCGAGCAGATTGGCGCCATCGCCGGCGATCTGTGCGACGCTGAGAGCATGCTGGCGCTGAAAGACCTGTTCGTCAGTCTGGGGTCCACCAACCTCGATTGCCGCCAGGACGGCGCCAAGCTGGACGCCACGCGGCGCGACTTCTATTGCTTCAACACCTCGATCTCCGGCATCGACGAGGCGGACGCGATCCTGATCGTCGGGTCCAACCCCCGCAGGGAAGCGCCGGTGCTGAACGCCCGCATCCGCAAGCGCTGGGCGACCGGCGGCGCGGTCATCGGCCTTATCGGCGATGCCGCGGACCTGACCTATCCGGCGACGCATCTGGGCGCAGGCCCCTCGGTACTGACGGACCTGCATAGCGACAACCACGATTTCGCCAAGGTCCTGGCCGCGGCGAAGAAGCCGTTGATCATTTTGGGGCAGGGCGCCCTGGCCCGGCCGGACGGCAGCGCGGTACTAGCGGCGGCCTGGCGTCTGGCCGCGCATGTCGGGGCGCTGTCGCCGGAATGGCACGGCTTCAACGTTCTGCACACCGCCGCCGCCCGCGTCGGGGCGCTGGATCTGGGCTTCGTCCCGGGGCCGAACGGCAAGTCGGTTGACGCGATGCTGGGCGGCGGCGTGGAGTTCCTCTGGCTGCTCGGCGCGGACGAGTTCGATGCTTCGCGCATCGGGGCAGGGACCTTCGTCGTCTATCAGGGCAGTCACGGCGATGCCGGCGCTCACCGGGCGGACGTGATCCTGCCGGGCGCGGCCTATACCGAAAAAGCCGGCACCTACGTCAACACCGAAGGCCGGGCACAGCGCGGCTTCAAGGCGGTCTATCCGCCCGGAGAGGCGCGCGAGGACTGGACGATCCTGCGGGCGTTCAGCGCGGTTATCGGCAAGACGCTGCCGTACGACACGATCGACTCGCTGCGGGCGCGGCTGGAGCTGCTCAATCCCGTATTCGGCCGCATCGGCTTCCTGCCGCGGTTCGGCTGCTCCGATCATACCGGGCCCACGGGCGACCCGACCGTTCTGTCCGCCGCGCCTTTCGCCTCCGCGGTAGCGAACTACTACCAAACCGACCCGATCAGCCGGGCCAGCCCGACCATGGCAGCCTGCGTGGCATCGCAAGCCGCGCCCGCTCTGGCGGCGGAGTAGACCGATGTACGACTTCTTCTACAACACCAACATCGGCATCGTGATCCTCACCGTCGTCGAGGCCCTGGCGCTGCTGGTGCCGCTGCTGATTGGCGTCGCCTACCTGACCTATGCCGAGCGCAAGGTCCTGGCGGCGATGCAGTTGCGCAAGGGGCCGAACGTGGTCGGTCCGTTTGGGCTGTTCCAGCCCTTCGCCGACGCGATCAAGATGGTCACCAAGGAGACCATCATCCCGTCCGGCGCCAACCGCGCGCTGTTCCTGATGGCGCCGATGCTGACCTTCATGCTGGCGATGCTGGCCTGGGCGGTGGTGCCGGTGAACGACGGCTGGGTCAGCGCCGACATCAATGTCGGCATCCTCTACCTGTTCGCGATCTCCTCGCTGGGCGTCTACGGCATCATCATCGCCGGCTGGGCGTCGAATTCGAAATACGCCTTCCTCGGGGCGCTGCGATCGGCCGCGCAGATGGTCAGCTACGAGGTCTCCATGGGCTTCGTCCTGGTCACCGTACTGCTGTGCGTCGGCAGCCTGAACCTGTCGGACATCGTGCGGGCGCAGACGCATCTGTGGTTCTGCATCCCGCTGTTCCCGATGTTCATCATCTTCTTCATCTCGGCGCTGGCGGAAACCAACCGCTCCCCGTTCGACCTGCCGGAGGGTGAATCGGAGATCGTCGCCGGGTTCTTCGTCGAATACTCGTCCATGAGCTTCGGGCTGTTCTTCCTCGGCGAATACGCGAACATGATCCTCATGAGCGGGATGACCTCGATCCTGTTCCTCGGCGGCTGGCTGGGTCCGTTCGGGCTGTGGCCGCAGCTTGGCGTGCTGTGGTTCATCCTGAAGATCTGCGCGCTGCTGTTCGTCTTCCTGTGGGTCCGCGCCACCTTCCCGCGCTACCGCTACGATCAGCTCATGCGGCTGGGCTGGAAGGTGTTCCTGCCGTTCTCGCTGGCCTGGCTGGTGCTGACGGCGGGCGCGCTGATGGCCTTCGGTTGGCTGCCGAATGCTTGATTTTCAGACCTCACACTGTGATCGCTTGAGCCCGCCGGGTTCGCTCCGGCGCGACCTCGTCATGGCGGCCGGAGGGCCGCCATCCACGCCTTTGCCGCAACAAGCAAAGGCGTGGATGCCGACCTCCGTCGGCATGACGAGCGGCACCAACGATCACTCTCTAGCGGCGGAGTCCTGACATGGCGTTCATCGACCGCACCGCGCGTAGCCTGTTGCTCGGGGAGCTTGTCTCCGGGCTTGGCCTGACCCTGCGCTATTTTTTCAAGCGCAAGGCGACCATCAATTACCCGTACGAAAAGGGTCCGATCAGTCCACGCTTCAAGGGCGAGCACGCGCTGCGGCGCTATCCGAACGGCGAGGAACGCTGCATCGCCTGCAAATTGTGCGAGGCGATCTGTCCGGCGCAGGCGATCACGATCGAAGCCGAACCGCGGGACGACGGCTCGCGCCGGACGACGCGGTATGATATCGACATGACCAAGTGCATCTATTGCGGCTTGTGTGAGGAAGCCTGCCCGGTGGACGCGATCGTCGAAGGCCCGAACTTCGAGTTCGCCACCGAAACGCGTGAAGAACTGATGTACAATAAAGACAAGCTGCTGGAGAACGGCGACCGGTGGGAGCCGGAGCTGGCCCGGCGGCTGGAACTGGACGCGCCCTACCGATGATCACCGGAATCCTGTTTTATATCTTCGCCGCGATATTGCTGGCGTCGGCCGCGATGGTCGTCAGCTCGCGCAATCCGGTGCACGCGGTGCTGTTCCTGATCCTGGCGTTCTTCAACGCCGCGGCGCTGTTCCTGATCGCCGGGGCGGAGTTCCTGGCGATGATCCTGGTCATCGTCTACGTCGGCGCGGTCGCGGTGCTGTTCCTGTTCGTGGTGATGATGCTGGACGTGGACTTCGCCGAGTTGCGAAGCGGGTTCCAGCGCTATCTGCCCGTCGGCGCGACCGTCGGCGTGGTGCTGCTGCTGGAATTGGCGGTGGTGCTGGGCGGGTGGGAGCTGGCGCCGGGTGCGGTTCAGTTGCGCATGTCGCCGACGCCGGCCGGGATATCGAATACCGAGGCGATCGGGCGGATTCTCTATACGGACTATGTCTTCCAGTTCCAGACCGCCGGGCTGATCCTGCTGGTGGCGATGATCGGCGCGATCGTGTTGACGCTGCGCGACCGCAAGACCTCGCGGCACCAGAACATCCGCCGGCAGACGGAACGGACCGTGAAGGAGACGCTGCAACTGGTTTCGGTGAAGCTTGGCGCCGGGACCAATGCGTCGGGCGGGATTTTGCGGCCGATGGTGGCGGAGCCGGAACCGGTTGAGGAAGAGGCGGATGCCGGGGGGCACGGCCATGGTCATTGATATGAGCCGGTTGGCGCCCCTTTCGCCCCTTTATCGTCATGGCCCGGCTTGTCCGGGCCACCTATTCCAGCACCTGCCGCGACAGGTGGCCCGGACAAGCCGGGCCATGACGATCGGGGCAGGGATGCCTCGCTCCCACCGCCGCGATGGGAAGGAAGCGCCGGTGCCCACCTTCCGCCTCCCCCTCGCTACCCCACACCAGGAATCCCGCCCATGATGGCCGTCGGTCTCGGACATTTCCTCGCCGTGTCCGCCATCCTGCTCGTCCTGGGCATTTTCGGCATCTTCCTGAACCGCAAGAACGTCATTGTCATACTGATGTCGATCGAACTCATCCTGCTCGCGGTCAACCTCAACTTCGTCGCCTTCTCCGCCGCGCTGAACGACATGGCGGGGCAGATCATGGCGATGTTCGTGCTCACCGTCGCGGCGGCCGAGGCGGCGATCGGTCTGGCGATCGTCGTGATCTACTTCCGAAACCGCGGATCGATCGAGGTTGAAGACGTCAACCTGATGAAGGGCTGAACGCAGTGGTCAGTTTTCAGTTGTCAGCGGTCGGATTGCGGCCGTCAGCGCAGGGTAGCAGGTCATGATTTACGCTCTCGCTATCTTCGCGCCGCTGGCGGGCGCCCTGGTCTCCGGACTGCTCGGCCGGATCATCGGGGACAAGAACGCCATGGGTGCGTCCATCCTCGGCATGGTCGTCGCCGCCATCTGCGGGCCGTTGGCGTTCTGGCAACTGACCCAAGGCGCCGAACCGGGTGTGCTCGACCTCGGCAACTGGATCGAGTCCGGCCGCTTCCACGTCAACTGGGCGCTGCGCTACGACACGCTGTCGGCCGTCATGGTGGCGATGGTGTCGTTCGTGTCGATGCTCATCCACGTCTATTCCATCGGCTATATGGGCCATGAAAGCCGCCCGAAATATCGCTTCTTCGCCTATCTGTCGCTGTTCTCCTTCGCCATGCTGATGTTGGTGACCGCCGACAACCTGGCGCAGTTGTTCTTCGGGTGGGAGGGCGTCGGCCTCTGCTCCTACCTGCTGATTGGCTACTGGTATGACCGGCCGAGCGCCTGCGCCGCCGCGATCAAAGCCTTTATCGTCAATCGCATCGCCGATCTGCCGTTCGCCGTCGGGCTCGCGCTGATCTTCTTCAAGTTCGGCTCGCTGGAGTTTTCCACCATCTTCCCGGCGGTCGCCGCGCACGGCACCGACACCTACGCGCTGTTCGGCACCACCTTTTCGTCGCTTGAGGTGATTGCCTTCCTGCTGTTCATCGGCGCCATGGGCAAGTCGGCGCAGCTTGGCTTCCATGTCTGGCTGCCGGACGCGATGGAAGGCCCGACGCCGGTTTCTGCGCTGATCCATGCCGCGACGATGGTGACCGCCGGCGTGTTCCTGATGGCGCGGATGTCGCCGCTGATGGAATACGCGCCCTACGCGCTAGGCTTCGTCACCTTCATCGGCGGCTCCACCGCGCTGTTCGCCGCGACCATCGGCTGCGCGCAGAACGACATCAAGCGGGTGATCGCTTATTCGACCTGCTCCCAGCTTGGCTACATGTTCGCTGCCGCGGGTGTGGGCGCCTACGAAGCCTCGATGTTCCACCTGATCACCCACGCCTTCTTCAAGGCGCTGCTGTTCCTGTCCGCCGGCTCGGTCATCCACGCGATGTCGGACGAGCAGGACATGCGCAAGATGGGCGGCCTGTGGAAGATCATCCCCGTCACCTGCCTGGTGATGTGGATCGGCAACCTGGCGCTGGCCGGGATCCCGCCGTTCGCCGGGTCGTACTCCAAGGATGCGATTATCTCCGCCACCTACGCGTCCGGTACTGCCGTCGGCTACTACGCCTTTGTCTGCACCGTGCTGGCCGCGTTCCTGACCGCGTTCTACTCCTGGCGGCTGCTGTTCCTGACCTTCCATGGCAAGACCCGAGCCGATAAGCACGCGCTGGAGCACGCGCATGAAAGCCCGTGGGTCATGCTCGGGCCGCTGGTCGTCCTCGCCATCGGCGCCATCGGCGCCGGCTGGGCGCTGGACGATTGGTTCATCGGCGCCGACTTCCAGCATTTCTGGAACGGCTCGATCTATAACGGTCAGGGCAACGACATCATCCAGAACCTGGAAAGCGTTCCCGACTGGGTGGAGCAGGCGCCGCTGGTGTTCGGCATCGCCGGCATCCTGATCGCCTTCGTCATGTATATCGTCAATCCGCTGCTGCCGGTCCGGCTGGCGCAGGTGTTCGGGCCGATATACCGGCTGTTCCTGAACAAGTGGTATGTCGACGAGCTGTACAACTTCATCTTCATCCAGCCGGCGATCCGCCTCGCCCGGCTGTTCTGGCAGGTCGGCGATGTCACGCTGATCGACGGCGTGCCGAACGGGCTGGCCGAACTGACCTCCGACGGCTCCAGGCAGGTCGTCAAAATCCAGACCGGATCCCTGGCCGTCTACGCCTTCGCCATGCTGATTGGCGTCGTCGTGCTGGTCGCCATCTTCATGCTGAGCCGGTGAGATCATGCCCGCTTTGACCAATATCGCCGGTTTCCCGATCCTCTCGCTGATCACCTGGCTGCCGCTCGTCGGCGCCCTGATCATCATGACGATGCTGCGCGGGGATGAGGAAACCGTCGCCACCAACGCCCGCTGGACGGCGTTGTGGACCAGCCTGCTGGTCCTGGTTCTGTCGCTCTTGCTGTGGGTGAGCTTCGACCAGTCCGACCCGGGCTTCCAGTTCAACGAAAGCGTCGTCTGGATGCCGGAATTCAAGGTCGGCTACAAAATGGGCGTTGACGGGATCTCGGTCCTGTTCGTCCTGCTGTCCACCTTGCTGACGCCGATCTGCATCCTGTCGGCCTGGGATGCCATCAAGGTCCATGTGCGGGAGTTCATGCTGAGCTTCCTGATCCTGGAAACCATGATGGTGGGCATGTTCTGCGCCACCGACTTCGTGCTGTTCTACATGTTCTTCGAGGGCGTGCTGATCCCGATGTACCTGATCATCGGCATCTGGGGCGGCCCGCGCAGGGTTTACGCGGCGGTCAAGTTCTTCCTCTACACACTGACCGGCTCGGTGCTGATGCTGCTGGCGCTGATCGCCATGTGGGTGCAGGCGGGCACCACCGACATCCCGACGTTGATGCAGACGGCGTTCTCCCCGCATATGCAGACTTGGCTGTTCCTGGCGTTCTTCGCCTCCTTCGCGGTGAAGGTGCCGATGTGGCCGGTGCACACCTGGTTGCCGGATGCCCACGTGGAAGCGCCGACGGCGGGTTCCGTCATTCTGGCGGGCGTGCTGCTGAAGATGGGCGCTTACGGGTTCCTGCGCTTCTCCGTGCCGATGCTGCCGGACGCCTCCACCTACTTCGCGCCGTTCATCTTCGCCATTTCGGTCGTCGCGGTGATCTACACCTCTCTCGTCGCCTTGGCGCAGGAGGACATGAAGAAGCTGATCGCCTATTCCTCCGTCGCCCATATGGGCGTGGTGACCATCGGCATCTTCACCTTCAACGTGCAGGGCATCTCCGGCGCGCTGTTTCAGATGCTGTCGCACGGCATCGTCGCCAGCGCCTTGTTCCTTGTCGTCGGCGTCGTCTATGACCGCATCCACACCCGGGAGATCGCGCGCTACGGCGGCCTCGGCGACCGGATGCCGGGCTATGCGCTGGTGTTCATGCTGTTCATGATGGCCTCCGTCGGCCTGCCGGGCACCGCCGGGTTTATCGGCGAGTTCCTGGTCATCATCGGTTCCTTGCAGGTGAACTTCTGGCTGGCCCTGCTGGGCGGCATGGGGATGATCCTGGGCGCGGCCTACATGCTGTACCTGTATCGCCGGATCATCTTCGGCCGCATCACGCACGCCGATCTGCGGGGGATACTCGACCTCAGCACGCGGGAGTGGGTGGTGTTCGCGCCGCTGATCGCCCTGACCTTGTGGATGGGCATCTACCCGTCCAGCTTCACCAGCTATTTCGATGCGACCGTTGGGGCGATGGTGCAGCACCATACCGCCGCACTGGCCGCGACCACCAAGCTTGCCGGGATCGTGCACTGATGAACTGGACACTGGCGCTTCCCGAGATCGTCCTGTCCGTCATCGGGCTGGCGATCCTTGTCTTCGGTGTGCTGCGCAAGCAGGACAGCACCCTGGCCTGCACGATGTTCACCATCGGCGGCTTCCTGATCGCCGGGCTGCTGGTGCTGACCCGCACCTACGGCTACGGCTTTCACGGCCAGTTCGTGAAGGACGCCTTCAGTTCCTTCAACCAGATCCTGATCCTGTCGGGCGCGGCGATCGCGACCATCCTGGCGCTGGACTGGAACAAGGAACAGGGCATCGCCCGGTTCGAGTTCCCGGTGCTGATGCTGTTCTCCACCGTCGGCATGATGATCATGGCCTCGGCCGGGAACCTGATGACGCTTTACCTGGGGCTGGAGCTGCAATCGCTGGCGCTGTATGTGCTGGCCGGGTTCGCCCGCGACGATCTGCGGTCGTCCGAGGCGGCGCTGAAGTATTTCGTGCTGAGCGGCCTGGCCTCCGGCCTGCTGCTGTATGGCATTTCGTTGATCTACGGCTTCTCCGGCACCATGGATCTGGCGGCGCTGCATGACCTGCTGGCGCAGCCGTCGAATGCCTCGGCCGGGCTGGTCGTCGGCATCGTGTTCGTCCTGGTCGGGCTGGCGTTCAAGGTCTCCGCCGTGCCGTTCCATATGTGGACGCCGGATGTGTATGAGGGCTCGCCGACGCCGGTGACGGTATTCTTCGCCACCGCCCCGAAAGTGGCGGCAATGGCGCTGCTGCTGCGGGTGATGGGGACATCGTTCGCCTCCCTGGTCGGGGCGTGGCAGATCCTGGTGATCATCGTGTCGATCGCCTCCATGGTGCTTGGCGCGTTCGCGGCGATCGGGCAGACCAATATCAAGCGGCTGATGGCGTATTCCTCCATCGGCCATATGGGCTACGCGCTGATTGGCCTGGCCGTCGGCAACGCCGCCGGTGTGCGCGGCACGCTGCTGTATATGGTGATCTATGTGTTCATGACGGCCGGCACCTTCGGCTGCATCCTGGCGATGCGGCGGAAGGGCAGGGCGGTGGAGCAGATCTCCGACCTCGCCGGCCTGGGCTCCAACGATCCCGCACTGGCGCTGGCGCTGGCGGTGTTCATGTTCAGTCTGGCTGGCATCCCGCTGATGTCGGGCTTCTTCGCCAAGCTGTATATCTTCCTGGCCGCCGTGCAGGGCGGGTTGTGGACTTTGGCGGTAATCGGCGTGCTGACGAGCGTCGTGGGCGCTTTCTATTATATCCGCATCATCAAGGTCATGTATTTCGACGCCCCGGCCGAGCGGTTTGATCCGCGTCCGGTCCCGCTGTCGTTCGTTGTGGCGGGCACCGGTTTGTTTACGGCTTTCTTCTTCCTGTTCCCGGCACCGGTCGTTGCCGCGGCGCAGGCGGCGGCGGGCGTGCTGTTCCGGTAACCGCCGGATCAGACACGCCGCTTCATCACGCGGTAGGAACGACGTCGCCGCCGCGTCCCGACTATGCAGGCGCGCCGATCGGCTCGCCTGCCGGGTCCATTCCGATAAATTTATAAGAATCGCTTTTTTGTAGGCGTCGGCCGGCTTGCATTCTATAAGCGTTACGAATAGCTGATCCCCTCGCGTGAGGCAATCTTCCTCAATGGCCCCTGATTTAACCGCCGAGCACGAAATACCCGACCGGGATCTTGTGCTTCGGTTCGAGAGCGTCGGCGACAACTGCGAACTTGGCTTGGTTCAGCGGATGGTCGGCGCCGAGCCGTTGGGCCTTCTGCGTTTCGCAGGCGCGCCGCTGCGGGCGCTGCTGTCCGGGCTGGCCGCGCGCTTCGAGGGCATCGACGATCCAAGGCATATTCGGATTCATGAGGAGAACGGCGAGTACATGGTCAAGCTGACCAAGTACGACTTCTACTACCACGCCCATGTCAAGGTAGGGGACATGACCCCGGAGGCGATTCATCAACAACAGTGTCGCACAGTCGGGTTTCTCGCCAGAAAATTCATCGGCGATTTGGAAACGCCGTCCAAGATCCTGGTCTTCCGGCAGAACGAGCCGCTTCTGGCAGGCGATCTTCTCGACCTGCGCCTTGCTCTGGCCGCGTTCGGGCCGGCCGTTCTTCTGTGGGTGCGCGAGGCATGTCCGGGTCATCCGCCCGGAACGCTCGATGTGGCCGATGAGCGCCTGATCGTCGGATACGTCAGAAGGCTCGCCCCGCGCGAGAATGTCCCGAACCTCGATTTGGACTCGTGGCTGGTGGTATTGCGGCGGGCCTACCGGCACTCGCTGCGCTCCGATGATCCCGGGGAAACGCAGGTTGAGTACTCGGATTCCGCTGATCTTGCCCGCACCGAACTGACATTCGGCTCTGATGGCAATGCGGAGCCGTCGCTGGGCTTTGGATGGTCCGGCCCGGAGGCGGGCTACCAATGGTCGATCGGGGAGAGAAGCCTGGTAACAGTCCCAAGCCCGGGGGATGCGGAGGAATACTGGCTGGAAATAGAGGCCAAGCCGTTCATCTCCGAGCCTTTGGTGCCGTGTCAACGTCTGGACGTGCGCGTCGGCGGGACGCTGGTAAAAAGATTCGACCCATTGCCGCCAGGCAGAGTCGGATTCGTGGTACCCGGGCATCTGATAGCTGGCCTGGAGAAGGTCGATATCGTCCTTGATCACCCCGATGCGGCTTCCCCGCTGCTCGTTTCGGGGCAGCAGGACGATCGCCGCCTTGCCGTGTGCTTCATGCGGCTGGCTCTGGTGTGTTCCCCGTAAGGAGATCGGCCGCTGCGTTTATGGACGAGACCGTTTCAGCGTGTATCGTCGTCTGTACAGACCGAAGCCTGGATGCCGATGCCGGCCCGGATCACGGTGCGGGTAGAGCATTTTCAGCATGACTGGAAAGGCGCCGGGTGCTGCCACACCGTCATGGCCCGGCTTGTCCGGGCCATGACGACTAATGTTGGCGCCTCAATTCCAGTCAGCCCGAACACGCGCTGGCCGCCCGGGTGCCAGCGCCGTTTGGCTCGCGTGGCCGGCGATCCCACCTTCCTCCCTCCGGTTGCCCGCGCTACCATGTCCCCCTTTCCGGAGGCTCCCGACGTGCATGACGATGCCTGGCTCGATCGGCGCTACTATGGTGGAGACCTGCCCGCGGCCGCGGAACGCGCCCTGCACGCGGTCGGCCTGGCCTGGGAGGACGAAGCCGTCGCCGAGGGCCATATCTACGAAGCCCTCGACCTTGCCCCCGGCCATCTCGCTGTCCAGATCGCGGCTTATAAATTCTACTTCTACCGCCACCGCTTGCAGGAAGCCCTGCCATACGCGCAAGCCTGCCTCGCCCAGATTCTGCGCCGGAACCAGCTTCCCGCCGACTGGCGAGACGTGCGGCCGGGGGACGCTGCCTTTACCACGCTGAACCCCGAACCGCGCATGGTCCTGTTCGCCCTCGTCGCATACGGCTATGTGCTGGCCCGGCTGGGCCGGATCGAGGAAGGCCGGGCTGCGCTGATAAAAGTGACCGAGCTGGATCCGACGGACCGCCTGGGCGCGCTCCGGCTGCTCGCGGTCATCGATGGCGGCGGTCAGGACGACGACGATGTCTGACTCGCGGCTGCGGCCGTAAACGGTTTGTTCATCTTTTGCAGGTATAGCCGGGTGCATGAATTGGCGCATCCTTCCGGCCGTCCTGGTTCTTTTGATCCATTCGCAGGCGCGGGCCGACCTTCCCGGTGTGATGTTCCCCGCGCCGCCGGGGCAGCTATGCCGCCAGGCCATCGCGGCGGCGGAACGCGCGCATGGCATCCCCGCCAATTTGCTCGCGGCGATTGCGCGGGTGGAGAGCGGGCGGCGGGACGAGGCGACCGGGCGTTTCAATCCGTGGCCCTGGACCATCAACATGGATGGCCAGGGCAGCTTCTATGACAGCAAGGCCCAGGCGGTAGCCGCCGCCACCGCGATGCGGCCGCGGGTGACTCAATCCATCGACGTCGGCTGCATGCAGATCAGCCTGGTGTTTCATCCTGATGCCTTTGCCAGCCTGATGCAGGCCTTCGATCCGCAGGCGAACGCCGATTACGGCGCGCGCTTTCTGGTGCAGCTATTCGAGAAGGCTGGATCGTGGCCGAAGGCGGTGGAGCTCTATCACTCCGCCACGCCGGAACTGGGGCTGGATTACCAGCGCAAGGTTTACGCAGCGTGGCCGGAGGAACAGCGTCTGGCGGGTGCGGCGACCGTGCCGACAGTACCGCCGATACGGGGTGCGATGTTCGCTTTGCCGACTATTCCGGCCGGTCCACGGCAACTCACCGGCCGGATCATTCAGCAATCGCCCGGCGGTGCGGGGATGATCGCTCCGGGACGGACGCTCGAGATGTATCGGTCCGCGCCGGTACGGGTGGCATGGATCGGGCGATAACAGCTTCTGCGCAACGGGCCAGGACGGCGTCAGGTTTGCAGGACGGGTGCCGCTTCGACGAAGATCCGCTTGCATTCCTGCCATAGCGGCAAGATCGCGTCGTTGGGCACGAGATGCCGGCTGAGCGCGCCTTGGCCTTGCTCGGGGTCTTCGTCGAAGCGGATATGCTGCATCACCCGGGTTCGCGGTCCATAGGCATACTTGGCCCTGCGGACAAAGCTGGCGGCAATCACGAGCTATCTGATCTTCCCGTCTTGGGAGGATCTGCTGCTGACCCTGGCGTTTGCGAAGCCGCCGCCAATCCCGCCCTGACGGGGGCCTTCCCGGAAGCTCACCGCTCGCTTATGCCAACCGCCAACCCGCGAATGTCAAAATGAGAATTGCTGGTATATCGCACGCTGCCGCAGCGTTTATCAGCGGACCATGGGCGCCGTGCTGTCGCCGCTCAGCGCGTTCCTGTTGCTTCAGGGGATCGAAACCGTCGCGGTGCGGATCGACCGCCATGTCGAGAACGCCCGCAAGGTGGCGGAATACCTGCGGAACGATCCCCGAGTCGACTGGATCAACTACGCCGGCTTCCCGGAAAGCCCTTATTATGAGCTTGGGCAAAAGTACCTCGGTGGCCGCACCTGCTCCCTGATGACGTTCGGCATCCGCGGCGGCTTTCGCGGCGGTACGGCGTTCTATGACGCGCTGAAGCTGATCAAACGGCTGGTCAATCTCGGCGACGCCAAGTCGCTGGCCTGCCATCCCGCCTCCACCACCCACCGGCAGATGTCGGCAGCGGAACAGAAAAGTGCCGGGGTCACGCCGGAAATGATCCGGCTCAGCATCGGCATCGAGCACAGCGACGACATCATCGCCGATATCGATCAGGCGCTCGCCGCCGCCGCGGCGCGGGAAAACCCGTCCCGGCCGGATGGCCGAACCGGCTTTTCCGGGGCCTGACCGGCGATGCGGCAAGCCGAACCGGACGGGCCCGCCGGACCCGGCAACCCGGTTGTCATCGGGCTCGTCAACAACATGCCGGATGCGGCGCTGCGCCGGACCGAGGGCCAGTTTCGCGCGCTGCTGGGCGGCACGCCGCCCGGACCATCAATCCTTGTCAAGTCCTACTATCTGCCCGAGGTCCCGCGCTCGGACCGGGCAAAAATGTATCTGGAAGAGTTTCACGAGCCCGTAAGCAGTCTGTGGGACAATCCCGTGGACGGCCTGATCGTCACCGGAACCGAGCCGCTTGCGCCGCTGCTGAGCGACGAACCGTACTGGCACAGTCTCACCAGGCTGGTGGATTGGGCAGCGGACAACACCGTCTCGACGATCTGGTCCTGTCTGGCGGCCCACGCGGCGGTGCTTCACCTCGACGACATCCGCCGGCGGCCTGTCGGCGGCAAACTGTCCGGCGTGTTCGAGTGCCGCAAAGTCGATCCGCACCCGCTGCTCGCGGGCATCCCGCCTTCATGGCACGTGCCGCATTCGCGCTACAACGGCCTGCCGGAGAGCCGCCTGACGGCGCGCGGGTATCAGATCCTGTCGGAGTCCGACGGCACCGGGGCGGACATCTTCGTCAGGCAGCGCGCCAGCCTGTTCGTCTTCTTCCAGGGTCATCCGGAATACGACCGCTTCGCCCTGTTCCGCGAGTACCGGCGGGACGTCATCCGCTTCCTGACGGGTCAGCGCGAGGTGTATCCGGAAATGCCCGTTGGCTACTTCGATGACGACACCGCTGCTGAAATGGCTGCGTTTCGGCAGCGTGCCGTCCGCCACCGCGGCGCGGATATGTTGGACAGCCTGCCCGACGACATCAACGGCGCGAACATTCGGCATGCCTGGCACGAGACGGCGGTGGCGATCTACGCCAACTGGGTTTCTCATCTCGCGGCGCGCAAGCTGTTGGGGTACTGGCCGGCGACCGAACTGCCGCAAGCGGCGATGCGGCTGCCCGGCAGTCCCTGACATGGATCGAACCGAAGCATCGCCGCTGTTCCCGGACAGCGACGCGCGGCGGCATTGCGACGATGCCCTGACGCGGGAACTGGCGGCGGCGCGCGACCGCGTTTTCGCCGGCTCCGTGACCCCCCGCATCGACTTTGACGCCTTCCGATCTGCGTTGGCCGGTTATGACTTCCGCACACTGTTGGCGCCTGAGACGTTGCTGCGCTGGACCATCGCCCAGTTGGAGCACGGCCTGGTGCACATCAATCACCCGCGCTATTTCGGCCTGTTCAACCCCGGGCCGGCGGCGCCGGCGGAATGGGCGGACCGCGTTGCCGCCTCGTTCAATCCGCAGCTCGCGACCTGGGCAACCTCGCCCGCCGCGGTGGAGATCGAAAGCCATGTCATCCGTGCCGTGGCGCGGCGGGCAGGGCTGCCGGAGGGGGCGGGAGGCCACTTCACCACCGGTGGGGCCGAGGCGAACTGCACCGCCCTGGTCTGCGCCCTGACGCGGGCGGAACCGGGCTTCGCCGCCGAGGGCGCGCGGGCGTTTGCCGGACGGCCGGTGCTGTATGCCTCGAAAGACTGCCATCTCGCCTGGATCAAGATCGCCCACCAGTCCGGCATCGGCCGATCGGCTGTGAGATTGGTGGGGACGGATGCGGCGGGGCGGATGGATGTGGACGCCCTGGCGGCGGCGATCGCGGCCGATACGGGGGCGGCATGCCGGCCGGTGATGGTGGTGGCCACCGCCGGGACGACGAACGCTGGCATGATCGATCCGCTGGCCGCCTGCGCCGAGCGCGCCCGGGATGTGGGCGCGTGGCTCCATGTCGATGCCGCCTGGGGCGGCGGGCTGATCGCGTCGGAGCGTTTGGCAGGCAGCCTGTCGGGTATCGAGCGGGCCGATTCCATCACCATCGACGCGCATAAGTGGTTCGCCACGACGATGGGATGTGGGATGTTCCTGACCCCGCATCGCGACGTGTTGACGGCGGCGTTCGAGGTTTCGACCGGCTACATGCCGTCGGCTACCCGCGACGTCGATCCCTATGTCACCACGATGCAGTGGTCGCGGCGATTTCTCGGGCTGCGGCTGTTCCTGTCGCTGGCGGCGGCGGGGTGGGACGGTTACGCCGCGCATATACAGCACGCGGTCGAGCTGACCGCGCTGTTGCGGCGCCTGCTTGAGGCGCGGGGCTGGCGGATCGTGAACGACTCGCCGCTGGCCGTGCTGTGCATCGAGCCGCCGCCGGGGTCCGCGGATGTGCGGTCGATCGTCGCCCGGGTCCTGGCGTCCGGCCGCGCCTGGGTGTCGGTGGCGGCGTTCCAGGGGCGGGACGTGATCCGCGCCTGCGTCACGCACGGGGAGGCGCGGGAGGAGGATATTGGAATTCTTGTCGACGCGCTGGCCGCGGCGGCGTGAGGGGCCGCGCGGACCACGTGGACATCGACCCGGGCGCTCAACCGTCATGGTGGCCGAAGGGCCACCATCCACGCCTTTGTCGGGGCGGGCGAAAGGCGTGGATGCCGACCTGCGTCGGCATGACGCGGTGCATCGGGCGGAGGGCCAACGCCACCGCGATCCGGACCTACGCCACCAGGTTCGGTGGCGTCTGGCCGGTCAGGATCGCGGCCATTCCGGACAGCACCAGCCTGCCCATCGCGTCGCGCGTCTCCGACGTCGCGCTGCCCACATGCGGCAGCAGAACGACATTCTCCAGCGTCAGGTATCCCGGATCCAGCGCCGGCTCATTGTTATAGACATCCAGCCCCGCCGCGGCGATGTGTCCGATCCGCAGCGCGGCGATCAGCGCCGTGTCATCGATCAGGGAGCCGCGGGCGGCATTCACCACGATCGCGCCCTGCGGCAGCCGGGCGATCCGGTCGATGTTGAGCCAGTGCCGCGTTCCCTCGCCGCCGGGCGCGTTCAGCGACAGCACCTCGCACACCGGCAGGAAGCTGTCGTCGCTGTCGTGGAAGAACGCGCCGTGCTCCAGCTCCCGCGGCAGCCGCGCCTGGTCGCGGTAATGCACTTCCATGCCGAAGCCCAGCGCCATGCGGGCGATTTCCCGGCCGATGCGGCCCATGCCGAAAATGCCGAGCCGGCGTCCCGACACCTGCGTGCCGAGCAACTGAGTCGGCGCCCAGCCCTGCCATCCGCCGGAGCGCACCAGCCGCTCGCCCTCTCCCGCCCGCCGCGCCGCCGCCAGGATCAGCAGCATGGCGCACTCGGCGGTGGCAACGCTGAGCACGTCGGGGGTATTGCAGACCTTGATCCCGCGCGCCCGGGCGGCATCCAGGTCGATATGGTCGTAGCCGACGCTGAACGTGCCGATGGCCTTCACTGTGTCGGGCAGGGTGGCGATGACCTCCTTGTCCAGCACGTCGCCCGGGCAGCACAAAATGGCGTCCGCGCCGGCCGCGCCGGCCGTCAGATCGGCGATCGCGACGTCGGATGGCGTCAGCCTGGCGTCGAAGTCGCGCGCCGCCAGGGCCTCGATCGAGGCGGGCAGGCGCCGTGTCACGAACAGAACCGGTTTCGCCATGTCAGTCCCTCCAGAGCGGATCGAGTGCCGGCTGACCCGCCAGCACGGCGGCAATATTGTCCAACGCACGGAATCCCATCGCGTCGCGGGTCTCGCGTGAGGCGCTGCCGACATGCGGCGACAGCACGACATTGTCCAACGCGGCGAAGCGCAGGTCGTAATCGGGTTCGCTGCGGAACACGTCCAGACCCGCGGCGAACAACTTGCCGGATGTCAGCGCCTCGAACAGGGCGTCCTCATCGATCAGCGATCCGCGGGCGACATTCACCAGCACCGCGCCGTCGGGCAGCAGCGACAAGGCGCGGGCGTCGATAATTCTTTCAGTGGCCGCGCCGCCGGGCGCGTGGATCGAGAGAAAGTCGCAATGCGGCAGCATGGCGTGAAAGTCCGCGAAGTAACGGGCGCCTTGTTCCTGCTCCGGCGGCAGGCGGGTGCGGCCGTGATACAGCACGGTCATGTCGAAGCCCCGCGCCCGCCGGGCGAAGGCCTGGCCGATGCGCCCCATGCCGAGGATGCCGACGCGCTTGCCGCTGACGCGGACGCCGAGCAGATCGCCCTGGCCGATGCGGTACCGCCAACCCTGGCGCATGATCCGGTCATACTCCGCCCCGCGCCGCGCGGCGGCGAGCAGCAGCATCATCGCATGATCCGCCGTGCAGTCATCCAGCACGCCGGGCGTGTTGGTCACGACGATGCCGCGCGCCCGGGCGGCGGCGACGTCGATGTGGTCGTAGCCGACGCTGATGGTGGCGCCGATGCGGACTGTGTCCGGCAGCGCGGCGATGGCCGCGGCGGACAGCGGCAATGTGTTGGTAAATACGATCGCCTCGGCCCGGTGCGCACGGGCGGCTTCGGTAACCTCGGCGAGGGTCATGTCGCCCGGACCGGGGAGGATGATCGCGTCGAAAGCCTCCCGCGCGCGGGCGATGACTTCGGTCGTGGTCAGGCAGGCCAGCACCAGCCTCGGCTTCATCTTGGCATTTCCCGTGGACGCTTGCGCCTATAGGAACAGCCCGGGAGCGCCGGCACAAGACGGGGGCGGTGTTGGCGAAGGTCCGGGCATAGCGTATCGTTGTGGCATCGTCGCCGCAGCAGGAGCCAGCCATGCCTTCGACCGCTCTCGTCCTGATCGAATACCAGAACGACTTCACCACCGAAGGGGGCGCGCTGCATGAGGCGGTGAAAGCCGTCATGCAAAGCACCGGCATGCTGGGGCATACCGTCGCCACGGTGAAACGCGCCCGCGAACTCGGCGTGACGATCATCCACGCGCCGATCAGTTTTACGCCGGACTATCACGAACTCAGCGCCAGGCCTTACGGGATACTGAAGGGCGTGGTGGACACCAAGGCGTTCCGCAAGGGCACGCCGGGTGCTGAGATCGTCGATGTGCTGGCGCCCGAGGAGCAGGACATCGTCATCGAGGGCAAGCGCGGGCTGGACGCCTTCGCCAGCACCAACCTCGATTTCATCCTGCGGGCGCGGGGCATCACGAAGGTCGCGCTCGGCGGCTTCCTGACCAACTGCTGCGTCGAATCGACGATGCGGACGGCGTACGAAAAGGGCTACGACGTCGTTACTCTGACCGACTGCACCGCGACGGTCAGCGAGGAGGAGCAGCGCCTGGCGGTGGAGAAGAACTATCCAATGTTCTCCCGCCCGCTGACGCATGACGCGTTCCTGGCCGAACTGGAAGGCGGCGCGGCGTCAGCCGATGGGTCGCACGGCTACACGCGCTGAGGCGGACGTGCGGCAACTGCGCCGCGAGCAGGACGTGGTGGACCGCGTGGCGCGGCAGACTGAGAAGACGGAAGCTCGCGCGCGAGGGTCTGTTGGCGGTGCCAACACCGAACACGATGGCGTTTTTCGTTCTTTAGCGGTGCGGCCTGTCGGGCTGGAAACAGCAGACGCTGCGCGGCTGATCCGAGCCGACCGGAGCGGAACGTCCTCGGCAGGGTAAATGTCCTGTTGGTGATCGGCAGCCTGTATGTTGGAAAATCGGTGACCAAGCGCCGATAGATTCCGAAGGGCAGCCGAGGGCGCCCTTGGTAGTCACTATCCGGCAACCGCTCGGCTTTCGCCTTGGCCCGCTTTGCGCAGGCACGGAAGCCTAAAGGCCCCTCCGGGGGGCCGCTACCTCAGCCGGTCCGTCACCCCGCTGAGACTTCATGTCGCAAGACGCTCTCCGGTTTCAATGACAGCCCGTGACCGGCCATTCCTGGACGCATTTCGACGACTGATCTGTATAGGGCGACCTTTTTTCGTTCGCGGGCATCCGGGTATTTCGAACCTCTCCGTGCGGGTTCACGGTCAACAAAGGTTTTCGCCAAAGTCGGGCAGATGGTCGCCATCGAGTCAAAGACTTGACGTTTACGTTAACCAGGCTACCTATTGGTGACTGGACGTGCTATGGTTCACCTAAATGTCGGGATCGGCGGCAAAGACAAGCTCGCCGCAAGGCGGCAACAAGGAAACCACCCCACAGGAGGCACGCAATGGACGCCCTGGTGCATCAGCAGCTTGAGCCGCTGGCGGTTCCGGCGCTTCTGGATCGATCCGCCGCCGCGTTCGGCGACCGCCCGGCGCTGTCGTTCCAGGGGCGGCACTGGACCTACGCGCAGCTTGCCGCCCTGGTCGATCGCGCCACCGCCGGCCTTCAGCGTTTGGGCATCCGGCCGGGCGACCGCATCGGCCTGTGCCTGCCGAACACCCCGTATTTCGTCATCTTCTACTACGCCGCGCTGAAAGCCGGCGCCGTGGTGGTCAACTACAACCCGCTCTATGTCGCGCGCGAGCTGCGCGCCCAGATCGTCGATTCCTCCACCACGACGATGGTCGTCCCCGACATCGCCGCGATCTGCGACAAGGTGCTGGGATTGCTGCCATCCTCCGGCCTGCAGCGTATCATCGTCTGCCCGTTCGCGGGCGTTCTGCCACCGGCCAAGCGCGTCGCGTTCACGATGCTGAAGCGGAAAATGGTCGCGCATCCCGCCTGGAGCCATCAGGTGATCCCCTACCGGCAGGTCGTCGCGGCCGGGCAACCGCCGGCGCCGGTGGCGATCGATCCGGGCGATCTGGCGGTGCTGCAATACACGGGCGGGACGACCGGGGTGCCGAAGGGCGCCATGCTGTCGCACGCCAACCTGTCGGTGAACGCGCAGCAGGCGGCCTACCACATGCCCAGCATGCGCCCGGGGCAGGAGCGTTTCCTCGCCGTGCTGCCGTTCTTCCACGTCTTCGCCATGACCTCGATCATGAACGGCGGCATCCTTGCGGGCGCCGAGTTGATCCTGCATCCGCGCTTCGAACTCGCCGCGGTGATGAAGTCGCTGCGGCAGGACAAGCCGACGATCATGCATGCGGTGCCGACGATCTATAACGCGATCTCCCTCGAGGCGGAGAAGAAGCGCATCGCCTTTCCGGAGCTGCGCGTCTGCGTCTCCGGCGGCGCGCCGCTGCCGGCGGAAGTCCGTGAACGCTTCGAGAAACTGACCGGCTGCCGCATCATCGAGGGCTATGGCCTGACCGAGGCGTCTCCCGCCGTCGCGTCGAACCCGCCGGACGGGGAGGTGCGGCCGGATTCCGTCGGCATCGTCCTGCAAGGCACCCGGGTTGAGATCCGCGGCATCGACGACATTACCCGCATCCTGCCGCCCGGAGAGCGCGGCGAAATCTGCGTGCGCGGGCCGCAGGTCATGCAGGGCTACCTGAACCGGGAGGCGGAAACCCGCGCCGTGTTTATCGACGGCGCGCTGCGCACCGGCGATGCCGGCCACCTCGACGCCGACGGCTACCTCTACGTAACCGATCGGCTGAAGGACCTGATCATCTGCAGCGGCTACAACGTCTATCCGCGGGTGATCGAGGACGCGCTGTATGAACATCCGGCGGTCGCCGAGGCGATCGTCATCGGCATCCCGGACTCCTATCGCGGCCAGGCGCCGCTGGCCTTCGTGACGCTGCGTGCGGGCCATGCGACGGATGGCGAGGCGCTGCGCACATTCCTGCGCGACCGGGTGTCGCCGATAGAGCTGCCGGTGCGGGTGGAGATCCGCGATGCGCTGCCGAAGACCATTATCGGTAAGCTGTCGCGCAAGGAGCTGGTCGCTGAGACGGTGGTGCCGAAAACGACTTGACGTGAGGAGATTGACGTATACGTTAGGGGCGTCGGTCGTGAGGGCACCGGCGTTTTATCGTCATGGTCCGCGCAGGCGGACCAACCACGCCTTCGCGTGAGCCGGCAAAAGGCGTGGATGCCGGCCTGCGCCGGCATGACGGCGTTGGCGGCCCGGCATCGGTTTGCGTATGAGAACTTTTGCATGAACGACGGGCAACTCTACACGGTGACGGAACTGGCGAAGCAGCTCGGCATGACCCCGCGCGCCATCCGCTTCTACGAGGACAAGGGGTTGATCTCGCCCCAGCGCGCCGGCACCACCCGGGTGTTTTCCGCCCGCGACCGCGCCCGCATGATCCTGATCCTGCGCGGCAAGCGGCTGGGGTTTTCGCTCAGCACGATCAAGGACTATCTCGACCTCTACGACACCGACATCACCCAGCACGCGCAACTGAAACTGCTGCTGAAAGCGGCCGAACAGCGCCGGGCCCAGCTTGTGTCCCAGCGCCAGGCCATTGACGAGGTGCTGGCCGAACTCGATGACATCGCCGCCCGGGCCGAGGCGGCACTGCAAACACCCGCCCCTCGCGCCCGCCGCGCGGCGGGCTAGACAATAAAGGAGACAGTCATGAGCAACGCGGTGATCGTCGGCTATGTCCGGTCGCCCTTCCAGTTCGCCGGCAAGGGCGCCCTTGCGCGGGTGCGTCCGGACGATCTCGCAGCACAGGTGGTGCGCGCGCTGGTCAGCCGCACGGCCGTCAGGCCCGAGGACATTGAGGACATCATCGTCGGCTGCGCCTTCCCTGAGGGCGAGCAGGGCCTGAACGTCGCCCGCCTGATCGGCTTGCTGTCCGACCTGCCGCTGTCGGTGGCCGGGGTGACGGTGAACCGGTTCTGCGGGTCGTCCATGCAGTCGATCCACATCGCCGCCGGACAGATCGCGCTGGGGGCCGGGGAGGTGTTCGTCTGCGCCGGGATCGAGAGCATGAGCCGCGTGCCGATGGGCGGCTACAACCCGCTGGTCAATCCGGCGCTGCAGAAGTCGATGCCCGCGGCCTATATCGGCATGGGCGAGACGGCGGAGAACGTCGCCCGCAAGTGGCAGATCCCCCGCGCCGAGCAGGAGGCGTTCGCCGTCGGCAGCCACCGGAAAGCCGCCGCCGCCGCCGCCGCCGGGCATTTCGCCGATGAGATCGTGCCCATAGAAACCAAGGGCGGCAGCGTCGGGCACGACGGGTGCATCCGTGCGGATACCAGTGCCGAGGGTTTGGCCGGGCTGAAGCCCGCGTTCGACAAGGACGGCACCGTCACGGCGGGCACCTCCTCGCCGCTGACCGATGGCGCCTCGGCCGTGCTGGTGTGCAGCGAGAGCTATGCCGAGAAGCACGGCCTGACGAAGCTGGCGCGGATCAGGTCGATCGCCGTGGCCGGCTGCGCGCCGGAGATCATGGGCATCGGTCCCGTTGCCGCGACGAAGAAGGCGCTCGCCCGCGCCGGCATCGATAGCGGTGCGCTGGACGTGGTCGAGCTGAACGAGGCGTTCGCCAGCCAGGCACTGGCCTGCGCGCGCGAACTCGGCATCCGCGATGAGACGCTGAACATCGACGGCGGCGCCATCGCGCTGGGTCATCCGCTGGGGGCCACGGGTGCTCGCATCACCGGCAAGGCGGCCTCGCTGCTGGCCCGCACCGGGGGGCGCTACGCGCTGGCCAGCCAGTGCATCGGCGGCGGCCAGGGCATCGCCACTATCCTGGAGCGCGTGTGATGAGCGTCGCGATCCGCAAAGTCGGTGTCATCGGCGCCGGCACGATGGGCGCGGGCATCGCCGCGCAGGTTGCCAATGCCGGGATCCCGGTGGTGCTGCTCGACATCGTCCCGGCCGGCGCGAACAACCGCAACGCCATCGCGGAGGGCGCGCTGGCGCGGCTGCAGAAGGTCGAGCCCGCGGCGTTCATGCATGTCGGGGCGGCGAAGCTGGTGGAAACCGGCAATATCGAAGACGATCTGGGCAAGCTGGCCGACTGCGACTGGATCGTCGAGGCGGTGCTGGAGCGGCTGGATATCAAGCAGACCTTGTATCGCAAGCTCGATGCGGTCCGCCGCCCCGGCAGCGCGATCAGTTCCAACACTTCGACGATCGCGCTGAAGGTGCTGACCGAGGGCATGAGCGAGGCGTTCCGCCGCGACTTCCTGATCACGCATTTCTTCAATCCGCCGCGCTACATGCGCCTGCTGGAGATCGTCACCGGTCCGGAGACTTCGCCCGAAACCGCCGACGCGGTTATTCAGTTCGGCGACGTCGCGCTGGGCAAAAGCATCGTGCGCTGCAACGACAGCCCCGGCTTCATCGCCAACCGCCTGGGCATCTACTGGATGCAGTTCGGCATGCTGGAGGCGTTCGACCAGGGGCTGACGGTTGAGGAAGCCGACGCGATTGTCGGGCCGCCGATGGGCATCCCGAAGACCGGCATTTTCGGGCTGCTGGACCTCGTCGGCATCGATCTCGGGCCGCAGATCAACGCCTCGATGCGGTCCGCGCTGCCTGCTTCCGATGCGTTCCACGCGGTCGACCGGGAGGTGCCGCTGGTGAACCGGATGATCGAGCAGGGGCTGACCGGACGGAAAGGCAAGGGCGGGTTCTACCGCCTGGAGAAGACGGAAGGCCGCCGCACCAAGGTGGCGATGGATCTGAAGACGGGCGAATACCGGCCCGAGCGGGCGGCCCGGCTGCCGGAGGGCGCCGCCCGGGACCTTCGGACCTTGCTGTCGGCGCCGGGCAAGACGGGGGCGTATGCGTTCCGCGTGCTGGCGCAGACGATTTCCTATGCCGCGACGCTGGTGCCGGAGGCGGCGGGTTCGATCGCCGATATCGATGCCGCGATGCGGCTCGGCTACGCCTGGAAATGGGGTCCGTTCGAACTGGCCGATCGGCTGGGGTCGGCGTGGCTGGTGGAGCGGTTGACGGCGCAGGGCCTGGCGGTGCCGCCGTTGCTGGCGTCCGCGGCCGGCAAGACGTTCTACCGGGTCGAGGGCGGCAAGCGGCAGTTCCTCGGCCTGGACGGGGCGTATCACGACGTGGTCCGGGCGCCGGGCGTGCTGCTGCTGGAAGATATCAAGCTGGCGTCGAAGCCGGTGCTGAAGAACGCGTCCGCGGCGCTGTGGGATATCGGCGACGGCGTGGTCTGCTTCGAGTTCACCTCGAAGTCCAATTCGCTGGATGACAAGATCATCGAGCTGCTCGGCAAGTCGATCGAACTGGTGCAGTCGCGCTTCAAGGCGCTGGTAGTGTATAACGAGGGCAGCAATTTCTCGTTGGGCGCCAACCTGGGGCTGGCGCTGTTCGCCGCCAACATGGCGGCCTGGGGCGAGATCGAGAAGAACCTTGTGGCCGGGCAGAAGACCTACAAGGCGCTGAAATACGCGCCGTTCCCCGTGGTGGTCGCACCCGCCGGCATGGCGCTGGGCGGCGGCTGCGAACTGGTGCTGCACGGGGATGCCGTCCAGGCCTATGCGGAAAGCTATATCGGGCTGGTCGAGGCCGGTGTCGGCCTGATCCCCGGCTGGGGCGGCTGCGGCGAGATGCTGGCGCGCTGGCAGGCGGACCCGAAGCTGCCGCGCGGGCCGATGCCGGCTGCGGCGAAGGCGTTCGAGGGCATCAGCACGGCGGATGTGTCGAAATCGGCGGACCAGGCGGTGGAAAAGAGGTTTCTAAAGCCGACCGATGGGATTACGATGAACCGCGATCGTTTGTTGGCCGATGCGAAGGAGCGGGCGCTGGCGCTGGTGGAGGGCTACAAGCCGCCGGAGTCGCCGGTGCTCGTGCTGCCGGGCCCGGCGGGGCGGGCCGGTTTTTACTCCGCGGCGGAGGCGTTCCATAAGCGGGGGATCGCAACCGATCATGACCTGGTCGTGGCCGATGCGCTGGCGGAGGTTCTGTCCGGTGGCGATACGGATATCATCGATACGGTTGACGAGCAGACGATGCTCGATCTGGAGCGACGGGCGTTCATGCGGCTGGTCCGCACGGGACCGACTTTGGCGCGGATCGAGCATACGCTGGAGACCGGCAAGCCGTTGCGGAATTAGCGGTTATGCGGCGGGGGGTGGATGCACCGGTCGATGGGGTGTTTTCCTCCGCCTGTATTAAGCTCGAGGAGCAATGCGGGTTCGGGTGAGGGGCACTATGGACCGCGCCGCATTTTCCTGGCGGGCGAAATGGAAACGCAGATGAACGCGGATGAACGCAGATGATCGCATATCGGGGCTGCGCCGCTTCGGGCACTGAACCGGGCGGCCGAGGCGTTGCCGGCGCCAGCGAGCGCCTGCGTTGGCGGCGGGCCGGCGGAATGCGGATGCACGGCACGATCGTCAATGAAGGCGCGAATGACGGTTATCCGCGGTCATCTGCGTTCATCCGTGTTCATCTGTGTTTCAAATCTTTGCTTCCCGCCCGCTCGAACGTTGCTCGCAACGTCGGCCTGAACCTGGCGCCCGATACAGCAGCGCTGCGACAGCACCAGATCGGGTCATGGGATAGGCACTCGTTTGCGTTTGCCTCCGCGATTCTACGCAGAGTTCGCAGAGCGGGGCGCAGAGTTTCGCAGAGAAGAAATTGCAATGCACCGCCATCCTGCCGACCCCCGCCCCCGGCGACTCACGCCTTGCCGGCATTTGCAAATATGGCGGTGCCCGGAACCGGCTGGCGGACTGCGTTAACATACTTGCCAAAAAACGAACCCGAATACTCCAACCTGTCGCGCACCATCGCATCAAGAGGTAACACACATGCAGACCTATAAAGCCCCCCTCCGCGACATGCGTTTCGTCCTGCATGAACTGCACGACAGCGCCGCTCTGTCCCGCCTGCGCGGCCTGGAGGACATCTCCCCCGAGCTGATGGACAGCATCCTCGAAGAAGCCGCCAAGGTGGCCGAGGAAATCCTGCTGCCCACCAACGCCCCCGGCGACGAGATCGGCTGCGTGCTGGAAAACGGCGTCGTGCGGACGCCGAAAGGCTACAAGGAGGCGTATAACGCCTTCCGCGACGGCGGCTGGACCGCGCTCGCCTCCGATCCAAAATACGGCGGCCAGGGACTGCCGGAAAGCCTGAACAAGCTGGTGGAAGAAATGATCTGTTCGGCCAACCTGGCATTCAGCCTGTATCCCGGCCTGACCCATGGCGCCTACCAGGCTCTCGCGAGCCATGCTTCGGACGAACTGAAAGACCTCTATTTGCCCAAAATGGTGGACGGCACCTGGTCCGGCACGATGTGCCTGACCGAAGCCAACGCCGGCACCGATCTCGGCCTGCTGCGCACCCGCGCCGTCCCGCAGGACGACGGAACCTACAGGATCAGCGGCTCGAAAATCTTCATCAGCGCCGGCGACCACGACCTGACCGAGAACATCGTCCACCTCGTGCTCGCCCGACTGCCGGACGCCCCCCCCGGCACGCGCGGCATCAGCATGTTCCTGGTGCCGAAGTTCATTCCGGGCGCGGACGGCCGCCTCGGCGCGCGCAACGGCGTGGTGTGCACCGCGATCGAGCACAAGATGGGGATCAAAGGCTCCTCCACCTGCCAGTTGCAGTTCGAGGACGCCACCGGCTGGCTTGTCGGCGACGCCAACAAGGGCCTCCAGACCATGTTCACCATGATGAACAGCGAGCGCTTGTCCGTCGGCATCCAGGGCCTCGGCGCGGCCGAAACCAGCTACCAGAGCGCCGTCGCCTATGCCCGCGAACGCATCCAGGGGCGCAGCCTGAGCGGCGCCAAGGAAGCCGACAAGGCCGCGGACCCGATCATCGTGCATCCCGACGTGCGGCGGATGCTGCTGACGATCCGTTCGTATACCGAAGGCTGCCGCGCGCTCGGCGGCTGGGTGGCGCGGCAACTGGATGAGATGGACCGGTCGGACGATCCCGATGTCCGCAAGCAGGCGGAGGACTTCACCGCGCTGATGACGCCGGTGGTGAAGGCGCTGTTCACCGATCTCGGATTCGAGGCGACCAATCTCGGCATGCAGGTCTATGGCGGCCACGGCTATATCCGCGACCACGGCATGGAGCAGCTCGTCCGCGATGCCCGCATCGCCATGATCTATGAGGGCACCAACGGCGTGCAGGCGCTGGACCTGGTGGGGCGCAAGCTGCCGCAGGGGGCAGGGCGGCTGTTGCGGACCTTCTTCCATCCGCTCGGCGACTTCGTGGAAGCGCACAAGGACCACGCGCAGCTCGGCGGCATGGTGAAGGGGCTGGAGAAAGCCTTCGGCGCGCTGCAACTGGCGACCGGCCACCTCGCCGCGACGGGGATGGCCGATCCGGAGGAAGCCGGGGCGGCGGCGACTGAGTATCTGCGGCTGTTCGGCCTGGTCGCGCTCGGGTTCATGTGGGCGCGCTCCGCCGTCATCGCAGTGGAAAAGCTGGCGAAGCCGGATGCCGACGCGGGGTTCTACAAGGCCAAGCTGACCACGGCGCGGTTTTATCTGGAGCGGGTGCTGCCGCAGGTTGGCGGGCTGCTGGTCTCGATCAAGGCGGGCAAGGCCGCGATGATGGAGCTTGATGCAGCGGCGTTCTAGGGTTTTCCGATTCTGTCGAGGTAACCGTCATGGCCCGGACGACCGCGCCATGACGCCTACGCAACGCCGTATCGAATGGAACTGTCATGGAGGTTACCCGCACCTTCTCCTGCGTTACGGCCGATACCATGCACCGCATCAGGCAGGTGGCGCGAGACGAGCTCGGGATTCTGTTCGATCCGGCGGACGGGGTGAAAGGCACGGCCACCGGCCGCACGGCGTTGGGCGAGTGTATCGTTCGTTTCGCATATGACAGCGTGCAGTTCGAACTGGCGATGACGCTGGTGAAAAAGCCGCTACTGCTGCCTGCCGCGTTTCTGTGGACTGCGTTCTCGGCCGAACTCGAGCGTGTCCGCGGGTTTCTGTAGGAACCCGGGCGCCATGGCAGCAACCAACTGCTGCCGATACAATACGCTACGGATTTGATGGGCGGAACCGCGCCGGCACGAAACCGGCGCGGATCGCGTCAAATCAGGCCTTCGGCGCGAAAGCGATGCACCAGCCGTCGGGATTGATCTTACCCGCAACGATCGCGCAGGATGCCGGCGGCTGAAAATTCACGCAGATGCTGCAATGCTGGCCGTTATTCGGCGACTGCTGATATTGCACCTGCGCCTGACTGATCTTCTCCTGCGCTTGCGCCGCGGCACTGGCGGCAACCACGCCGCCGACGGCAGCCAATCCGGCCCGCAGCACTTGGCGGCGGGTTGCTTCGTCATCGTGTCGTGTCGTCATAATAGCCAACTCCTTGTTTTTTAAGTAATCGCCGGCGAAGCTGGCAAAGCGGTACTTGAAATACAAGAACCCCGCACTCCCGTTTCTTCCCCAACGCTTGGAACGTTCCAAGTCTGACCCATAGCGTGCGACGATATTGCGGTCAAGCATATCCGGCGCAGATGGAAGTTCTCAATTTGCGATTATGCGATTTTGCATCAGGGCCGGGCGACCGCCGCGCGCGGGGTTCGGCATGCCGGTGGCGCAGCACGATCCCGCGATCCGCCCGGACCCCGCGGCGGAACCCGTTGATTTCACGTGGGTATGAAAATTTTGTGAACCCGGCCCGAAAGCCGCGACGGGGCCAATGGTATCGCGCCCGGGGGCGCATCTCCCGTTCGTTGGAAGCAACCACAAGTAGAACCGCGCCGGTTTGACCCGGCGCGGGTTAGCGTTAACTTCAGCTTTCCTTCGGCGCGTAGGCGATGCACCAGCCGTCCGGGCTGATCTTGCCGGCGACGATCTTACACGCAGCCGGTGCCTCGAAGTTCACGCAGGTGCTGCACTTGGCGCCGTCCTTCGGCGTCGGCTGATACTGCACCTGGGACTGCTCGATCTTCTCCTGGGCGCGGGCGCTTACCGCGACCACGCCACCGACAACGGCCAGTCCGGCCGCCCGCAGAATCTGGCGGCGTGTCGCCGCGTCGTCATGTTGCTGTGTCACCGTGGTCAACTCCTTTTTTATGGTGATTACAACCTAATGCGATAGCGGGTTCAGGCAAGCGCCCGATCCCGCGACCACACTCCGAAACAAAGGCCCGAATCGCCCGGGTCGGCCTGGCCAACCCGTGACGATCTGGTGATCAGGCGGCCTGGCGCAAGCTCAGGTCCGACCAGATCGCACCCAGTGCTCCAACCAGATGTTCAATATCCGCATCCGAATGCAACGGCGACGGCGTGATCCGCAGCCGTTCGGTCCCCCTCGGCACCGTCGGATAGTTTATCGGCTGAACGTAGATCGAATACTCCTCCAGCAGCCGGTCGCTGATCTGCTTGCACAGGACGGGATCGCCTACCATTACGGGAACGATATGGCTGGGATTGTCCGTGTGCCGGACGCCGATGGCGTCCAGGCGGCGGCGCAGCGTTGCGACGCGGTCCTTGTGCCGCGCCCGTTCGACTTGGCTGACCTTCAAATGCCGGATGCTGGCCACCGCGCCGGCGGCGACGGCAGGGGGCACCGAGGTGGTGAAGATGAAGCCCGAGGCGAAGCTGCGGACGAAATCGCACAGCGACGCGGACCCAGCGATATAGCCGCCGACAACGCCGAACGCCTTCGCCAGCGTGCCTTCGATGATGGTCAGCCGATTGGCGACCCCGTCGCGCTCGCTGATGCCGCCGCCATGGTCGCCGTACATGCCGACAGCATGCACCTCGTCCAGGTAGGTCATGGCGTTATACTTGTCGGCCAGGTCGCAGATCTCGCTGATCGGCGCGATGTCGCCATCCATCGAGTAGACGGATTCGAACGCGACCAGCTTGGGCACGTCGCGGCCCACCTCGATCAGCACCTTCTCGAGGTCCGCCATGTCGTTGTGCTTGAAGATGCGCTTTGCGGCGCGGCTGTGCCGCACACCTTCAATCATCGACGCATGGTTCAGCTCGTCGGAGATGATCACGCAGTTGGGGATCTTCGCCCCCAGCGTGCTCAGCGTGGCCCAGTTCGACATGTAGCCGGAGTTGAACAACAGAGCCGACTCCTGCCCGTGCAGATCGGCCAGCTCGCGCTCCAGCAGGACGTGGTAGTGGTTGGTGCCAGCGATGTTGCGGGTGCCGCCGGCCCCGGCGCCGCAGCGGTCCAGCGCCTCATGCATGGCGTCGAGCACCGCCTGGTGCTGTCCCATGCCGAGGTAGTCGTTGGAGCACCATACCGTCACCGGGACCTGTCCACGCTCCCGGTGATGGGTGGCAACCGGAAAGTTCCCGGCCTGTCGTTCCAGATCCGCGAAGATCCGGTAATTGCCCTCCCGGCGCAGGCCATCGACCTGCTTCCGGAAAAATGTTTCGTAGTTCATGAGTGTCCCCCGATGGTTGCTTCAGTCGCAATCGGTAATGGTAATGGGTGGTTTGTCGGCGTCTTTGTGGCGTTCCCGCCGCGGGAAACGAGGCTCCACTGCCACATCGCATTCCAAATGCGCGTGGCAGAGATGGGAAGCACCAGGAACCAGTGTTCGAGGATCGCCAGGACCATCATCGTCGCGAGCAAGGCATAACCGGTGGCATTGAAGGAATTATCCCCGGCCGCCAGCGCCTGCTGCGTCATGATGACGGCGCAGATCGTCGAAGCTGTGACCGAGAATGGGAATAGAAGGTTCATCGGCGCCTGCCGGAAGAAGCTGCCGATATGGGCGAGATGATCCGGCAGGAAGTGCGGGTTCAGATTGCTGACGCCGAGAAACACATTCAGCCTCGCGCTTTGGTGCATCCACCAGAGCACGACGAACGTCCACACTCCGAACTGGTTCGGCGCCTTCCATGTCAACACGAAGACAATCGCCGCGAGAACCAGGATGGCGATTTCATGATACAGGCTGGCCAGGATGGCGTGCCAGAAATGCCCCCAGCCGCTGCAGCCGTGGTCGCAATGATGCAACCGCGGCCCGGTGACGTAGCCCATGTAGAAGCTGATTTCCAACCAGCCCCAGATCAGCACGCCGGAAGTGAAGGCGATATAGGCGCCGGTATCCGTGGTGTCATAGGCGCTGGCCATAAGTCCGTAGATCGACGCACCCAGCACGCCGGTCGCGCCCGCCATGCTCCAGCGGAATGTCCGTTGGGGCAGACCGTCGAGGAACATGATCAGGCACGTGCTGACCCACCAGATCAGCAGGCCGTGCAGTGCGGGAAATGCGAAATGGCCCATGCGCTGCTCTTCACCATGCCGGAGCGATGCGGACTGACGACGGCAGCTCATGCTGCTGCGGCGACAGCAGGTACAGCCGGCCGATGGTCACGGCCGCCGCGGCAATCAGCCCTGCCTTCTTCACCACCCCCAGCGCGCCGCCCCGGGCCTTTGCCGCATCGATGCCGACGCTGATCCGGCGCAGCCGCTGCAGCCCGGCGAGGAAGGCGGGGTTGTCGAGGTCGAGCAGCACCGGGAAGACCTGCTTGGAAATCTCCTGGGTGATCTGGAACACCTGCATGTCGTACTGCGTCGGATCGACGCCCAGCGCCTTGTGGAACACCGGGCGGCCGTGGTCGCGCACGAACATGGTGGCGAACACCGACAGCAGGAAGAAGCGGATCCAGAGCTTGTTGACGAAGCTGTTCAGCAGTTGCGGGTTGGCGCGCATCACCAGGGCGAAAGCCTCGCCATGGCGGAACTCGTCGTTGCACCACTCCTTGAACCATTTGAAGATCGGGTGGAACCGCATCTCCGGATGCCGTTCCAACTGGCGGAAGATGCTGATGTAGCGGGCGTAGCCGATCTTCTCGGACAGGTAGACGGCGTAGAAGATGAACTTCGGCTGGAAGTAGGTGTACTTCTTCACCTTGGTCAGGAAGCTCAGGTCCACGCCGACGCCGAAATCCTTCAGCGTGTCGTTGATGAACCCGGCATGGCGGGATTCATCGCGCGCCATGTAGGCGAACCAGGCCTGGATGTCCGGGTTGGTGACCCGCTTCTTGATTTCCGAATACAGCACGCAGCCGGAGAATTCCGAGGTGACGGAGCTGACCAGGAAGTGGATGAACTCCTCCCGCAGGTCTTCCGGCATGGTCGAGAGGTCCATGTCGAAGTCGGCGTTGCGGGTGAAATGGTGCTTGTTAGTGTCGCGGGCGAATTCCGCCATCAGCCCGTCCCACTCGGCGCGGACGGAGTCCACGTTCAGCCGGTCCATCGCGGCGAAATCGGTGGTGTAAAAGCGCGGGCTCAGCACGGTCTCGTGCAGAGCCATCTTGGTCGTTTCGCTGACTTGTTTTTGTATGGTGGCGCTCATAACGATTCCTTCGGCTCAAACCCGACGTCATAAAGTTCAAACAGGGACATCAGCCCGACAGCCCGGGCCCAAATCCGGCCGAACACGGTGGCGCGGATCACAGTGGCGGTTCCCATGACTGAAATGCGGTCGCCAAACCTGATATTGGCCGGGGCGCCATGCACCAGAACACGATCGCCGGGACCGATGTCGATCCCCTCGGGCGTCGTGTGGGCGTACAGGTATTCCGGCGTCTGCTCGATCTCGATGGAGCAGGGGACTTCGATCCGTCTCATGACCCGGCCTTTGCTGTGATCAGCTTCAGGAAGGCGCCTTCATTGGTGGCGCCGAAGGCCTCCAGATCGAGCATCCGGTGGGTCACCGGATCCTCCAGCGTCAGCCGGCTATCCGCCCACTCCGTCAGCCGGAACGGGACGCTGAGATCCGCGTCCTGGCGCACCCGCTGCTGCGCGAGGCCGCGCATCGTGCCGCGCAGGAAGCCATTGGTTTCAGGCGGGACGACCGCGATGGGCGTCGAGGGGTCCTTCGCGTCGAACACTGCGATGGACCCGTTCGGCCGATCCTGGAACAGCAACTCGCGGGACACCACCGGAGCCGCGGTGATCGTGGTCTCGGTGGCCCCGGTCAGGCGGCCGACGGCGGCGGCGACAATCGTCAGGGCGACTATCCCCGCGATCGCGATCAGCGCGCCGCGCGGAACCTCCTCGGGACGGTGATCATGGCTCAGGCTCATGGTGTCCTCCGTTTTCCTATGCGGCAGCATGCGCCCGGGCATCGCTGCCCGTGGCTTCATTACCGGACAATTCAACCGGTGTCGCCGGTTGCGAGGCGGAAGCGGCCAGAGCGCGGCCGAGAATTTGCGAGACGGCGGCCGCATCGGGAATCGAGCGGAAGGAAGGCTCGGCCTTCGTGAACTTCCACGGACGCGCATGCGGCCAGATGATGAGGTAGCCGATGCGCTGCGACGGGACCAAGGTGATGGCGACATCCCCGGTGCCGTTCGGCCAGATCTTCACGCCGGCCGATTCGATCATCGGGTAGGCGACCTGGATCGTCATCGGCAAGGCAATTCCAAAGCGGATGACCACGCGGCGCGTGGTGATGGTGTAGATCGTCGTCCGCGCGACGAGATAGGCGAACAGGGTCAGCAGCGCGACCGCCACGGCACCCAGCGCGGCCACCTTCAGGGAGGACAGCGCGATGTCCACCGGAGGTGTCGCGGCGGAAATTCCGCCGCTGACGCCCCAGATGATGAGCAGCAAGAAATAGACTGACAGAAGTCTGGTCCGCATCGCCCGGCGCGCCAGAGTCCTCCATTCCGGGGCTCCCTGCCAGAGGATAGTCTCTCCGGCAGGCAACGGCGCGGGCAGGCCGGGAACCGGCTCGTGGTCGTGCTGGACCATATTCATATCAGGGATTCCCTCCGGCTCGGGATAGCGAACAACTGGCCGCTGGCGAAGTAGGCCTGGGTCTGGTCTTCCTCGCGCCAGGTGATCTGGTCGGGGCTGGCGATCGTCGGGGCTTCGCCGATCTGCTTGCCGGTGACCGAGGCGAGCAGAATCTGATTGGCCGACTCGTTGACCCGCACCAGCGCCACCGGCACAAACACGGACTTGCCGCCCGCGACCGTCACTTCGTAGTAGCGGATCACGGACTCTTCGCGGTCGACCCAAACGTCCTTGACGCTGCCACCGACGATGCCGTCGAAGCCGACGGCCTCGAACCCGATCGGGTTCGGGCTGTTTTCATCGAAGCTGTGATCCGTTGCGACGCGCAAGGGCGCCAGGCGGTTCTGGTCGTTGTGCCAGGTCAGTTCCGGCTTGTCGGCGCGCAGCGAGTAACCTGCGGGTCCGGATGCGGACAGCAGCGGGTTGCCGATGGGGTCGGACGGCGCACCGGTCAGGTAGCCGGCGGCCGTGGCCTTGTAGTCCACTTCCGGACGGCCCTCACGCGGCGCCTGCACGGACGTGCCGTCGCGCAGCAGGAAGGTCTTCGGCGCCGGTAGCGGCGGGAAGCCTATCGCCGTTCCATCGGCGTCTCCCGTGATCATCGGATAGCCCTCGCGCTTGTCTTCCTTGCGCAGGTAGTAGATCAGGCCAAAAAAGAAGACCCAAAAGACGTACAGCGTCACCTGTGCGGTGTCGATGTACTGAGTGATTGCACCGGTTCCCATAACATCACCTCGGTAGGCTGAGTGGGTGTGAAGCGATCTCGCCAAAACCAAAGTCCGGCGAGCATTGTGTGCGCCCTTCGACGCTTGGCCGCCTTACGAGCGGTCCAATGGCGATCAGCGTCGCGAACAGCAACGCGATCTCTATGTGGTAGACGAAGGAGTAGCCGATCTCCTGGCTCTCCAGGCCCTGGCCGAGCATGCCGTTCAGGGCGAGGTAGGACACGCCGTCGCGGATCAGGCCGCCAGCCGCCACGGCCGAGCCGGCGGCGGAGGCTTGCACCGCCCCCCAGACGCCGAGTGCGAGGCCGATCTGGCCGGGCCGGGCGGTGCCCATGGCGGCGGTCAGCGTGCAATGGCCGAACAGGCCGGCGCCGAAGCCGATCAGCACGGTGCCGAGGGCGAAAACCTCGATCGACTGCAACGGCGCGGCGAAGATAACTGACGGGAAAGCGACCAGGCCGACGATCGCCCCCAATGCCGCCAGCCGATAGGGGTCGGAGCCGCGACCAAGCCAGCGCGCGGCCAGACCGAAGCCCGTCAGGCCTCCGGCGGCGAGCAGGGCGCTCAGCAGCGTGGTGGTGCCGACCGGCAAATGCAGGATCTGGCCGCCGTACGGCTCCAGCAGGATGTCCTGCATGCTGAAGGCGACGGTTCCCATGCCGAGGGCGACGAGGCGGCGCTTTGCGTTCGGCGTCTCCTTGAACGTTTCCCAGGCCTGCCGGAACGTCGGATGCACGCGGTCGCGGGCGGTCAGCGCCGGATTGCGCGGCTCCTGCTTCCACAGCGCGATGGTGTTCAGGACCACGGTCGCCATCGCGGTGCCCTGGATGACCTGGATCAGCTTGATCTCGGTGAAATGCGCCAGCAAGGCGCCGTAGGTCAGTGCGCCACCGACCATGCCGAGCAGCAGCATCATGCACAGCAGGGCGACGACCTTCGGGTGCGATTCCGGCGGCGCGAGGTCGGTTGCCAGCGCCAGGCCGACGGTCTGGGTGGTGTGCAGCCCGGCGCCGATCATCAGGAATGCCAGCGCGCCGCCGATCTGGCCCCAGATCAGCGGGCCGGTGGTGTCGCCGGACAGGACGATCAGGGCGAAGGGCAGGATGGCGAAGCCGCCGAACTGGATCAGCGTGCCCATCCACAGATAGGGCACGCGGCGCCAGCCCAGCACCGACTTGTGGGTGTCGGAGCGGAACCCGATCACCGCGCGGAAGGGGGCTGCGACCAGGGGCAGCGATATCATCAACGCCACCAGCCAGGCGGGCACGCCCAGCTCGACGATCATGACGCGGTTCAAGGTGCCTATAAGCAGCACAACGGCGAGGCCGACCGACACCTGGAACAGCGACAGGCGGAGCAGCCGCCCCAGCGGCAGTTCCACTGTTGCTGCGTCGGCAAACGGTAAGAACCGCGTGCCGACGCGCGTCCAGTTCCGTGAGAGCTTTGCCCCGATACTGCTCACGGACGGACAACCTCCAGCGCCTGGGAGATATAGAAGCCGCGGTTGATGCGGTGCGTGCGGCTGGTGTGCCAACCGTCGAGCCCCTTGTTCACGCGGCGCGCGATTTTCCTTTGGCCGATGGGCTCGATCGCCGGCGACTTGTCGCCGCGCGGGAACAGCCGTCCGGCGGTCCACATCAGGGTCAGCAGGACCGTGCGCGGGGCGAAGGTGAAGACGATGGATGTGTCGGTGCGCGCGGCGAGGCCGGCGAGCACGCGGACCGCATCGGGCGCGCGGTAATGGATCAGCGAGTCCATCGCCACGACGTGGTCGAAGCGGCCGAGCGAGGGGTCGAGCAGGTCGCCGACATGGAACTCGATGCTGCCGTCGCCGAGGTCTTTCGGCAGGTTCTCGCGCGCATGCTGGACGAGGGTAGGGGAGAGGTCGATCGCGATGACATGCGCGCCGCGGCGGGCGGCCTCGACCGAGAACGTGCCGGTGCCGCAGCCGGCATCGAGCACGCGCTTGCCGCGCAGGTCGTCCGGCAGCCAGCTCAGCATGGTGTTGCGCATCTCGTCGCGGCCGGCGCGCACGGTGGCGCGGATGCGGTTGACCGGCGCGTCGGAGGTGAGGCGCTTCCAGGTATCGGCCGCGGTGCGGTCGAAATACTGGAGCATTTCGCCGCGGCGGCGGTGATAGGTTTCGCTGGGGGTATGGTCAGATGCCGCCTCAACCGTCATGGCAGGCGCAGGCACCGCCCCAAACGTCATGGCGGGCGAAGGCCCGCCATCCACGCCTTGCGGTGCGTGGACAGACAAAGGCGTGGATGGCGGGCCTTCGCCCGCCATGACGGGGGGCACCACGGCGGGAAAGGCCCCGCCGGCTCGCGCCACCGCGTCCGTTGATGAAAGAGCCACCGACATCAATCAAATCCCAGCAGATCAAAAATATCCCTATCCCGCATCGGGCGCGATTCCAGCGCCTCCGACCCGGCCAGCAGCGAGGCCGCCAGACGCAGGTATTCGTTCTGCACCTTCACGACTTCCGGCGAATCACCCATCTCGAACAGGGTCGCCTTCTTGAGCCGCGACTGCCGGATCACATCCAGCGCCGGCAGGTGCGCCAGCGTCTTCATGCCGGTGCGTTCGTTATACTTGTCGATCTGGTCCGTCGCATCGCTGCGATTGGCGATCACGCCCGCCAGCCGGACTTCGTAATTCTTCGCCTTCGCCTGGATCGCCGCGACAATGCGGTTCATCGCGAAGATCGAATCGAAATCGTTGGCGGCAACAATCAAAGCCCGTCCCGCATGTTGCAGCGGCGAGGCGAACCCGCCGCACACCACGTCGCCGAGCACGTCGAAGATCACGACATCCGTATCTTCAAGCAGGTGGTGCTCTTTCAGCAGCTTCACCGTCTGGCCGACGACATAGCCGCCGCAGCCGGTGCCGGCCGGCGGTCCGCCCGCCTCGACGCACATTACGCCGTTGTAACCCTGGTAGACGAAATCTTCGACGCGGAGTTCTTCCGAATGGAAGTTCACCGTCTCCAGCACGTCGATCACCGTCGGCACGAGACACTTGGTCAAGGTGAACGTCGAATCATGCTTCGGATCGCAGCCGATCTGCAAAACCCGCTTGCCGAGCTTGGAAAATGCGACAGACAGGTTGGACGAGGTCGTGCTCTTGCCGATGCCGCCCTTGCCGTACACGGCGAACACCTGGGCGTTGCCGATGTTGAGATCAGGCGCCATCTGCACCTGCACGCTGCCCTCTCCGTCGCCGCGAGCCGGTATGCGTCTGATCACTGTCATGCTGCCACTCCCACTCCAATACCTTCAAGGCGATCTTCTAATTCTTCTCCGGCGTGGCGCAATGCTTCCATCTGCGCGGCGTCGGGCGTCCAATATTTCCGTTCCGTCGCTTCAATAAGCCGGTTGGCGATCTTCGCCGACGCGGTTGGATTCAGTTTCGCCAGCCTCTCCCGCATCTCGGGATCGAGCATGAACGTTTCCGACAGTTTCTCATAGACCCAAGGCTGCACTTCGCCGGTGGTAGCAGACCAGCCCAAAGTGTTGGTGACATGCGCCTCGATTTCGCGAACACCTTCGTAGCCGTGCTTCAACAGCGATTCGTACCACTTGGGGTTCAAGGCACGGGTCCGGGTTTCCAGCGCCACCTGCTCGGAGATCGTGCGGATGGTGCCGTCGCCGCGGGTCTGGTCGCCGATATACACCGAAGTAGAGGTGCCGCCATGCGCCCGCTTCACCGCGCGGCTGATGCCGCCCAGCGTATCGAAGTAATGGTCGACGGTCGTCACGCCGACTTCGACCGAGTCCAGGTTCTGATAAGTCAGATCCACCCGCGCCAGCGCATGCGCCAGCACCTTGTCCGAGCGGCGGGGCGGACCCTCGACGCCATACGCAAACCCCTTGCGCTTGAGGTAGGCGTCGGCGAGTTCGTCTTCCTCTTCCCACGCCCCGTTGCCGACGAGGCTGTTGACGTTGGCGCCGTAGGCGCCGTCGGCATTGCCGAACACGCGCAAAGCTGCGTCTTCGATCGCGCCGCCGTTCTCGGCCATGAACTGCAGCGCGTGCTTGCGGATGAAGTTCTGCTCCACCGGCTCGTCCGCCTTCGCCGCCAGCAGCGCCGCCTCGGCCAGCAGTTTCGTCTGCAACGGCAGCAGATCGCGGAAAATGCCGGACAGAGTGGCCAGCACGTCGACGCGCGGGCGGCCAAGCGTTTGCAGCGGGATCAGTTGTGCGCCGGACATGCGGCCGTAGCTGTCCATCCGCGGCGTGGCACCCATCAGCCACAGCGCCTGGGCGATCGGACTGCCCTCGGTTTTCAGATTATCGGTGCCCCACAAGACGATCGCCACCGTCTCCGGCATCGCCCCACTATCCTGAACATGCCGCGCCAACAGCCGATCGGCCTGGGCTGCACCATCCTTCAAGGCGAAGGCGGAGGGGATGCGGAAGGGGTCGAAGCCGTGCAGGTTGCGACCCGTCGGCAGCACCTCGGTGGTGCGCAGCAGGTCGCCGCCGATGACCGGCCTGGTGTAGCCGCCATCCAATGCGTGGATGATCGCCGGAACCTCGTGGTCCACCGCCAGCAGCCCGTCCAGCCGCTTGCGCTCCGCCGGCTCGGTGACCCCCGCGGCGTCCAGCATCGCGGTGCGCTGCGCCTCGTCCAGTCCCTCGCCGACGACATGCAGGCCGTCCGGGATCAGCGTGTATTCGAGCTCCAGCAGAGCATTGGTCAGCTTGTCGATCTGCGCGGTGGCGGAGCCTTCCCAGGCGGGTTCGGCCTGCGCCAGGTTCACCGCGGCGGCCTGGCCCTGGATCAGCGACACCATCCCGTCACGCTGCGCGGCGGCTTCCACCGGGTCGAGCGAGCGCCAGCTATCCAGCGACGCCTTCAGGTCGAGAAGCCCGCGATACAGGCCGGCATTGGACACCGGCGGCGTCAGGTAGCTGATCAATGAGGCGCCGGCGCGGCGCTTGGCGAGCAGGCCCTCGGACGGGTTGTTCGAGGCATACAGGTAAAAATTCGGCAGGTCGCCAATCAGGCGGTCGGGCCAGCAATTGCCGGACATGCCGGCCTGCTTGCCGGGCATGAACTCCAGCGCGCCGTGGGTGCCGAAATGCAGCACCGCGTCGGCGGCGTATTCCTGGTTCAGCCAGCGGTAGAAGGCGCAGAACGCATGCGTCGGCGCGAAGCCGTGCTCGAACAGCAGCCGCATCGGGTCGCCTTCGTAGCCGAAGGCCGGCTGCACGCCGACGAAGACGTTGCCGAAATGCTCGCCCAGCACGAACAGCGACGCCCCGTCGGTCTGGATGCGGCCGGGAGTCGGCCCCCATTGCGCCTCAATCTCGTCCAGCCAGCGCTGCTTGCGCACATGGTCGTCCGCCGGCATCCGCGCCGCGACATTGGCATTGGTGCCGAAGAACTGCGAATTGCCGCCCAGAAGCTGGTCGCGCATCGCTTCAGCGGATTCCGGGATTTCGACGGTGTAGCCGGCCTGCTTCATGCCGATCAGGACGTTGCGCAGGGAGCGGAAGACGGAGAGGAACGCGGCGGTGCCGACGGTGCCGGAATTGGGCGGGAAGTTGAACAGCACGACGGCGATCTTGCGTTCGGCCCGCGCCTTGCGGCGCAGCGCGACGACGCGGGCGACGCGGCTGGCCAGGGTGGCGGCGCGTTCCGGCTGCACCACCATGTCACGGCGCTTGTCGTCATCCAGGCCGGAGCGCCCGCCGAACGTCATCGGCCAGATGCCGCCGTCCAGTTCCGGGATCGCGACCATCATCGTCGCCTCGACCGGCAGCAGCCCGCGCGGATCCGCCTTCCACTGCTCAAGCGTCTGAAATTCCACCGGATGCGCCGAGATGTAGGGCACATCCAACCCGGCCAGCACTTCCTCGGCGGCGCGGGCGTCGTTGTAGGCCGGACCGCCGACGAGGCTGAAGCCGGTCAGCGACACCACCGCATCGACCGTGGCCTTGCCGTTGCGCAGAAAGTACTGCTCGACCGCCTCGCGCTGGTCGAGACCGCTGGAGAAGGCGGGCACCACCGTCAGGCCCTTGGCCTCCAGCGCGGCGATCACGCCGTCATAATGCTCGGCGTTGCTGGACAGCGCGTAGGAGCGCAGCAGCAGCACGCCGACGCGGCCGTTCTTGCCGCCCTCGGGCAGTTCGTGCAGGCGTTCGAAGATCCGGCCGGGCACCCGCGGGTGATACAGCCCGACTTCCGGATACTCTATCGGCGCTTCCACCTTCAGCGCGCCGTGCAGTCCCTTGCGCTCGCCGGTGGCGTACCTATCCACCAGCATGCGCACCATGTTGGTCAGGTTGTCCTCTGACCCGGCCAGCCAGTATTGCAGCGCCAGGAAATAGGCGCGCACGTCCTGCGCGGTGCCGGGGATGAATTTCAGCAGCTTCGGGAGCTGCTTCAGCGTCTTCATCTGGCCCTGGCCGCTGGTGCCGCTGCCGGACTTGCCGCGCAGCCGCTTCAGCCAGGCCAGCGCGCCGCCGGCCTCCTTGGACATGTCGAAGCGGCCGAGGCGGGTCAGGCGGACGATCTCGCCGGCCGACAGGCAGCACACCATGGCGTCGCAGTGGTCGCGCCGCGCGACCAGGGCGGGCATCACCGCGCGGACATGCTCGTCGAGGAACAGCATGCAGGCGACGATGATATCGGCTTTGGCGATGTCGTCGTGGCAGAGTTCCAGCGCGTGCGGATCGCAGCCCCATTCGTCGGCGGCGTGCATCACCAGTTCCAGGCCGGGCAGTTCCCGCCGCAGAACGTCCGAAGCCCGCGCCATCGCCCCGCCGAGGTGACTGTCCATGGTCACCACGACGACGCGGACTGGGGTGCTGTTAGCGACCGAAGTGGGCTTTCGCATCGTACAAGGTGTCCACAGTTATATCAGTCAATCCATGATCCAGGGCGAACCGTTCCGTGTTGCGGCGCGCCTTGCCTCTGACGAAGAATGGTATCTTTTTCAGTTCCTTTTCCGCTGCCTCGTTCCAGACGACAGGACGTTCGGCGACCAGGATGGCCGCCGCTTCGGGTGCTTCAGCCGAAACCGGGGCAGGGGAGGGCGGGACCGTTGACCCGCCCAGATGTGATGCGCCGGCTTCGTCGTGGAACTCCGCGTCGTCGCGGAACATGTGCAGCAGATGTTCTTCCAGGCCCATCATCAGCGGGTGGACCCAGGTGTCGAAGATCACATTGGCGCCCTCGAAGCCCATTTGCGGCGAGTAGCGGGCAGGAAAATCCTGCACGTGAACGGGCGCGGAAATCACCGCGCAGGGAATGCCGAGCCGCTTGGCGATATGCCGCTCCATCTGCGTGCCGAGCACCAGTTCCGGCTGCAGTTCGGTGATCTTCGCCTCGACTTCGAGGTAGTCGTCGGTGATCGTCGCCTCGATCCCATACAGCGCGGCGGCCTCGCGGATTTCGCGCCCGAACTCGCGACTGTAGGTACCGAGGCCGACGACCGTGAAGCCCATTTCGTCGCGCGCCAGGCGAGCGGCGGCGACCGCGTGGGTGGCGTCGCCGAAGATGAACACCCGCTTGGCGGTCAGGTAGGTCGAGTCAACCGACTTGGTGTACCACGGTAGCCGGGACTCCTCCGCCTCCAGCACCGGGGAAGGATCGACACCGGCCAACTCCGCGACTTCCCTGATGAAGTCGCGCGTCGCGCCGATGCCGATGGGAATGGTCTTGGTCAGCTTCTGGCCGAAATTGCGCAGCAGGTACTGCGCCGCCACCATGCCGGTTTCCGGGTACAACACCACATTGAAGTCGGCATCGCCCAGGGTCACCAGATCGGCCGGCGTGGCGCCGAGCGGCGCGGTGACATGAACATCGACGCCCAGGCGGTCGAGCAACCGGGTAATCTCCGCCACGTCATCCCGGTGCCGGAAGCCCAGCGCCGTCGGCCCCAGGATATTGCAGCGCGGACGTTCACCCGGCGCCCGTTCCCGCTTCTCCGGCTTCTTCGCGAAAGCCCGGACAAGCTGGTAGAAAGTTTCCGCCGAACCCCAGTTTTCCTTCTTCTGGTAGGCCGGCAGTTCCACCGCCACGACCGGTATCGGCAGCGCCAGCGCGCGCGCCAGCCCGCCCGGATCGTCCTGGATCAGTTCGGCGGTGCAGGAAGCGCCCACCAGCAACGCCTGCGGCTTGAAGCGCTCATAGGCTTCCTTCGCCGCGTTCTTGAACAGCTCTGCCGTATCGCTGCCGAGGTCGCGCGCCTGGAACGTCGTGTACGTCACCGGCGGCCGTTTCGCATTCCGCTCGATCATGGTGAACAGCAGATCGGCGTATGTATCGCCCTGCGGAGCGTGCAGCACATAGTGCAGCCCCTCCATCCCCGTGGCGACCCGCATCGCGCCGACATGCGGGGGGCCTTCGTATGTCCACAGCGTAAGCTTCATGCCCTAAACCACCAATCGAGTGCGGCGCACCAGCGGGCGCGCGAATAATTCCGCTAGATCGCCGGCCTGGTCGTATCCTTGCACCGGCGTAAATAATAATTCGATCGACCACTTCGTGGTCAGGCCCTCGGCCTCCAATGGATTCGCCAGACCCAGCCCGCAAACAACCAGGTCGGGTTTCGCCTCGCGGCAGCGATCGAGCTGGCGCTCCACATCCTGCCCCTCGCTCAGCGCCACCGACTGCGGCAGCAAAGCCAGTTCTTCGGCCATGTGCTGCTTGTGCAGATACGGCGTGCCGGCCTCGATGACCTCCATGCCCAGTTCGCGCGACACGAAGCGGGCCAGCGGGATCTCCAACTGCGAATCGGGAAAGAAGAACATGCGCTTGCCGGCGAGCAGCGCGCGCTGGTTGCCGACGGCCCGCTTGCCACGCTCCTGCGCCATCTCGGTGGCGGCGCGGAACGCCGCCGGCGCGATGCCGAACGCCGAGGCCGCGGCTTGCAGCCAGAGCGTCGTGCCTTCGACGCCAAGCGGGAACGGGGCGGCGATCCGAGTCGCCCCCCGCTCCTCCAGCGCCCGCGCCGTATCGGACAGGAACGGTTGCGCCAGAAGGTATTTCGTGCCCTTGCCCAGGGGCGGCAAATCGGCGGCCTGCCGCGGTGGCAGGAAGCGCACGTTGCCCAGGCCCATGGCGGTGAAGATGCGGGCGAATTGGTCCTCAACCACATCCGCCAGCGCGCCGACGACCAGCAGTTGGGACTCGTCACTGACGGGCAATACCGGAACCAGCGACGCGAGGCAGGCATCCTCGCCCTGGGTGAAGGTCGTCTCGATGCCGCTGCCGGAATAGTTCAGCACGCGGACGTCGGGCGTGAAGCGCTGGCCCAGCCGGATCGCGGCGCGCGACAGGTCCAGCTTGATGACCTCCGACGGGCAGGAGCCGACGAGGAACAGCAGCTTGATGTCCGGGCGGCGCTCCAGCAACTGGGTGACGACCGCGTCCAGCTCATCATTGGCATCCGACAGGCCGGCCAGGTCGCGTTCGTCGATGATGGCGGTGGCGAAGCGCGGTTCGGCGAAGATCATCACGCCCGCCGCGGACTGGATCAGGTGCGCGCAGGTGCGCGAGCCGACAACGAGGAAGAAGGCGTCCTGGATCTTGCGGTGCAGCCAGATGATGCCGGTCAGGCCGCAGAAGACCTCGCGCTGGCCGCGCTGCCGTAGGACCGGGCGCTCATTACCGCCGTCAAGCACCACTGGGCAGCCGTCAAGCACCGCTGCCGCGGTTGCCGCGACGGCCCCGCTCATGACGGATGGCCTACGACGGGGTTGGCGGTCCAGACCGGCTCCTGCTTGCGCGCCGCGCGCAGCTTCAGGACGAACTGTGTCGCGTTGATAATATAGGTGAAATAGGCCGCCAGCGCGATCCACATCTGCCGCTGCGGGTCGACGCTGTGGGAGAACAGGGCGACCAGGTAGGTGGTGTGAAGCGCCAGCACGAGCATGCTGAACACGTCTTCCCAGAAGAATGCGGGAGCGAACAGATAGCGTCCGAAGACGTCACGTTCCCAGATCGCACCGGTGATCATGATGGTATATAACACCAATGTCTTAATCACGATCGACACGGTGGCGTATACGTACCCCTCACCGGTCATCATGTAATGCAGCACCAGCCCGACGCTGACCAGAAAGACCAGGAACTGGACGGGAGCCAGGATACCTTGCACCAGAGTCCAGATCGAAGCATCGCGGCGCGCCCGCTCATCGGCGGTGTAAAGCGGGCGGCCCCGCAACGGACTGGTCTGAGCCATACGGGTCTCCCGGCAACCCGAGGCCGCGCCCCAAGGGCAACAGTCCACGGAGCCAATGAATCGATTTATCTGATCAGGCGTAAACATGGATTGACAGCCATGCGCAGGAGTTGTGGTGTCCGGGTTTGGACGGAACCAGTACGACGGCCGTCTTGAGAGCTGCATGTGTCACTAAAAACCTGCCCGGGGCTTGGTTATTGAGACGTTTCTCGGTTAGACGGTCTGCCATCTCGCCCTCCCCAGCGCAATTGCGGCGCGGATCGAAGGCTAGAGCGCGTCATACCAGACTGTCAAGCGGGCAGTACGTAAACCAGACTTGACATATGCGGCCGGTGGCGGTGAACTGAATACGAGGGGGACCAGACTATGACCGCCTTCATGGAACAGGCCGCCGACGCGGCCGGATGGCCAAGCGACGTTCATTGCGCCGGCGCCCAGCACGAGGCGGTTTACCACCAAAGAGTGGAAAAGCCTGTCCCCGCGGACCCTCCCGCACTCGCCGCGGTGCCGCGGCATAAGCGGGCGGCGATGGTTTCCCGCCTGGTGGAGGCCGAGATCCTGCCGCGTCTGGCGGCTGCGAAACGCACCGCCGCCGCGGCCCCCGGCGAGGCTGGGGCGGCACCGGGGGGGTCAAATGTGACAACCGAGGCTGACACCGCAGAACTGGTCCGGCTGCTGATGAAACAGGATGCCGCCCACAGCATTGCCTTCCTGGACGGGTTGCAGATCCGCGGGGCGTCGCCGGCGTCTCTTTATTTGGGAATTATCACGGATGCCGCGCGCTGCCTCGGCGCCATGTGGGACGAGGACCGCTGTGACTTCGCCACCGTCACCATCAGCATGGGGCGGCTCCAGCAGGTGGTGCGCGCGCTGTCGCCGACTTTCCAGACCGCCGCGCTCAGCCGCGCGCATGCCGATTCGATTCTCCTTTTGCCGGCGCCGGGGGAACAGCATTTCTTCGGCCTGGTGATTCTTTCGGAATTTTTTCTGCGGGAAGGTTGGCACGTCGTCGGCGGCCCGGCTTCCCGCGGCAATGGCCCGGCCGACATCGTCCGCACCTCCTGGGTGGACGTGGCCGGATTCTCCATCGCCTCGACCGTTCGGATCGAGGCGTTGGCAAACTGCATCCGTGACGTCCGCAAGGCATCGGTGAACACGGACATAAAGATCATGGTCGGCGGGCCTCTGCTGCTGACACGGCCAAACCTGGTGCAGGAACTCGGCGCCGACGTGTCGGCTGCCGATGCGCCCGGCGCGGTGCGCGAGGCGCGCGGACTGCTTTCTATGCGGACCGCGGCGGACTGAACGGATAACGGGCAGGCGGCGCGGGTCCACAACGGGGAGGAAGAACGACTTCGGGTCCCGGACGGGCGCGGAGCGAGGCAGTTGCTCAGATTGAAGGATTCGGCTGCAAGTGAAGGCGTTCAGGACCCCGAAGACCGCGTTGGGCGACATCGATGCCGAGGCCGCCGCCGCTTTGATCAGCGCAGCCGCCGACATTGCGCTCATTCTCGACGATAATGGCGTGATCCGCGATGTTTCCATCGCGGACGAGGGCTTGTTCGCCGATCTCGCCGAACCGGCGGGATGGCTGGGCAAGCCGTGGCTGGAGACGGTCACCGAGGAAAGCCGCCAGAAGATCGAGGCATTGATCGCCGGGGCGTCTTCGACGCAGGAGCCGCGCTGGCGGCACGTCAACCACCCTGCCTCTCACGGTGAGGATGTACCTATACTTTATGCCGCCGTGCGGACCGGCGGGCCGGGGCGCATCGTGGCGTTCGGTCGGGATCTGCGCGCGGTGTCGGCCTTGCAGCGGCGGCTGATCGACGCGCAGCAGTCGCTGGAACGCGACTACGTGCGGATTCGCCACGTCGAAACCCGCTACCGGATGCTGTTTCAGATGGCCTCGGACGCGGTGCTGGTGGTGGACGGGGCGTCGCACAAGGTGTTGGACAGCAACCCCACCGCCCGGCGCCTGTTCGCCGGCGGGGCGGAACCGGGCCATCCCTGGCCGTTCGCCGCTGCCTTCACGCCCGAAACCGCCCGCAGCGTGGAACTGCTGCTGGCGGGCGTCCGGGCCTCCGGCCGCGCCGACGACGTGCATGCCAATCTCGCGGCCGATAAAGCCGAAGTCGTGGTCTCGGCCTCGCTGTTCCGCGATGAGGGCGGGGCTGCATGCCTGGTACGAATATCTGTCCCGCAAGGAGAGCATGCCGGCGTCGCGGTGCCCAAGCTGAAGTCGAAGCTTTTGAAGCTGATGGAGGGCGCGCCGGACGGTTTCGTCGTTGCCGGCGTCGATCTGCGCGTGATCACCGCCAACGCGGCCTTCCTGGAAATGGCGCAGTTACCGACGGAGGAACAGTGCCGCGGCGAGTCGCTCAGCCGCTGGGTCGGCCGCACCGGGATCGACCTCGACATCCTGACCGCGAACCTCAAGCAGCACGGCTCGGTGCGGCTGTTCGCGACGATCATGCACGGCGAACTGGGCGAACTGTCGGAGGTGGAGATTTCCGCCGTCACGGTGATGAACGGCGGCCAGCCCTGCTTCGGCTTCGCGATCCGCGATATCGGGCGGCGGCTGCAGCGGGAACCGGCGATCGAGAAGGCGCTGCCCCGCTCGCTGGATCATCTGACCGGACTGATCGGCCGGGTCGCGCTGAAGGACCTGGTGCGCGAGGCGACCGACGTGATCGAACGCCTGTGCATCGAGGCCGCGCTGAAGCTGACCGACGACAACCGCGCTTCGGCGGCGGAGATGCTCGGGCTGAGCCGGCAGAGCCTGTACGTGAAATTACGCCGCTACGGCCTGGGCGACGCCGAAACGGCGGGGGCGGATTAGAGCAGCCGGGGAATCATCATGTCGATTGCAGCAGAGCCGGTGAAACCCGGCATTACGATCCCGGCCGAGGCGGGCTTTGCCGCTCCGGTCATCGAACCATCCGGGACGCCGGCGCCGCCGCGGAAAACGCCGCCGCTTTCAGTCATGCTGGAGCTGATGCACCCGATCACGTGGTTCGCCCCGATGTGGGCATACATGTGCGGCGTGGTGTCGTCCGGCCAGCCGATTTTCTGGAACCTGCCGCTGATCCTGCTGGGCATCCTGATCGCCGGGCCGATGGTCTGCGGCACCAGCCAGGCGGCGAACGACTGGTTCGACCGCCACGTGGACGCGATCAACGAACCGGACCGTCCGATTCCCTCCGGGCGGCTGCCGGGCCGGATGGGTCTGTGGATCGCCATCGTCTGGAGCGCGGTGTCGCTGCTGCTGGCGATTCCGCTCGGCAAATGGGGCTTCGGCGCCGTGCTGGTCGGGCTGACTTTGGCCTGGGCCTACAGCATGCCGCCGGTTCGCCTGAAGCAGGACGGCTGGCTCGGCAACCTGGCCTGCGGCGCCTGCTACGAGGGCCTGCCCTGGGTCACCGGCGCCGCCGTCATGGTCGACGGACGCCCGGACTGGCGCATTCTGCTGGTGGCGCTGCTGTACAGCCTCGGCGCACATGGCATCATGACTTTGAACGATTTCAAGTCGGTGGAGGGCGATCTTCGTACCGGTATCGCGTCGCTGCCGGCGCAACTGGGTGTCGAACGCGCCGGCATCGTCGCCTGCCTGTTCATGGCCGCGCCGCAGCTCATCGTGATTTTCCTGCTGAAGGACTGGCACTTCTATGGCCAGGCGATCGCCGTCTCCGTCCTGTTGGCCGCGCAGATCGGCCTGATGATCTGGCTGCTGCAAAAGCCGAAGGAGCGGGCGCCCGCTTACAACGGCACCGGCACCACCCTTTACGTTATCGGCATGTTGGTCACCGCCTTCGCGCTGCGGCCGTGAAATAAGAATGGAGAAGGCTGCCATGGAACAAACTTATGACGCCGTGGTTGTCGGCGGCGGGCCGTCCGGCTCGACAGCGGCGACCGAACTGGCCCGGGCCGGACGCTCGGTGGTGCTGCTGGATCGCGCGGGGCGGATCAAGCCGTGCGGGGGCGCCATCCCGCCGCGGCTGATCCGCGACTTCGGCATCCCGGACAGTTTGATCTGCGCGCGGATCACCTCGGCGCGGATGGTGTCGCCGTCGTCGAAGGGCGTGGACATGCCGATCGATACGGGTGGCTATGTCGGGATGGTCAATCGGGATGAGTTCGATGAGTGGCTGCGCGAGCGGGCGGCGAAGTGCGGCGCGCAACGGATCACCGGCACGTTCGAGACGGTGACTCGCGATCCGGATGGCGTGGCGGTGGTGAACTACCTGCCGAAGGGTGCGGACAAGGATGCGCCCCGGCTGCGGCTGCGGGCGAAGGTGGTTGTCGGCGCGGACGGGGCGAAATCGAAGGTCGCCTTGCAGTGCGTGAAGGGCGCTGAATACATCAAGTACGTGTTCGCGTACCACGAGATCATCAAGGCGCCGGCGGAGAATTTCGATCCGGACCGCTGCGACGTGTATTACCAGGGGAAGATTTCGCCGGACTTCTATGGCTGGGTGTTTCCGCACGGCAAGACCGCCAGCGTCGGCAGCGGTTCGGCGCATAAGGGGTTTTCTCTTCGCACCTCGGTGAAGGATTTGCGGGCCGAGGCCGGGCTGACGGATGCCGAGACGATCCGGGGCGAGGGCGCGCCGATACCGATGCGGCCGATGAAGCGCTGGGACAACGGCAAGGACGTCGTGCTGGCCGGCGATGCGGCGGGCGTGGTGGCTCCGGCGTCCGGTGAGGGCATCTATTACGCCATGGAAGGCGGGCGGCTGGCGGGTGTCGCGGCCGAGGCGTTCCTGGCGACGGGCAATGTCGAGGAGCTGAAAAGCGCCCGCAAGGTGTTCATGAAGGCGCATGGCCGGGTGTTCTGGATTCTTGGCATGATGCAATGGTTCTGGTATTCCACCGACAAGCGCCGCGAGCGGTTCGTCAGCATCTGTGCCGACAAGGACGTGCAGCGGCTGACATGGGAATCCTACATGAACAAGAAGCTGACGCGGAAGGATCCGCTGGCTCATATGCGCATCTTCTTCAAGGATGTGGCGCATCTTTTGGGGCTGGTTGACGCGTGACCTGGGCCGTTGTCGTTGCCGTCGCCTGGGGCATCATCGTCGGGGGCGCCGGGGCGGGCCTGACCAATCTGTCGTCGTGGTACCATGACGTGCTGATCAAGCCGTCCTGGCAGCCGCCGGATTGGCTGTTCGGGCCGGCCTGGACGCTGATTCTGGCGCTGGCGTCGTGGGCTTTCTATCTGGGGCTGAAGAACGCTCCGGGCTGGGGCAGCCGGGCGCTGATCATCGGGCTGTTCGTGCTGAACGGGGCGGCCAATCTGGGATGGAGTCCGCTGTTCTTCCGGATGGAGCGGCCGGACTGGGCGTTGTATGAGGTGCCGCTGCTGTGGTTGTCGATCCTGATCCCGGCGCTGGTGCTGCGGCCGATATCCGGGGCGGCTAGCCTGCTGATGGTGCCGTATCTGTGCTGGGTGTCGTTCGCGGCGTACCTGAACTGGACGATCGTTCGGATCAATCCGCCGTTCGGGGCTTAGGGGCGCCGCGACCCGCCCCGGATTGGTCAGCCATCGCGGCACATGGGGTCTAAGGCGAAGCCCAATAATTACCGCTTCAGTCGGGTGCCGGTCTCCCACCGTCATGGCCCGGCTTGTCCGGGCCACCTATCGCCGCACCTGCCGCTATAGGTGGCCCGGACAAGCCGGGCCATGACGGATCAAAGCCGGCCGCCCGATTCGCTTATTCTTGGGCGTCGCCTAAGTCCCGTGCGCGGCTTCAGCACAGCGGAAGGGCCTTGAACCTTGTCCCCGGGGCGCCTAATGTAGTCACATATGACCACACAGGCCGGAGTCGTGATGTCGACCGTCAGTTTGAAGGATGCAAAGGCAGGCTTCTCCAGCTTGGTCGATGCAGCCGTCAAAGGGCATTTCGTTACGATCACGCGGCACGGCAAGCCTGTTGCCGCGCTGGTATCGGTCGAGGCAGCAGAAATCGCGCGCAAGGCGATGGATAAGAAACGCCCCGGGCTGGTCGCCTACCTCAGAACCTTTCCGGATGAGAGGGTCGAGCGTAATCCCGCGCCGTCGAGGACGGCCGACCTTTGAGCGGTTATCTGCTCGATACGAACGTGATTTCCATGCTCTCGCCTGCGCGGGCCGAGGCGTCGCCGGCTTTTCTCGACTGGCTGGACCGCATGGATGCCGGTGGCCGGTTATTCCTGTCCGTCGTCACCATCCATGAGATTGAAAAAGGCATTGCGCTGCTGGAGCACAAGGGTGCGGGAGCCAAAGCGGCAAGCCTCAAGGTCTGGCTCGCGGGGCTGGTTGCCACCTATGACGACAGGATCATCGCCGTCGATGCAATGGCCGCCGCATTGGCTGGGCGCCTTGAAGCCAAGGCGGTTGTTTCGGGACACGATCCCGGAATGGCCGATGCCACGATCGCGGGCATTGCGAAAGCCCGGGATGTCACGATCGTCACGCGCAACAGCAGGCACTTCCAGGTCTTCGGGGTTGAGGTGATGTCGCCGGACGAGGCAACGCAATCCGGGTGAGATGCGCCCGCTCCAGGACGCCAGCCGCTCCGAGGCGCCACCCCCGAAGTGGACGTTCTCTCAGGTGACCGCCGGTTGGCGGGAGTGGGTGGATTGGCGACGGCCTAGTTTTGTGAAAGAATCTGTCCTGACCGGACACATCAAGTAAGTAAGGTGTGTCCCGTTCGATCGGTCTCGCATTCTTGTCGCTTCCAAACGTTAGCCGTAACCGTGCGGTATGGGGTTGTAATCCTCCGCGGCAAACTGCCCGATAGGCGCTCCGGCCTATCGGTCATCGAAATCGGTCTGCCGGGCGACGATGTGCAAGGGACGTTGCGGATCAATGACGTCTTCGATCTTGGTGAAGAAGTCACCGCGCATCACGCTGACGCTGCTGCAATGGCCTGCGGATCAATCTGAAACCCGGCGGCTTGAAGTCGCTGCACCAATTTCGGAACGATCTCCCGAACATGGTCGTTGAACTCGATGCGAAGGATGCCATCGGTATCGGACGGCCGTTCAAGCGCGCCTTTCTGAAGTATTGCAATGCGCTCGCGCCCAAGCGAAGCCATCACCATTCCCATTTCAAGAATCACATTTTGACGGGCTCGGGGCTTTCGATCAGCCTCATTTTCAACCTTGGAATATCCGTAGTCATCGGGTGTGAGCAGGACCACGCCGAAAGCCGCCTCCTTGTAAATGTTGAGTTCTAGCGCTTCGATAATCGTTTTTCCGCCGCCATCAGCGTTTTGAAGGATGAATGGCTCAAGCCCCAGACGACGAAGCACTAGCTCTAACTGGTCGCGGGTATCGCGGTCATGTCCATGGACGACAAAGATTTTCGCCGCCGGTGGCGCTCCGGCGGGCTTGACCGGCGTTGGAGCGCCGAGCGCAGCCGCGAGCCGGTCGCAGAATCCGGTGGCATCCTTACCCTGAAAGTTAACCGTTCCCGTCGATGGCCACCAGTTGACAACCTCGCCGGACTTCGCTCGGAAGCAGTGCTGTCCACCGTTCGCCGCGCTTTCGGTCCACTTCCCGGACAGGCCGCACGCTTGAACGCCGGCCTTCAATTCGTCAATCATTCCGTGAAACTGCTTCATGATACGCTCCAAGCATAATAAATATACACGAACGGACGGCCGCTTTCGAGGGCAAACACTCGACTATCAACAGCAAGCTTGGGTCGGGAATGGCCGTGAAACCAATATTTGAGAATACCAGCTTCCGCGAAAAAACCACCCGCTTCAGCGTTTTCTCCGGCAGGCGTGGTTGCATGCAAACACTCAACGAGACCGCCCCCCGGCGCCGCATCGAACAGGACTCCCACCCGGTGCGCGCGGATGAGGACCCGGCGTGACCCGAACCGCCGCCATCATCGGCGGAGGCCCCGCCGGCCTTATCGCGGCTGAGACCCTGGCCCGCGCCGGCCTGCGTGTCGCAATCCACGACCACATGCCGTCGCCCGGCCGCAAACTGCTGATGGCCGGCCGCGGCGGGTTGAACCTGACCCATTCCGAACCCTTGGATGTCTTCCTGTCGCGCTACGGCACCGCCCGGCTCTGGCTGGAGCCGATCGTCCGGGCCTTTCCGCCGGAGGCGCTGATCGAGTGGTGTCACAGCCTCGGCCAACCGACGTTCATCGGAACCAGCGGGCGGGTGTTTCCGGCCGCGATGAAGGGATCGCCGCTGCTGCGGGCCTGGCTGCGCCGTCTCGGCGATCTGGGCGTGCAACTTCATGCTCGGCATCGCTGGACGGGTTGGGACCCGGATGGCGCTCTGCGCTTCGACACCGACGCGGCCGAGCGGCCTGACGTGACCGTGCTGGCGTGTGGGGGCGCCTCCTGGCCAAAGCTCGGCTCCGACGCCGCCTGGACCGCGCATCTGCCGCACGCGGTCGCCCCGTTCCGGCCGGCCAACTGCGGCTTCGTGGTGGACTGGTCGCCGCATCTGCGCGACCGCTTCGCCGGGACGCCACTGAAGCGCCTGGCCATCCGCTTCGGCGACGAGCTGGTGCGCGGCGAGGCGGTGATCACCGCCACCGGCCTTGAAGGCGGCGCGATCTATGCGCTGTCCGCCCGCCTGCGCGACGCCATCGAAGGCGACGGCTCGGCCACGATCGAGATCGACCTGCGGCCGGACCTCAGCCAGGCGGCGCTGGCGGATCGCCTGGGCGGCCCGCGGCGGAGCCAGTCGCTTGCCAATACGTTGCGCAAGCAGGCGGGACTGCCGCCGGAATCCATCTGCCTGGTGCAGGAAGCCCTGCACGCCGGCGCTCCGTCCGGCGACCTCGCGGCGCTGATTAAGACCCTGCCGCTGCGGCTGACCGCGCCCGCGCCGATGGAACACGCGATCTCGTCAGCAGGCGGGCTGCGCGCCGATGCGTTCGACGCCAACCTGATGCTGCGTGACCGCCCCGGCGTTTTCGCCGCCGGAGAAATGCTGGACTGGGAGGCGCCGACGGGCGGGTATCTGCTGCAAGCCTGCTTCGGCACCGGCGTGGCGGCGGCCAAAGGCGCGCTTGCATGGCTGGATCGCCCCGCCTGAACGGCCCTGCGGGTTGCGTCCGGCGAAAGCTTCGTTCAAATCAGCCGTTTGGATCGCATCACATCCGGAGAAACCATGTCCGCCAGCAGGCCACGCACCCTTTTCGACAAGATCTGGGACAGCCACGTCGTGGAGCGCCTTCCGGACGGCACCTGCATCCTCTACATCGACCGCCACCTCGTGCATGAGGTCACCAGCCCCCAGGCCTTCGAGGGCCTGCGCGCCGCCGGCCGCAAGGTGCGCCGCCCGGATTGCACCATCGCCGTGGCGGACCACAACATCCCGACCGTCGGGTCGCGAATTCCTTCCGATATCAAGGAGGAGGACAGCCGCATCCAGGTCGAGACGCTGGAAAAGAACGTCGTCGAGTTCGGCGTGCCGTACATCCCGATCCTGGATGTGCGCCAGGGCATCGTGCACATCATCGGGCCGGAACTGGGGCTGTCCCTGCCGGGAACGACGATCGTCTGCGGCGATAGCCATACCTCCACCCACGGCGCGCTGGGTGCGCTGGCGTTCGGCATCGGCACGTCGGAGGTGGAGCATGTGCTCGCCACCCAGACTCTGTTGCAGAACCCGGCGAAGAACATGCAGATCGACGTGTCGGGTACGCTCGGGTTCGGCTGCTCGGCCAAGGACATCGTGCTGGCGATTATCGGCCGGATCACCACGGCCGGCGGCAACGGGCATGTCATCGAATATACCGGCGACACCATCCGGGCGCTGGACATGGCCGGGCGCTGCACGGTCAGCAACATGTCGATCGAGGCGGGCGCGCGGGCCGGGCTGATCGCGCCGGATCAGACCACGTTCGACTATCTGCGCGGGCGCGATTTTGCCCCGAAGGGCGAGGCGTTCGAGCAGGCGGTGGCGTACTGGCAGACGCTCCCGTCCGATCCGGGCGCGCATTTCGACACCGTGGTGAAGCTGACCGCGGCGGAGATCGCACCGATGGTCACCTGGGGCACCACTCCGGGCGCGGTCGTGCCGGTCACGGGCGTGGTGCCGAACCCGGCGGATGAGGCCGACGAGGGCAAGCGGTTCCAGTTGAACCGGATGCTGGAATACATGGCGCTGAAGCCCGGCCAGGCGTTGCAGGACCTGCCGGTGGACGTGGTGTTCATCGGGTCCTGCACCAACGGCCGCATCGAGGACATCCGCGCCGCCGCCGCGGTTGCCAAGGGCCGCCACGTGGCCAACGGCGTGCAAGCGCTGGTGGTTCCCGGCTCCGGCCTGGTCAAACGCCAGGCGGAGGAGGAGGGTCTGGACCGCGTGCTGCTGGAGGCCGGGTTCGAGTGGCGGGATCCGTGCTGCTCGATGTGCCTGGGCATGAACCCGGACAAGCTGACCCCCGGGCAGCGCTGCGCCAGCACCTCGAACCGCAATTTCGAGGGCCGCCAGGGTCCGAACGGGCGGACGCATCTGCTGTCGCCGGCGATGGCCGCGGCGGCGGCGGTGACCGGACGGCTGACCGACGTGCGGCAGTTGGTGTGAGGATGCTAACCGTCATGGCGGGCGAAGGCCCGCCATCCACGCCTTGGCTGCGGCCTGCACCCGCGGGCGGCGTGGATGCCGACCTTCGTCGGCATGACGAGGGGAAACACTGCCGCCGGGGTACTATTTTAATGCCTATGGGGCCTTCCCCCGCCATGACGGGGTGGGCGCGGCGGCTCGAGCCGAAGCTAGCCCGGGCGCTTCGAGCGTCAGAACAGCGTCGGATACAGATCTTCCCACTCGGGGTTCATCTTCTCGATCAGCCGAACCTTCCAGGCCCGCGGCCAGTTCTTGATGTTCTTCTCCCGGCGGATCGCGGGCACGATTTCCTCGTGCCGCTCAAACCAAATGAGCCGGTCCAACCCGTAGCGGCGGGTGAACCCGTCAACATAACCGGTCCGATGCTCCCAAACGCGCCGGATGATGTCGGCGGTCACGCCGACGTACAAAGTCCCATGCGTCCGGTTGGACATAATGTAGACATAACCGCCTTGCATCCCGACACGGATACAGCTCAATCGTTAACGAATCATAAACCGCACGCTGCAACACCGGTTAGTGCCGCCCGTTCCACAGGCGTGGATGGCGGGCCTTCGCCCGCCATGACGGGTGAAGGGCCAACGTCACGCCTCACAGGCCAGGGAACTTAATCATGACCCCCTTCACCACCTTGACCGCCATCGCGGCGCCGATGCCGATGCAGAACATCGACACCGACAAAATCATCCCGGCGCGGTTCCTGAAAACCATCAAGCGCTCGGGCCTCGGCGTCCACCTGTTCGACGCGCTGCGCTTCAACAAGGACGGCTCCGAGAACCCCGACTTCGTGCTCAACCAGGAACCCTACCGCCAGGCGCAAATCATCATCGCGCATGAAAACTTCGGCTGCGGATCATCGCGTGAACACGCCCCCTGGGCGCTGCTGGATTTCGGCATCCGCTGCATCATCGCGCCGGACTTCGCCGACATCTTCTACAACAACAGCTTCAAGAACGGCATCCTGCCGATACGTCTGCCGCGCGCGGTGTGCGACCGGTTGATCGAGGATTCGAAGCTCGGCGGCAACGCCCGCGTCACCATCGACCTCGCCCGCCAGGTCGTCATCCGCCCCAACGGCGAGGAGATCGGCTTTGACATCGACCCGTTCCGCAAGCATTCGCTGTTGAACGGGCTGGACGATATCGGCCAGACCCTCCAGCACGGCCCGCGGATCGACGCGTTCGAGGCCAATCGCCGCCAAAACCAGTCCTGGATGCCATCCACCGCCGCCTGAACCGCTCGAAAGACCCGACATGTCCGCCAACAAGAAGCTTCTCATCCTGCCCGGTGATGGCATCGGCCCTGAGGTCATCCGCGAGGTCCGCCGCGTCATCGACTGGATGGACCGCCGCCGCACCGTGACCTTCGACATTTCCGAGGACTATGTCGGCGGCTCCGCCATCGACACCTATGGCGAACCCATCACCGACGCGACGATGGAGAAGGCGAAGGAGGCCGACGCCATCCTGTTCGGCTCCGTCGGCGGGCCGAAATGGGACAAGCTCGGCTTCCAGCTTCGGCCGGAGATCGCCATCCTGCGGCTGCGCAAGGAACTCGACCTGTTCGCCAACCTGCGCCCCGCGACGGTGTTCGAGCCGCTGGTGGACGCGTCGACGCTGAAGGCTGACGTGGTGCGCGGGCTGGACATCATGATCGTCCGCGAAAGCACCGGCGGCGTCTATTTCGGCGAACCGCGTGGCGTCGAGACGCTGCCCGACGGCCAGAAGCGCGGCTACGACACCGAGAGCTACACCACGAACGAGATCGAGCGCGTCGGCCGGGTGGCGTTCGAGTTGGCGCGCAAGCGGCAGAACCGGGTGTGCAGCGTCGAGAAGGCCAACGTGATGCAGTCCGGCCTGTTCTGGCGCCAAACCATCACCGCCTTGCGCGAACGCGAATTCCCGGATGTCGAGCTGTCGCACATGTACGCCGACAACTGCGCCATGCAGTTGGTGCGGAACCCGCGGCAGTTCGATGTGATCGTCACCTCCAACCTGTTCGGCGACCTGCTGTCGGACCTGGCCTCGATGCTGACCGGCAGCCTGGGCATGCTGCCCTCGGCGACGCTGGGGGCGGTGCAGCCGTCGGGCAAGCGGTATGCGCTGTATGAGCCGATCCACGGCAGCGCGCCTGACATTGCCGGGAAGGGGATTGCCAACCCGCTCGGGCAGTTGCTGAGCTTCGCGATGCTGCTGCGCTACTCGTTCGGCATGGAGGAGGACGCGGCGCTGATCGAGAACGCCTGCGTGAACGTGCTGAAGAACGGGTTGCGGACGGCCGACATCATGGCGGCGGGCAGCGCGCGGGTGGGCACCGGGGTGATGGGAGAGTCGATCCTTCGGGAGCTGGACAAGCTCTCGGCTTAAGGTGTTGTTTCTGCCGGATTCTTGAGCTTTGTGCGGTTTCTTTCCACGAAGGGGGTGATACCGGGCGGGGGTTCCACCTCCGCCGCGGCGCCCGCAGGAGAAAGCGATGCCGGACCTGTATGACACCGACTTTTACGCCTGGACGCGGGAACAGGCGGAGTTGTTGCGCGCGGGAAAGCTGCCGGCCCTCGACGTTGCGCACATCGCCGAGGAAATCGAGAGCATGGGACGCAGCGAGCGCAACCAATTGACCGATTGGCTTGCGGTGCTGCTGGCGCATCTGCTCAAGTGGCAGTTCCAACCTGGGCTGCGGGGCAATAGCTGGCGTCTGACGATCCGGGAGCAGCGCCGCCGCGCCGCCCGCTTGCTGGCGCAGAACCCGAGCCTGGGCGCCGTTCGCGATGCCATTCTGGAGGATGCCTATGGCGACGCGGTGCTGATGGCCGAACGCGAAACCGGTTTGCCCGGGATCACGTTTCCGGATGCCTGCCCCTGGACGTTCGACCAGGCGATGGAGGACGAACTCAAGGCGGAGTGAAAGTGCCGGCAGCCCTGGCGGTGCGCCCCTTTGGCAGGCGGCATGCACTTGCACAGGGCAGCGCACGCGTGTGGTGGGTGGCCGATCCAGCGGGACCTGGCCAAGCCTTTGGCTTAATGTGTTGTTTCAGTGGGATTTTCCGGCTTTGTGCGGTTTCTTTCCACGAAGGGGTTGATACCGGGCGGGGGTTCCGCTACACCCCGCCTCCCACGCGGCGCCCGTAGCTCAATTGGATAGAGCACCAGACTACGAATCTGGGGGTTGGAAGTTCGAGTCTTTCCGGGCGCGCCATTTCCCCGCCTTGCCATGCGACATTCGCGGTCGGGATGACAGTGGGCGCTCAACGCCCGCGCGGAGGCCGCTGCCCCGGGACATGAGTCGGTATCGCCGTGATCGACACGCCGCCCGTCCCATGGCCTTGACGCCGCAACGCCGCGGGCGCTTCGGTGGGCAGTGATTTCTTTCCTTGCCCGATTGCCCCGGATCGGCGGCGAAACATTACTTAGACGCTACCTATGAGTATTCGGAATGTTTTTGCGCAAAGCTGCTTTAGTCACATCCATCAATCTCTCGAATATCGGTCACGGTGTCTTGGCGGGCCAGGCCCGATGGAGTTGAATAGGACGAATTGAACGGGGTGACTCGATGTCGGATGCTGAATCAATCCAATTGGCGAACGTTGTCTCAAGGCAGGCCGCTGCACCGCTGTCAACCAAGATAGAGTATCGGCTTGTCTCCACGTTCCCCGGTTGGGAAGGTGCGCCGGAATTTCTGTCCAAATTCGTTGAGTTGCGCAAACCGAAGACGATCCTGGAAATCAGCTCCGGCGCCAATCCGACCTTGCCACCCGAACAAATCCCGCCGGATATTCGATACATCACCTCGGATGCCGACGCCGCTGAACTGGCCAAGGCGCCACCTGGATACACCGCCCGGCTGCTGGATCTCGAGAAAGGAATGATCCCGGAAGATCTCCATGATAGCTGCGATCTGGTGTTCAGCCGGATGGTCAACGAACACGTGCGGGATGGAAAGCAATACCATGCGAACATACGCCGTATCCTCGCGCCGGGCGGTCTCGCGGTGCATTGCTTCGCGACGCTTTATGCACTGCCCTTCGTTGTGAACCGCTTTCTCCCGGACAGCCTGTCAACCTCGATCTACAATCGCGTCGCGAAGAGAGAAAACGAACATACACACGGAAAATTCCAGGCGCATTATGGCTGGAGCAGGGGGCCGACCCAGCATATGATCCGGCAATACCAGTCGATCGGATATGAAGTGCTAGAGTATGACGGATATTTCGGCCACTGCTACTATGACAAGAAACTGAAATTTCTGAGCGCCCTGGAAAAGCAGAAAGCCCGGTTGCTGCTTAAGATGCCGATGCCGCTGCTCTGCGCCTATGCAACTGTGGTGTTAAGACGGCCGGCGGGAGGCTGAGCGCTCGGACGGACCCCGGGGCGCCGATGAGCCGGAGCTTTGCCTGCGCAGTCACCGTTCTGCCGAAGGGTCGCTCGTGATCGCAAGGCGCCACGGGCAGGCGCGCGTTTCGCGCTTGCATTAACGTGCCTCACGGGCGCTAGGTCAGGCGCCGGACCCTCCGGCAGCGGAGTCATCACCATGGGCAAAGGCGACAAGCAGCACGGCAACCGCGAAGCCAAGAAACCGAAGGCGGACAAGAAGGTCGCGCCACCCGCCTCGACATTCCTCAAACCGCAGCCCGATCCGCGCAAGCCGGGCGCCAAGCCGTCCGCGAAATAAAGTCGTTGCGGCGGCGTTGACGGCGCCCGGCCGCCTGGCCGGTGCCGTTGCCGTGGCGTCGAACCCCGCGTAAAAACGCTTGTCCGGCGGGGATTCCGCCGCCGCACGAGAACAAGCGGCGCGTGCCGCGCGGGGGGATGCATGTCTACGGTAGCCGCCACGGACTTACGCGACGACGACAGGGATACCGCGGCGGCGATCCTGGCGCGGCTCGATCGGCTGCCCGCCACCCGGCATGTCTGGCAGATGGTCACGCTGCTTTCGCTGGGCGGCATGTTCGAGTTCTACGACCTGTTCCTGACCGGCTATATCGCGCCGGCGCTGGTGAAGGCCGGCCTGCTGTCGGGGGTGTCGGTCTGGTGGTTCGCGGGCCCGGCGCTGTTCGTGGCCTCCACCTTCTTCGGCCTGTTCATCGGCACGCTGGTGTTCGGCTTCGTCGCCGACAAATACGGGCGGCGGGCGGTCTTCACCTACTCCATGCTGGCGTATTGCGCGGCCACCCTGGTGATGGCGTTCCAGACCTCCGGCTTCGGCGTCTGCCTGTGGCGGCTGATCGCCGGCATCGGCATCGGGGTGGAGCTGGTCACCATTGACACCTACATCGCCGAACTGGTGCCGAAGCACATGCGCGGACGTGCCTTCGCCTTCAACCAGTGCGTCCAGTTCGCCGTCGTGCCCATTGTCGCTTTGCTGGCGTATATCCTGGTGCCGAAAGCGCCGATGGGCTGGGACGGCTGGCGCTGGGTCGTCGCTATCGGCGCGCTGGGCGCGCTGGCGGTGTGGTTCCTGCGGCGCGCCATCCCGGAAAGCCCGCGCTGGCTGATCACCCATGGCCGCCTGATCGAGGCCGAGGGCATCACCGCCCGTATCGAGGCCAAGGTGCGCCGGGATCTCGGCGGCCAGAACCTGCCGCGGCCGGGCACCCATGACGTGGACGACCTGACGGCGCGCGGATCGTTCCGCGAGATCTGGCAGCCGCCCTATCGCTCCCGCACCATCATGCTGATGGTGTTCCAGTTCTTCCAGACCTTCGGCTTCTACGGCTTCGCCGCCTGGGTCCCGACCATCATCGCCCAGCAGGCCGGCATCAACCTGAGGGAAAGCCTGCAATACGCCTTCATCATCGCCGTCGCCAACCCGTTCGGTCCGCTGCTGGCCATGAGCTTCGCCGACAGGTTCGAGCGGAAATGGCAGTTGGTCGCCGCCGCTGTCTGCATCGGCGTTTTCGGGATGCTGTTTTCCCAGCAATCGACGATGCCGCTGCTGATCCTGTTCGGCGTGCTGATCACGCTGTCCAACAACGTGCTGTCCTACTCATTCCACAGCTATCAGTCAGAGTTGTTCCCGACCCGGGTGCGGGCCCGCGCCATCGGCTTCACTTACGCGTTCAGCCGCATCAGCACGGTTTTCGCAAGCTTCATCATCGGCTTCTTCTTCGCGCATTTCAATGGCACGGTCGGGGTGTTCGGCCTGATCGCGTTCGCCATGCTGATGGTCGTGCTGTCGATCGGGATTTTCGGGCCGGCGACGCGGAACCTGGAGTTGGAGCAGATTTCGCGTTGAGGGCCGGCCGCCGGCTTGGACTCGCCGGTCAAAATCGGCGTCGTAATGAATCGCATGGCATTGCTTAGATTACACAAGAAGAACAAGTAGACATATGGATGTATAAACGTCTGTATGCCAGGGAGGTCCGATGTTTACTTGGTACCGCGACATCACCCGCATCGAGCGGGTGACCTTCTGGACTTGCTTCGGCGGCTGGGCGCTCGATGCGTTGGATGTCCAGATGTTCGGTCTGGTGATCCCGGCATTGGTCCTGACCTGGCATGTCAGCAACGCCGAAGCCGGGCTCGTCGGCGGGGTCACGCTGTTCACCTCCGCAATCGGCGGCTGGATCGGCGGCGCCTTGTCGGACCGCATCGGCCGGGTGCGGGCCTTGCAGGTCACCGTCCTCTGGTTTGCCATTGCCACCTTCGTCGCCGCCTTCACTCAAAGTTTTGAGCAATTGCTGGTCACCAAAGCCATCCAGGGCTTCGGCTTCGGCGCCGAGTGGGCCTGCGGCGCCGTGCTGATGGCGGAAATCATTCGGCCCGAGCATCGCGGCAAGGCGCTCGGTGCCGTGCAGAGTGGCTGGGCAGTCGGGTGGGGAAGCGCTGTATTGCTCTACACCGCCGCTTTCTCCTTCTTCCCGGCCGAGGTCGCGTGGCGCGTGATGTTCGCCGTCGGCCTGTTGCCGGCGCTGCTCATCCTCTACATCCGCCGATCCCTGCCCGAACCGGCCCGCGTTGCCAGGACCGGGCAGTCCCCCGGCTTCCTGGCCACGCTTTTCGGGGTATTCGCACCGGAAACACTGCGCGTCACTCTGATCGGTGGCCTTTTCGGACTGGGCGCCCACGGTGGATTCTACGGTCTGTTCACCTGGTTGCCCGCCTACCTGAAGACCGAGCGCGGGCTTTCCGTCATGGGCACCGGTGGCTACCTGGCCGTTATCATCGTCGCTTTCGGCGTCGGCTGCGTCGTCGCCGGACAACTGCTGGACAGGCTGGGACGCCGGCTGAGTGTCGCCTTGTTCGCCATCGGCTGCGTGATCGTCACCATCGCCTACCTGCTCCTGCCGATAAGCGGCACGGCGATGCTGCTGCTGGGCTTCCCGCTCGGGTTCTGCGCCGCGGGCATCCCGGCCAGCATGGGCGCTCTGTTCAATGAGCTGTATCCGGCCGGGGTGCGCGGTACCGGAGTGGGATTCTGCTACAATTTCGGCCGCATTCTCGCGGCCGGACTGCCGGTGCTCATCGGCGCCATGAGCGGCCGCATGTCGCTCGGTACTGCGATCGGCATCAATGCCGCGGTCGCCTATTCGCTCGTCCTGGTCGCCCTCATGCTGCTGCCGGAGACGCGCGGCCGGGTCCTTGATGTCGCGAGGCCGCGTGAGATGGCGATCGAAGGCCGGGCGTGAGCCGGACCGGATGCAACTCAGTAATTTCGAAGGCTCCTATGGCGGAGCTTGTCGGTCTTCGCGAGCCGGGCGCCGGCGTCTCACCCCGTCATGGCGGGCGGAGGCCCGCCATCCACGCCTTTGCTGCGGCCTGCACCGCGCAATGCGTGGATGCCGACCTTCGTCGGCATGACGGTTTCGCAGGTTGCCGGGAAATTGGCGCCTACCAACAGGCTTCGCTACAAGCTTAAATCGGAAAAGGTGGAAACGATGGACGTCAGCCGACCGGCCAAAAGCGCCATGGAGATCGAGGTCATCAGGAAGGCCACCTGGCGTCTGCTGCCCTTTCTGATGCTGGCATATTTCATTGCTTTCGTGGACCGGGTCAATTCCGGCTTCGCGGCGTTGCAGATGAATAACGACATCGGCCTGACGCAGGCCGCGTTCGGCCTCGGCGCCGGGCTTTTCTACATCTCCTATGTGCTCTGCGAGGTGCCGAGCAACCTGGTGCTCGAAAAGGTCGGAGCCCGGCTCTGGATCGCACGCATCATGGTGACCTGGGGCCTGGTGTCCATGCTGATGGCGCTGGTGGTCGGACCCTGGTCCTTCTACGCCGTGCGGCTCCTGCTCGGCGCGGCCGAGGCCGGGTTCTTTCCCGGCGTGATCCTCTATCTGACCTACTGGTTCCCGGCGGAATACCGCGGCCGGATCGTCGCGATGTTCATGGTCTCGATCCCGGTCTCCAGCCTGATCGGATCGCCGATCTCGGCGCTGTTGCTGCAGACCGATGGATGGCTCGGGCTGCACGGCTGGCAGTGGATGTTCATTCTCGAGGCCGTGCCGGCCATCCTGATGGGGATTGCCTGCCTTTTCGTGCTGCCCAACGGCCCGGCGCAGGCGCGCTGGCTTTCGCCCGAGCAACGCACCTGGCTGACGGAAAAACTGGGCCGGAGAAGGGGCTGGCCCGCACCGCGCCGCACATGAAGCTGCTCGCGATCATGACCAACAAGTATGTGCTGACCCTGGCGCTGGTTTATGCGGGCAGTTCCGGCGTCAGCCAGGCGCTGTCGCTGTGGCAGCCGCAGATGCTGAAATCCTTCGGCCTGACCAACATGCAGGTCGGGTTGCTGAACGGCATCCCCTTCGCGGTCGCCTCCGTGGCGATGATCTGGTGGGGCCGGCGCTCCGACCGGGTCCGCGAGCGCGTCTGGCACACGGCGTTACCACTCGGACTCTCGGCCGTCGCACTCGGGAGCGCACTCCTCGCGACCACGGTAGCGCCGTTCATCATCATCCTGTGCCTGATCCTTGTCGGCACCTACGCACTGAAGGGGCCATTCTTCGCGTTGTCGTCGGAGTGGCTGGCCGGCACCGCGGCGGCTGCGGGCATCGCCCAGATCAACGCGCTCGGCAACCTGGCCGGCTTCGTGGACAGCTTTCTGATTGGCTCCATCCAGGGCGCGACAGGCAGCTACGCATTGGCACTGCTGCCTTTGGTGTTGATCGCCGCCGCGGGCTGCGCGGCGGTGCTGTGGCTCGGCAGCGGGCAGCCTGCCGGCACGACCGCCGCGGCACCCGGCCTGCACTGACACTCTTGACGAGGAGCAGCCTCCATCCTGGACTTTACGAACGCGTTTGTCCGCCGCGTCTCGGCAGGTGTCCAGGCACAGCTTCGCAGGAAGGAACGAACATGACCAAGGGATCAGATCTGCTCATCGCCGCGCTCGAGAACGAGGGCGTAGACCGCATCTTCGGCGTTCCCGGTGAAGAAAATCTCGACGTGGTGGAAAGCCTGCGCCGGTCCTCGATCAAGCTAGTCGTTACCCGGCACGAACAGGCGGCCGCATTCATGGCGGCGACCCATGGCCGCCTGACCGGCAAGCCCGGCGTCTGCATCGCCACGCTGGGGCCGGGCGCGCTGAACCTGACCACCGGGGCGGCATACGCTCTGCTCGGCGCCATGCCGATGGTGATGATCACCGGCCAGAAGGCGATCCACAGCAGCCGCCAGGCGCGCTTCCAGCTCGTCGACGTGGTCAGCGCCTTCAAGCCGTTGACGAAACTGTCGCGCCAGATCGCCAGCGCCGCCAGCATCCCCAGCGTGGTGCGGGACGCCTTCCGCGTCGCCATGGAGGAACGCCCCGGCCCTGTGCTGCTGGAACTGCCGGAAGACGTGGCCGGCGAGGCGGGGCCGGACCTGCTGCCGATACCGGTGCATCCGATCGAAACGCCGGTTGCCCATCGCGTGGCGTTGGACCGCGCCGCGGAGATGATCCTGGCGGCCAAACGTCCGCTGATCATGCTGGGCGCCACCGCATCGCGGCCCCGCTCGACCTCGGGCCTGGCCGGTTTCGTGCGGCGCATGCAGATCCCGTTCTTCACCACGCAAATGGGCAAGGGCACGGTGCCCAGCGGCGCCAACCTCTACATGGGGACGGCGGCGCTGTCCGAGCGCGACTACGTGCATGAGGCGGTGGACAAGGCCGATTTGATCGTCGCCATCGGCCACGACACGATCGAAAAGCCGCCGTTCATCATGGGCCCGGACGGCCCGCAGGTGATCCATATCAGCTACACGCCGGCGAATGTGGATCAGGTCTACTTTCCGCACGCCGAGGTCGTCGGCGATGTCGGCCCCAGCCTCGAACTCCTGGCCGATCGGCTGGAGGGCAAGCTGCACAATGCGGGGGCGTTGCTGTCGCTGCGGGAGGGAATCCTCAGCCGGATCGCCGATCGGAATACCGAGGATCGCTGGCCGCCGACACCGCAGCGTATTGTCCACGATGTCCGCCAGGTGATCCCGTCCGACGGGATCGTTGCGCTCGACAACGGCATGTACAAGATCTGGTTCGCCCGCAACTATCGCACCTACGTCGCCAACACGCTGCTGCTCGACAACGCGCTGGCGACCATGGGGGCCGGGCTGCCGTCGGCGATGATGGCATCGCTGCTCTACCCCGAGCGCCGCGTGATGGCGGTCTGCGGCGATGGCGGTTTCATGATGAACAGCCAGGAGCTGGAGACCGCCGTCCGCCTGAAGCTCAATCTGGTCGTGCTGGTCCTGGACGACGGTTCCTTCGGCATGATCCGCTGGAAGCAGGCGGTGGATAATTTCCCGGATTTCGGGCTGACTTTCGGCAATCCGGACTTCGTCAAATACGCCGAAAGCTATGGCGCCAAGGGCACCCGCGTCACCGCGACCGCGGATTTGATTCCGGTCCTCGAAGCCGCCTTCAAGGGCGGCGGGGTGCATCTGGTCGCGGCGCCGATCGACTACAGTGAAAACACGCGCGTGCTGGTGGATGAACTGCGCGCCCGCGTGCCGGCGTAGCAAAGGACCTCAACCATGAAGGTACGAGCCGCCGTCCTCGATCGCCCGGGCGCCGAACCGCCCTATGCCATCACCAAGCCGCTGCGCATCGAGAGCATCGACCTCGATCCGCAGGTGGCAACGCGGTCCGGCAGGTGATCGAGTTCTCCTCTACGCCGGACGAATCGGGGCAGCCCATAAAGTAGCCATTCGTAACGACCGACCATGCGCGTATCGGTTGAAGTTGTGCTACTGCATCCCCGCTAGCTGCGGAGTTGCCTGATGGACCAAGATACCCGCGCGGGAGGTTGGGACGGCCGGTTCGCCGGTTTCGCCAGGGGCCGGTTCGTGCTGCTCGCGGGGTCTTGCCTTGCGGCCATCACTCTGGCCGGCGCGGCGTCGATGGTGCTGCAGACCCGCGCGTCGGAGATCGAAACCTGGCGCGGCAACATCGCCGCCCTGTCCACGACGTTGGCGGAACATAACGAGCAGGCGGTCAAGGCGGCGGACCTGGTGTTGCAAAGCATCGAGGTCCAGGTGGAGAAGGCGGGTATCCAAACCGACCAGGACCTGCGCCGGGAGATGGCGACGCGGGCGGTGTTCGACGCGCTGCGCGACAAGATCGCGGGTGTGCCGCAGATCAACGTCGCCAGCATCGTCGCACTCAACGGAGACATCATCACATTCAGCCGAATCTGGCCGGTGCCCGCGATCAACGTCGCCGATCGCGACTTTTACGCGGCATTGCATGCGCAGCCGTTTGACGGTGTTTTTCTGAGCGTGCCGGTTCGGGGCCGCCGCTCGGGCGAATGGACCTTCTTTCTGGCGCGTCAGATACGCACCGGGAACGGTCAGCCGATCGGCATGGTCATGGTGGGCATGGCCTGCTCGTTCTTTCAGGACTTTTTCAAGGCGATCAACCCGTCCGAACACGCCACGATCTCCTTGTTTCGCAGCGACGGAATCCTGCTGGCGCGGGAGCCGTTGGGATCGGAACGGCTGGGCGACTCCTTTGCCGGGCGGAGCATGTTTCGCGATGTGCTCAGCACGGGACTGTCTTCCGGCGCGGTCGTCGCGGAAGGGCGTCCGCTGCCGGACGGCCGGCACGGACCGGAGCGCATTGTCGCGCCACGCCGGCTGCAAGGCTTCCCGCTGATCAGCAACATCACCGTCGATGAAGATGCGTTTCTCGCCAACTGGCGCAGGAGTTCACGGTTTTTCGCGGCGTTGACCTTCTGCCTCGTCGCCCTCCTGCTCGCCTTGACGTTTCTGCTGGCGCGGATGTTGCGGCGGCAGAACCGGACGCTGCGCGACCTGACCCGCGCGCAGCGGATTGCCGCGGACGAGGCTGCCGAAAACGCCCGCCTGCTGGACAGCCTGCGGGCCAGCGAGGCCCGGCTGACCGAGAAGTCCCGGGTGCTGGAGATCACGCTTGAGAACATGGACCAGGGCCTGCTGATGGTCACCCCCGACAGGTTGGTTCCGGTCTGCAACAAGCGCGCGGTCGAGTTGCTGGACCTGCCGCCCGAAGTCATGGCGGGCAACTACCGCTTCGACGACATCCTGGCGCACCAGTTGCGCAACAACGAGTTCGTCAGAACCAGCCCGGCCTTTGTGGAGACCGTTCGGAAGGGCGGCATCGAGCACCGGCCGGACGTCTATGAGCGGGAACGTCCGGATGGAACAGCCATCGAGGTGCGCAGCATCCCGCTGCCGGGCGGCGGCGTGGTGCGCACCTATACCGACGTCACCGAGCGCCACCGCAGCGCCAGGCTTCTGCTCGCGGCGAAGGAGCAGGCCGAGGCGGCCAACCAGGCAAAATCCGAATTCCTCGCCAACATGAGCCACGAAATCCGCACGCCGATGAACGGGATCATCGGCATGAACGGCCTGCTGCTGGAAACCGCCCTGACCGAGCAGCAGCGCAAATATGCCGCTATGGCCTATGACAGCGCCGAGGCGCTGCTGGCCGTGATCAACGACATCCTCGATATCTCCAAGCTCGGCGCCGGAAAGATGGAATTGGAGGCGCTGGACTTCGACCTTGCGGCTACCGTCGGGCAGGCGGCCGGATTGCTGGCCGGGCGCGCGGCGGAAAAGGGGATTTCGCTGAGCACCTTCGTCGATCCGGCGCTTCCTGCCGTGCTGAACGGCGACGCCATGCGGCTGCGCCAGGTGCTGCTCAATCTCATCAGCAACGGGGTCAAGTTCACCCGTGAGGGCGGCGTAGCGATCCGGGTAACGCAAACCGTGCCGGCGGCCGCGCCCGCCGAACCGGGCGAGGTGCATGTCCGCTTCGAGATCGCCGACACCGGGACAGGCATCCCGCCGGATGTGATCGATCGTCTGTTTACCAAGTTCACCCAGGCCGACAGTTCCGTGACCCGCCGCTATGGCGGCACCGGTCTTGGCCTGGCGATCTGCCGTCAGCTTGTGGAGTTGATGGGCGGCCGCATCGGCTTGTCCAGCAATGTCGGCGCGGGGTCCTGCTTCTGGTTTGAAATTCCGCTCGGCCGGGCGGTGGGGGCGGCCAACGTCCGGCCGGCGCCCCGGCCCCTGGCGCGGCTGAGCGGACGCAAGGCGCTGATCGTCGATGACACCCCGATCAACGTGGAAATCCTGGAGCGCCATCTGGACGCGCTCGGGATAGAAGCCGGCTCGGCCCCGGATGGCTTCGAGGCGCTGCGCGCCTTCGAGCGCGCGCGGTCCGCCGGCGCGCCCTATGCCGTGGTGTTCCTGGACCAGATCATGCCGGCGATTGACGGGCCGACGCTGGCCGGGCGCATCCGGGCGTTGGCCGGCGTTACACCGGCGATCGTCCTGGTGACCTCCGCCGCCATGGCTTCGCTGAAGGCGGCTGGCCATGGGCTGTTTGACGCGGTGCTGGAAAAGCCGATCCGGCGGCGGGAACTGGCGGTGTGCCTCGGGGGGCTGCTTGCGGGTCCGGACGAAGCTGCGGCGGTGGAAGCGCCCGGGCCTGCCTCGGCTTCGGTCGTGCGCCCGGCAGCCACACGGCCGCTGAGCGTGCTGGTGGCGGAGGACAACGTGATCAATCAGCGGGTGGTGCAGGCGATGCTGATCCATGCCGGGCATTCCGTGTGGATCGCCGGCAACGGGATCGAGGCCGTCGCGGCGGTGCGGGACGGGACGTTCGATGCCGTGTTGATGGACATGCAGATGCCGCTGCTGGACGGGATCGGCGCGACGCGCCAGATCCGGGACCTGCCGCCGCCGAAGGGGTCGGTTCCGATCATTGCGCTGACCGCGGATGCGATGACCGGGGCGCGGGACTATTATGTCGAGGCCGGGATGGATGATTATTTGTCCAAGCCGATTGCCTCGGCGGCGCTGATGGAGATGCTGGAGAGGCTGGTGCGGGGGGATGTCTCGCGTGAGGTGCGTCTTGGCGCGCGGCGAGCGTCCGCGATGTGAGGCGCCAATTGTGATTCGCTATTCGAAAACCAATGACGGGCCTTGCGTGATACCGTCGGCAATACTAGTTGGGGCCAACGGAGTGTTCAGTCGTCGGTCAAGTCTACCAAGACGCTCATGGCGATGCGGTCTAAACCTCGGGATTGGCGGATCGCCAGCTTGGAGACCGTCGCTGCTGCGGCCGGGGTGAATGTTCGCAAGTCAGGCGGGAGTCACGTGATCTTCGAGCATCCGGCTGTGGCCGAAGCGCTGTCAGTCCCGGCGCGCCGCCCCATCAAGCCGATCTATATCAAGCGTTTCGTACAGTTCATGGATTCTATTGGAGCCAGTGATGAGTGAGATTGAATACCGGTTCACCATCCGCCCGCTGAGCCTTGATGAGGGCGGTGGCTACCTGATTGAGTTTCCTGACCTTCCCGGCTGCATGTCGGATGGCGAAACGATCGAGGAAGCTCTCAGGAACGGGCGGGACGCCAAGAGCGAGTGGATCGCGGCCATGCAGGAGGCGGGGCGGCCTGTCCCACCTCCGACGTCGGAAGGCTCCGAAGCCTATAGCGGCAAGTGGGTGCTTCGCACCCCGAAATCTCTGCACCGCGGTTTGGCGGAGCGTGCGAGACAGGAAGGTGTCAGCCTCAACGCGCTTGCGGTAGCCATGCTGGCGCAGGGTCTCGGGCAGCGTATGCCCCGCGGCGAATGATCATGTCGCGCTGGTTTTCGGCAGGAAATCCGCCCCCGAGCAGACAAAATGGTTCCACAGCGCCTGCGCCGCCGGCAGCAGCCGCCGCTCGCTCCGTCGCACCACGAACCATTGCCGCACGATCGGCAGGCCCTCCACATCCAGCACTGCCAGCCGCCCGTCCGCCACCTCCGCCGCGATCGTATGCGCCGAGAGCAGCGCAATCCCCATCCCCGCCATCACCGCCTGCTTGATCGTCTCGTTGCTGCCGATCTCCATGCGCGGGCCGATGGGGAGTTCGGGCTGCGAGAACAGCCCGAGCAGCAAGCTGCGCGTCCCCGACCCCGGCTCGCGCAGCAGAAATGCTTCCCGCGCAACCTCCGCGAGTGGGACTTGCTTTCGCTGCACCAGCCAATGGTCCGCTGCCGCGATGATCACGTGGGGATGGTCGCCGATGACGGCCCGCTCGATCGGGAAATGCTCCGGCGGGCGGCCCATCACCGCGATATCCAGATCGAAACGCTCCAGCGCGGCGATAATCGCCGAGCGGTTGCCGACGGCGATCCGCATTTCGACATTGGGATAGGTGCGCTGGAACGCGGCCAGCGCGAACGGCGCGAAATATTTCGCCGTGCTGATGACGCCGACGGCCACCCGGCCGCCATCCATGCCCTTCAGCGCCTGGATCGCCGTCGCGCAATCGGACAACGCCGCCTCCACCCGTTCCAGCGCCGCCAGCACCTCCCGCCCCGCGTCCGTCGGTCTCGCACCCGCGGGGGTGCGCTCGAACAAGGGCACCCCGCCGAGCGCATCTTCCAGCAAATTCAATTGCTGCGTGACCGCCGGCGGCGTCACCGATAGCTGTTGCGCCGCCGCCGAGAGGCTCTTGGTGCTGGTGATCGCCCCCAGCGCACGCAGTTGGCGCAACGACGTTCTGTGTGGAAAATTTACAAGATTTTCTTTCATTGACACCAACAATAAAGGAATTTCTTTTATTCGGGAACCCGTCTACGAAGCGTCCCGAGGCAAGGCGCCCGGTCAAAAGCCTGCCAAAGGGAGAGGGAACCGTGACGACTTTGCACGAGCATCTTGCCACATGGTCAGCCGCAGACCCGAACCGGCGCCCCCTTGCGGACACGGTCGCCGCTATTGCATCGGCCGCGGCCCAGCTATCCGCCGTTATCGCGCAAGGCCCGCTGGCGGGCGATCTCAGCCGCGTCCTCGGCGATATCGTTGACGGCGACAGCCAGAAGGCGCTCGACGCCTATGCGAATACTCTGTTCATCGATCAGCTCCGCACGACGCCGGTTGCCGCTGTCGTATCCGAGGAGGTGGCCCATCCGGTCGTCCTGAACCCGGGCGGCGTGCTTGCCGTGGCGCTGGACCCGCTCGACGGGTCTAATAATATCGATCTGAATGCGCCGCTGGGCACGCTGTTCTCGGTGCTGCCGGCGAAGACGCCCGGCGCGCCGGAAAGCAGCTATTTTCTGACGCCCGGCAGCCACCAGCTCGCCGCCGGCTTCGTGCTGTATGGTCCCCACACATCCCTTGCCCTTACTCTGGGCGATGGTGTGAACATCTTCACGCTCGACCGCAAGCAGGGCGTCTTCATCCTGACGCGCGCGGCGGTGCAGATCGAGCCCGGACGGCGCGAATACGCCATCAACGCGTCGAACGCACGGCACTGGCCGTTGCCGGTCCGCGCCTTTGTCGAGGAGTGCGTCGCCGGCCGCGACGGTCCGCGCGGTGTCGATTACAACACCCGCTGGCTCGGCGCCGTGGTGTCCGAGGCGTTCCGCATCCTGGTGCATGGGGGCATCTACCTGTATCCCGGGGACGTACGGCCCGGCTATCGCCGCGGGCGGTTGCGCCTGCTGTATGAGGCCAATCCGATCGCCTTCCTGATCGAGCAGGCCGGGGGCGCCGCAACCGACGGTTACACCCGCACCCTCGACATCGTGCCGACGCAAATCCATGAACAGGCGCCGCTGATTTTCGGATCCAAAGACAAGGTCGATCGCGTCGTCGAGATTTATACGGAAAGCGTTCCGCAGGCCGGGCAACGGCCGCTGTTCGCCACGCGCGGCCTGTTCAAGTCCTGACGGGGAAAGTCATAAAAAATGTCAGTCAAACATCCAATCGTCTCGGTGACGGGGTCATCGGGCGCCGGCACCACAACGGTCAAAACCACATTCGAACGCATCTTCGCCCGCGAGAAGATCGATGCCGCCTTCATCGAGGGCGACGCGTTCCATCGTTACGACCGCATGGAAATGCGCAAGGCGATGGCCGAGGCCGCGGCGGCCGGCAATGATCACTTCAGCCATTTCGGACCCGAGGCGAATCTGCTGAAGGAACTGGAAACCGTCTTCAGCGACTACGGCAAGAGCGGCGTCAGCCAGACCCGGCACTACATCCACGATGATAAAGAAGCCGAGAAATACGGCGCGAAGCCGGGGACCTTTACTGAGTGGGAACCGATCAACGCCGGCACCAACATGCTGTTCTACGAAGGGTTGCACGGCGCCATCGTCACCGAGGACGTCAACGTCGCCAAGCACGCGGACCTGAAAATCGGCGTCGTGCCGGTGATCAATCTGGAATGGATACAGAAGATCCATCGTGACAAGGCCAGCCGCGGCTACTCGACCGAGGCGGTGACCGATACCATCCTGCGCCGGATGCCGGACTATGTCCGCTACATCTGCCCGCAGTTCACCGAAACCGACGTGAACTTCCAGCGCGTGCCGACAGTGGACACGTCCAACCCGTTCATTGCCCGCTCGATCCCGACCGCCGACGAATCGATGGTGGTGATCCGGTTCAAGAGCCCGCGGGGCATCGACTTTTCGTATCTGGTGTCCATGCTGCACAACAGCTTCATGTCGCGGGCGAATTCGATCGTCATCCCGGGCAACAAGCTGGACCTGGCGATGCAGCTCATTCTGACGCCGATGATCCTGCAACTTTTTGAGCGCGCCAAGCGCGCGAGCTGAACCCTTCAAATCTGAAAGGAAAACACGATGGCATTCATCAGCCTGCGGCAACTGCTGGACCACGCGGCCGAACACGATTATGGCGTCCCTGCGTTCAACATCAACAACATGGAACAGCTTACCGCCATCATGACGGCGGCCGAAAAGACCGACTCGCCGGTCATCGTCCAGGCCAGCCGCGGCGCGCGGGCCTATGCGGGCGACATCATCCTGCGCAAGCTGATCGAAGGCGCGGTGGAAACCTGGCCGCACATCCCGGTGGTCATGCATCTCGACCACGGCGACAAGCCCGCCACCTGCCTGTCGGCGATCCAGTCCGGCTTCACCAGCGTCATGATGGACGGATCGCTGGAAGCCGACGGCAAGACGCCGGCGAGTTATGAATACAACGTTGCGACCACCGCCAAGGTGACGGAATTCTCCCATGCCATCGGCGTGTCGGTCGAGGGCGAACTGGGCTGCCTCGGTTCGCTTGAGACCGGCCACGGCGAAAAGGAAGACGGCCACGGCGCCGAAGGCGTGCTGTCGCTGGAGCAGTTGCTGACCGATCCGGACCAGGCGCGCGATTTCGTTCTGCGCACGCATGTCGATGCGCTGGCGGTTGCCATCGGCACCAGCCACGGCGCCTACAAGTTCAACCGCCAGCCGACGGGCGACATCCTGGCGATGAACGTGATCAAGGCGATCCATCAGCGTCTGCCGAACACCCATCTGGTGATGCACGGTTCTTCGTCGGTGCCGCAGGAGCTTCAGGACATCTTCAACGCTTACGGTGGCGCGATCCCGCAGACCTGGGGTGTTCCCGTCTCTGAAATCCAGATCGGCATCAAGAATGGCGTCCGCAAGATCAACATTGACACCGACTGCCGCATTGCCATGACCGGCCAGTTCCGCAAGATGGCGACGGAAAAGAAGAATGAGTTCGATCCGCGCGCCTTCTTCAAGCCGGCGATCGCGGCGATGTCCGCGTTGTGCGCGCAGCGTTTCGAAGAATTCGGCACCGCCGGCAAGGCGTCGAAGATCGTGCCGTTGCCGCTGAAGGCGATGGCCTCGCGTTACGCCAAAGGCGATCTCGACCCGGTGGCAGCCGGCGCACTCGCTGCCTGAGTTAACGTCCAAAGGAGACACAGTATGAACGTTGTTACACCTCCCGCCAAAAAAGGCCGGTATGACGCCGGTGTCATGAAGTACAAGGAGATGGGTTACTTCGACCTCGACTATGTGCCGAAGCCCACCGATATCCTCGCCGTTTTCCGCATCACGCCGCAGGACGGCGTGGAAGCGGATGAGGCCGCCGCCGCCGTCGCCGGTGAAAGCTCCACCGCGACCTGGACGGTGGTCTGGACCGATCGCCTGACCGCCAGCGAGCATTATCGGGCCAAGGCGTACCGCGTCGATCCGGTCCCCGGCGCGCCGGGCCAGTGGTTTGCCTATATCGCCTACGACATCGAACTGTTCGAACCCAATTCGATCGTCAACCTGTCGGCTTCCATCATCGGCAACGTGTTCGGCTTCAAGCCGCTGAAGGCGCTTCGCCTCGAAGACATGCACCTGCCGATTGCCTACGTGAAGACGTATTTCGGTCCGCCGACGGGGATCGTGGTGGAACGCGAGCGGCTCGACAAATACGGCCGTCCGCTGCTGGGTGCGACGGTGAAGCCGAAGCTCGGCCTGTCCGGGCGCAACTATGGCCGCGTGGTGTATGAGGCGCTGAAGGGCGGCCTCGATTTCACCAAGGATGACGAGAACATCAACAGCCAGAACTTCATGCACTGGCGCGACCGGTTCCTGTACTGCATGGAAGCGGTGAACCGCGCGCAGGCCGCGACCGGCGAAATCAAGGGCACGTACCTGAACGTTTCCGCCGGCGACATGGAGGAAATCTACGAGCGCGCCGAATTCGCCAAGCAGCTCGGTTCCACCATCATCATGATCGACCTGGTCATCGGCTACAGCGCGATCCAGTCGATCTCCAAGTGGTGCCGCCGCAACGACATGATCCTGCACCTTCACCGCGCCGGTCACTCGACCTATACGCGGCAGAAGACGCATGGCGTCAGCTTCCGCGTCATTGCGAAGTGGATGCGCCTTGCGGGTGTCGATCACATCCATGCCGGAACGGTCGTCGGCAAGCTGGAAGGCGATCCGGCTTCGACGCATGGCTACTACGACATCTGCCGTGAGCAGTACAATCCGCAGAACCTCGGCAACGGCCTGTTCTTCGACCAGGATTGGGGCGGCATGCGCAAGCTGATGCCGGTGGCGTCGGGCGGCATTCACGCCGGCCAGATGCACCTGCTGCTGCACCACCTGGGTGAGGATTGCGTGATGCAGTTCGGCGGCGGCACCATCGGCCATCCGCACGGCATCGCAGCCGGCGCGACGGCGAACCGCGTGGCGCTGGAAGCCATGATCTTCGCTCGCAACGAAGGCCGTGACTACCTGAACGAAGGTCCGGACATTCTGGCCCGGGCCGCGAAGAGCTGCCGTCCGCTGGCCCAGGCGCTGGATACCTGGAAGGACGTCACCTTCGACTACGCCTCGACCGATACCCCCGACTTCGTTCCGACCGTCACCGCCGTTTAAGCAGGAGGTTGTACCATGCGTATCACACAAGGCACGTTCAGCTTCCTGCCCGACCTGACCGATGAGCAGATCGCCACGCAGATCGCCTACGCCCAGAAGAACGGCTGGGCGGTGAACATCGAATACACCGACGACCCGCATCCCCGGAATACGTACTGGGATCTGTGGGGCCAGCCGATGTTCGACTTCAAGGACCCGGCGGCTGTGATGTATGAGCTGGCGGAATGCCGCAAGGTGTTCAAGGGCCGCGCCTATATCCGCCTGTCGGCGTTCGACAACACCTGGGGCTGGGAAAGCGTCCGGTATTCGTTCATCGTCGATCGTCCGGAGGAAGAGCCGGGCTTCGTGCTGGAACGCCAGGAAGTCGATGGCCGGTCGCAGCGCTACACCACGCGCACCTACGCCACCGACAAGCCGGCGGGCTCGCGTTACTAACGCCCCGTTTGCACCGTCATGGCGGGCGGAGGCCCGCCATCCACGCCTTTGTTTGTTGAAGCATAAGGCGTGGATGCCGACCTCCGTCGGCATGACGAGGCGGTGCAAGCTGCTACGACACTCGTGTCAGTTTTCGGAGATTGTCTGAATGGCCGACGACATTGCCACCGCTCCCGCAATCAATCTCGATGCGGCCTTCCAGGAATCCGGCGTCGGACCGATTCTGGAACAGCTTGAAATCGAACTGGTCGGGCTTCGTCCGGTCAAGCGGCGCATCCGCGAGATCGCGGCGCTGCTGCTGATCGACAAGCTGCGCAAGGACGTCGGCCTGACGTCCCAGCCCCCGACATTGCACATGTCATTCACGGGCAATCCAGGCACCGGCAAGACCACGGTCGCCGCGCGGATGGCGGATATCCTGCACCGGCTGGGCTATATCCGGTCGAACCATCTTGTTTCGGTTACGCGCGACGACCTCGTCGGCCAATACATCGGCCACACCGCGCCGAAGACTAAGGAAATCCTGAAGAAGGCGATGGGCGGCGTGCTGTTCATCGACGAGGCCTACTACCTGTATCGTGCCGAGAACGAGCGCGACTACGGGCAGGAAGCGATCGAAATCATGCTTCAGGTGATGGAAAGCCGCCGCAACGACCTGGTCGTCATCATGGCGGGCTATGCCGACAGGATGAACCAGTTCTTCACCTCCAATCCCGGCTTCCGCTCACGCATCGCGCACCACATCGACTTCCCGGATTACTCCGCGGACGAACTGTTGCAGATCGCCGAGCTGATGCTGAAGGAGCAGAACTACCGCTTCAGTCCGGCGGCGCGCGAAGCCTTCTCGCAATACATGGCCGCGCGCATGAGCCTGCCGCACTTCTCCAACGCCCGTTCGGTGCGCAATGCGCTGGATCGCGCACGGTTGCGCCAGGCGGTCCGGTTGTTCGAAACCCGCGGTCATGCGATCAGCCGAGACGATCTGATGACCCTCGAAGCCGACGAGGTTTTGGCAAGCCGCGTTTTCGCAGCCGCTGAGGAAGCAGCACAGGAGCACGACTCATGAGCAACATTCTGATCGCCCCCTCCATCCTGTCCGCCGATTTCTCCAGGCTCGGCGAGGAAGTGCGCGCCGTGGACGAAGCCGGGGCGGACTGGATCCACCTGGACGTCATGGACGGACATTACGTTCCGAACATCACCTTCGGGCCCGAGATCATCAAGTCGATCCGGCGTTATAGCAACAAGTGCTTCGATACGCATCTGATGATCAGCCCGGTCGATTCGTTTCTTGAAGCGTTCGCCGCGGCCGGAGCCGATCGGATCACGGTGCACGCCGAGGCGACGACGCATCTGGACCGCACGCTCCAGGCCATCGGCGCGCTTGGCAAGAAGGCCGGTGTCGCCCTGAACCCCGCCACGCCGGAAAGCGTCATCGAGTATGTGCTCGATCGTCTGGACCTGGTGCTGGTGATGACGGTGAACCCGGGATTTGGCGGGCAGAAGTTCATCCACTCCCAGATCGACAAGATCCGCCGGATCAGGACGATCATCGGCGATCGGCCGATAACGATCGAAGTGGATGGCGGGGTAACGCCGGAGACGGCGCCGCTGGTGATCGAAGCCGGCGCCACCGCGCTGGTCGCGGGCTCCGCGGTGTTCGGTCGGCCGCCTTATGATCAGGCTATCGCTGCCATACGGGGGTAGGGCAGCCCCGTCCAACCGTCATGGCCCGGCTTGTCCGGGCCACCTAGTCCGGCACCCTACCGCGATTGACGTGTATGGCCGACCCGGGCGGCGCACACTCGGCCAATCAGTGATGGCCGCCGCCGTGCCCGCCGCCGCCCGCATGGCCCCAGCCACCGTGTCCCCAGCCACCGTGTCCCCAGCCTCCGTGCCCCCAGCCTCCGTGCCCCCAGCCTCGATACCGCCAGCCGCCATAGGCGAATCCGCCGTAGATCCCGCCGAAATACACCGGGTAAGCATCGAAGTAGCCGAACGGATAGGCGTAGCCATACGCGAACCCCGGGTAGCCAGCGGCATAGTCTGCCGGAGCCGGCGCCACGACGTTGCCGTGCGCCGCCATGCATTGCAGGAACCGCGTATCCTCGCTCGCGATCCAGGCGCTTGCGGGTGCCGGGGTCCCGGACGGGGCGGGCGCCGCAGGAGTTCCGTATCCGGTTCCCGCTGCCACGCTCTGCTGGCAGGTTTCGCTGTCCTGCTGGAAAGCAGCTTGATCGCGCCCTGTTCCGGGCGACACGATGAACAGCGCAGTCGACGGTGGCGTGGTGGTGCACCCCGAGGCGAGGGCGGCAACACCCACCAACGGGCATAAACGAACAAGTTTCATCTAACATCACGTGGTCAGCCTCCGGGCGCCGTCCACATCACGATCCCGATGACGTTTGACGCTTTGGACCGGGGCAAACCCGGGTTACGCTGCGTCGCACACACTCCAGGAGCACCGCATGGCGGGTCAGATCGAGGCGAAGCTGGCGGAACTCGGCATTACCCTGCCGCGTCCGATGCAGCCGATAGCGAATTACGTCCCCTATGTCGTCACCGGCAACCTGGTGGTCGTCTCCGGCCAGGTGCCGGCGATCGACGGCAATATCGCGATCACCGGCAAGGTCAGTTGGGGCGTTTCGGTCGATCAGGCGAAGGAAGCCGCGCGGCTGTGCTTCATCAACGTCCTGGTGCATCTGAAATCGGCCTGCGGAGGGGACCTCGACCGGGTCCGGCGCGTCGTGCGGCTGGGCGGCTTCATCGCGGCGCCGTCGGAATTCTCCCAACATGCGCTGGTGATGAACGGTGCGTCGGATCTGGCGGTTGCGGTGTTCGGTGAGGCCGGACGGCATGCGCGCAGCACCGTTGGCGTCCCGTCCTTGCCCGCCGACGCGGCGGTCGAGGTGGAAGGGTTGTTCGAAATCGAATAGGCTGCCGCAGATGCCCGATGGTTCGTCCGCGCTGACACTGACCCTCCATCCCCGCATCGCCGAGATCAGCGCGGCCGATTGGGATGCCTGCGCCGGCGGTGGCAACCCGTTCGTCACCCACGCCTTCCTGAGCGCGCTGGAAGACAGCGGTTCGGCCAATGCCCGCACCGGCTGGCTGCCGCAGCATGCGGGACTGCGAACCGAGGCCGGGCACGTCGTCGCCATCGCGCCGATGTATGCGAAGTCGCACAGCTACGGCGAGTATGTGTTCGACCACGGCTGGGCGAACGCGCTGGAGCGGGCAGGGGGGCGGTATTACCCGAAGCTGCAAGTCTCGGTGCCGTTCAGCCCGGTGCCCGGCCCGAGGCTGCTGCGGCGGCCCGGAACCGGCGTTCCGGTCGCGACCCTGGCGACTGCGCTGGAGCAGGCCTGCGGGTCGTTGGCGTTGTCGTCAGTGCATGTGACGTTTTGCAGCCGGGAGGAATGGGACGGGCTGGGCGATGCCGGCTGGCTGAAGCGCACCGGGATGCAGTTTCATTGGGAGAACGAGGGCTATAGCAGCTTCGACGATTTTCTTGGCGCGCTGTCGTCGCGCAAGCGGAAGGTGCTGCGGCGGGAACGGCGTGACGCGAACGCGGCCGGGCTGACATTCGAGGCGCTGTCGGGCGCGGACATCAAGGAACGGCATTGGGACGCGTTCTATGCGTTCTACCAGTCCACCGTGGATAAGAAATGGGGGTCTGCGTATCTGACCCGCTCGTTCTTTTCGCTGCTGAGCGAGCGGCTCGGCGACAAGGTCGTGCTAATGTTTGCGGACCTCGACGGCAAGCCGGTGGCGGGGGCGCTGAACCTGGCGGGGGACGAGGCGCTGTACGGGCGCAACTGGGGCTGTCACGGCGACTGGCCGTTCCTGCACTTCGAGCTTTGCTACTACCGTGCGATCGATTGGGCGATCGGGCGTGGCCTGAAGCGGGTGGAGGCGGGCGCCCAGGGGCGGCACAAGATCCAGCGCGGGTATCTGCCGCAGCCGACATATTCGGCGCATTGGATCGCCCATAAGGGCCTGCGCCGCGCGGTGGCGAACTTCGTCGAGGAGGAGCAGGTGGCGGTCGAGGCTGAGATGGCCGCGCTGGCCGAGGAGTCTCCGTTCCGCAAGGGCGAGGACTGAGCGTAAACCAATTGGTAACCTTTTGCTGAGACCTTATTTTGACAGAGTCAAACTACTTGGCATGATTCTTGTCTAACTCGGCGCTTCCCTGCGCTGCATGCGGAACCGAGACGCGATGGCTCCTCGGCGGCGTTCGTGTCGTTGATTGATCCGTGCAACC
>Ga0326727_10000541_pt1 | contig 155400 bp, 137 predicted proteins | sample MB2enrmetagenome_FD_207643 | JGI IMG/M metagenome (GOLD analysis project Ga0326727, IMG submission 207643) | Lab enriched peat soil microbial communities from McLean, Ithaca, NY, United States - MB29MY | ecosystem: Environmental > Terrestrial > Soil > Wetlands > Peat | place: USA: New York...
GCTTTTCTATTCGTGGGGTGGCATGCCCATAGCTGAGATCGTATCCACGCTTAATCAAAAATACGGGCTGAGTATGCCCGTGGAGGTTCTTGCACATCGCAAGGAAAGCCTCTATCTCGATCTCCTTCCGCAGCTCAAGGCGGTTCCGGAAGTGGTGGAGCATATTGAGGCGCAGCACGGGCGGATTCCATTGGCTGTCGTTTCGGGAAGCACCAGGGATTCGGTGACGGCGTCTCTGGCCTCGCTGCACCTCCTCGATCGATTCGACACCTTGGTCTGTGCCGGAGACTACAAGAAGAGCAAGCCCGACCCGGAGGCCTTTCTGCTGGCAGCCGCCAAACTCGGAGTGGCTCCGAAAGAGTGTCTCGTTTTCGAAGATACGGACATGGGCATTCAGGCAGCCACGGCGGCGGGGATGAGCTCGGTTAGGGTTCCCCCGCCGTGGGAGAGGTGCTGACCACTGCAGTTGCCGTCCTCGCCGCCATCGTTCACCTCTGCTCAAAGTTGCATTTCAAGCCGCTCAGGGCAGCACCGCCTTAAGCCGGCCTTGGCCTGACGCTCTTGGATCCGCGACATTCGCCACGCGATTACTCTGGGCTGGCATCGATCTGCGCACAGTGCGCAATGGCTCGGCCACAGGCATATGGAATCGACAATGCACTGCTTGAAGCGTCATGTAGCCAGCATGTTCTGCCATCCAATCAAAGCCACATCAACCATGCTCTTGCCACTGTAATTTTTGACAGCTGCCAACGCACCAAACGAGTCTGTAGGGTAAAGTTTATTTTCTTGCCTGCCACCACTTAGGGCGCGAGCTCCGATTAAGGTTTTGGGTCCCAGTAAACCGAAGGCTTGTATGAGCAATTCGCAGCACAATCTGAGGAGAAAGAGCGCGCAGAGTCAACTCCTCTCTGCCCTTATAGTGTGTGTGATTCTACTTACCGGAACGGCCTGCGGAAGCGGTGCCAGCGGAAGCCAGCCCTCGTCCATCATACCGTGGAGCAATCACATCGTCGTTGTGATGGAAGAAAACCAGAGCTATGCCAGCGTGGTGCACAATTCCATCGATTGGCCAAATCTCAACAACCTGATCAGCAATGGGGCCCTTGCAACAAACTACTACGCTAACTCCCACCCGTCGATTGGTAACTATTTCATGCTGACGACTGGGGAGTTGCTGACGACGAATGACAATTCCACCACTGTCTGGAATGTAGACAATCTGGCCCGGCGGATGCTGGCTTCTGGTGTCTCGTTCAAGATCTATGCGGAGGGCATTACGCAGGGCTATCTTGGCGGAAATACAGGACTGTACCTGATTCGGCATAATCCGTTTGCCATGCTCTCCGATGTTGCCGACAACCCGCAGGTGGCGAATCAATGCATCTGGCCGTTTACGCAGTTCGCTGCGGACCTGGCCAGCGGTACGTTACCTGACTTTTCATTCATTGTTCCAGATGTCGATGACGATGCACACGATGGAACGCCTCAGCAGGCGGACGCTTGGTTGCAGACGAACGTGATCGCACTCTTGTCCAACTCGCCTGCATTCGCATCCGGAGGGGATGGCATCCTCATCGTAGACTTCGATGAAGCGGCAACCAGCGATACCGCCTACGGCGGCGGTCAGGTCGCTCCAGTTCTCTGGGGACCGAGTGTAAAGGTCGGCTTTACGCAAACATCCACTACGGTATATCAGCATCAAAGCATGCTACGCACTGTAATGGAGGCACTTCGATTATCGAACCCTCCAGGTGCAGCGGCCAGCGCACCTTTGATGTCAGAGTTCTTCGTGCAGAAGTAGAGTAATGATCTTCCCCTGTACATGGGCGGTGCGAACTTTCCTGTTGGGATCGTCCTTTGAGTTTGGTCGGCTCTTCTTCTGCTCCACGCGGTCGGTGGCACTCGCTAGTTGACATTAGCAGGCGTTCTCGCAAGCGTGCGCTATTTGTTCGCCCCCGATTCGGGGGTTTTGAGCGTTATGGGGATTTAGCGACAGTTGACGTTTACAGGTTCAGGAAGTAGACGGGCACCATTGCAGCCAGCATGGCTCCGGCCTGTAGCGCAAGCACGCGCAGCGTCTGCTTTGGCGCTCGCGGTAGCCGCTTGATGGCGAAGTATGCCAGCACGGGCAGCTGTCCCGCCATGAGAACCTGCCACAAATGGACGAGTGCACCCTCGTCAGGCTCACACACGAGAGCACCCTGTCCCGTGGCTCGGCCATAAATGTAAGCCCCGGCAAGAAGCGCCAGTGCCATCAGAGACATTGCAATCGGAAGAAATGCACTCGGCTTTCGGACCATAGTGCGAAAGGATTCACTCATCATCGTACCTTCTCAGCGGAAAAGCCCGGCGCAACCTAGACTGATGCTTCCACTTCTGTTCCGTGCTCTCACTGAATCCTCCGTTTCGAGAGCAAATGGGATTCGAGGGTTGGTCGGCAAAGAGCCTCAAGGTGTGGAAGGCGAAAGCGGATAAGACCTGTAGTCTGGTCTTCCCGACCGCTGGTTATAATCCCAAGTTCGATTTTCTCGACGGTCGTTGTCATCTTTTGCCTTTATTTTGTCTTTCGTATTCTTGCGAAGGCGCCATCGCACATCCTGCGTCGTTTTGTTAAGCGCCATTCTAGCTGTGGGCGTCATGCTTGGGTGCGGCTCCTCGCCCCCGGAGACAAGACGAACAACTTTTACACAGTGAGTGTTACGGCAAGTTCTGGGCACACTGGCCCCGTGATCATTCACGTCGCAACGCTTCAAGTCGAGGTTACTTTGAAATGAAGCTCAGTCAGCGCGCGAAATTGCACTGATTGCCTCTGGTATACGCCCCACCGTTCGGCTGGTCGTCCGGAATCCCTCATCGCGTACCACGGCTCGCGGCTTGAATATTTCCGCAACGATGCTATCGACGCAAACAGCTTTTCTCAAGACAGGCATGCTTAAGCTTCAAAAAGGGACTTCCAGGAGAAGATCGCTTGCTCAGTATTTTCTTTTGTGCCCGACTTGGATGCCGGGACTTCAATACTTCCTCGACGCCGGCGATTGTCGCACGATCTATGATCGGTAACCGTTGGCTTGGCACTCGTACCACGAAGCTCTAACTAACGGAAGTTGTACCCTCCATCATCTACGATGCGTTCCGCCTAGATCATTGGATCTTCGGGAGATGGGAAGAGTTGTGAATGGAGAGGACCGCCAGGAACACTTTGCGGCCGTTCTTGGCTGTCCGATTATTTCGCATCATCCCACTGGCACCCTGACAGGACAACTGATGTTTAGATGAAACTGCAAGCCCGTCGCGAGCAAGCAGACCATCGCGAACCGATGCAGTCTATCCCGCGGTTGATCTTTGGCATGGACACGCCTTGCCCTAACGGGGACGACCTGCGTATTGTTACGGAGTGAAATTTCCGCGATGTAGTGGCATCCTGCTCCACTTCACTTCTTTGCCCGGACGTTTCGGCATCGGCGATCTCGGTCCCTCCGCCTACGAATTCTCCGACTTCCTCTGCACCGCCGGACAGAAGTTGTGGCAAGTGTTGCCGCTGAATCCCACCGGATATGGTGATTCTCCCTATCAGTGCTTCTCCGCTTTTGCCGGCAACCCGGTGTTACTCAGTCTCGAATGCTTGCAGGAGCAGGGCTTGCTGCAAAAGTCGGACCTGGCTCAGTCGCCGGCGTTTCCCGAAGACTCCGTCGACTATGGGCCGGTGATCGCGTTCCGAATGGCCGCTTTGCGCCGGGCAGCGCGAGTTTTCTTTGCCGACGGTTCCCGCGCCGACCGTGCCGCGTTCGACCGTTTTTGCGAAAGTGCCGGCCCGTGGCTCGACGACTACGCGCTTTTCATGGCCTGCAAAGATGCACACCAGGGCGCCATGTGGACCTCATGGGATCCGCAAATTCGCAGGCGAGATGCTCATGCCGTGAGCGAGTGGTCCAGAAAACTGGCGCCGGAGTTGAAAGCTTACAAATACTGGCAATTCGAATTTTTCCAGCAGTGGAAACGTCTCAAGACTTATTGCCAGCAGCGCAGCATACGCTTTATGGGAGACATCCCCATCTATGTTGCGCACGATAGCGCCGACGTCTGGGCGCATCCGGAACTTTTCTATCTCGACAAGCGGGGCCACACCACTGTGGTCTCGGGCGTGCCGCCGGATTATTTCAGCGCCACCGGACAGCTCTGGGGGAATCCTATTTATCGCTGGGACGTGCTCGCCGCCAACGGATACAAATGGTGGATCGAACGCTTTCGTGCATCGCTCGCGCTGTTCGATATGGTGCGTCTCGATCATTTCCGCGGCTTTGAATCGTACTGGGAGGTCCCCGCCAATGAGACAACCGCCATTCATGGGCGCTGGGTCAAAGGGCCGGGAGAAGATTTTCTGTCGGCACTGCGGAACGCCTTTGGCGGCTTGCCGATTGTGGCTGAGAACCTGGGCGTTATCACTCCGCCGGTGGAGAAACTGCGGCAGCAGTTCGGCCTGCCCGGCATGAGTGTTTTGCAATTCGCCTTTGGCAACGATCCGCAGGGTCCATCCTTTCGTCCGCATAATTACAGTCACGACCTGGTCGCCTACACCGGCGGACACGACAATGACACGACGGTGGGCTGGTGGTCGAGTTCCGGTGCGGGCGACAGCACACGCACTCCCCAAGATGTCCGCAAAGAGCACGAATTCGCTCGCGCCTATCTCAACTTCCATGATGATCCCGAGATCAACTGGGTCATGATCCGGGCCGTACTGGCGTCAGTCGCGGACGTAGCGATTGTCCCCTTGCAGGACGTGCTCGGCCTCGGCAGCGAGGCGCGCATGAATCTTCCCGGCAAGGTCAGCGGGAACTGGAAATGGCGCTATCGTCCGGGAGCGTTGAGCAGCGCGCTGAGTGTGAGACTGCGAGCCCTGGTCACGTTGTACGATCGGTAGGTGGTGTCCTGAACCACATTCACCACGGAGGCACGGAGACACCAAGGAGTTTAATATACGGCAGAGACCTTAAGGCTTTTACAGGTTTGAAGGTTTTCTCTGTGCCTCTGTTCTTCGTGGTGAGGTTCTAGTTCGTAAAAGGAATCATTCTATGGACAAGCCGCCACGCACCTTCTGGCAAATCTGGAACATGAGCTTCGGTTTCCTCGGCGTCCAGTTTGGCTGGGGAATGCAGATGGCGAACATTAGCGCCATCTACGAGTACCTGGGCGCGAGGGCCGATCAGATTCCGCTTCTCTGGCTGGCCGCGATGGCCAAGTTACGGGTCGCGACCGTCCCCGCCCAGAGCGGTTCTGTGCTTGAATGACATGATCGCGATCGGCGTGATGCGGCAGAGCTACGAGGATGAGATTTCGATTCCGCGAGATTCGTCGGTGGTTGGATTCCCGCTGTAATTCGGAGACTTTCCATGCTCTTGCAAACTTTGCGCGAGGAAGTACGGGACGCCAATCTTGAATTGGTGCGTCGCGGGCTCGTGCTCTATACCTTTGGTAATGCCAGCGGCATTTCGCGCAAGGATGGACTGGTCGTCATCAAACCGAGCGGCGTGCCTTATGAGGATCTGGCCCCGGAGCACATGGTGATTACAACGCTGGACGGACAGATCGTCGAGGGTAACCTTCGCCCTTCTTCGGATTTGCCGACTCATCTGGAAATCTACAAACATTTTCCCCACGCCGGTGGCGTCGCCCACACGCATTCGGAGTTCGCGACCGCTTGGGCGCAGGCTGGCATGTCTATTCCCTGTTTCGGAACGACGCACGCCGACTACTTCCACGGGGAGGTTCCGGTCACACCTCCTCTCACCCCCGATGAGATTGCCAGCGACTATGAGAAGAACACGGGGCTAGTAATCTGCCGGCTGTTTCAGCAGCTTGACCCTGATGCCGTGCCCGCGGTACTGGTGGCCGGACATGGCCCATTCTGCTGGGGACCGTCGGCAGCAGCCGCCGCGCACCATGCAGTTATTGTCGAGTCGGTGGCACGGATGGCTTACTACACCCGAACCCTGTCCGGGAAAGATTCGCCAATCGGCCACGCACTCCACGACAAACACTTTCTGCGCAAGCACGGACAAGACGCCTACTACGGCCAGGTAAAAACGAAATGACTCATTTTCCCGCATTGTTGGCTGCATCCACGCTGGTCCACCTTTCCCCGGTGGACTTTGCCATTATCGTCTTCTATTTCGCGCTGGTTCTGGCGATAGGACTGTATTTGAAGGAGCAGGCCAACACCGGCGAGGACTTCTTCATGGCCGGACGCGAGATGACCGCCTGGGTGGCGGGCCTGGCGTTCTTGTCGGCGAACCTGGGATCACTCGAACTCATGGGCTGGGCCGGCAATGCATATAAGTACGGCATCCTCGCGGCACACTGGTATTGGATCGGTGCCATCCCCGCCATGCTGTTCCTGGCGCTGGTGATGATTCCGTTCTACCACATCTGCCGGACGCACTCGGTTCCCGGATATCTCAAGTTGCGTTTCGGCGAAAGCAGCCGGGCGCTGTCGGCCATCTGTTTCGCCTTCATGACCGTGTTGATGAGCGGTATCAACATGTATGCCATGGCGGTGGTGATGAGGGTAGTCCTGGGCTGGGACATTCACTTCAGTATCTGGGTTTCGTCGATTACGGTTGCCGTCTATGTAGCTTTGGGCGGCCTGCGGTCTGCGATCTTCAATGAGGTTCTTCAGTTTTTTCTGATCTGGGCGGGCGCTTTGTTGATCCCGATTCTGGGGTTGGTGGAAGCCGGCGGCTGGAGTGGCCTGAAGGTGCGCATTCTGCAGAATCTCACGGAACAACACGTGGCGAACGCTGGCGCGTACACCCACCTGTGGTCAACCCTCGGCGACTTTGGGAACAATCCGATGGGGATCAACTGGGTCGGCATCGTGTTCGGGTTGGGCGCGGTGATCTCGATGGGCTACTGGACGACCGATTTTCTGGTGGTGCAGCGCGTCCTGTCGGCGAAAGACCTCCGTTCGGCCGAGCTCGCACCTATCATCGGAGCGGCTTTCAAGATGATGGTTCCATTCATCGTCATCCTTCCCGGCTTGCTGGGTCTGGCGTTGCTGCGGGACCCATCGGGCCATCTGCTGAGGCTTGTTCCGGGCGATCTCGCGTGGTCGGATGCGGGCCGAGCGCAGGGACTGCACGGTTACGACGAAGTTTTGCCGCTTATGCTGGCGCGCTACTGCGGGCCCGGCCTGCTCGGCCTCGGCATTACGGCGCTGATTGCTGGATTCATGTCCGGCATGGCGGGCAACGTCAGCGCCTTTGCCACGGTTTGGACCTACGACATCTACGGAGCGCTGATCGACAAGCATGCATCGGACGAATCGAAAGTCAAGATGGGTCGTTGGTGCACCCTGCTGGGCGTGGGCGTCAGTATCGGAACGGCGTACTTGGTCATGAGTTCTCAAAGCATCATGGACTACGTCCAGGCGCTGTTCAGTTTCTTCATCGCTCCTCTGTTTGGCACGGTCCTATTGGGCATGATGTGGAAACGGGCCACCCCGGCGGGCGGCTTCTGGGGACTGTTAGCCGGCACCCTGTCTTCGGTCGGCATGTGGGCCTGGGTGAAGGTCGATCCTGGGGCGGTGAAATACGTGGCCCTGTCGCTCAAAGCGCAGGATCAGGCGCAGAACATGTTCCGGGCGCTGTGGTGCTGGCTGGTCTGTGTCGCGGTCACGGTCGTCGTCAGCTTCCTCACGAAGCCGAAACCAGATTCCGAGTTGACGGGTCTGGTCTATGGACTGACCGCCATCCCACACGCGGAGCAGGTTTCGGTTTTCCAGCGGCCGGTTTTCTGGGCCGTGATTGTTGGCACTGTGTTTGTCATCCTGCAAATCATTTTCTGGTAGAGAGGAACGAGGAAATGAAATCCGGTGGTTCTTTGTCGATATGGTTCTTCATCGGCTTGTCGTTGTTGGTGAATGGAATTTTGATCACCGGCGCGGGGGTGTGGGAGCTTGTCTCTCATGCTGACAATCCAGTGTTGTCTCTGAATCATCATGCCAATATTTGGTGGGGCGCGCTGTTGCTAGTGCTCGGTGCTGTTTACTGCCACCGTTTTTCGCCCCGGCGGAAACGGGCGCGGAATGGCGGTAATCCTTAGAAGATTGCGCTAATTACCAATTTCATAGAAAAAGGATACATATGTCTAATAAGAAAATGACGATGGGCGTCATCGTCGGGAACCGTGGCTTCTTTCCCGACCAGTTGGCGAAGTCCGGACGCGAAGAGATGATGCAGGCATTGGCACAGGCGGGAATCGATTGTGTGGTGCTCGGTCCGGAGGAGAGCAAGCATGGGGCCGTGGAAACTCACGAAGAGGCGAAGCATTGCGCGGAGCTGTTCCGGAAGAATCGGGAACACCTGGATGGCGTCATTGTGACCCTGCCCAACTTTGGCGACGAGCGCGCGATTGCCGACACGCTGCGGCTGGCGCACCTCAATGTTCCGGTGCTGGTGCAGGCGACTCCCGATACTCCCGGCAAGATGACGATTGCTTCGCGGCGCGACAGCTTCTGCGGAAAGATGTCGGCCTGCAACAATCTCCGGCAGTACGGTATTCCCTATTCGTTGACCACCCTGCACACGGTAAGCCCCGATTCCGCAGAATTCCAAAAGGATCTGGCCTGGTTCTCCGCCGTTTGCCGGATCGCGAACGGACTGCGCGACCTGCGCGTCGGCAGCATCGGCGCGCGGCCGGCCGCGTTTAACACGGTGCGTTATAGCGAGAAGTTGCTGGAAGCGCAAGGCATTTCCGTCGAAACCATCGACCTGTCGGAAATCTTCGGACGCATTGCGCGTTTGCCGGATGCCGACGCCAGCGTCCAGGCCAAGCTGAGCGAAATTCGCAAATACGTTTCCACCGCTAGCGTGCCGGATTCGGCGCTGATCAAGATGGCCAAGCTCGGCGCTGTCATTGACGCCTGGATGAAAGCGGCCGACGTAGCTGTGAGCGCAGTGCAATGCTGGACCTCCATGGAAGAATTTTTCGGCGTCGTGCCTTGCACAATCATGAGCATGATGAGCAATAACCTGATCCCGAGCGCCTGCGAGGTCGACGTGTGCGGCACCATCAGTATGCATGCCCTGGCACTGGCCTCGGAAACTCCCAGCGCGTTGCTCGATTGGAACAACAACTATGGAGACGATCCTGACAAGGCGGTCTGCTTTCACTGCAGCAACCTGCCCAAGCACTTTTTCCAGGACGTGCGCATGGATTTCCAGCAAATCATCGCCGGCACGGTCGGGAAAGAGAATACGTTTGGCACCTGCGTGGGCCGCGTGAAGGTGGGCGCGATGAGTTTTGCCCGCTTCTCCACCGATGACACGGCTGGCGTCATGCGTGGCTATACCGGCGAGGGTGCGTTCACCGATGATCCGCTCAACACTTTCGGCGGGGCTGGAGTCGTCCACATTCCGCACCTGCAGCGGCTCTTGCGTTACATCTGCGAGAACGGCTTCGAGCATCACGTGGCCGCAAATTTCTCAACGGTGGCGGGCGCGATCCACGAAGCCACCACACGCTATCTCGGCTGGCAGATGTACCGGCACCTGAACTAGAGGCAAGAAATGGCGATTGTTGCGGGAGTAGATTTCGGCACTCTGAGCGTCCGTGTTTCCCTGGTGGACAGCGACCGCGGACTTATTGCGTCCGCGGTCTCCGAGTATCCACTGCATCGCAAGAAAGAGGACCCTGAATACGCCACCCAGTCACACGACGATCACATGCGCGCCTTGGCGGCTGCAACCCGGCAGGCAGTGAAAGAAGCTGGAATCAATGGCGACCAAGTCGAAGCCATTGCGCTGGATACGACAGGGTCCAGCGTGGTTCCGGTCGGCGAGGGCCTTGTGCCGCTGGACGAGTACTACCTGTGGTGCGATCACCGCGCGAAGAATGAGGCCGCGGAGATTACCGAACTGGCGCACAAAGAGGGCCTCGAAGCCATCCAGTGGTGTGGAGGCGTGTACTCGTCGGAATGGGGCTTCGCCAAATTACTGCACTGGCTGCGTCACAATCCTGACAAGCGCGGAAAGTTTGTCACTGCGTTCGAGCATTGCGACATGGTTGCGGCCACCTTGTGCGGCATTACGAATCCTGCACACGTCAAACGCAGCGTTTGTGCGATGGGCCACAAGTGGATGTGGAATCCGGCTCTCGGCGGACTTCCACCGGAGAGTTTTCTCGTCAAGGTTGACCCGCTGCTGGCGGGCGTTCGGGACAAGTTAGACGGCACGTACGCAACCTCCGATCAACTCGCCGGTCATCTCTCGGCGTTCTGGGCGGAGAAGCTGGGATTGCGGGCGGGCATTCCCATTCCGGTGGGCGCGTTCGACGCGCATTGGGATGCGATCGGGGCGGGAGCGAAAGAGGGCGACGTGGTGAACGTCGTCGGCACCTCCACTTGCATCATCGCGTATGTGCGGCAGGCGGAGTTAATCCCCGGCGTTTGCGGGGTGGTAGAGGGCAGCGTTCATCCGCAGTACACCGGCGTCGAAGCGGGTCTCTCAGCCACGGGCGATATTTTTAGCGCCATTGCGCGGCGGGCGAATACGACGGTGGCCGAACTGAGCCAAGGTCTGGAGAAATACCGGGCCGGTCAGACGGGATTGCTGCGCATGACCTGGGATAATGGCGACCGCACCGTACTGGTAAATCCGAATCTGGGCGGCATTACCATCGGTTGGAACCTGCAGCACACAGCGCAGGATGAACTTTTTGCCGCCATCGAAGGCACGGCATTTCACACTCGAGTGATTCTGGACCGCATGAGCGAATATGGCGCGTCCACACTGCGTGTTATTAACGGCGGTGGCGTGCCGCAGAATAATCCCGTACTCAACCAAGTCTATGCCAACGTGCTGGGCAGGCCGGTGCTCGTGCCCAGCAGCAAAGTGACCGGCCTCGGATCGGCCATTTTCGCCTTCCTGGCAGCGGGCAAGTTCCGCACCATCGAAGAAGCGCAGGAGCGGGTTTGCCCGTCGCACCGCACTTTCACTCCGCAAGCCGGCGAGCAAAAGACTTATGAGGAACTCTACCCACTATTCCGCCGGATTTACTTTGGTTTCGGGAAGTCCGGACAGGCAAACGACTACGGAGACGTGCTGCCGAGACTGATTCGGATTGCTCGCCGCGAACCCTAACCGCACAGCGCATGAGACTTCTATGAAGAGATGCTTCGGCACGACCCCGCTCCGGCTACAGTTTCCCCGAAAATGCTAAATTAGAAGATTCATGTCTGCCCCAAACTCTCTCTTCGTTCGCGCCGCCAAGGCTCAGCCCACCGAACGAACTCCCGTCTGGTTCATGCGTCAGGCTGGACGCTACATGGCCGAGTACCGCGCCATCCGCAAAGAATATTCCCTGATCGAGATCTGCAAGAAGCCGGAGATCGCGGCACGGGTCACGATTGAGGCTGCCGAGATTCTCAAGGTCGATGCCGCCATCATTTTTGCCGATCTTCTTCTGCCCCTCGAAGTCATGGGACTGCCTTTCCACTTCGCTGCCGGCGAGGGGCCCGGCGGTAGCGGACCAAAGATCGAAAGGCCGGTGCGCACTGCCGAAGACATCGCGCGCCTGCGTACTGATCGCGCCGCCGATCTGGGCTACGTTTCCGAGGCTGTGAAGCTGGTGTGCAAGCATTTCGGCGACAAACTCCCGGTCATCGGCTTCTGCGGCGCGCCCTTTACGCTCGCCAGTTACATGATCGAAGGCGGAGGATCACGCAACTATCTTTTCACCAAGAAGATGATGTACTCCGCTCCTGCCGCGTGGAACGAACTGATGAAGAAGTTGGTCGCGGTGACCGCCGAATATTCCGCCGAGCAGGTGCGCGCCGGCGCCGACACCATCCAGATTTTCGACAGCTGGGTGGGCTGCCTGAGTGTCGAAGACTATGGCCGCTATGTTCTGCCGCATGTGAAGGACATGGTCAAGCGCCTGCAAAAGACCGGTGCGCCCGTCATCTACTTCGGTACCGACAGTTCGACTCTGCTGCCATCGATGCAAGAAACCGGCGCCGAAGTTATTGGCCTCGACTGGCGCGTTCCGCTCGAGACGGGATGGCAGAGCCTGGGCTTCAAAGGCGCTGTGCAGGGCAATCTCGATCCGGTGCTGCTCTTCGCCGATTGGAAGGAACTTCGATCGCGGGCCGAGAATATTCTGCGCCAAGCGGGCGGGCGCCCGGGTCACATCTTCAATCTCGGCCACGGCATTCTTCCTGAAACTCCGGTGGAGAACGTGAAAGCGCTCTGCGATTTCGTTCGCGAGCACTCGGCGGAGTTCAAGAAGGAGCGTACGGAGTCAAAGAAATGACGGCCTGCCCGCTGGGCTTCGCGAGCCAGTGCTATTGCGCCAATCGCGTGAGTTCGTTTGCCGCAGCGGCAAGCTCCGCGAAAACCGCCGTGCTTCTGCTGGCTCACGGCAGTCCCGAGAACCCCGATCAGGTTCCCGAGTTTCTAAGTTATGTCACCAGCGGACGGCCCTTGCCGCCAGCGGTGGTCGAAGAGATCCGTCATCGCTATTCGCTGATCGGCTTTTCTCCACTCCCCTGCTGGACTCTTTTGCAAGCCGATCAACTTTCGCAGTCGTTGCAGATGCCGGTCTTTGTCGGCATGCGTAACTGGAAGCCTTTCATCGCCGATGCGGTAAAGGCAATCAACACCGGGCAGTATGCCCGCGTCATCGCCATCTGTCTCGCGCCCCAGAATTCGCGCACCAGCGTTGGCCTCTACCGCAGCGCAGTTAGCGACGAGGGAAGTCTTCCTTTTACTTTGAATTTCGTCGAGGAGTGGCACGATCAGCCGCTGCTGGTGAGAGCCTTCGCCGAAAAATTGCGCGCGGGTTGGGAAAAAGCCAGCGCCGAAAATGGAGCGAAGCTGCCCGTAATCTTCACCGCGCACAGCGTCCCCGAGCGCACCATCGCCGAAGGCGATCCCTACGAGCGGCAAGCCAAAGAGACCGCCGAACTGGTAGCGAAAGAAACGGGCCTTGAATCCGCGGACTGGACGTTTGCGTTCCAGAGCCAGGGTATGTCGGGCGGCTCATGGATCGGCCCAAAGGTGGAGGACACGATCAGAGACTTAAAGGCAAAAGGCCATCGCGGCGTCTTCCTCGATCCCATCGGATTCCTGTGCGATCACGTAGAAGTGCTCTACGATATCGATATCTTCTTCAAACAGTTTGCGGAAAAAGAAGGTATGCGCCTGTGGCGAGCTGAGTCGCTGAACGGCTCTAAGACATTAACGGCAGCCCTGGCTGAAATAGTAAGGAGCCGATTGGATGCGCCGGGCTTCTAGCTAGCAGCCAGTCGCCAGTAGCCGATTTCCATGAAACGCATTGCCATCATCGGCGGCGGAATTTCCGGCCTCTCGGCCGCGTACACGCTCGAAGAAAGGCGCCAGTCCGGCGAACCCATCGAGTATGTTTTGTTCGAATCCAGCCCGCGATTGGGCGGAGTGCTGGTCACCGATCGCGTTGACGGCTGTCTGGTCGAAGCCGGACCGGATTCGTTTCTTACCGAGAAGCCGTGGGCTGCCGACCTGTGCCGCAAGATCGGTTTGGGCGATCAACTTATCGGCTCGAATGATTCTGAGCGCAAGACCTACATCGTAGCCAGGGGCAAGCTGGTGGTGATGCCCGATGGGCTAATGTTCATGGTGCCCACGAAGATCATGCCCACCGTGTTCTCGCCGCTCTTTTCCATGCGCACAAAACTGCGCATGGCCGCCGAGTGGTTCCATCCGCCGCGCAAGGCTTCCGGAGACGAAACGGTTGCCGAGATGGTCGAACGCCACTACGGTTCCGAGATGGTCGATCTGCTGGCCGATCCGCTGCTTTCGGGAGTTTACGGCGGCGAAGCTTCGCAGTTGAGCGTGCGCGCTGTGTTGCCTCGCTTCGCTGACATGGAAGCGAAATACGGCAGTCTAAGCCGTGCCATGCTCGCCGCTCGCAGGAAAATGGGCGCAACGGCAAATGTCCCTGCGCGGCCGCTGTTCACTTCGCTCAAAGAGGGCATGCAGCAGATGGTGGATGCGCTGGTGGCGCGTTTGGATGCGAGCGCGCTCAAGACATCTTCGCCGGTGCAGTCGGCGATTCCGCAAGCCGGCGGCTGGACTCTTTCCGCCCGGCACCAGAGCGACCACTGCGATGCCGTGATTATCGCGACCCCAACCCATGCCGCTTCGGCCGTGCTGCAAGACGCGAATGAAGATCTGGCGCGCGATTTAGGCGAGATTCAGTACAGCTCTTCGGTGACGGTCACGCTCGGTTACGACGAAAAGGTGCGTCGCTCGCTTCCACCAGGGTTCGGATTTCTGGTACCACGCAGTGCTGGCCGCCGCATGCTCGCGGCCACATTCGTGCACAACAAGTTTCCTCACCGTGCGCCGGAAAATCGCGCCATCGTCCGCTGCTTTCTCGGCGGCGCGCGCGACGAAAAGATCCTCGAATCGAGCGAAGAAGAAATTCTCACCATCGTTCGCCGTGAACTGCGGCAGATCATCGCACTTGACGCCGAACCTCTGTTTGCGCGCGTCTACAAATGGAAGTCGGCGATGGCGCAGTATGCGGTTGGCCACCTCGAACGCTTGCAGCGCATCGAATCGCTCCGGCAGAAACTCCCCGGCCTGGCGCTCGCCGGTAACGGATATAACGGCATCGGGGTTCCCGACTGCGTACGCTCGGGCGCGGAAGCGGCGACCAAGATCCTCGCCGAAATGGGGTTGTGGTCGGCAGCGTAAAAGTCAGCTTCTAGCTTCTAGGTGCGAGCTTCGAGCAAACAAGAATCTCGGGTTCGCTCGTAGCTCGTAGGTAGCAGCCGCTTCGCCACACTCTGATATTCTGAATTCTTCTCGCCCCTATTCTCATGAGCGACGCCGCGTCTGCAAGCCGATGGAAGATCATTGTTGCCTTCGCGTTGGTCTATGTCTTCTGGGGTTCGACGTATCTCGGCATCGGTATCGCGGTGGAGCAGATTCCTCCGGGCGTCATGTGCGCCGCGCGCTTCCTGATTGCGGGCACGGTTATGCTTGCGTACTGTGCGCTGACTGGCCGCCGCATTCGTTTTTCGACGCGTCAGCTTGGCCATCTGGCTGCAGTCGGCATTCTGCTTTTGATGGGCGGCAATCTCACACTCTCATACGCGGAGCGGGTCGTTCCCACTGGCCTGGCGGCGCTGCTGACTGCGGTTTCTCCGCTCTGGTTTCTAACGCTCGATAGCCTGCTGCTCGGCGACCATCACATCTCGCGGCGCGGAAAAATCGGGCTGCTGATCGGCATCGCCGGAGTTGTCGTGCTCATCTGGCCTGATCTTCGGCATTCCAATGCCCTTGGCCACCGCGAACTCCGGTGGTCGCTCGCAATTCCACTCAGCTCGCTCAGTTGGGCGCTTGGTTCGGTGCTCTCGAAAAAATGGCAGACCGCGGCCGCCGATCCGTTCAGCGCCACGGCGTGGCAGATGGTCTTTGCGGGGATCGCGAATCTGATTTTCGCGCTGCTGGTCGAGAAACCTTCCAGCGTGACGTGGACCTTCCGCGGAGTGGCCGCGATTCTGTACCTGGTGGTGTTCGGTTCCTGGATCGGATACACAGCTTACATCTTCTTGCTGCAGCATATTCCAACCTCGAAGGTTTCTACTTATGCCTATGTCAATCCCGTGGTCGCGGTGTTTCTGGGATGGCTGATCCTGCACGAGCGCATCGACCGCTACATCGCGATCGGAAGCGCGGTCATCGTGGCGTCAGTGGTGCTGGTGACGAGCGCGAAGGTCTCGACTCGGGCTGCGGCGGAGGAGTTGCCTGCGGTCGAAGCGGCGGGAGATTGAGTTCGCAGGTGAGCCACAAATGAAAAGCGGCGGCTAATTGTTGGAGAGTTGCGGCTATTCTTCTGGTTCTTCGGCATCGTTGACCACGTCAACTACTCGGTTTCGGATGTTGAAGACCAGCTTCGGATCGTTGCCGTGCTGAAAGGTGACTCGCATAGGGGTACGCTCCCAGACGGGAGGTGGGCATTCCGAGTCGGGATCGTCGGTTCCTGCGGGTTCGCCTCCTTCTTTTTTCAAGATGGGCTTGCGACGTCCTACCTGCGCTACTACTGTGTAGAGTTTCTTGCCGTCTTCGGAGACTCCGCAATAGGCGATGTAGTCGCGATACCAGCTTGCCGTGGAATAGAAAGGGTCGAACTCGGGCAGGTTGAGCTGAGAGACTCGTCCGGTGAGGCGGTCGACCAGCAGCCAGCCTCCGCGTTGCCACTGCCAGTGCGCGGCGCTGACGGTTTCATTGGGCAACGCGTCGTTCACGCGAAAGGCGCGCCGGACTACGAACAGGCGGTCGGTCAGTTCATGCGGAAATCCGGTGGTGTATTCCTTGAGCCTTGTATCCACGAACAACGGTCGGACCTTCAGGTCGAGCAGCTTTTGTCCGGTGGCGTTGGGCCACTTGGCGGAAATCCATTTTCCAAAAGAAATGACGTGCGGCTTTGAGGCGGCGGCGCATTCTATCCGTGTGGCGAAGAGCACGACGAGAATCAGCAAGAGCTTTCCCAGCATGATCGAAGATTGGCACGAGCGCCGAAATCGCTGCAAGGACGGCTGAACATGGGAAATGTTCGGTTTTGCCGCTGCTGTTGAGGGAGAAAGATGGCCAAGATCCTGTCCTAGGCTGGTCGCCGGCGGCGGCCGTCCCTGCGTCGTTCGTGGTATTGAAAATGGTTTTCAGTTACCATGGGGTTGGAAAGGCCAAGTGAAGCGATGAGTGTTCCGCCACGCGAGCGCCGGACAACTTTTTCTTTGCAGTCGAGTTCTTATGTGGGTATGGGCGATCTGCTGGCGTGCCGCCGGAAGCAGTCGATTCTGGTGGTCGAAGACAATGAGTTGAACGCGGTGCTGCTGAAGGAGATGCTGGTGAGCCGCGGCTATCCGACAGTAGCAGTACACAGCGCGGCGGAGGCGGAGGCGGAAATCCGGCGCGAGGCTCCGGATTTGATTTTGCTCGACGTGATCATGCCCGGCAAGACGGGTTACGAACTATGCCGCGAACTCAAACAGGATCCCATAACGCGGCTCATTCCGATCGTGATGATCACGGGCCTGAGCGCTCAAGAAGACCGCGTGAAGGGCATTGAAGCTGGCGCCGACGATTTCTTGACCAAGCCCATCAGTTCCGAGGAATTGTTCGCGCGCGTGGGTTCGTTACTCAAATTGAAGGAATTCACCGACGAACTGGAAACCGCCGATTCAGTGCTGTGCACGCTGGGGCTGAGCGTGGAGGCGCGCGATCCTTACACTGAAGGCCACTGTGAACGGTTGGCGCGCTATGCCACGGATTTGGGGCGCTTTCTCTTGCTGGACGAAGAAAGCATTGTGGCTCTGCAGCGCGGCGGCTACCTGCATGACCTGGGGAAGATCAGGGTACCGGATAAAATTCTGAGTAAGGGAAGCGATCTGACGCCGGAGGAGTGGGAGATCATGAAGCAGCACCCCGTCACGGGCGAAAACATTTGCCGTCCGTTGAAGTCGTTGCGGCTGGTGCTTCCGATCATCCGGCATCATCACGAGCACTCGGATGGCAGCGGCTATCCGGATGGGCTGCGGGCGGGCGAGATCCCGCTGCTGCCGCGCATTCTGCAGGTGGTGGATATTTACGATGCCTTGCGCACGGAGCGTCCGTATAAGCCGGCGCTCGGCCACGAGCAGGCCGCGGTGACCATGCGCGCCGAGGCGCAAAGCGGACTTTGGGACGAGGAGTTGGTCGCGGAGTTCTTCGCCATGCTCGACAAGCGGCGGCAGGTGGCGTAGGCTTCCCGGTCACCCGATTTCTTCCACGGATAGACTTTGACCTACAGCTTCGTGATTCCCGCCTACAACGAAAGCAGCCGCATCCGGCCGACGCTCGATGCGCTGCTCCGTCATTTGCAGGAACAAAAGTGGGACGCGGAAATTCTGGTTGTCAACGACGGTTCTGCGGACGATACCGCGAAAATTGTGCGGGAATACGCCCAGCGGCATCCGGAGATTCGGCTGCTGGAGAACCCTGGAAACCACGGCAAAGGTTACAGCGTACGCAACGGGATGCTGCATGCGCGCGGCGATATTTGTCTGTTTACGGATGCCGATCTTTCTTCGCCGATTACGGAAGCGCAGAAATTGTTCGACGCGATTGCTCAGGGCGCTGACATCGCGATCGGCTCGCGCTGGCTGCGTGTGGAACTGCAGACCGAACGGCAGCCCTTGTACCGACAGCTATTTGGACGGATTTTCAATCTGGTGCTGCGAGTAATTCTGGGCTTACGTTTCGCGGACACGCAATGCGGCTTCAAAGCCTTTCGGCGAGACGCGGCACTACGCATTTTCCCTTTGCAGAAAATTGAGCGCTGGGCATTCGATCCGGAGATTCTGTTTCTGGCGCGGCGTGCGGGCCTGCAAGTGGAAGAGGTTCCGGTTCTTTGGGCGCACAGCGGAGGCACGCGGCTGCATCCTTTCCGGGACGGACTGCGGATGTTTGTGGAAGTTTTGCGGATCCGGCGGAATGCAATGACGGGGGAGTATGCAGCGGGCGCGGTGACCTCTCCGGAGAAGTTGTAGAAATTCTCCTCGATCAAAGTTTTTTGTAGAGACGCAGCTTGCCGCATCTCTCGCCGCCTGGGACAAAGCAGACGGGGCCAGCCCCGTCTCTACGAATCGGTTCGATTGGGAGCGGCCAGCCGCACGAATTCGGCGATCTGGGCGCCCATTTCCATAGTGGAGACGGTTCGCTCGCCGCGGCGCGCCAGATCGCGGGTGCGAAAGCCTCCATTCAACGTTGAGATGACGCCAGCCTCCACGCACTCCGCTTCCCGTCGCAGATGAAAGGTATGGCGCAGCATCAGGGCTACCGAGAGGATGGCGCCCAGCGGATTGGCCACGCCCTGACCCGCGATGTCGGGAGCCGATCCGTGAACGGGTTCGTAAAGGCCGACCGGGCCTCCGATGCTGGCCGATGCCAGCAGGCCGAGTGATCCCACGACTCCTCCAACCTGATCCGACAGGATGTCGCCGAACATGTTTTCGGTGAGAATGACGTCGAAGTCGGCGGGCCTGAGGACGAGCGACATAGCCGCCGAGTCTACGTACATGTGGGAGAGTTGGACATCGGGGAAATCGAGGGCGATGCGAGTGACGACTTCTCGCCACAGACGCGAGCACTCCAGCACATTTGCCTTGTCGATGGAGAGCAGGCGGTGGCGGCGGTTGCGAGCCAGTTGAAAGGCAACCCGGGCGACCCGCTCGATCTCCGGTTCACCGTAGCGCATGGTGTTGATCGCATGGCGCGCCCCGGGCTTGCCTTCGATGGAACGAGGCTGGCCGAAATACAATCCGCCGAGCAGTTCGCGCACGATGAGAATGTCGGTTCCCTTGACGATTGGCTCGCGCACAGGCGAGCAAGCAGCCAGCGCCGGATAAAAGACGACGGGACGGAGATTGGCGAATGTTCCGAGTTCCAGGCGGAGCCGCAACAGTCCTGCTTCGGGGCGAAGCTCGCGAGGATTGTGATCGAAGGCGGGACTGCCGACGGCTCCAAGCAATACGGCTTGCGATGCGAGGCAGGCTAGAACGGTCGAGTCGGGCAAGGGATTGCCGAACTTTTGGAGAGCTGCGCCGCCGATCTCTTTCTCATCAAGTTCGAGATCGTGGCCAAAGCCGGTGGCCACTTCTTCCAATACACATATGGCTTGAGAGATTACTTCAGGACCGATTCCGTCACCGGGCAGGGAAGTGACACGGAGTTGCATGCAATCCTCGAGTCGCTTGCGCAAGCATAAATGAGTATGGTCCTCCGCGATAGTCAGATTTCGTCAAGTTTCGTCAAGCGATTCCTGCAGCGGCTGCGAGCGGTCGCTTACACACCCCAGAGATAGTCCTCTTGCTCGGTGTGATGATCAGCGTGAGTGACCGGCGCACCGCCAAACCAGTTGGCAGGCGCAGGAACACCTGGCCGAGCCTGTGCCTGACCGGCGTTGGTCGATATTTGAGCCGGACGCGAGTCATTGGCATTGCTTCCTGCGCTAGCGGAGGAGGCCCGCGGGAAAGGCAAAGTAGCCGTCGCGGGTGGAAACTTCTTGCTTTGGCCGGTGACATCGTTGGGGCTAACCGCGCCGCGGCTGACGTCCTGAATCAGTTCGAGCAAATGGCTGTCCTGAACCTTCTTGATGCGGTCGGCCAAAACTACAAACCTGCGATAGATTTCATCGAGTTCGCGGCGTTCAAACTGGTGACCCAGTTGTTCGCAGCGGAGAGCGAGTGCGTGACGGCCGGAGTGCTTGCCCAGCACCAGCCGCGAATCGGGTACGCCGACCGATTGGGGCGTCATGATTTCGTAGGTCAGCGGATTCTTGAGCATGCCATCCTGGTGAATTCCTGCCTCATGCGCAAACGCGTTGCGTCCGATGATGGCTTTGTTAGGTTGCACGGGAACGCGGGTGATTTCCGCCAACATCTGGCTGGAAGCATACAGGTGCTCGCTGGCCACCGCGGTTTCGTAGCGATAGCGGTCGGGGCGCACGCGCATTGCCATGACAATTTCTTCGAGAGAGGCATTGCCGGCGCGTTCGCCAATGCCGTTGATGGTGCACTCCACCTGGCGCGCGCCCTGCTGCACTCCCGCCAGCGAGTTCGCGACCGCCAGACCAAGGTCGTTGTGGCAATGCGTTGAGATCGTTACTTTGTCAATGCCGGCAACTTTTTCACGCAACGTGCGAATGAGTTGTCCATACTCCTCGGGCATGCTGTAGCCGACTGTGTCGGGAATGTTAACGGTGGTGGCCCCGGATGCGATTACGGCTTCGACCACCTGGCAGAGAAATGGAACGTCGGTACGGGTGGCATCCTCGGGCGAGAATTCAACGTCGGCGCACAAAGACTTGGCGTGCCGGACGGCATTGCGCGCTTGCTCCAGGCACTGCTCCCGCGTGATGCGCAGCTTGTATTTCAGGTGAATGTCAGAGGTTGCCAGAAAAACGTGGATACGCGGGTGCGCGGCTCCCTGCAACGCCTGCCAGGCGCGGTCAACGTCACCGATACAGGCGCGCGCCAGGCCCGCGATGATAGGGCGCCGGACCGTCGCGGAGATGCGCTGCACGCCTTCGAAGTCGCCATCGGAGGCGATGGGAAATCCGGCCTCGATCACGTCCACGCCCAAGCGGTCGAGTTGCTGGGCCAGGTGCAGCTTTTCCTGCACATTCATGCTGCAGCCCGGCGACTGCTCGCCGTCACGAAGCGTGGTGTCGAAAATGGTGATGCGCGGCTTATCCATAAATGCCAGCCTCCCGGAGAATTACTTATTTACTTTATCGGTAGGTTAGAGCGAAAGAAAAGATTATTATTATTACAATAACATTAGATCAGATGATAGTATTAGGTGAGCTTATGAAGTGTCTGTGTTTGATAAAAGGTCTGAGGTTTCAGGTCTTAGGTCTCAGGAACCCCGCCAGCGGACACTTGAAGCCTGACACCTAAGACCTAAGACCTGACACCTGATCCCCATGGACCTTTCGCAACTGGAAGTCTTTCTCACGGTGGCTCGCGAGCGGCGATTTTCGCGGGCGGCCGAAAAGTTGTTTCGTACGCAGTCGGCGGTCAGCCAGACCATCCGCAAACTTGAGCTGGAGATCGGCGAGCTGCTGTTCGACCGTTCTTCGCGGGAGGGCGTGCTCACCGACGCGGGACGTGTCTTGCAGGAATACGCCGAGAAGTTGCTCAACCTGCGGCAGGACGCGCAGACGGCGCTGGTGGAGATGCGCGAATTACAGAAGGGGCAACTGGCGATCGCCGCCAATGAATTCACCGCGCTTTATTTGTTGCCGGTGCTGGGCGAGTTTCGCCGCCTGCATCCGACGATCAAGATCACGGTGCGGCGTTCGCTGGGCAGCCACATTCCCGACGATGTGCTCAAGCACAACGTGGAGCTTGGAGTACTTTCTTACGATCCCCAGGAGCCGCAGTTGCAGTCGACGGTGGTGTATCTGGACGAGTTGACTCTGGTTGTTCCTCCGGGCCATCCGCTCGCCGCGGCAGGCGAAGTCAGTGTCCGGCAGTTGGGAGCGGAGTCATTCGTGGCCCACATTGTGGCGTCGCCGTACCGCGATAAAGTGATCGAAGCCTTCCGCCGCCACAAAACTCCGTTGCATATGGACGTGGAACTACCTACGCTGCAAGCCATTATGCGTTTCGTGTGCATGGGAAATGGGGTGGCGCTGGTGCCCGAAATCAGCGTGGAAAACGAGATCAGCCGTGGAGAGCTAGTTCGCATTCCAGTGCGCGATCTGCGGTTTCAGCGCAAGCTGCGGCTGGTGTACCGCCAGGAATCAACCCTGTCGCACGCGGGAAGAGCGTTTTTGAAAGTAGCCGAGCAGGTGGCTAAAGACAGAGGCGGGCGGTATTGCTTTCAGCGCGAAAAATAGAACCTGTGCGGATGGCCTCACGGGTTCCATGGCCGCATCCGCGGCAGCCAGCGGGGGACGTTCCGGCAGTATTCCTCATACTCCGCGCCGAATACTTTTCGCAGATGCGGCTCCTCATACAACAACACAAACAGCGCCACGCCCAGCACCACCAGGCAAGCCACCACGATCGCAACCAGGTTTGCCCGTCCGAAAACTACCCACAGCCCCGCCCAGCCCACGAAGAACCCCAGGTACATGGGGTTCCGCACGTAGCGATAGAAGCCCACGACTACCAGATTCTTCGGCGGGGCAATCGGAGCCGGCGTTCCGTGTCCAATCCATCCGAAGTCCCACACGCAGCGCAGCGCTACCGCGAAACCAAGCACTGAGGGCACGGCCGCAATCCACCGCCAGGGTGCGCCAGATGTTGCTTCGACGCGAAAGCCCAGCCATGAAGGCAGGAGCCAGAACCACAGCCCAAAGAATGCCGCGCCCACGACCAGGGAAGCGATTGCCGTCGGCCAGCTTGTGCCACGATCATGGTTGGTCATAGACGCCTCCATCAGCTGAAAAGGGGAGCAGCTACTTCGAACCGTCTTTTCGCCGCGATGAATCCACAGCAGGAATCAGGGGGCGCCGTAGGGGCACGATCGCGCCCTTGGAGGGATCGGCGGCGGCCGTGGCCCGCGCCAGAACTTCCTTCTGGATGTACTGCACGAAATCCTGAATCTGGCGCTGCATTTCTTCCATGCGTTCGCGCATTTGAAGAATGATGGCGATGCCGCTGATGTTGACGCCCAAATCGCGCGCCAGCGACAGGATGAACTCGAGCCGCTGCAAATCTTCATCGGTATAGAGCCGGGTGTTGCCTTCGGTGCGGCTGGGTTTGAGCAGCCCTTCGCGCTCATAGAGACGCAAAGTCTGCGGATGAATCTCATACATCTCGGCCACCGCCGAGATCATGTACGCGCCTTTGGATTTACGTTTGGTCATCGAGTTATTGCCGCTCCCATCATCGCACCGCGGAGCCGCAAAAGAAAAGAGACGGGGCAGGCCCCGTCTCTACGGTAAAGCTTGAACTGGCTGAAATGCTACGCTGCCAACTCCGGTTTCGGCGTGGCCGCTGTCCAGCCAGCCGGCTTCAGGGCATGGTTGATCAAGTAGGCGACTACGCCGGCGACGATCACGATCAAGCCGAACAGGAGCGAGCTCATGCCGAGCACGACTTCGTGTTCGCTGCGGATGATGGCAAATCCCAGCAGCAAAACCGGAGGAATGCCAACCGCAATCGCTCCAAACATGCCACCGGGCACACGGAACGGGCGCTTCAATTCCGGTTCGCGAACGCGGAGGCAGATCAGGGCCAGAAATTCGAGCGCCAGGCTGGCGCCGTAAATCATGATGTCGAGTGTGACCAGACGTTCGAAGCCGAGATTCAGCGCCAGGCCCCAGCCGACCGCCAGCGCCAGAATCGAGACCCATGGCGCTCGCGATTTCGGATGCAGCTTGCCAAAGACTTTCGGCAACATGCCATCCTGCGCCATCGCTAGCGGCAGCCGCGAGTAACTCATGACCAGCGCATTGAACATGCCGAAGCCGCTCATCATGCCGCCCGCCACGAGTGCGATCCGAAGCAGTGGTCCGCCCATCAACTGGGCGACATCGGCCCATGCGCCGGTCTCCCAGGCGCTGGCGGGAAGGCCGGTGATCCACATGGCGGCAAAGGGGAGAACATAGGTAACGCAGACAATGACCACGGCGGCCAGCATGGCGCGGGGATAGGTCCGCTGCGGACGCTCAACTTCGGTGGCGATGGTGGAAGCGTTGTCCCATCCCATGTAGTTCCACATGCAGATGAGCAGGCCGCCGAGAATGTCGACGTTCGACGTGGTCGGCTTGGTCACGGCACTGGCCAGCGCGTGAATCTTGAATGGCGCCAGCACAAAGATGGCGGCGAAGGGCGCCGACAGAGCAAAGAACAGCCACAGCGAAGTGGTCGAGACGACCTTTACGCCCAGGATATTAAGAATCGCGCACACGATCACCACGCCCAGGGCCACAGCCACTCCGCGATGATTTTCCTGGAACCAGGGGAACATGCGGGTGAGGTAGGCGACAAACAGCGTGGGATAAATCGCCATGTCGAAAATAGACGCTACCAGCGACAGCCATGCTTCCTGAAATCCCCAGAAGCTTCCCATGGCGCGCCGGACCCAAGCGTAGTAACCGCCTTCAAAAGGCAGCGCGCTGGAGAGTTCGCCGATCATGAACGCGGTCGGGAGGCTCCAGAGAAGCGGGGTGAGCAGCAGGATGAGAATCGCTTTGCCGTAGCCGGCGCCGTGCACGATGTCCTCGGTGCCGTAAGTTCCGCCCGAAACCATAAAGAAGGTCGCGGCGACCAGGGGCCAGAGGGTGAGGCGGATAGACTTTTTCCGGGGAACGACAGCGGGGACAAAACTAGGCTGCGAAAGGCTGGTGCGTGCGGTAGTTGCCAATTTCTATGGCTTCCTCCTCAAGCGACTCACTCTCACCACCGCGTCTCCCTTGACTTTCGTCACGCGGCTCCCAGGGTGAACTGCGATTTCCGGGCATTGTCGGCGAAGTTAGTTCGCACCTCTGAGATTACGGCAAATCTCCAGAGATGCAAGAATATTTTTAAGAAAATAGCGAAAATTTTTGCCCGAGGGGGCAGGCACGGAGGTAATGGGGTAGATCGAGATCCACCGCAGAGGCTGGAAAACGCAGCAAGATTTGATGTATAACCCTTCGGGGTCTTTTCAACTCGAAAATCTTCCAGGAGCCACCACCTATGAGGACTATCGCGCTCGCTGTTCTGTATGTTGGCGCAGGTTTGCTGCTTGCCCAATCGGGGATGCATCAGAATGCGTTCACCCCGGCACAGATCCAATACGGGCCGCCGCCACCGTTTGTTGCTCCCGGCGCGCAGTTAGCTGTGCTGGAGGGCGATCCAACCGCTAGTACCGGCGACTTCACCATCCGGCTCAAGATGCCCGACGGCTACAAGATTGCGCCGCACTGGCATCCCAAGCGCGAAAATGTGACGGTCGTCTCAGGCAATTTCAAGGTCGGGATGGGCGACAAGTGGGATGAGGCCAAGATGATGACCTTCCCGGCCAGCAGCTTCGCGTATCTTGATCCCGACATGCACCACTATGCCATGGCATCCGGGGAGACCGTGGTGCAGGTCCATGGGATGTCGCCGCTGCAATTCAATTATGTGAATCCGGCGGACGATCCTAGCAAGAAGTAAGCGGAAGACTGCGACCCCGGGGCGGGAACGGCTAAACCTTCGCCCACAACTCCGCCCGCGGGTCTTCGGGGTTGAGCTTGGCTAACTCGCGGAGCAGTTCTTTCGTCTTCTCGTCGCGGGGCATAGGAACGGTTATCTTCACCTCGACGATTTCGTCTCCGCGGACGCCGTCTTTGGTTGCTGAGGGCACGCCTTTCTCGCGCAGCCTCAGTTTCTGGCCGGATTGCGTCCCGGGAGGAATCTTCAGCATGCTTCGGCCGTCGATGGTGGGTACTTCAATCTTCGCCCCCAGCGCCGCTTCGACCGCCGTTACTGGCACGGTGATGTAGATATCGTCGCCCTCGCGGTGGAAGAGCGGGTGCTCGCCGATGCGGATGATGACGTAGAGGTCGCCGACTCCGCCGCCGCGCAGCCCGGCATTGCCTTTGCCAGCGATGCGAATGCGCTGCCCATCGCGGGTTCCGGCTTTAATCCGGATCTCAAGCGGATCGGTGCGCTCGATGCTGCCTTCCCCATGGCAAACGGGGCAGGTCGAAATATTCTTGCCCGTCCCATGGCACCGGGGGCAGGTAACGTTGAACTTCATCCGCCCACCGGTTTGCTCGATCGTCCCCTTGCCATGACATTGCGGACACTGGCCCGGAGCTTCGATGTATCCATTGCCGTGGCAGTTTCCGCAAACATCGCGCCGGGCGATATTCAGCTTCATTACACCGCCGCGGATCGCCGTCCAGAATGGCACGTTGACCTGGTACTCAAGGTCGCTGCCCGGTTCCGGGCCCTCGTCGGCGGCCTCGCCACGCCCGCCGCCGCTGAACATGCTGCCGAAAATGTCGCGGAACCCGCCGCTGGCCCCGCTTGAACTCTTGCGGCCGCCGGGGCGTGCGCCTTCGAACAGGTCAGAAAAGTCAAAGCCGCCAAAATCGACGTTGCTTGGTCCTCCGGGATGGCCGCCTCCAGGAAATCCTCCGCCAAAGTCGGCGGGCCCGGCCCCGGGCTGCCCGCCGCCACGCGCGTAGGCTTCCGCCGTAGCCGGATCGATATTGTCGGAGTAGAAACCGACCTGGTCGTAAATCTTCCGCTTCTTGGGGTCGCTGAGGACGTCGTTGGCCTCGGAAAGAGTCTTGAACTTTTCTTCCGCGGTCTTGTCGCCAGGATTAACGTCGGGATGATACTTTCGCGCAAGCTTGCGAAATGCCTTGCGGATGTCGTCGGTGGAGGCCGACTTCTTTACGCCGAGAACGCCGTAGTAGTCTTTCTGTGCAGTAGTGGCCATGGTCAGGTGTGAGTTTGCACCAACGGCGCAACTTTCAATTGTGTCATCCTGAGCGGAACTTTGCCATTGGCGAAGCCAATGACAAAGTGGAGTCGAAGGACCCCGCGTCTGTCAACACCACCGGCAGCCAGGCAAGGCGTTCTCACCGTGCCGCAATCGACTGCCCAGCAAACGCCATCTGTGCGCCCCACTTCTCGGCCAAATCTTGCCAGCGGGGATTCACGGCCTCGATCAGAACTATCTTCTTTGCCCGCCGCCAGCCCTTGAGCTGCTTTTCCCGATCAATCGCCTTGAGAACCTCGTCGAAGCTTTCCCAGTAGACCAGCCGGTTGCAATGATATTTGCTGGAAAAACCCTCAATCTCGCCACTTTTGTGTTGGAGCACTCGCACGTACAAGTTGTTGGTCATCCCGATGTAGAGACTGCCCGTGCGGCTGGCGACGATGTAGACCGAGTACTTCTTGGGATCCATCACTGTTTCGCTCCCTCCCCATGTCGTTGACGAGTTCGACAGCATCGTGAGAATGCCTCGCAGCGTTCATCGCAGCGCGAGCTTCTGCGGGGTCCTTCGACTCCGCGAGACCTTCACTTCGTGAAGCTCTCGCTCCGCTCAGGATGACACGGCTGGCCGGGTGCGCAAACTTAATTCACCACTTCCTTCGCTTCCTCATCTACCGCTACGGTGAAAGCCTCAAATGGGGCTGTGTCCATCGACACGGGAATCCGCTGCACTCCCGTCGCAGTTGGCGCGTAGCAGTACCAGCGTCCCTCTTCCGGGACGAAATTCACAAAAAACGTTTGTCCATTGACTTCGAATCTCAATTCGCTTTCCTCTTTCCTGCACGCGCGATCTCATATTTCTTATAAGTATGATGCAAATTGGGGGCGCCTTCGCGCCCCCAATGATGTACCTCGTCAAAAGGCAGCGAGCTTACTTCTTGTCTTCAACATCCACGTATTCGGCGTCGATCACGCCTTCGTCTTTCTTCTGGCCTGCGCCGTTTCCGCCGGACGCCGCGCCTGGCGTCGGTCCCGCCCCGCCAGCACCCGGAGTCGCCTGCGTAGCCTTGTACATCTGCTCCGCCAGCTTGTGCGACGCCGTGGTCAGTTTTTCTCGCGCCGAATCCATCGCCGCCTTGTCGCCGCCTTCGATGGCCTTCTTCGCGTCCGCCAAAGCATTCTCGACATCCCCGCGCTCCGAGCCCGAGATCTTGTCGCCATGCTCCTTCAGCATCTTTTCGATGTTGTAAACCATCGAGTCGAGCTGATTCTTGGCTTCGATCTCGTCGCGCCGGGCCTTGTCTTCGGCCGAGTGTGCGTCCGCTTCCTTGGCCATGCGCTCGACTTCTTCCTTCGACAGTCCCGAGGACGAAGTAATCGTGATCTTCTGGTCCTTGCCCGTGGCCATATCTTTCGCGGTCACGTTCAGGATGCCGTTAGCGTCAATGTCAAACGTCACTTCAATCTGCGGAACGCCGCGAGGCGCCGGCGGCAATCCGGTCAAATGGAACTTGCCCAAAGTCCGGTTCTGCGCCGCCATGGGCCGCTCGCCCTGCAGCACGTGCACTTCCACGGAAGTCTGACTGTCGGCCGCGGTCGAAAACGTCTCCGTCTTCTTAGTCGGAATCGTCGTGTTCCGGGGAATCATCGGCGTAGCCACGCCGCCCAAAGTCTCGATCGACAAAGTCAGCGGAGTGACGTCCAGCAGGAGCAGGTCTTTCACTTCGCCCTTAAGCACGCCGCCTTGAATCGCTGCACCGACTGCCACGACCTCATCCGGGTTCACGCCCTTGTTGCCTTCGCGCCCAAACAGTTCTTTCACGATCTGCTGAATGCGCGGCATTCGCGTCTGGCCGCCAACCAACACCACTTCGTTAATCTTGCTGGCGTCGACGCCCGCATCTTTCATGCACTGCCGGCATGGACCCACCGACTTCTGAACGATATCCTCGACCAACGATTCAAGCTTCGCGCGCGTCAGCTTCTTGACCAGGTGCTTCGGTCCGCTGGCATCGGCCGTAATGAACGGCAGATTGATCTCAGTCTCCATGGTGGTCGAAAGCTCAATCTTCGCGCGCTCTGCCGCGTCGCGCAGACGCTGCAAAGCCATCTCGTTGCCCTTGGCGCGCAGGTCGAGACCTTCAGCCTTCTTGAACTCGTCAATCAGCCAATCCACCAGCCGCTGATCGATGTTGTCGCCGCCCAGATGCGTGTCGCCATTGGTGGCTTTCACTTCGATCACGCCTTCGCCTACTTCCAGGATCGAAATATCGAACGTGCCGCCGCCGAAGTCGTACACGGCGATGGTCTCGTCCTTACCCTTGTCGAGCCCGTAGGCGAGCGCGGCCGCGGTCGGCTCGTTGATGATTCGCTTCACGTCCAGCCCGGCAATCCGCCCGGCATCTTTGGTAGCCTGCCGCTGCGCATCGTTGAAATACGCCGGTACGGTGATGACCGCATCGGTGACTTTCTCCCCAAGGTAGTCTTCCGACGCCTTCTTCAGTTTTTGCAGGATCAGCGCAGAGATCTCGGGCGGAGTGTACTTCTTGCCCTGCGCGATGACGGCCACATGGTCGCCGTCCCGCTCGACCTTGTATGGGACCATCTTCATCTCTTCGCTGACCTCATCGAAGCGCCGTCCCATGAAGCGCTTGATCGAGTAAACGGTGTTCTCAGGATTGGTAATAGCCTGCCGCTTAGCGACCTGCCCCACCAGCCGTTCGCCAGTCTTGGTGAATCCAACCACCGAAGGCGTAGTCCGCCCACCTTCTTCATTAGGGATAACTTTCGGCTCTCCACCCTCCATAACGGCCACACAGGAGTTGGTAGTGCCCAGGTCAATTCCAATAGTCTTGCTCATATCGCATCCTCCTAAACCTATAAGTGCTTTACAATCAATGTGATGATGATTACGCTCTGGAGTATCCTATGACCTGAGCGAATCATTGTCAAGGTTTAGATGCTTTTGGAGGGGTAGGGGATGCGGGCTTAATTGTGGCGGCCGCCCTCGAGAATGGACAGGATCTCCGAGGGTTCGGGCCGATCGGTGAAATCCTCGTTAGCGGAGGCGAACAAGATAGTGCTGTTACGGTCGACAACAAAGGTCGCGGGGATCGGCAGCTCCCAGCTGTTGTCGCCGTTAGCGAAGGGCAGGTTGACGAAGGTGCTGCGGTAGAGCCCCTGCTGTTCGTCGGGAACGCGGTACACCAGCCCGAACTGGCGGGCAAGTTGGTTGCGAGCGTCTACCAGCAGCGGGAAGGCGAGCTTGTGCTGGTCGCGCATGAAGAAGGCCTGCTTCTCCGTTTGCGGGGAGACGGCAACCAACGAAGCTCCAGCCGCCGCGATCTCAGCAGCGATGTAAGACATAGCCTCCATCTGCCCGACGCAGAATGGACACCAGCGCCCGCGGATGAATAAGAGCACAAGGCGTCCCTGGGCGAGAAGATTGGCGGAGGAAACGGGATTGCCGTTGTGGTCCGGCAGTTCAAACAAAGGCGACTTGTCGCCGGCCTTGAGTGCGCAGGCTGCAAGCCCTTGAGCCTTGAGGCCAGCTACCGCGCGGGCGTGCACCGCCTGAACGTCAGCGGGAACGTACTTCGCGATGAGCTCTTTGCGCTCGGCAAAAATTTCGCGCAGCGGCCGCACGTCGCTGTAGGAACCGGATTCCTGAAGAGAGCGCCACTTCATAACAGGGTTGCCAGCTGTAGGTCCCAGCAGGTTCGGCTACTGGCCCCATAAGACCTAAGACCTAAGACCTAAGACCTAAGACCTAAGACCTAAGACCTAAGACCTGGTTCACATCCCCGGAAACTTCATCCCCGCCATCCTCCGCGCGAAACTCGGCTTGCCCATTTGCTTGAACATTTTCTTCATCTGGGCGTATTGGCGAAGCAAGTTGTTGACTTCCTGCACGCTGGTGCCGGAGCCGCGCGCGATGCGCTTGCGGCGGCTGCCATTGATGGCTTCGTGATGGTTGCGCTCGTAGGCGGTCATCGAACTGATGATGGCCTCGACCCGGTTGATCTGCTTTTCGTCAACCTTGTCGGCGGCTTTCTGCATGCCGGAAAACGCGCCAATATTGGGCAGCATGCCCATCAAACTTTGCAGCGATCCCATCTTGCGTACTTGCCGCAACTGATCGCGAAAGTCTTCCAGCGAAAAGCCGTCGCCGGCCAGCATCTTGGAGGCAAGTTCGTTGGCCTTCTTCTTGTCAATCTGCGACTCGGCTTTTTCGATGAGCGAGAGGATGTCGCCCATGCCGAGAATACGCGAGACGATGCGGTCGGGATGGAACGGTTCCAGCGCATCGTATTTTTCACCGATGCCAATGAACTTGATCGGCTGCCCCGTGACCTGGCGAATGGAGATCGCCGCACCGCCGCGAGCGTCACCATCCATCTTCGTAAGCACGACGCCGGTGAGCGTTAGCTTCTTATGGAATTCGTCGGCCGAGTTGACGGCGTCCTGTCCGGTCATCGAATCGGCGACGAACAGAATTTCCTGCGGATTGAGCAGGCGCTTAAGCGACTGCATCTCCTCCATGAGTTGGTCGTCGATGTGGAGACGCCCCGCAGTGTCCACGATGAGCACGTCGCACCCGGAGTTGATGGCCTCCCGGCGCGCTTCTTTGGCGAGGCGCTCGACCGTCGCAGTATTCGCTTCGCCAACCTCGCCTTCGTAGAGGTTGGCCTTGATAGCCGCCGCAACCACTTTGAGTTGCTCGCGCGCAGCAGGGCGGTAAACGTCGACCGAGACGAGCAGCGGACGGTGTCCGCCATTCTTGAGCCAGTTGGCGAGCTTGCCCGAGGTCGTAGTTTTGCCGGAGCCTTGCAACCCCGCCATGAGCACGACAGTCGGCGGCTGCGAAGCGAACTTTAACTTAGCCGTATCTTTGCCGAGGGTCGTAACTAGCTCATCGCGAACGATCTTGATGACCTGCTCGCCCGGTGAAAGCGCAGTCAGTACTTCCTGGCCGACAGCTTTCGCCTGGATGCGATCGATAAGTTCCTTGACAACTTTGAAATTGACGTCGGCCTCCAGCAGCGCCAGGCGAATTTGTTTCAGCGCCTCGGAGATGTTCTCTTCGGTGAGGACAGCTTGTCCACGGAGAGACTTGAAGGCGCGCTGGAGTTTTTCCTGGAGATTCTCAAACATGCGGGACCAGAGTTATTTTAACAGGCAGGAAGACCGATGCAGGTCGCGGGCCACGGCCCCGAGCTACGAGCAATCCTTCCTATTTACTCCACCTTCGGCCGCACCATTTCAAACCGCTGGGTGGTTCGCGTGTACTGCATGCCGCCCATGCGCCCGATCAGATCGAGGGAGTTGCGGTCCAGGCGGCCTTCCTTCATGTGCTGCTCGTTGATGTGAATCGAGACGATTTCGCCAATCACCAGGCTGCCGCCCTCGGGGCCGGGATTGAAGTCGAGAATTTGATGCAGCTTGCATTCGAAACTGACAGGAGACTCGGCCACGCGCCGCGGCCGCACGATCGTCGAAGGCGCCGAGGCGAGTTTCGCCACTTCGAATTCGTTGATGGACGGGTCGTAATCACCGCTGGTCAGGTTCATGGCCTCGGCCAACTCGTAGGTGACCATGTTGATCACGAATTCCCGGGTCTCGCGAATATTCCGCAACGTGTCTTTGGGCACTCCAACGGGCTCTCCTGTGGCTTCCGGTTTCTTCGGCGAGCGCATTCCCGGCGCAAATGCCAGCAGCGGAGGCTTGGCGCACACCGCATTGAAAAACGAAAACGGAGCCAGGTTGGGCTGTCCGGAAGCGCTGAGGCTCGAGACCCACGCAATCGGCCTCGGCACCACGGCGCTGATTAGAATGTTATAGATCTCACGGTGCGCAAGCTGAGAAGGAGTGACGTCCATAGCGTCGAGTATAACTTCCGCGCTTTCTCAGACCTCGGTTAGCCCCCGCCAAACACTTCCTTTGCCGCGATCACCGTGTTGCAGTGAATGGTGATAGTGTCTTCGAGCTTCATAGCGTAGCCGCCGGCGAGTGTGACCATTACGGGGATGCGTTCGGCCTTGGCGATTTGGAACACGAGAGCATCTCGCTGCTTCAATCCCTCAATGGTGAGGGACAATCCGCCGAGCTGATCTTCGCAATAAGGATCAGCTCCGGCGAGGTAACAGATGAGTTCCGGCTGAAACTTGCCCAATCCCAAACTGAGCGCATCGCCCAGGGCCGCCAGGTATTCGCCGTCGCCGAGCCCGTCGGGCAAGTTCATGTCGAGCGAAGAAGGAGGCTTGAACACTGGGTAATTGTTCTGCTGATGGAGCGAGATGGTGAACACGTCCTCGGCGTGGACGCTGCGCGGCCTCATCCCAGGCGGGGCGGGGCGCCCGGTGTGGCGCGCGGGATCGAGAACCGAAGCCAACGTCGAGGGCCGCTGATCGTTAGGGGCGCGGGGGCCGGAAAAAATCACGGCGGTGCCATTGCCTTGATGGACGTCGCAATCGACGGTCATCGCCTTCCGAATCCTGTCGTCACGCTGCATGCGGCGGATGGCTACGGCTACATCGTTGATCATGCAGAAGCCTTCGCCGTGGCCGGGATGGGCGTGATGAAATCCTCCGCCGATGCTGATCCCGACGCCATCGTCGAGGGCATGATCGGCGGCCAGCACGGAACCGCCGGCCGCCAGCCAGAAGGCGCGCACTAACTCGGGCGAGTAGGGGACCTCGAGTTCCAATTCCTCCATCGCGCTGAGCGTGCCGGTTTTCAATTTCTCGACGTAGCGCGGAGTATGTACGAGCAGGACATCCTCGTCGGTTGCCGGACTAGGAGTAACGAAATCGGGAGGCTCTGCAATTCCGGACGCGAGGAGCCGGTCATGAATGCACTTGTATTTCTCAGCGGGAAAGACATGAGAGCCGATGGGCAAGTAATAGTCGTCGCTGTAGACGAGCTTGAAGGGCAGCATTCAACACTCAGCATTCAGCACCCGGCGAGTCGAGGGCCGAAAACCTCATATCATACGCGATTGCCCAAGTTTTGGAAGAACGTCATTCGCGGTTCGTCGCGATCCCTGATCTTTCATAGCTGTTAAACTTAAACTATTGCCTTCCAAAAAGAAATCGCCGCCGCAAGTGAGTGCCACCACGCCCGGACCTTCTCCTGTTTCCGCACATAGTAAGGAGAAGGGCCGGATTTTCCTGATTGACACGATGTCGTTCATTTTTCGCGCCTATCACGCCATGGCGCGGCAGCGGCCGATGTCCACGAAAACGGGAGTTCCGACGGCGGCGACCTATGTTTTCGTCAACATGCTGCGCAAGCTGCGCGACGATTTTTCGCCCGAGTATCTGGCGGCGGTGTTTGATGTGGGCGCGCCGACGATCCGCAATCAGCAGGCGGAAGCGATTACCACCATCCGCAAATTCGACATCAAGACGCAGACGTTCAAGGAAGCTGAATATGGCGGCTACAAGGCAAATCGCGCCGAGATGCCTGGGGACCTGGTGCAGCAGATTCCCTATATTCGGCGGGCGCTGGAGGGATATCGCATCCCAATTTTGCAGCTGGAAGGTTACGAAGCCGACGATGTGATTGGAACGCTGGCCCGGAAAGCGGCGGCGGAATCGTATCCGGTGTTTGTCGTGTCGAGCGATAAAGACATGCTGCAACTGGTGAACGACAAGGTGCAAGTGCTGAATCCGCCGAAGGACAACCTGATTTGCGATGCGGCGAGGGTGGAAGAACTTCTGGGAGTGCCTCCGTCGAAGGTGGTGGATGTAATGGCGCTGCGCGGCGACTCGGTCGATAACATTCCGGGGGCGCCGGGCATCGGCGACAAGGGGTCGGTGGAACTGATTCGGCGCTTTGGCAGCGTGGAACAGGCGCTGGAACGGGCCGCCGAAGTGGAGAAGAAGACGTATCGGGAATCGCTGCAGAACAATCGCGACAACATCCTGTACAGCAAGCAGTTGGTGACGATTGATAGCGATGTAGCAGTCGAGCTCGATGTTTCCGCGATGAAGATGGGCGAACCCGACGTTGAGTCATTGCGCGTGCTGTTTGCCGAACTCGAATTTACTTCGTTGTTTAAGGAACTGCTTCCCGTGGTGGAAGTGAAAGCGGGCGACTATCGGGAGATCAAGTCGAAAACTGAATTCGAGGAATATTTAAGAGGCTTGCGGGAAAACGCGCCGCTGGCGCTGGCCATTCCTACGGAACAAACCGAAAGTGGCGAAGAGGAAGACGAAGGGCCGCAGCCGGCACAGTCTGGGCTTCTGGCTTTGCAGGATGGGGACGCGGAGGACCAGAGCGCCGTCGGTTTGAAGCGCATTGCGGTTTCGAATGCGCCAGGGGCTGGGGCAATGGCCGCGTTGGAAGACCAGGCGCTCGCCGATCGAGTCAAGAGCGCCCTCGAAGATCCCGCTTTGCCGAAGACGGTTCACGACCTCAAGTCTGCCCTGCACCATTTTTCGCAGGAGGGAATCACGCTGGCCGGAGTACGGCATGATCCGATGCTCTACTCCTACTTGCTCGATCCGACCTACTCGTCGCATTTGTTACCAGAGGTTGTGCTGCGGAGATTCAATCTGAAGCTGAGCGGCAACTTGGCGGAAGCGGCAGATGTTACCGGCCGGCTGGCGAGCGCGCTCCGCAACGAAGTTGACGAACAGGGATTGACTTCGGTGTACGAGGAGATTGACGCGCCGCTGGTGCCGGTGCTGGCACGCATGGAAGACGCGGGCGTGAAGATTGATTTGGCTGCACTGGAGCAGATGTCAGGGAAGTTGCAGCGCGAGGCGGCAGCCAAAGCCCGGGACATCTATGAGCGTTGCGGCGTGGAGTTCAACATCAATTCGCCGAAGCAGCTTGGTGATGTGCTGTTCAACAAACTCGCCCTGCCGATGCCCGTGAAATACGGGAAAGGGAAAAAGATTTCCACGGCGGTGGATGTATTGGAGGGACTGGCGGCGGATCACGAAGTTCCGCGGCTGGTGCTGGAGTACCGGCAACTGACGAAGTTGAAGTCAACGTATGTGGATGCATTGCCGGCGCTGATTCGCAGCCAGAGCGGCCGGGTGCATACGACTTTTGGGCAGACGGGGACCGCGACGGGCAGGCTGTCATCGGCGAATCCGAACCTGCAGAATATTCCGATCCGCACCGAACTGGGGCGAGAGATTCGCGCGGCTTTTATCGCCGAGCCCGGGCACGTGCTGCTAGCCGCCGATTATTCGCAGATCGAATTGCGGCTGCTGGCGCACCTCTCGAAAGACAAGCTGCTGGTGGAGGCATTCCGGCGCGGGGATGACATTCACACTTTGACCGCCTCGCAAGTATTTGGCGTGCCGCCGCTGATGGTGACGCCGGACCACCGACGGCAGGCGAAAGTGGTGAACTTCGGGATCGTCTACGGTTTGTCGGCGTATGGGCTGTCGCAGCAACTGGGCATTGAGCCGGGCGAGGCGCGGAAATTCATCGATGCGTATTTTGAAAAGTATGCGGGAGTGCGGGCCTTCATCGATGCCACACTCGAACAAACGCGGCGGGATGGCAAAGTGAAGACGCTGTTCGGGCGGATTCGGCCGATTCCAGATATCAACAGCAAGAACGCGACCCTGCGCGGGTTTGCCGAGCGCACGGCGGTGAACACTCCGCTGCAGGGAACAGCCGCCGACCTGATTAAGCTGGCGATGATCAAGATTGATGAGGAAATCCGGAAGCGCGGGCTGAAGTCGCGCATGACTTTGCAGGTGCACGATGAACTTGTGTTCGAGGTGCCGGAGAGCGAAGTGGATGCCATGAAGCCGCTGGTGCGGGAGCACATGGAGCAGGCTTATCCGCTGGTCGTCCCACTCGTCGCCGATCTAGGTGTTGGTCGAAATTGGCGCGACTTGGAGTACTAGATCGCAACCGAGAACAAGTTCGGCAGAACTTCAACGGCAGTACCTTGAATACACTCGTCGAATGACAGCGCGTTGGCAGGTTTCTCCGGGCCGACGGAGTAGGTGCGGGCGCGTCCACGGACATGCGCGACGAAACTGGCGGCAGGCTCGACGACACCGGACGTTCCCACCGCGGCGAACACGGTGCAGCGATTCAACTCCGCAAAGATGCGGTCCAAATCGTAGGGCACTTCCCCGAACCAGCACATGTGCGGGCGGATTCTGCCTCCGCATTCGCAGCGCGGAATCTGCACTGGCGCCTCGTAGCCGGAGTCATCGGCGAATGGAGGCCGCTGGCAGGAGTCGCAGCGGCTCTTGAAAAGCTCGCCGTGCATGTGAACCACGTGGCGCGATCCAGCCTGCTCGTGCAGGTTGTCCACGTTCTGAGTGCAGAGAAACAACCGGTCCGCGAGCCTGCCCTCAAGATCGGCGAGCGCGAGATGCGCCCGATTGGGTTTGGCGGAGGCGGCAACGCTCCGACGCATGGAATAGAAATCCCAGACCAGCCGAGGATCGCGCGCCCAGGCATGAGGCGAGGCCACTTCTTCGATGCGATAGTTTCGCCACAGCCCGCCCGCCCCACGAAAGGTGGGAATTCCACTCTCGGCGCTGACGCCAGATCCGGTCAGAATAAAAACAAAGTCTTGTGGTCCGATGTGGATCATGAACGCAGTATTCGGCGCGGAGGAAAACTATTGCCCATTTCCGTTATACTCTGGAAACAAGTTGTCATGAAGCGCCGCCTTCGTCGTTGATCCAGCCGCGTGACCAGAAAGTGTTTCGCCTTGCGGAGGCAGTCGGATGAGTGCAGCTCTATCACTAGCGCTTGAGAAGACGCAACGGCGCGAGTTTCCCCGTCACCCGGTTCATGTGCCCCTGGATGTAATCGCGCTGCGATTCGGAGTTCCCGAAAATTTGCCCGGCCGTTGTACGGACCTCAGTGAAACCGGAGTGGGCGCCGTCATTGCCGGAGAGTTGGTTCCGGAGCAGCAGGTCGCCGTCGAGTTGCGACTTCCGAAGGTTGGCATCCCCGTTCGCGCCCGGGCGCTGGTGTGCCATCAGTCGCACCTCCGTTGCGGGCTGGAGTTTGTCGGGCTGTCGGTGGAGCAGCGGGAGATGATCCGGTATTGGATTTATCGCTCTGTTGCAGCCCCGGTAGACATCGGGAATTTCAAGAAAGAAGCAGCTGTGGGGACGGAGACGGAAACGCATGTGGCTGCTGCACTGCCGGCTGCCACCCGAGGGCACAGAATTCGCGTCGGACGGCGCGGATTTTATGTGGTGTTCGCCTGCACGCTGGCACTGGCCGGTCTGGGATGGTGGCAGTGGCAAAGGTCCTGGAGCGAACTCGACGCGCACGCGGCGGTTGCGGAATCAGGAATGCAAGGTTCTCCCGAAGTGGTCTCTGCGGAAACCATGGCGAAGCGGATTGTGACCAAGGTAGAGCCGGTTTATCCCGAGGCTGCGCGGACTGCGGGCACGGAAGGGCTGGTGGTGCTGGATGCCGTGATTGCGCCGGATGGCAGTGTGGAACGCTTGCGGGCTGTGTCCGGACCCGATCTGCTGGTGCAGTCGGCGACGAAGGCAGTGCAGTTCTGGAAATTTGAGCCTTACCTCTCCAGCGGCCAGGCGGTTGAGGTGGAAACCACGATTGCGATCGAGTTCCGGCTGCATTGATGCAGCGTCACTCGAATTTTTCCGCCTGCTGGAAGGGCAGGCCGCGCTGGTCTTTTGCCGAGACTATCGCGGAGAAGCCGGGTTCGCCGTCGAGTCCCCAGTCGTCGATTTGCCAATCAATGTTCAACGCTGGATCATTCCATGCCACCGTGCGTTCGTGCTCGGGCGCATAAAAGTCCGTTGCCTTATAGAAGACGTGGGCGGCCTGGGAAACAACTCGGAAGCCGTGAGCAAATCCGCGCGGAATCCATAAAATCTGTTTATTCTCGCCGGAAAGTCTGAAGGATTCCCATTTCCCGAAGGTAGGAGAGCTGCGGCGGAGGTCGAGCGCGACATCAAGAATCTCACCGATAATGACGCGCACGAGTTTTCCCTGGGGCTGGCGAATCTGGTAGTGCAAGCCGCGGATGACATTCTTCTCGGAATAAGAATGATTGTCCTGCACGAATGGCTCGAGAATGCCAAGCTCGGCAAAGGTACGCTGGTTGTAGCTTTCCAGGAAGAAGCCGCGGTCGTCGCCGAACACACGCGGTTCGAGAAGCAGGATTCCGGGCAGGCTGGTGGCAGTTTTCTTCATCAGAGGCCCTCCACAGAGCGGCACACTAAATCATGGGGCACGATTAGTTGCAAAGAATCTCCTTATCTCTGGCGCGGAAATACCTGAAGATAGTAGTCGCAAGCATTCCTCTGCCTTCCAAATAAAAGCCCTGTCGAATAACGGACCAACGTGCTCCGCCATATTCACGTCGTCGACAAGCTCGTTCAAACACTGCGCCTCTGCGTCGGGTATCCGCCGGTCGCGAAAGATTTTGAAAAAGTCCTCCGTAAACTGTGCTTCCGTCACGCAACCAGCGACGACGCTCTTCAATAGCTCCGATACCGTCATAAAATGTCCACATGGGCAATGCTCGAGGACTCTGACTCTGTCCCGACGGCCCAGTTCCTCGTAGAAGCCCGCTTTATAGGCAATCAGAACACGCGTTCCCGCAGCAATTGCAGCAAGTAGGCGCCGTATGCATTGTTGCGCATCGGCTGTGCCAGCGCTTCCAGTTGTGCGGCGGTGATGTAGCCGGAGCGATAGGCGATTTCCTCGGGGCAAGCGACCATCAAGCCCTGGCGTTTCTCCAGGGTCTGAATGAATAACGATGCTTCCATCAAGGCTTCGTGCGTACCTGTGTCGAGCCAGGCCGTTCCTCGTCCCATCACGCAGACGTTGAGTTGATTGCGCTCCAGATAGACGCGGTTGACGTCGGTGATTTCCAGTTCGCCCCGCTTCGAAGGCTTGAGACTCGCGGCAATTTCGACGACCTGCCGATCGTAAAAGTAAAGTCCGGTAACCGCGTACCGCGATTTCGGCTGCTTCGGTTTCTCTTCAATGCTGAGCGCTTTTGGCGTCTTTCCATGCGGATCGAACTCGACCACGCCATAGCGCTCGGGGTCATGGACGGGATAGGCGAAAACGCGGGCGCCTTTGAGCTGAAGCGCCGCGGCGCGTAATTCCTTGACGAGGTCGTGTCCGTAGAAAATATTGTCGCCCAGCACCAGCACGCAACCGCTGGAGCCGATAAATTCCTTGCCGATCAAAAATGCCTGGGCAATGCCTTCGGGCTTCGGTTGCGGCGCGTACTGGAAATGGACGCCGTAGCGGGAGCCATCGCCGAGCAAGTGCTGAAAGCGCGGCAGATCCTCGGGCGTCGAGATGAGCAGAATTTCGCGGATACCGGCCAGCATCAGGGTGGAGAGCGGGTAGTACACCATCGGTTTGTCGTACACCGGCAGCAGGCTTTTGGCGATGGCGTGGGTGACGGGATAGAGGCGGGTGCCCGATCCTCCTGCCAGAATGATGCCTTTGTAATTCGGTTGCGCGATCTTCATTCTTGTCCTGTCGAGTTTTGGTCTCAACTTTTCGTTTCGGCTTTCCTTCTTAACTCTCGCTGGCGTAGTTTTTCGCGATCCATTGACGATAGCTGCCGCTGGTGACGTTACGGATCCAGTCTTCATGTTCAAGATACCAGCGAACGGTTTTCTGGATGCCGCTTTCAAACGTCTCCAGCGGGTGCCAATTCAGTTCGCGCTCGATCTTGCGTGTGTCCATGGCGTAGCGGCGGTCGTGGCCGGCGCGATCCTTAACGAATACTACGAGGTTGCTGTGGGGAACGACGGGGTCGTTCGGGCGCAGTTCGTCCAGCAGTCCGCAAATGGCGCCGACAATCTCCAGGTTCCTTTTCTCGTTTCGACCACCGATGTTGTAAGTTTCTCCGGCGCGGCCGTGGGCGAGCACGGCGCGAATGGCGCGGCAGTGATCCTCGACATAGAGCCAATCGCGAACGTTCTTGCCGTCACCATAGACCGGCAGAGGCTTGCCGGCGCAGGCATTCAGGATCATGAGCGGAATCAGTTTTTCGGGAAACTGGTGAGGCCCGTAATTATTGGAGCAGTTGGTGGTCAGGACGGGAAGTCCATAAGTGTGGTGATAAGCGCGGACCAGATGATCGGAAGCCGCCTTGGACGCGGAGTAGGGGCTATTGGGCGCGTAGGGAGTGGTTTCGCTGAAGGCCGGGTCATTGGGGCCGAGCGATCCGTAGACTTCGTCGGTCGAGACATGCAGGAAGCGGAACGATGCGCGATCCGCGTCCAGAAGCGCCGACCAGTAGGCGCGCGCCTCTTCGAGCAGGTTGAATGTCCCGTTGACGTTGGTGCGGACGAAATCATCAGGACCGTGGATGGAGCGGTCGACGTGGCTTTCGGCGGCGAAGTGAACAATAGCGCGCGGTTGTTCGTGCCGCAGTAGGTTTCGCAAGAGTTCGCGATCGACGATGTCGCCCTGTCCGAAGCAGTAGCGCGGATCGGCTTCCACGGCACGCAGGTTGTTGAGATTGCCCGCGTAGGTCAGCTTGTCGAAATTCAGGATGCGCGCGCGTTCCGAGGCAATCCATTGGAGAATGAAGTTCGAGCCAATGAAGCCCGCGCCGCCGGTGACCAGAATGAGATCTTCCATGCTCGAATGCGGCATTGCGCAAAAACATGCCGCGTTCCGATTCTAATCATTATCACAGCCGGACGTGAAGTCGCAGCTGCGGTGGCACGTATCTGGACCAGGCAGGGGTCTGATCCAGGCGAACTACCCGGTCGCAGAAGTGTGGATCGCGATCTGCTCATTCGGCATCCAGCCCAGCACGTTGTAATAGGCTTTTTCGATGGAGCGGGCGATTTCGGGCCAGAGATACTCTCCCTGGATCCGCTCGCGTTCCCCGGCTGCGGACTGACGGCGAAGTTCGGGATTATGAACCAGGAGGTCGAGCATGTGCTCAAGATCGGCCTGGTCGCCGCGACGGAAAGTGAAGCCGGCGCCTTCGACCACTTCTTTATTTTCCGGAATGTCGCTGGTCAGCACGCAGACCCCGGCCGCCATGGCATCGAGCAGAGCCAAGGACAGGCCCTCAAGTTCAGACGGAAGCACGAACAGAGCGGCATTGGAGAGAAGCTCTTCGAGATCCGTTCCAGAGACCCAGGGCAGGAAGCGGATCTGCTCGGATTTGTGGCGTCGCAAGCTCTGGACGTAGGCATCGGAGTGACTCGATCCTCCGGCGAGCACCAGGTTCATGCTGGTAGTGGTGTTTTCGAAGGCCTTGATCAGGAGATCGCAATTTTTTTCCGGTGAAAACCTGCCCAGGAAAAGAACGTAGTTGTCGGGGAGGAGATCCCACTCGATCAGTTGCCGGGGGACTCGCCGGGAGGCCAGCGTGGCTCCGTTTGGGACGTAGATCGTATCGCGCTTGTACTGCTGACGGTAGTACTCCTGCAGGGTGCGCGAGACCACCATAGTGGCATCAGGCAAGGAAACGGCAGCCGCTTCTCCCCAGCGCAGCACGCGCGACGCGATCCGGCCCCATTTGCCGCGCTGCCAGTCGAGACCCTGCACGGTGACGACGGTCTTCTTGCCGGCCAGCCGCGGAAAAAAAGAAAACAGTGCCGGTCCCAGGCAGTGGTAGTGGACAACATCGTAGTCCGCCATCATGGCGTCGACCGTGCTCAACAGAGTGTGCACGACAGTTTCCAGATGCTTGGAGCGGATGGTCGGCAACCGCCGCACGCGCATGCCGTTGTGCGTGGTGATGGGAGGAGTGAAATAGCTGCGGCAATAGACGGTGACTTCGTGCCCCAGCCGGGCGAGTTCGTGGCCGGCTTGCTCGTAATAGGATTCAATGCCGCTGTACTTGGAGACTACGCCGCGCCCCCCGATAAACGCGACGCGGATGCCACGGCGCGGGACGGGGTGCTCCGGCGCGGCGGGGAACGAAATAACTTTCTTGGCGGATGTGAGCTGGCAATAAAGCTCGAGTAGTTTCTCCAGGTGCTGATCGGGGTCATGGTTTGCCTTCACCCGACGGCGCGCTGCGGCTCCCATCTTTCCGATCAGATCGGGACGGCTATACAGGAACCCCATGGAATGAGCCAGTTCTTCACGATCGCCATCGGCATAGAGGAGGCCGGTGACGCCATGTTCGACGAGTTCGCGGCGCGATCCCAGATCGGAGGCGATGACGGGCCGTCCCCAGGCATAGGACTCCAGAATCGATTTCCCCAAAGTCTCGTAGGCGTGGGAGGGAAACACCGAGAAGGTGCAACCGGCGATCAGTTTCTGGAGTTTCTCGCCATGAACCATGCCCGCGAACAGGACGTGGCTCAAGTTCAATTCCTGCGCCATCGACTCGAGGCGGGGACGCTCGGGTCCGTCTCCCGCGATGACGAGAGGAATGTGCGGTAGCCGTGCCATCGCGCGCAAGAGTTCGTAGACGCCTTTTTCTGGAGACAGCCGGCCGAAGTAGAGTATGAATCCTTCATCGGTAGTCAGCTGTTCATCGCCGGGCAGTGCCTGGAAGTGGGGCAGGACTTCGATGCCTTGCGCACTGACACCGCTGGCAATCAACTTGGCGCGCACGAATTCGCTGGGAGCCAGAAACAGGTCCACGCAGCGTTCGTAAGTGCGTAACCACTTGTGCAGGTAGGCTTCGGCGGCAAGGACCACCGCGCTGGCGCGCGGTCCGGCATAACAACCTTCAAGTACGGCGTGGTGGAATGCGCCGTGAATGCAAAGCTCGCAGGGGTGGCCGTCAGCAACGAGATTGTAGGTTGGACACAAAATCTTGAAATCGTTCAGGTGGTAGAGCACGGGAATCCGCTGGCGCTTCAGTTCCCAGAGAATTGAGGGCGACAAGTGGTGATAGATTCCGCGAACGTGCGCCACATCGGGTGAAAAATCGGCCAGGCAACGGCGCATCGCGCGCCGGGCGGAGGTTGAATAGATGGCGTGGGCCGCCATCTTGACCTTTTTCAGGAAACCGGCGTTGGGATCCTTGAAGTCGAGATACGGAATGCGATAACTGCGCCCCGTGAAAGCGGGAGTACGGCCGTGGTCCATGCTGAACAGAGCCGTTTCCTGCCCGCGCTGATCCATCTGGTGGATGAGGTCGAAAAGATACGCCTCGGTGCCGCTAAACGGATAGTCGTATTTGTTGCAATACAGGATGCGCATGGTGATTTTCCGATCGAGGAATGCGGGCCAGGAATTGCTCCGCAAAAGCGCGTAAATTTCGCTGGCGATTGTAGGAAGCGGCGATGCTGGCCGCGGCCGCGTTCTGGATTCCGGCGAGGGAAGTTTTGTTGGCGTGAATCCAACTGACGGCACTGACGAAATCGGGTAAAGAACCAGGTTGGTAAAGAAATCCCGTGCGCTGGTGCTCGACCAACTCGGGAATTCCGGTAATGGCAGGAGCCAGCACCAGTTTTTCGTGAGCCATGGCCTCCATCAGGACTACTGGGATTCCTTCGCTCTTGCTGGTCATGACGACCAGGTCGGCGTAGCGGTAATAGCCGGGGAGGTCAGTGCGAGGCACGTGACCGATCAGATACACATGCCCTTGGAGCCCCAACGCCGCAATCTGGCGTTCGAGAGCCGGGCGCTCCGGTCCTTCGCCGACGATCCAGCAAATGAAGTCGAGACCTTGGTCACGAAGAGCGGTGCACGCCTGGATTAGAAAGTGATAGTCCTTCACCCGGTGTAAACGTCCGACGGAGAGGAGACAGAATCGCCGGTGGCCCACTTCGGCTGTGGGGGCGGCAGCGGGCCACGGGAGCACGCGATCGACCCCAAGACGTTGCACGATGATTTTCTCTGGGGGTATGTCAGTGTAATTGTGGAGAATGTGCTGCCGGTTGAAGTCGGAGACGGTCACGCAGAACTGACAAGCGCGCAGTTTGGCCGAGAGCAGGTCCGCGCGTTGCAGCAAGTCGGAGCCGTGCAGGGTGAAGCTGAAGCTGATTCCGAGCAGACGGGCAGCAGTTAAGGCCATCCATGAGGCGAAATATCCGTGATGGGCGTGGATGTGCTCGACACGGAGCGGCGCTAGTTGTTCCGCCAGCACAGCACCCATCACCGTGTGGCCTAGCGCACGAATGCGACGGGTAGGGGAAGAGCCGCGCTCCCACAGCAAGGGACGCAAGAGCTGCCAGAGGTTGTGACGATCGGAGGCGAGTCGGCGCATCGCCCGTAGAAGCTCAGAGTCGGAGAGCGGCTGAAAATAGAGCGTCTCTTTCCAGAAAGCGGTTTCCTCCAAGCTGAGATTCTCAAGCGAGACGCGTTTGCCGCTGCAGCAGATCACTTGCGCACCGCGGCGGCGCAATTCCGTGATTTCATCCATCACGTAAGGTTCGATGGGGGAGGGAAACTCGTTGGCGATGTAGGCGATGGTGCTCATGCCCCGGACTCCTCAGACGCGCACAGCATCCCGGCAACGGTGAACACGAGTCCAATGACGAACTGGTACGCCATGTCGACAAAGAAGGCGTTGAAGAGATAAACGCTGAGCAAGATCGGCCAAACTTTTCTCAGGGAAGCGACGGGGCCGGACTCACCGGGCGGACCGTGCCGAGAGAGGCGGAAGAGGTTGAAAAACAGAATGCCGTAGAGGGCCAACCCAGGCACTCCGAACTCGACCAGCAAAGCGAGATAGGTGTTGTGCACGTAAAAGGTGCGGAGGTGGTAGCCCTCCATGCGGCGGGCAAGTTCGGCGTACATGCCGCCGGCGGCCCAGCCGGTGAACGGCCGCTCCCGGAACATCGCCCAGCCGGCGTCGTACACAGCGAGGCGGGCCTCCACCGGACCGCGCTCTCCGGTGCGATCCCCAAGAGCAGTCTTCAGCGATGTGTTGCCGAGGCCGATGGTCAGGCCGATTATGAGGCCCGTAACCGCCAACAAGGCGCACAGCGCTTGCAGCCGGCGTTCGATCAGGAGGAATCCGAGAACGATGGTGGAGACGGCGAACGAGATCCAAACGGCGCGCGTCATGGTGGCAAGCACGGCCAGAGGCAGGACCATCCACAGCAGACTGACCATGGTTTTGCGCCGCTGCGGCAGGGCAAGGAGAAGAATCCCAAGAATGTTCAATGAAACGCCGTTGGCCACCGCCTGGAGAAACGGGCCGCGAGCGCGGTCGGGATGAAAACCAAGGCTTTCGTCAAGAATGAAACGCGGAAAGATGAGCGAGCGGGCGTCCGCGAGGAAGGCAATGGCAATGAAGACGAGATAGGCGAGCGCAAGAATGACGAAGATCTCAAAGTGCCTCCGTTGCGACGCATCCCGGAAGACGAGCACCGCAAGGTGGAATAGAACAAAGGGAACGATGTACTTGCTGGCGATGATGCTCCAGATTTGTGCGTCGAACGGCTCCCGAAGCGCACGGAACACGGCCAGCGCCGTGAGGCCGAGCATGGGCAAACTGAGTCCGGCAAAGAATGGGATCTTCCCGCGCAGTGCCATGGTGCGCAGAGCAACGAAGAAGACCAGGATGCCGAATGCAATTCGGTCGGCATAATACGAAAAGAGGTCCGGTGGTCGAAACAGAAAAACGGCCATCGCGGCCACGTAAAGAATGGAGGGAAAAGCTAAACCGAAGTGAAGAGGGCGCAGCAGCAGACCGGCAACCTGCCAAAGCGGGTTGTCGTCACTTTCCCGGCTTAAAGCCAGGGCGCGGCTGGTCGTGGTTAGTGTGCCCATGGCGACGCTCAGGCTCCTTCCGGTGCGAACAGCACGTGAACCGTGCCTGCGAGGATGCGCAGGTCCAGAAGCAAGCTCCAGTTCTCGATGTAGGTGAGATCAAGGTGCATGTTGAGTTCAAACGATGGACAACCGCGCGCCGTAATCTGCCACAGACCGGTGATACCGGGTTTTACGTCAAGGCGCCGGTAGTGTTGAAGTTCGTACTGGCTGACCTCGGCGACGGGATGAGGACGCGGCCCAACCAGGCTCATCTCCCCGTGCAACACATTCCAGAGCTGAGGAAGTTCGTCGAGGCTGTAGCGGCGGAGAATATGGCCGATGCGAGTGATTCTGGGGTCGTCGTCGATTTTGAAGATCGGGCCTTGCCGCTGATTGCGGGCGCGCAGATTCTCCTTCAAGCATTCGGCGTTGGCTACCATGGAGCGAAACTTGTAGCAATGGAAGGAGCGGCCTTTGACCCCGGTGCGTTCCGCGGAATAAACCACTGGACCGGGCGAGTCCAGGTGGATAAGCAGATCGACGATCGCCATGAGAGGACTAACCAACGCCAGGACGAATGCGGCGCCGATGACATCGATCGACCGCTTCAGAAACAAGGCGACGCAAGGCAGCGGCTCGCGATGCAGGGTGATGACCGGTACTTCCCCGATGTGATCGATGCCGGAGTCAGGCCATGGACCCGGAGGCAGATCGGGCACGGCACGAATGTCCAGGTGGTTCCGGAACGCGACTTCGGCAGCTTCTCGCGACTGAGCGCGCTGGCCGGAAGAGCGAGTACGACCTCATCAATGAATTCGGCGCGAGCGAGCCAGTCCAGGTCTGCGATTCGCCCCAATATCACCGGGGAAAGAGGCAAATCGTCATCCACGAAGCCGCAGACGGTTGTGCGCTGGAGAGGATCATTGCGCAGTGCCCGAGCAATGGAGCGAGCGATCGGTCCTCCTCCAACAATGAGGATCTTGCGCGGCGCCGTTCCGAGACAGCGCCGCTTCCATGCCATCTGCCTCACCCGCCGGCACAGCACCAAGCCGGCCAGGCTGCTTCCAAATACCGCGAAGGCGGCGAGAGGGTGCATTCGGTTCCAGGCGGCGACGACGACCAACCCGATCGCGAACAGGGTGGACCGCGCGAGGGCGGCGACAACCCCGACGGGAGATGGATCCCCAGCATGCAGGTAGAGCCCCTCAGAGGAGCCAAAGAGCGTTACCAGGGCAGCAAATATCGGCAGGTAAGCCCACGGCAGGCTCCACAAGGGAAAAACGAACGACGAGGCGCCGCACATTACCACCAGAACAGTCCAATCGGCCGCAGCCAACTGAAAACCCAGGAAGCGACCAACCGTGGGTTGCGGCAGGAGTTGCTGGGCCGGCCTCGTTGCCTGCGTGCGTCTGGTGGCGGCGTCGGCCGCCGGCGCGAGAGTTGCCGTCGCGATTCTGGGGCGCGGCTTTGCCGGAGTCCCCGGAATCATGCGGGTATACGGCGAGGGGCAATCTTTGGATTCGGTGGCCCACAGGCGGTTTGTAATCAATTCAGACATAGGATTCACAGACTTCGGTACAAGCCTTGAGGCACAGGAAAACGGCGCTCGGCGAGGACAGTCCCGAGCATTGGAACCCGGGCCTTGGTCAGTTGATCTTTGATTTGAGCGGCTACGAGACGCCTGGTTTTGTTGGCGGTCAGCACCAGCACCAGGCCGTCGCAGGTCCGGCCGACGCTCGCCGTGAGCCAGGAGACGGAAGCACACCACAAAATGGAAAAGTCGAACTCCGTCGTGAGTTCGCGGAGACGCGATAAGTTCTGGCCGGTGATCCGGCGCCCACATGCATCTGGCAGCCAGCTATGGCGAGGAACCATCCACAGCCGTTGTGCGATCGGCCAGACAGCTTGCGTACGGTTGGGACAGGAAATCTGCAGCGCGGTTTGCAGAGGGACCGAGTCCAGGCTGGCGTCGACCAGAACGACCTTGTACTGGTCTTTTTCCGCCAGAGCTTGGGCGACCTCGAGGCACAGAGTTGCAGTCGCAGTCGATGCTTCGATGGCAGCGAATCCGACATGTCGCACCGGCTTCGATTCATGCCCGAAGAAGAGTTGCTGGATCAGCGCATGGATCTGCTCGGAAGCTCCAGCAAGTGCGTTTTCATCTTTTCGAGGGCCTGCGGATTGTCGGCCCAGCGCTTGAGCGTCACCGACCGGGAGGGAAAGGACTTGAGCTGTTCGCCGAGCGACGTAACCCGACGCTCGGTTTCCACCCGCTCCTGGTCAATCTGGCGGTAGGCCGCGTCTGCTTCGCCTAACTTCTGCAACGTGATATCGCGTTCCAGCGCCGCCGAAGACACGCCCCGAGCACGGGTGAAGTGCACAAGTTCGGTTTCGGACCGATGCAGGCGCTTTTCGTATTCCGCGGTTTGCTGGTCGAAGAACTGGATTTCCCCGGGGGGCGCTGGAGATTGGTGTGCCTCTGGACGTAGAGCGTGGAAAGCGCTGCCAGGATGCGAGCGGCGCGTTCCGGATCGGTGTCTTTGTAGCTGACCTGGATAAGGTTCGACTTCTTCAGGGCTTCGACATCCAAGCGGCGCGCCAGCTTGCGAACCGCGTGTTCGGTCTCTGCGGGGCGATCGAGATCCGGGGTGCCGGCAGGAACAAGTCCCGCCATTTTCACAACTTGCTTCAGCAGGTCTTCGTCGCGCAGAAGTTCGACTTCGGAATTGAGTTCCTCTTCAGTATTGTCAGGACGGGTGAAATCCATGGCGCTCGGGGGTTGAGAGGAAACGATGGGATCGAAACGGCCCCGGCGCAACAAAACCTTGAAGTGGGATTCATAGCGCGCTGAGAAGACGACGAAAAGCATTGTCGTCACCAATGCGAATCCAAAAGAAGCGGCGACAAGCAGCGGACGCCGGAAGAGCGTGGCCGCAAGTTCGCGGGGGGTAGGGGAAATAGCCGTGAGTGAGTTTCCGATCAATTCCGCGGACATGGATCGTACAGCAAAGCCGATCACACCCGGCGGGCTTTATGGGAACTCGCCAGATTTTGAAGAACGCAATCAGTAAATGCTGCTGCTCCTTTCCTCTAGTATTGCAATGGGTTCATATACCAGCTCAGGGAGTTGGTCGGAACGTATTTGCGGATTTTTGAAACGCGGCTCTGGGGCACAAAGATAAAGTCGCCGGGCTGAAGGTGGAGATCTTCATGAAGATCGCGAGAATCCAGCATCTTCTTCAAGTCGAGCACGTGGGATTCGGCTACGTACGCTGAAATCCGGCGAAACACCACGACCTGCGAATGACGGGCCTGCTGGGTGAAGCCGCCGGCAATCGCCACGCCTTCATTCACGGTCAGATCTCCACGCAGCTCATACTTCCCTGGCCGCGCCACCTCACCGGAAGCAAGGAAATAAGGCTTGTCAAAATCCTTTAAGGTCACGGTGACCTCCGGCTCGTGCAGAAAGCCGCGGTAGGCGTTGACGACCGCCTGCTGCATCTGGGGAACCGTGAGTCCTTCCGCGAACAGCGCCCCTGCGCCTTTCAACGCGACGAAACCATCGGGCTGCACGGTCAAGGTCTGATTAAAGTCGGGAGAAAAGGTGAAATTTATGTCGACGCTGTCCGATTTTGAAAGCCGATAAAGCGGATGGCGTTCCCCTCCGAATGCAGGATCTCCCATACCACCCGCTTTATCGGGTTGTGTGATCGCTTCGTTGGTGGAACCACCCGTGCCCGGCCGGTCCTGGCTCTGCGAGCTCCCCGCCACCGTGACCTTACCGGTTAACGGAGCAGAGAATCCAGGCGCCGAAGCAGGCAACCGTGCAGTCTCCTGAGCGGATGCGATCACGGCCAGCTGCAGGATGAGCATACCCGCAGCTCCCAAAACGGCATTCTTGGTAATTACATTCATCTCCGGACTCTCACCGTTGCTCTGAACGGCGAACCAGGCAACTCGGGCTTTTGAGTTGTTACCGGGAAAGTAACGCTGCATTCAAAGCACAACAAGACTTGGAAAGTACTGTCCACCGCGGTACATGGCACGTTCCCGCCATCGGAAAGGTGATGAAATCAACAACCGGGCCGCTGGTTCTGGGTTTCCGGCCCTGGGCCATTTCGAACCGGGAGAATGCTGGTGCGGAAGTTGTGCACGAGAGTAGCCCTGCGAAGGTAGACATCGAAGGTGGAATTCGTCACCAACGGAATGTGACGAGGGCTACATCCGGTCCGTGTGCTTAGGGTCAAGATAGGAGCGTGAAAGCCATGCGCTCCGCCAAACCGTCCCCAGAAGCCGGATCGGCCGCAACCGAAGTGGTGAACGTGCTGGTCGCCGATTCGGGTCCGATTCAATCCCAACTTTTGACACGGGCCCTAAAGAGCCGGCGGGAGTTTCAGGTTTCCGCGGTCGCTCTGGAAACGTCTGCCCTCCACAATTTCATGCAATCGAATCCCGCCGACGTGGTCCTGGTTGCGGGGAACCACCTGCCGGATTTGGGCCTGCTCCGCTGGTTGCGCGTCTCGCATCCCAGGGTTGCTCCCGTGCTGCTGGCCGAAAGCGATGACCGCGAAACGGTGTTGAATGCGTTGCGCGCAGGAGCGAAGGGTATTTTTCTTTTTACCCACACTCCTTTTCCCATGCTCTGCAAGTGCATCCATTGCGTTTTCCAGGGAGAGGTTTGGATCAACAGCCAACAGATGAACTACGTGCTCGATGCCTTATCGGAGGTGCCGACGCTGCGCGTGGTCAACTCCAATGGCAGGACTTTGTTGACGCCGCGCGAGGAGCAGGTGGTTGCACTCGTAGCCGACGGCTTGACTAACTGGGCAGTCGCTGCCGAATTGGGGCTCAGCGAACACACCATCAAGAAATATCTGCTGCGCATTTTCGACAAGGTTGGGACTTCAAGCCGGGTGGAGCTGGTTCTCTACGCCATGTCGCACGGCGAGAATCGTCCGGCGGAATGGATGCCAGGCAATGCCTGACGCGCCGAGGCCGGTGATGGAGCTTCACAACGGGTAGCCCAGTGCAGTAGACGAGACCGCCGAGGATACAATGGCGATATGCAAAATGGCGAGGATAGCTTGGTGCCAAGCTCCGGGACCCAGTCCCAGTCCCAATCCAAGGTTGCGCGCCGATGGACGGTGATTGCTTCAGGGCTGCTTCTTCTGGCGCTCGCGCTGGTCGTGATCTATACCGGGCCGAATGCCTTTTCCAGTCCCGTTGCTTTGGTGGTAGTGGCCGCGATCGGGCTGGCCGCGCTGCTGCTTCAGGTTTGGTTTCGCCGGGAGATTCCGATTCATTCTCCCTTGTGGTTAAACGTCCTTGGCATTCTCTGCGCCATGGTGTCGCTGTTTGCGGATTACCTGCGATTGACGCGCCTTACGCTCGATCTGGTGGCGTTTGCCGCGGTGATCTGCTTCGGCATTAGCGGATCGCTCATCCTGCACGCACTGCGGCGACGAGACCGAACGCCACAGCCCACGGAGACCGAGTAGCCAGGTTACGGAGGCCATCCCATTTACAATGCCCCCATGCGTATCACTTTGTTCGGTGCATCCGGACTGCTTGGCCATGATCTGGTTAAAGAATTAAGCGGCGAGCAGTTGACCGCGCTCTCGGTCGAAGACGTCGACCTGCGGGACCATGCGCGCGCTCGCGCGTTGATCCGCGAATCCCGTCCCGAGTGGATTCTTCTGCTCGCCGCCTACACCGACGTGGATGGCTGCGAGTCCAACCGTGACTTGGCCTTTGCGGTGAATTGTGACGGCGCCGTCAATGTGGCCGAGGCTGCCCGCGAAGCCGGATCGCGATTGCTTTTCGTGAGTACAGACTACGTTTTCGATGGCAGCAAACGCTCACCTTACCAAACCAGCGATGCCAGAAATCCGGCCAGCGTTTATGGCGAGAGTAAGGCGAGGGCCGAGGAACGGCTTCTCGAGATTCTGCCCGACGTGTGCATCACCCGAACTTCCTGGCTGTTCGGGCACGGAGGCAAGTGCTTTCCGGCAACGATTCTGAAGCTGGCGTCAACCCGCCCTGAGATTCCGGTGGTGAACGATCAGCGCGGCAGCCCAACGTTTACGGTCGATCTCGCCTCGGCTCTGGTGCAACTGTGCCATGCGTCCGCTCGCGGCATCGTGCACGTCACCAATTCCGGCAACTGCACTTGGTACGAGTTTGCGAAGGAGATCGTGCGCATGTCCGGACTGCTGGCTGTAGTCAAACCCGTGACCACAGCCGAATTCCCGCGTCCAGCCCGACGGCCCGCCTACTCCGTGCTGGCGCCGGACAGCCTGCACGCGTACAACATCCACATGCCGGACTGGCAGGATGCATTACGGCGCTATCTTGGGAGTTCTCCGGTTGCCGCCTCCCTCGCTACGTAAAGAAACGGCGCCGCTGGAAAATCGTTTCACTCGGTTGCGAAAATATGAAAGGGGCGTACAATTGGCCAGTTTTTGGGGCCAGGAAAGAAAATCCGTGCTATCTGCGTGACCGAGGAGGTCAACTATGAAAAGAATCGCGGGGGCGATGCTCGCCCTGGTCGTTCTGCTGCCGATTGGTACCGGCATTGCTGCTGCCCAGGACAAATCCATGGCCACAATGCCACCCAAAATATTGGTGGCTGGACGAGAGTACACCAAGCCGGGGAAATCCGGTGCTCAACACGAAAAAACCGAAAGCCTATTCGTTCAAGCCATGATGCGCGCTAACTGGCCGATTCATTATCTGGCCATGGAATCCCTTTCAGGGAAAAACCGAGCACTCTTTTTTACCGGCTACGAATCCTTTGAAGCCTGGGAAAAAGACACGCGCGCAACCGAAAAAAATAAGATGCTGTCTTCGGCTCTCGACCACGCCTGGGCTGCCGATGGCGATCTCTTGAGCGAGACCGACGGCGCCGTGCTCTCATTCCGTGAGGAATACAGTCTGCGCCCCGAGGTCGACATCGCGCACACCCGCTATTTCGAAATCTCGGGCTGGCAGGTCAAGCACGGACATGACAAGGACTGGGACGAAATCGTAAAAATGGTCAAGGAAGCCTACAGTAAAATCCCCGACGCCCACTGGGCGGTTTATTCGGCGGTCTATGGAATGCCGGATACCACTTACATAGTTTTCACCCCGATGAAGTCGCTGGCGGAGGTCGACAAGAACATGATGGCCGACAAGGAGTTTGAAAAGGCCATGGGTGAAGAAGGCATGAAAAAGCTCAACGAGTTGTCGGCGAGGGCGATTGAGTCAAGCGGGACCAACCTCTTCGCAATTAATCCGCGCATGAGCTACGCGGCGGACGAGTGGGTTAAGGCAGATCCCGAGTTTTGGAAACCAAAAGCCGCTGCTGCTCCCGCCGCCGGCGAGAAACCAGCGGCGAAGCCGGATAATCATTAGGATCTGAGTTTTGAAAGCACTGAACCCGCCCTTCGGATTGCCGCAGGGCGGGTTTTCTTTTTGACGTGGGCATATCCGACCGCGCTGTCCATTCGCCGCCGCTGTGGTTTATTCTTACCTTTCTTCGAGGACCAACCGTGCAACAGCGCCTCTTGTGGATTCTGCTCGCCTTGCTCTCTGTTCTGCCTTTTCCTTTCGCACTTTCCGCCCAGCAGTATGATCCGGCGATGTACCAGGAACTTCGCTGGCGCATGATCGGTCCATTCCGCGGCGGCCGCACGGTGGCGATTTCCGGCGTTCCGGGCCAGCCGAATGTCTTCTACATGGCGCCGAACAATGGCGGAGTTTGGAAGACAACGGACTTCGGCCGCACCTGGAATCCGATATTCGATGATCAACCAACTGGTTCGATTGGAGCGCTTGCAGTCGCGCCGTCCAATCCCGGCACCATCTACGTCGGCAGTGGTGAAGGCTTGCGGCGTCCTGATCTTTCCGTGGGCGACGGTATCTACAAGTCGACCGACGCGGGCCGCACCTGGCAGCATCTGGGTCAACGGGATGGCGCTCTGCGCGACGCCCAGCAGATTGGATCGATTCTCGTCGATCCGAAAGATGCGAACCGGGTTTTTGTTGCCGCCCTCGGACATCCTTATGGTCCAAATGCCGAGCGTGGCGTTTACCGCTCGCTCGATGGCGGCGAGACGTGGCAAAAAGTTCTTTATAAGGATGAAAACGTCGGAGCGATTGATCTGGCGTTCGATCCGCGAAACACGCAGGTGATCTTGGCCGACATGTGGGCGTCGCGCCGTCCACCGTGGACGACTGGTGAGAGCTATGACGGCCCGGGCAGCGGCCTCTACAAGTCCACCGACGGCGGCGACCATTGGCGGCAGATTACAAAAGGACTGCCGAGCGATGCCGACAAGCTGGGCCGCATCGGTTTCGCCGTTTCAGCGAGCGATCCCGACCGCATGTACGCGTTGATGAACGCGCGCAAGAACAGCGGCCTTTACCGCTCTGACGATGCTGGCGAAAGCTGGCAACTGGTGAATCGCGAAGATCGCGTCGTGGGGCGCGGCTCCGATTTTGCCTGCGTGCGCGTCGATCCGCGAAATAAGGACCTGATCTATGTGGCCAACACTTCGACCTACCGCTCCACCGACGCGGGCAAGAGTTTCACCGCCATCAAAGGCGCGCCTGGAGGCGATGACTACCACACCATCTGGATCAATCCCGAAAACCCGGACATCATCGCGCTCGGCGTCGATCAGGGCGCGACCATCACCGTGAATGGCGGGCAGTCTTGGAGTTCCTGGTACAACCAGCCCACAGCGCAGTTCTATCACGTCATCACTGACAATGAGTTCCCTTACTGGGTATATGGCGGACAGCAGGAAAGCGGCTCCGTCGGCACGGCCAGCCGCAGTGACTTTGGCGAAATCACGTTTCGCGACTGGACCACAGTTGGGACAGAAGAATACGGCTATGTCGCGCCTGATCCGCTGCATCCCAATCTGATTTACGGTGGCAAGGTTACGGTGTTCGACCGTAATACCGGACAGACGCGCGACGTTTCGCCGGTGGTTCTGCACACTGGAAAATATCGCTTCAATCGCACCGCGCCGCTGATCTTCTCGGCAGCCGATCCGCATGTGCTCTATCTCGGATCGAACGTGCTGTTTGCCACGCGCGACGGCGGCAACAGCTGGCAGATCGTCAGCCCCGATCTGACGCGTGAAGATCCCGGCCCTCCAGCAACTCTGGGTCCGTTTGTCGAGGCCGATCCGACGAAGGGCAAGCACCGCGGCGTGATCTATTCGATTGCTCCCTCGCCGAAAGACGCCAACCTGATCTGGGCCGGCACCGACGATGGACTGATTCAAGTCACGCGCGACGGCGGCAAGAACTGGCAGAACGTAACGCCTCCTGAACTGACGCCTTGGAGCAAGTTGGCGCAGATGGATGCGTCACATTTCGATACCGGCAGCGCCTACGCTGCCGTAAACCGCTTCCGGCTTGACGACCTGCATCCTTATATCTACCGCACGCACGACGGCGGAAAGTCGTGGCAGAAGATCGTCAGCGGCCTGCCGGACAATGAACCGGTCAACACGGTGCGCGAAGATCCGGAACGTAAGGGATTGCTTTTTGCCGGAACCGAACGCAGCGTGTATGTGTCGTGGGACGATGGCGATCATTGGCAGTCGCTGCAGATGAATCTGCCGCCGACGTCGATCCGCGACCTTGTCGTTCATCATGACGATGTTGTCGTCGGAACTCACGGACGTTCGTTCTGGATCCTCGATAACATCACGCCGCTGCGGCAATTCAGCCCGGAGATCGCAAACTCCCTGAAGACGCATCTTTTCGCGCCGCAACTTACGTATCGCGTGCGCCGCAATAACAACACCGATACGCCTTTGCCGCCCGAGGAACCTGCAGGACACAATCCTCCGGATGGCGCGATGATCGACTACTGGCAGAAATCCGGGGGCGGCGTGGTCGAACTTGAAATCTTCGATGCCTTATCAGGAGAACTCGTCCGCCACTTTTCAAGTGAAGACAATCCCGAGAAGGTCGATCCAAAGCAATTCAACGTTCCCATGTACTGGGTGCGCCCAGCGCGCACGCTGTCCGCCAGTCCTGGCATGCATCGTTTTATCTGGGACTTGACCTACCCCGCTCCGGAGGTGTTGACACGCGACTACACGATGGCGGCGATCTACCACGACACGCCACTGTATCCCCTGGGAGCGACCGTGCTGCCTGGAAAGTACCTGATAGCGCTCGAAATCAGCGGCGGGAGCTACCAGCGCTATACGCAGACGCTGGAGGTGAAAATGGACCCGCGCGTGAAGACTTCACCCGAAGATCTGCGCCTCCATTTCGAACTCGACCGGAAAATCGCTGCCGCGCTTCACCGCGATCACGAAGCGGTGCAGCAGGTGCGCAGCCTGCGATTGCAGTTGAAATCGCTTTCGGGCCACGCAGCGATCGCAAAATCTGCCGCTGAGCTGGAAGCGAAAGCCGCAGCCATCGAAGGCGAAGAAGGCGACTACGCGACGCGCTACCTGAGCACGCCTGAAGGCCGCAGCCTGTCTCACCTGAACGGAGGCTTCAATGCCCTCGTCAGCGCTCTCGATACCGCTGACGCCGCTCCGACGACCCAACAGGCCGCGATGTTCGTCGAACTCGACAGGGCGCTGGAAGAGCAGTTGTCGGCGTGGGAACAACTCAGGTCAAAAGATATTCCGGAGCTGAATAAAGAGCTGAAGAAAGCAGGATTACCGCTGATTGATTTGCAAAAATCCGTTCCAAACTCAGCCGATGCGGCGCAGATAACCTCGCAGGACAAGGACGAGGACTAGGTTTGTGTGGCGCGGACATTCTTGTCCGCGAAACGCCAGCGCCAAAGATGCCCACGCGGGACACGGCTGTTGGATCCCATCCTGACGTCGAAAAGCACGACGTTAGGAATGGGGCACCCGGCGTGCACTACAACTTTGAAGCCGTGCCATCGTTGACATTCAAAACCCAAATATTAGCTCCATCGAAGGCTGCTTCTTCAGGTCCCTGTCCCACCTTGAAAGTCCCCAGCGAGGCGCCATTCTTGGCGGCCAGCTTGGTTACGTTACTGCTTGAGAAGTTTACGACCCAGATGTTGGCTCCGTCGAAAACGGCTCCATATGGGTTCGATCCCACTGAAAAGGTTCCCAGGACAGCGCCGTCGCTGGCTCGCAGCTTAGTAACATTGTTATCGCCAGCGTTCACCACCCAGATATTAGCCCCGTCGAAGACCAAGCCCTGAGGCGTACTTCCGACGCTAAAAGTGCCGAGCACAGCGCCATCGGTCGTCCTGAACTTGGTCACATTGTTGCTGCCGGTGTTCGTAACCCAAATATTGGCGCCGTCAAACGCGATGTGGGAAGGGCTCGTACCGGCAGTGAACGTGCCAAGCACAGTGCCATCGCTTGCCCGCACCTTAATAACTTTGCCGACCAGAGTCGTCACCCAGATATTGGCCCCGTCAAACGCCACACGCAATGGAGCCACATGCGACCCGACACTGAACGTTCCCAGCACGGTACCATCGCTAGCGCGGAGCTTACTCACCGTACTGTCGTTTTCATTTGCCACCCAGACGTTGGCTCCGTCAAAGGCCACGCCACTGGGAGATCCTCCCACAGCAAAGGTGCCAAGCATCGCACCGTCATTGGCGCGCACCTTGGTCACGGTATCGCCTGTAAGGCTCGAGATCCATAGATTGGCGCCGTCAAAGGCCGCGCCGAAAGGAAATCCTGCGACCGTGAAAGTAGTGGTCTGATTCGCGCTGTACCAATGGAGCGTGGCAATTTGCTCCGGATTCTTGGTTGAGACGGTAACCCCGACCTGAGCCACGGCGGCGGGTGATGCCAACAGAATTGCGAGGGTACTTAGTGCAACAAGACGCAGCATTTTCGGCATAGACGAATCTCTCCACAAGGAATAAATCAGACTTGAAACTGCGGGAGGTGAGCTTCAAATCCAACGACCAAGGGTGGACCTAGCCCTTGCGATTTGTCAACTGAAGTAAGGAGCGGGGAACTTATAGCGGAAACTCGCGCCGCACATACTCCATCGCTGCCTCGCGCGATGCAAGTCGTCCCTCCAGTTGGGCGTCCTCGACCGCTGCCAGCATCTCTTTGAAGCGTGGACCAGGTTCGTAGCCTGCTTCGATCAGGTCCTGGCCGGTAATTAGCGGAGTGGGTCGAATCGCCTCTGGTGGCATCGAACGCAATTGCTCGCGCGAGTACTCATACGCATCGAGCTGGCCGTGGCTGGAAAGACAATCGATGCGATGCAGCTCCAGATGCTCGTCGAAGGCGGGCAAGCGGAGAAACTTTTTCAGCGTGGATTGGTTCATGCGCTCGACATCCGCAAACCGCATGTGATTCGCCACCAGCGCCAGAATCTGATCGGTTTCGTCATTCGAGAAGCGCAGGCGGCGGCAGATTTCGGCGGCCATCTTGACTCCTACTTCTACGTGGCCGTCGAAACGAATGCGGTCGGGCGCTACGCGGAAGGTGGAGGGCTTGCCTACGTCGTGCAGCAGCGCTCCCCAGGCTAGAGTTTGCGAGCAGCCAGCCGGAAGCTTTTCGAGCAGCAGCAGGGTGTGCACGAAGACGTCGCCTTCGGGATGGAACTGTGGCGGCTGCTCCACTCCTTTCATGGCGGCGATTTCTGGCAGGACTTCGGACAAGAGGCCGGTCGAATCGAGTAGCTGAAAAGCGCGCCGGGCGCGGCCTTCGGTCAGCATCTTCGTCAGTTCTTCGCGCACGCGCTCGCAGGAGACCTGGCGAATCTTAGGAGCTAACTTTTGGATGGCCGCCATGGTTGCGGGATCGATCTGGTAATCGAATCTTGCGGCGAAACGCACGGCTCGGAGCATGCGCAGTTTGTCTTCCGCAAAACGGCGTTCTGGATCGCCAATGGCTCGGATGATTCCGGCTTTCAGGTCGGCTTGTCCGCCGACGAAATCCAGGATCTCGTTGGTGGCGGGATCCAGCATCATGCCGTTGATGGTGAAGTCACGACGCTCGACGTCTTCGCGGGGGTCTTTGGTGAAGCGGACCTCGTCGGGATGACGGCCGTCGGAGTAGCCTACGTCGGAGCGGAAGGTGGCGACTTCGACGGCGGAGTGACGGGCGTCCTCGCCCGTCCCCGAGTAATCGTCCCGTTGCACCGGCACCAGCACTACCCCGAATTGTTCGCCTACGGCTAATGTTTGCGGGAAGATTTGCATGACTTGCTGGGGTGTCGCATCGGTGGCTACGTCGTAGTCGGAGGGCTCGCGGCCTAGCAGAAGGTCGCGGACGCAGCCTCCGGCGAGGTAGGCTTGGTGTCCGTGCTGGCGCAGGGTGCGGACGATTTCGGCGGCGTGTTGTTTGGGAGTCAGCATTCAGCCGTCAGCTAGAGCAACACCAACCGCACGTCATCTAAACTAGAAACTGACAGCTGATGGCTGAAAGCTGACAGCTAATTATGCCTGACGCAACCATACTCGGCATCGAAACGTCCTGCGATGAGACGGGCGCGGCCGTAGTGCGCTCGGGGGAACGGATTTTGTCGAACGTGGTGGCTTCGCAGATTGCCACCCATCAGCCTTATGGCGGAGTGGTTCCGGAACTGGCATCCCGCGAGCATTTGCGGGCCATGGTTCCGGTGGTGCGGCAGGCGCTGGCTGAGGCAGGACAGACTTATGAATCCGTCGATGCCATCGCGGTCACGCAGGGGCCGGGACTGGCGGGCGCTCTACTGGTGGGCATCAGCTTCGCCAAAGCGCTGGCCTATGCGCTGGAGAAGCCGCTGATCGCCGTCAACCATCTTGAGGGACATATTCATGCTGTATTGCTGGAGCAGCGGCAAAGCGAAGATGCCGGCCTTCATTTTCCGGTGCTGGCGCTGGTGGTTTCGGGCGGACACACGCATCTTTATCTTGCCGAGGTGCAGGAAAATCTCTGGACCTACCGGAACGTCGGACATACTCGCGACGATGCGGCCGGAGAGGCGTTCGACAAAGTCGCTAAGCTGCTTGCGCTCGGCTATCCCGGAGGGCCCATCATTGACCGGCTCGCGCCGCATGGCGATCCACAGGCGGTGAAGTTCCAGATTGCGCAAATCAAGCATCGCGACCGGCGCGACCACAAACAACTCCGAACGGAAGAGGATGGGTCGCATTTTGATTTTTCCTATAGTGGGATTAAGACGGCGGTCTTACGCTATGTTGAGACCGAGAACCTGAAGCCTGCGATCGATGCTCGCCGCCAGGCGCTAGCCGGCATCGACAAACCGGCGCTCGAAGACGTTCTTAGACTCTGCGATCGGCAAACCCTCAACCTGGTGGCTTCTTTCCAGCGAACGATGGTCAACGATCTGGTTACAAAGACGCTGGCGGCGGCGCGCGAGTATGAGGTGCAGACTCTGTTCGTCAGCGGCGGCGTGGCCGCTAATCGGGAATTGCGGGCGGCGTTTGAGCGCGAGGCGGAGATGCAGGGGCTTCCCGTTTTCTTTCCGGCGCGGGCGCTTTCCACCGACAACGCGGCCATGATCGCGGCCGCGGCGTTTCCGAAGTTTCTGCAGCGGGAGTTTGTTTCCATGGATTTTTCTGCGGAGGCGGGAATGGCGCTGCGGTAGCGGCTGATGGGAAATTTAGTTTCCACGTCGCAGTCTTCCCGCAGCGGCTAAAGCCCACTTGAGAAGAGAATCCGTTTATCGCAGCGGTGAACCGCTGCGCCACCCAAAATCAAGTGCACTGCTGGGACTCCTGGTATCGAATTGCAACATTTCCCAGCTACAATGGATCGCGTGAAACCGACAATTTATGTAGTGGAAGACGACCCGGATATTTCGCGGCTGGTTCGCCATCATCTGGAAGGGGCCAGCTTCTCCGTGCGGCTCTACTCGACTGGCAATCTTGTGGTGGCCGATGCCGAGCGCCAGCGTCCGGCGCTGTTTCTGCTGGACATCATGGTGCCCGGAAAAGACGGCCTGGAACTTTGCCGGCTGATCCGGCAGTCGGTGTCGCTGGCATCGGTGCCAGTGATTTTCCTGACCGCCAAGAGCGGCGAGGCGGATCGCGTCTTGGGATTGGAGTTGGGAGCCGACGATTACATTCCTAAGCCCTTCAGCCCGCGCGAACTGGTGGCGCGGGTGAAAGCGGTGCTGCGCCGTTTTGAGCGGCCGCTGCCGCCGCTGCCAACCAAGATTGACGAAATCCACATTGACCCGGGCGCGATGACGTTGACGGTTCGCGGGAAACAGGTGCCGACCACGGCCACCGAATTCCGGTTGCTTGACTACTTCATGCGGCATGCGGGACGGGTCTTTACGCGCGACCAGTTGCTCGACTCGGTCTGGCGCGATACGGCATACGTCACGCCGCGCTCGGTGGACGTTTATGTGCGGCGCATCCGTGAAAAAATTGAGCCCGATCCCGAGAACCCGCGTTACCTGAGGACGGTGCGGGGAGCCGGCTACCGCTTTGAGGTCGCACGTTGAGAAGCCGCATCTTCGTTAAATTGATGGTTGTGTTTCTGCTGGTGATTGGCGTAACCGCGATCACGCTGCAGTTGACCGTGCGCGCGGTCTGGGAACGCACGCTGCGCGAGCAGATCGAGCGCAATCTCAAACAGAAAACCTTGATGTTCGCCTATCGCGTGGAGGCGGACCGGCAGCACTCGCTGGCCGACATCGCCGCCCAGGAGGGCCAGGCGGCGGGAGCGCGCGCCACCGTTATCGATCCGACCGGCAAGGTGCTGGCCGATTCCGAGGCCGATGCTGGGACGATGGAGAATCACGCGCAGCGCAAGGAGTTCGTTGCAGCCCTAGCCGGCAAACTCGGCATGGATGAACGCAAGAGTCGCACGCTTGACATTCCCTTTTTATACGTGGCGGCGCCGGTTTCTGGAGGAGCGGTGCGTCTGGCATATCCGTTGCCGGAGATCGAGATTACGGATCGTCCTCTGGGCGTGGCGCTGTTCTGGGGATCACTGAGCGCTTTCATTTTCGCGGTGCTGGTGGCTGGGGTGGCTTCGCACTATGTTGGCCGGCGTCTGCAGCGGATTGTGAATTTTGCCGAGCGCGTGGCCAGCGGGGACCTGACCGCCAGAATTGCGTCCACTGCGACGGACGAGATCGGGCAGGTGGCGGCCGCGCTCGATAAGACAACGCACCAGGTGGAAGAAAGCTACGCGCGCGTTCAAACCAGCCAGCGCGAGCTGGAAACCCTGCTCAACAGCATGCAGGACGCCGTGATTGCGGTGGATGTCGATGGGCGGGTGCAGTGGGCGAATCGGGGCATGAACCGTCTGCTGCTGCGGGCTCCCCGCCTGAATGCGCCGTTGATCGACAGCGTTCGTGATCCGGACTTTCTCGCCGCCATTCAAGAAGCGGCGCGCTACCAAGTGGTCACTTCCGCGCGCTCGAACACCATCGCTTCCGGACGCACTTTCGATGTCACGGCGGCGCCCATGCCCGGAGGCGGCGCGGTCGCCGTGTTGCGCGACCTTACTGAGACCGAGCGCATGGAGAAGAGCCGACGTGATTTCATCGCCAACGTTTCCCACGAACTGCGTACTCCGCTGACCTCCATTCAGGGATACACCGAGACGCTGCTCGATGGTCCTCTGGCGGACAATCATGTGCGCGAGTTCATGGAAATCATCCGCAAAAATTCGGCTCGCATGTCGCGCCTTACGGAAGATCTGCTCACTCTGGCCCGGGTCGAATCTGGAGAGCAGAGGTTCGACATGCAGCGGGTCAGCCCGGAAGAACTGTTGCAAGATGCTCTGGAGAGCTTCCGTGAAGTGGCGCGCTCCTATGGCGTCGAACTGGTGGTTGAGAATTCAGTTCCGGCTGGAACAGTGGGTGCGGACCGCGAAGCCATTCACCAGATTTTTTCCAACCTGATCGAGAATGCGCTGAAATACGCGGCATCAGGGAAAAAAGTCATCCTCGGAGCGCGCGCGGCCGAGAGCGGCGTGGAGTTTTACGTCAGGGACTTCGGGCCCGGAATTTCCTCCGAGCATCTGCCTCGTCTTTTCGAGCGCTTCTACCGCGTCGATAAAGCGCGCTCGCGGGAATCCGGGGGCACAGGGCTGGGACTCGCCATCGCCAAGCATATTGTTCTGGCGCATGGGGGGACGATTCGCGCGGAGAGCGAGCTTAACCACGGCTCGACCTTCTTGTTCACTTTGCGCGCTTCGGAGCCAGATTCGGTCTGACCTTTTCACTGAAGCAATGAAGATGGCGTAAGGCCGCCAGCCGCTTGGGCAGTGTCGGCACCCGCCCCTTGCAAAGAGCGCAAGGAGCGGGCCACCCCTAGGTTTGAGCTATGCTCCGGGGTGAATCAATCGGACCAGCCAGAACGCGGCTGCAGCGACCAGCGCCGCCGCCGGGATGGTCAAAACCCAAGCCCAGACGATGCGGGCCGCGACTCCCCAGCGCACTGCCGAGAGCCGATTTACCGCGCCGACCCCGACGATCGCTCCGGTGATGGTGTGGGTGGTGCTTACGGGAATCCCGGCCAGCGCGGTGGAAAACAGCGTGATGGCACCCGCTGCCTCAGCGCAGAATCCTCCCACGGGCTTGAGCTTGGTTATGCGTGATCCCATGGTGTGGACAATGCGCCAACCACCAAAGTAGGTTCCCATGGCAATCGAAAAATGCGCCGCCAGGATGATGGGCCAGTGAAATAGGCCCCAGTTGCCGGCCAATTCCTTCGAACTCAAATAGTGAGCTCCGTACAGAGCGGAGGCCACGATTCCCATGGTTTTCTGCGCATCATTGCCGCCATGGCCCAGGCTATAGGCGGCGGCCGAAAGGAGTTGCAGCTTGCGAAACCAGGCGTCAATTCGTCGTGGGGCTTTATTCCGCAGAAGCCAGCAGACGGCTACCATGAAGGTCAGGCTCAGTATGAGTCCCATGACCGGGGCCACGACAATGAAGATCAGGGTCTTGTACCACCCCGAGGCAATGATTACGTGCCATCCAGATCGCATCACCGCCGCGCCGGCGTAGCCACCGATCAAGGCGTGGGAGGAGGAAGTCGGTAGCCCCCACCACCAGGTCAGCAGGTCCCAGACGATGGCGCCGAATAGTCCCGTGATCACGACATACTGGGTCACAGTTTCGATGTGGATCATGCCTCCACCGATCATCTTGGCGACGGCGGTGCCGAGAAGAAACGCAGCCACAAAATTGAAGAACGCCGCCCACAATACGGCGAGCTTGGGGGACAAGACCCGGGTCGAGACCACGGTGGCAATGCTGTTGGCGGCGTCGTGGAATCCATTCAGGAAATCGAAGGTCAGTGCGACCAGTATGGTGACGATCAGCAGAAGGAGATCAGGCTTCACCGGATTTCCTGTTTGGATGAATTATCGACCTTCACGTGTTTTTCAGTACAACCGTTTCCAGTACGTTGGCGACGTCTTCCGCCTTGTCGGTCGCGCGCTCGAGGAATTCCAATAGCTCTTTGATTTTTATGAGGTTGATGGGATCTTTCTCGCATTCAAACAACCTGGCAATGGCCTGCTGGGATACTTGGTCGGCTTCGTTTTCCAAGCGGTTGATCTCCACGCAATGGACCAGAATATTGCCATTCTTCTGCATGAGAGACACGGCCTTCTGCATTTCCTGGCTTTGCATCAGGATGATATTGGCGAGTTCTCCAGCGGCCGGTGGAGGGGCCGAAATCTGATACATCACAATGCGGGCGCCGGCAGCGTTAATGAAATCAAGGACATCGTCGAGCTTAGAGGCCAACTCGTGAATATCTTCCCGATCGAAGGGTGTGATGAATGTCTGGTTGAGCTTGGTCAGGATGGCATGGGTGAGTTCATCACCCTCGCGTTCGATGCGGTGAATCTGTTCGATTTGTTTGTCGACATCCCGGTAGTTTGCGAAGAGATCGACCAGGGCACGAGCGCCGGCGATGAGGTTGTCGGACATCGCGGAGAACATCACGAAGAAGCTGTTATCCCTGGGAATGAGGCTGAACATTTTGGAAGCAACAACAGTGCTTGCGCTGACAGTCAGCTGCGGTGATCGGAGCAGGCCACTATCTCACGTGGCATCGAATTCCGTCAAATGGAGGAACGTTAGCTTGGCGGGCCAGTTAGCGTAGTGTGCGACGGTTGACGACGATCGGCGAACGGCGGGGCAGCCCGAGCCAGGTGACCAGGAGCAGAACAAGTACGGTACCCGCTCCGACTGCGATCCGCTGGAAAAAGCCGAGAAAGAGCAGATCCAATCCCATGGGGAAATTGTGCAGCTATTTGAGGAGACTAGGCGAGATAACGATGGTAATACTTACCAGCGTGCGCTGGATTCCCCGCCACTCAAGAAGCGTGCTCTAGCTCTTTGGTCGACGACAAGAAATTCACCGCTTTGTAACCTGCCTGGCAACCACGCCGATTATGCTTTTCTGGGAGTGTGTGGCACACTCTGGATTGATGCCACTCGCGTCCCCTTGAGGGGATTCGGCATCCAACGAAGCAGGCGGTTTTGTCTATGAGCACAGCCAGCGTAAAAACACCCCCGCCTGAACCCTCGCACGCGCACTTGGTGCAGCGCACGGTGGAAGCGTGTGAACTGGCGCGCGAGGCCGCGGCCATCGCCGCCGAGGGCATTGCCACCGGGTCGATGTCTCGCCTGGACGCTATCCGGCAGTACGAAAAAGAACTCGATGCCATTGACCTGGAAGTGGACTCGGGTGTGACCTCGACCATCACCCGCGTTCCGGAGGCGGAAACCGGGCAACTGCTGGCGTGCATGAAGGTCATGATCGGACTGGAGCGCATTGGAGACCTGCTGCTGAGTTTTGCCACCAGTGCGCAGGCTGCGGGAGGCCGCATCGATTCTCAGGATGCCCGCGACTTGACCCAGATGGCTACGATCCTGGAAAAAATGCTGGCCGATGTTGGGCATTCCTTTTCCCAGCGGGACGTGAAGAAAGCCATCGACGTGCTGCGCGCCGATGCTGAGATGGACCGCCTGCGCAATATCATTTTTCTTCGCCACATCGAAAATCCGGAGAACGTCGCGCACCACTCCAGCTTGCAGGTCATCTTCATGACGCAGTCTCTGGAACGCGCCGGCGACCATGCCAAGAACCTGGCGGAAGAAGTTTGCCACTTTGTCAGCGGACGCAGCATTCGGCATCTGCTCATGGCCTACGACAAACCCAAAGAACAGATGTTCATCGAATGGCTGCGGCATAAGGACGAAAAGACGCAGTAATCCCCACTTCCGCTAATCGCTTGCCCGGCAGATTCCTGAATCCTTTTCCTGAGAGTCCCGCTCTTCCCTTGTAGGGGAGGAAATTTGGACTCCGCCGTAACCGTTTCTCAACTGCAGAATCGCGCGTCCCAGTCGGCGCTGCTGGTGGACGTGCGTTCCGGCTCCGAGTTCGCATCGGGCCATATCCCCGGTGCGGTTAACATCCCGATGGACCAGATCGAAGCTCGCCTCGACGATCTCGCTCCCAACCTTCCCATCGTCCTCATCTGCCAGGCTGGCAAACGCGCACGGATGACAGCTGGGTTGCTCGATTCCTGCGAGCGGCGGGTTTCTGTTCTGGAAGGAGGTACGAAAGCGTGGATCGAAGCCGGCCTGCCTGTCGTAGCCAGCGTGAAGACTCGTTGGTCGCTGGAGCGCCAAGTCCGCCTGGGCGCGGGATTGCTGGCGCTCTCTGGCGCCATCTCGGCGCTGACGATTCATCCATCATGGGTTTTCCTTTGCGGTTTCGTCGGTCTGGGCCTGACTTTCGCCGGACTCACCGATATCTGCGCGATGGGGATCATCCTCGAAAAAATGCCCTGGAACCGCCAGAGTCATTGCCCGATCGGGAATCCAAAAGCGCGGGCATCCGAGAGTCGTTCGTGACGGCCTGTTATGTGTTCGAAGCCGAGCAGTGCCACAATGGTTTGGTGGACTTTGACGCATTGGCGCGGCAGCACAAGGACGCCGTCTATCGGCAGATGATCCGCGTGTGTGGCAACCGCGAGGATGCCGAAGATGTGCTGATCGAAGCGCTGCTCAAGGCCTACCGCCATCTAGATCAATTGCGCGAGTCGGCGGCTTTTCGCGCGTGGCTGGCGCAGATCGCAAAACGCGTTTGCTGGCAATTGAAGGAGCGCGAATCGTTGCTTCCGCTGTTGCAGCTTTCGACTCTGGAGGACGAGGGCCGCGAGGTTCCTGGAGCGGAGCCTCTTCCCGACGTGCAAGTGGTTCGGCAACAGATGAAGCAACTGCTGAACGAAGCCATCGATGCGTTGCCTGCGCTGTATCGCCCGGTTTACGAGTTGTGCGATGTCGAAGACTTGCGGAGCGATGAGGCTGCGAAGAGGCTGGGAATCTCGCTCGCCGCCATGAAATCGCGGCTGCATCGGGCGCGCGCTCTCGTAAGGACTCACCTAGACGCTGCGCTCATGCGGCAAACGTTGAAGTAGCTTTTCGTTGATTTGGTCCTAGTAAATGGTTCGATAAATTTGGAGGTACTCATGGAAATCATCGTGGAACACTTGGGAGCGTTGCAGTTTGAAATCATGGCGCGTCAGCACACTATTGTGAGTGACCAACCGCCGGAGAATGGCGGTCACGACGAGGGCATGACACCGCCGGAACTCTTGCTCGCTTCTCTGGGCTCGTGTGCCGCTTTCTATGCGGCGCAGTATCTGCGCAAGCACAAGCTGGCAACGGAAGGCACGCGGGTCCGGGTCACGGCCAATAAATTGAAAGATCCTGCGCGCATCGATAACTTTCGCATTGAAATCGAGGCGTCCGCGGCACTCACCGAGCAACATCGGGCCGGAGTCGAGAACGCAGTGCATCATTGCCTGATTCACAGCACACTTCTGCATCCGCCGAGCATCGTGATAGAAATTACGCATCCCGTGCCCGTAGTGCCGTGAGTGGCGGACCAAACCGATCTTTGGGCCTCGATCCCCGGCTCTTGACGGGGTGAGAACACCACGGGATGGAATATGCACCCCCTGCTTCGCTCCTCGGCCCTCGTCCAGTCAAAAGCCCAATTCGCGAGTGTAATCTTGGAAGAGGGGGCCTAGATCGATGACCCATCAATACGTTCACATCAACTACATACCCGAAGACGGTTGGGTATTGTCTATCATGTCGAGCTTGCTCAACAGCTCTGATCCACGGCTGCGAGAAGCGTTTGAAAAGTGGTCTGGAACGCCTCTGAAAGAGCTCGGGTTTGCCATCACTACCAAGATTCACATGCTTGGGTTGGCCATTAAGCGTCTGAATGCGCGAGTGGCTGAGTTGCGAAAGCAAATAGGTGCCAATCCGGAAGTGCTGGATTCTTGCCTTGCTGAAAATTCCGCAATTGCACTAGCGGATAACCATTTTGCCTACGAACTTCTACTCGACATGGATTCATTCATATTCGAGACCAGGTCGCTTTACGAGATTGTTGTTAAATTTCTTTCCAATCTTTTCGAGATTGTTTTTGGCCGGAAGGTCAGTCGAGAGGAACTCACATTGACCTGCCCCCCATTTTTAGTCCACGGATAATGAGACTTTCTCCGGTTTTGGGTTCTCTAACACAGCCGTCGTAACTACCTTCTCGCCGCCGTCGAGGCTGTGGGAAAGTGGGAAACGCGAAGCGTTTTCCAAGCGGGCCCCGCCCGCGTCTTTTCCACAGCCCGTCGCCGCCCACGATTTTGCGAACTCCTCCGGGGTGAGATACCCGAGCGCCGAGTGCGGCCGCACCTGATTGTAGTCGCACCGCCAGGTCTCGATCTTCTCCCGCGCGTCAGCCAGATCAAGGAACCAGTTCTCGTTCAGACACTCGTCGCGGAACTTACCGTTGAAGCTCTCGATGAAGCCGTTTTCCATGGGCCGTCCGGGGGTGATGAAGTGCAGCTGCACCTGATTCTCGTAAGCCCATTGATCGACCACCTGGCTGGTAAACTCAGTCCCGTTGTCGATCACGATCGCCTCCGGCTTGCGGCCTCTTCGCTTCAGTTCTTCCAGCACCCGTACCACGCGCTGACCCGGCAACGAGGTGTCCACCTCGATGCGCGGCGCGTAGCGCGTGAAGCCGTCCATCAGGTTCAGAGTTCGGAACTTGCGCCCACTGGCGAACGCATCCTGCGTGAAGTCCATGGTCCAGACCTGGTCGGGACGCACCGGTAGCTGCAGGGGCACGCGTGCGGCGCTCGTCGGCATCCTCCGCCGTCCTCGCTTCCGTCGCAGCCCCAGCTTCTCCTCCACGTACAGTCGGTACACCCGTTTATGGTTCACCGCGAAGCCCTCGCGTTTCAGCAGGATCTTCAGCCGTCGATAACCGAACCGTCGCCGGGTCGCCGCCAGCTCGCGCAGCCGTTCCCGCAAACCCGGAGCTTCCACCCGCCGCCGCCGATACCGGCATGTCGCCCGATGTACCTTCACCAGCCCGCAGGCGCGTCGCTCCGAAACCGTGGCTTCCGAGCGCATCACTCCCACCGCCTGTCTCTGCATCTGCGGGCCTACCACTTTTTTGTGACCACCGCCTGCAACGCTCGTTTGTCCAGCAACAGCTCGGCCACGGCGTGCTTCAGCTGCCGGTTCTCCTCCTCCAGTTGCCGCAGTCGCCGCGCCTCGCTCACTTCCATCCCGCCGTACTTCGCCTTCCAGCGGTACAGGCTCCCGCGTGTGATCCCGTGTCGCCGGCACAGCTCGTCGGGTGTTATCCCAGCCTCCGCCTCCTTCAGGATGGCGATAATCTGTTCTTCGTTGAATCGACTCTTGCGCACGACTCCTCCTCTCTGGCCCTGAGCGGGTCATCCTACATGGAGAAGTCACATTTCCGCTGGACTACTTTTCGGGGGGCAGGTCAAAGAGGGCTTGCGGGTACAAACCCCAACGGGAATAGTAACGCACAGGCCAAGACGCAACCGAAACAGCCTTTCGTGCTTCCCATCGCGCAGCCCGTCCCACGGCGAGTGTCAACTCATGCACCTTTAGTTTGAAAGCCCGTAGGTCCACAGCACGAAATCTTATCAAAACCCAAACAAACGCTCAGAAGTCCTTTCAATGGTAGTCGGAATTCTCACGAAAGAGCGAGGGATTATGAAACAGTGTTCTTGTGTCGCCTGGCTCACGAATTTTCATTTTGCGCGCCCACGCGAAAAACCGTATCGCGCGCGGATCGTTCGCACCGATTCTCACCCCACACGCGGGAAAATACGAACATTGGCGATGCGAAAACGCGATTTTCGTACCCGCACACGCACGGGAGCGCACGTTTGCACGCCACGAAAACGCGCCGCGCACCGGGCACTACCGCGAACTACGCGCGCGCCCCGACCCCTAATCGTCGCCGTAGCCATCGCCGAGTCACACATGAAATAGTGCAGGAATCGGGGGAGGGGGTGCGCAATCTAGGCCTAATATGCTTACCCCCCCCGGCTCTTGACAGCGGCGGTGTCCGAGGCGAGACTCGGTTCAGCCCTTTCGCCATGCACGAATCCACCCAACCCGAAGAGGTATTCCCGTCCGCGAATACCGGGGGCACGAGCACGGGCACAGGCCGATCTTCTTCACTCGATCCAGGCGGCGCCGTCGGCGTTAAGCCCAACGGAAGCCGGGTGCTGGAAGAAGCGGAACTGGACTCGGCACTCCAGTTGTTGGTGGAGCGGGCGCAGTACATCACCGGCGCTACCGGAACTGCCCTTGCTTTGCCGCAGGGGGAGGAGATGGTTTGCCGCGCCAGCGCTGGGGTTTCAGCGCCGGCAGTCGGAGTGCGCTTGCAGGTTCGTTCCGGACTGACCGGCGAAAGCATCGCCCGGCGGCAATTGCTGCGCTGCGACAACGCGGAGACCGATCCGCGCGTGAATCTGGAAACTTGCCGGGCTCTGGGCATTGCATCCATCGTTGTTTTGCCGCTGCTGCGGCGTAGCGGCGAGGTTCGCGGGCTGTTCGAACTGTTCTCCGATCATCCCTACGCCTTCGAAGAACGCGATCTGATCGCACTGGAACGCATGGCCGACCTGACTTTGACGGCGCTGGACATGGCCGAGCAGCGGCAGAACTTCAAAGCCGCACCCAGGCTGGAACCAGAAAAGGGCGTCGAATCTCCTGTGGCAGCGCCAATGAGCACGTCGCAGGTTTCCGCGACCCCTGTCAACGCTCCTCTTGGTCCAGAGCTCATTGAGCCTCCTGTTCTGTCTGGCGAGGCGCCGGGGATCTCGCCGCCGGAAAACGCTTCCGTCCCCGAGGCCATGCTGCGGGTGCAGAAATGCCCGTCCTGCGGGTTCCCCGTTTCCGAGGGGAGAACGCTCTGCCTCGATTGCGAGCAGAAGGATATGAAAAGGAAGGCGATTCAGAAGGAGCAAGACGAGATCACGCCACGTGAGCCGGAGCGGGAGATACCGACCGACTCCGCGTCTTCGACGGCGGGGGAGTTTGTGCCGGCCTTTCTGGCAAACTCAGCGCCGGTAAAAGAATCGTGGCTGACGAACCACGTCAATCTGTTGGCGATCGTTGTGGTCATCGTGGGCATTCTGGTTGCGGTGGTGGTGTTTCGATAACCACCCTTGCACCCTGGGACACCTGTTTCCCTTGACAGAGGGCGGGTGGAACCCATACTCTGCGCTTAATCCCTTGTTTCAACACAGGTGGGCAGCATGAAAAATGTTTACGAAGTTTTGCGACAAAAGGAACTTGAACTTACCCGGCTGGAAAAAGAAGTTGAGGCCTTGCGCGTCGCCGCGCCGCTGCTTTCAGACGAAAAAGAATCGTTGGCCGAAGCGCCCAAGCCGACCCTAACCGCCGCGCCGCAGCAACCGGTGCGGATTCCGCCGGTAGTTGCCGCGCAAGCGGCAAATGCCCCGACGCGTGTCGCCGGATGGGAAGAGGCGGCCAAGCGCTGGCCGTAGGCAATTTGTTGCTCGCTGTAGAGACGGGGCTTGCCCCGTCTGCCCGTCATTACAAGAGCCCGGGATCGGACCGTTCCTGGGCTATTATTTTGTTCGCGCGGGGCTAGTCGTAGGTGCCGTCCCCTGCGGGACTCGATTGGTCCCACTTCCGACTACCCGGCACTCACGTGCCGGGCTTTCTTATTCCGCCGCTTCGCGGCTGGAGCATCGGCACACTTCAGTCTTGGGTTGTGAAGGCTAGGGCCAATAGCGTCTTCTGCTCTACCTCGTGCGCCTTGGCCGAACCGGTTGCTGGGCTCGCACTTGCGGAACGCTTCACCGAATGCACTGGCCGATCATTTGCTATGTACCTTAAGCGCGGCAGCATGTAGGAAAGCGCACCCATGTTGGCCGGCTCTTCCTGCACCCAGACAATGTCTCGCGCTGTACTGTGGCGCTCGAATTCTGCCGCCAGTTCGGCCTCCGGGAACGGATACATTTGCTCCAGGAAGACGATGGCGGTGTTCGAGTCGCCGCGCTTCTGCCGTTCGGTGCGCAGTTCGTGGCCGATTTTGCCGGTGCAGAGCAGAATCCGCTTGACGTCCTGCGCTTCCGTGTCCGGAATCACGGATAGAAATTTCTGATGCGTCAGGTCTTCCAGCGGGGACAGGGCATCGGGATGGCGCAGCATGCTCTTGGGCGTGAACACTACCAGCGGCTTTCTCCACTTGCGCAGCGCCTGCCGCCGCAGCAGGTGGAAATACTGGCCCGCATTCGAAGGCTGGCAAATCTGGATATTGTCGCGCGCCGCCAGTTGCAGGAAACGCTCGATGCGCGCGCTGGAATGCTCCGGACCCTGGCCTTCGTAGCCGTGGGGAAGCAAGAGCACCAGGCCTGACAGGAGTAGCCATTTGTCCTCGCCGGCGCACACAAACTGATCGATCACCGCTTGCGCCACGTTGGCAAAATCGCCGAACTGGGCTTCCCACAGGACCAACGCCTCGGGATAATCGCGGCTGTAGCCGTATTCAAATCCCATCACGCCAGCTTCGGAAAGCGTCGAGTTGTAGATGTCGCATGGCGCCTGGCCGGGCGCAATGTGGCGCAGGGGAACGTATTCCGTCTCATCCTCAACATCGAACAGCACCGAGTGCCGCTGATTGAAGGTTCCGCGCCGTGAGTCCTGCCCGCTTAAGCGCACCGGAATCTCCTGTTTCACCAGACTCGCAAAAGCCAGCGCCTCGGCCATGCCGTAGTCGACCGGCTTCTTGCCCGTTCCCATTTCCTGGCGTTGCTCAAGCAGCTTCTTTACCTTGGGATGGATGTGGAAACCCTCGGGATACGTGGTCAGGCGCTCGGTGAGTTCCAGCAACTCTTCGCGGGCCAGGCCAGTGGGCTGCTCATACTCCGGTTTATAGCGGCCGCCGAAATAGTCTTTCCAGTAGTTGGGAAGGTCGCGCATCAGCGGCTTCTTGGTGACTTGCGTCGCGTCTTTCTGTGCGGCTTCATACTCGCTTTTGATCGTCCGCACGCGCTCGGCAACATTGTCGTCATCCAGGCCGATTTGTTTGGCGTAGATCTGATACAGCGGCGGGTGCTGTTTGATCGCCTTATACATCAGCGGCTGGGTCACGGTGGGATCGTCGACCTCGCTGTGGCCATGGCGCCGGTAGCCGATCAGGTCGACGACCACGTCACTGCCGAACTGGTAGCGGTACTCGGCGGCTATGCGGGCGATCCGCATGACTGCGTCGACGTCTTCGCCATTCACGTGAAAAATAGGAATCGCCTGCCGGCGCGCCAATTGCGCCGAGAAGCGCGAAGAATGTTCCTCTCGGGCATTGGTGGTGAACCCGATCAGGTTGTTGACGATTACGTGGATGGTTCCGCCTACGGTGTAACCGGGCAAGTCGGCATAGTTCAGCGTTTCAGCCGTGATGCCTTGTCCCGCAAACGCGGCGTCGCCATGCACCAGCAGCGGCAGATACTTCACCTTGCCGCCTTCACCGGCGCGGTCCTGCTTGGCGCGCGTGCGTCCCACCGTCACCGGATTCACGGCTTCGAGGTGGCTGGGATTCGAGACGAGGTGAATATGAATCTTCTTGCCGCTCTTGGTTGCGTATTCGCCGGTCGCGCCCATGTGGTACTTCACGTCGCCCGATCCCAAGACGCTGCGCGGATCTACATCCTCAAATTCGGCAAAGACCTGCTCGGCCGGGCGATTGGCCACGTGGATAATGACGTTCAGGCGTCCGCGATGGCTCATGCCCATTACCAGTTCCACCGCACCGCGCTCGCCGGCTACGTCGAGAATCTGATCCACGGCCGGCAACAAAGAGGTATTGCCTTCGAGGGAGAAGCGTTTGTTGCCCAGGTAGCGCTGCTGCAGCGTCTGTTCAAAGAGCTCGGCACGCGTCAGCAGGTCGAGGGCTCGTTCTCGGTCAACCGCGATCGGTTCGGCCTCGATCTGTTCTTGAATCCAGCGCCGCCGTTCCGGGTCGGCGATGTGCATGAACTCCACGCCTACGGTTCCGCAATAAATGCGGCGTGCTTCCCGCGCCCACTCGTTGTCGATCTGAAGGTCGGGATGCGGTTGCGGAGGCAGGAGGCCGAGCGGGTTCAGTTCGGCTTCCAGATATCCAAATTGCCGAAACAGCCCAAAAACGCGCTCGCGTTCGTAATTTTCGATGATGGCGGGAACTGCGCTCCCGCTGGTATCCCGAGTTGAAGTGGCCATAAAAGGTGCCTATAGAATAACGGATGATCCGACCTGTGTGCCCGATTCAGCCGGAGACATATAGAGTAGTGTGGCAGCGGGGCTTCGCCCCGCGTGGACGGGGTCTTTCGGCTTCGCCCAGGACAGGCTCCGCCCCGTCACCACACAACCCTGAAAGAGTATTCTGAAGCAGGGAAGGAGAACCCCATGGCATCTCATTCCAACGCGATCAAGCCTGGAACCCCGGTTATTCTCGGCGTTCCCTTCGATGCCAACTCCTCATGGTTGCGTGGAGCGGCGGGAGCGCCGCCGATCATCCGTGTGGCCTTTACCTCCGATTCCTCGAATGCCTGGACGGAAACTGGCGTCGATCTTGGCGCTGAGGGTGCGTACTCGGATGCCGGCGATTTGAAGTTCACGTTCGATGAGCCGTTCGCCGCGATTGAAAGAAAAGTCGGCGAACTTTTGGATAAAGGCTTGCGCCCGGTCTGCCTGGGTGGCGACCACTCCATCACACTGCCAATCGTCCGCGCCTTTGGCAAACACGTTCCCGGCTTGACCATCCTCCACTTCGATGCCCACCCTGACCTCTACGACGAACTGGAAGGCAACCGGATGTCGCATGCTTGCCCATTCGCCCGCATCATGGAGGAGGGCGCAGCCAAGCGCTTGATCCAGATCGGCATTCGGACTATGACTGGGCACCAGCGCGAGCAGTCCAAGAAATTCGGGGTCGAAGTGATCGAGATGCGCCAATTGCCGGTGCTCGACCGCATGAAGGTCGATGGCCCCATCTACATTTCGTTCGACATGGATGCGTTCGATCCGGCGTTTGCTCCCGGTATTTCGCATCGCGAGCCGGGAGGCATGTCGGTGAGAGAGGCGATCGCGCACATTCATGCCATCACCGGGAAAATTGCCGGCGCCGACATCGTGGAATTCAATCCGGCGCAAGACAATACACAGATCACCGCAATGGTTGCGGCCAAGTTGCTCAAAGAAATCATGGGCAAGATGATCTTGAACTGAAGTTTTAGTGAAGCCGCGGATTGAATCGATCATCTGAAAGTACTGGAGGTCCCCCATGGCGAGCGGAATGATTGATGTGTCCAGTCGCTACTCGGTGCCGGAAACTTTGGCGCGGCTTCAGTCCATCCTGAAAGAGAAATCCGTGACCGTGTTTGCTCTCATCGACCATAGCGGTGAAGCAGAGAAGGTTGGTCTCAAAATGCGCCCGACGCAACTGCTGATCTTCGGCAGTCCGAAAGGTGGAACGCCTTTGATGGTCGCGGCGCCGCGGCTGGCTATCGACCTTCCGCTGAAAGCGCTGGCGTGGCAAGACGAACAGGGCCAGGTGTGGCTCTCCTACAATTCTCCGGAGTATTTGCAGCAACGGCATGGCTTTCCTGCCGACTTGCTGAAGAACATCTCGGGAATTGCTGCGCTGATTCAGAAGGCTGTGGAATAATAGCGGGCTGGACTTTCCTGCTCAGGCATGCAAGATAATCCCAACCCCAATCGCGCTCGCGATCACCTGGCCAATGAACGCACGTTTCTGGCGTGGGTGCGAACCGGGGTCGCGACCATTGTGTTCGGATTCGCCATCGGACGGTTTTCGATCGCACTGCGCGAATTCATGAAGATGCAGGGATACAACTCCGCTACCCCGGGCCTGACAACCTGGCTGGGCATCGTTTCGACGGTGGGCGGGGTGGGGCTGATTCTTGCCGGTCTCAGGCGCTATCGAAAGACAAGAGTGCAACTTGATTCGAACACCTTCGAGCCTGCCGGGTTCGTGATTGACCTCGTATCTTATTTACTCGGCCTTTTTGGATTGATACTGGCAGGCTATCTTGCGTACATCGCAATATTCAACAAGTGATCGTCATTCCGCGCACGATCAGGTGATACATGGCAAATGAAGGTGAAAAAGAGGCGGCTGGGCGGGCGGCTGCGAAGCTAGTCTGCGACGGCGACATCGTCGGACTCGGTTCGGGGTCCACCGCATACTTCGCAGTCATTGCTCTGGGCGAGCGCGTGAAGGCAGGGCTGAAAATTACCGGGATCCCAACTTCCGTTCAGACCGGCGAACTGGCGCGCGCGGTGGGCATTCCGCTGACCACGCTCGACGAACATCCGGAAATCGACATCACCATCGACGGCGCAGACGAGGTCGATCCTCGGCTAAACCTGATTAAGGGCGGCGGCGGCGCGCTGTTGCGCGAGAAGGTGGTCGCGTCGGTCACAAAGAAGATGGTCGTGGTCGTGGACTCGGGGAAAATTGTCTCGGTGCTTGGCAAGTTTCCTTTGCCGATCGAAGTGATTTCTTTTGCGCGAACCGTGGTTGAGAAGAAGATCGTTGCGCTTGGCGGGTCGCCGAAATTGCGAACGAAATCCGACGGTAGTCCTTTCGTGACCGACAACGGCAATCAGATTCTTGATTGCAGCTTCGGGAAGATCGCGGATCCAGCCGCGCTCGCGCTGGAGTTGAATGGCATGCCAGGGGTGGTTGAGCACGGATTGTTTATCGGGCTGGCGAAGCTGGCGTTGGTGGGTCGCGGAGACCGCGCGGAAGAACTGCTTCCCTAGCACACGCTGTCGGGCTGGACGGCCGAGGGCGGCCGTCCCTTCGTGACCTGTTTCGACCGCTCAGCTCACGATCTCCCGCAGCGCTGTCAGCAACCACTCTACTTCCTCCATCGTGTTGTAGTGGACGAGGCCGATGCGCAGGAAGCCTCCCAGGCGCTCTACGTCTAGCTGTTCGGTGAGGTTCAGGGCGTAGTAGTTTCCGTCCCAGGTAAAGAATCCGCGCTCGCCGAGCTTGGTTGCCAACTCCAGCGGGGTGTGGCCTTCGATGCGGACCACGAAAGTCGCGCAACGATTTTCGAAGCGCCGCGGGTCGCTGATGCCGTACAACTTTAGTCCGGGAATCGCTAGCAAGCCGGCGATCATCTTCTCCGTCATCTTGCGCTCGTGCTGATGAATCGCTTCGTGCGCAGCTAGGATTGCGGCGCGACGGCTGGTCATCGCGGGCTGTGCACGACCTTCCTGTAGAGACGCGGCTTGCCGCGACTCAGACGGGGCAAGCCCCGTCTCTACATGGCGGCCTAGTTCTTCCCAGTAGTCGACGCAGGCTTTGATCCCCGCGATGCATTCGTGGTTCAGCGTTCCCCACTCCCAGCAGTTGGGAATGTTGTCGCTGTTGGGCCGGACTTTGTACGGGTGCAATCTTTTCAGGTGCTCGCGCTTGCCGTAGAGCACGCCCATGTGCGGACCGAAGAATTTGTACGTGGAGCACACCAGGAAATCGCAGTCGAGGGTGCGCACATCAATCGGGCCATGCGGAGCATAGTGGACGGCGTCGATGTAACTCAACGCTCCCGCTTGCCTGGCCAGCCGCACCACTTCGGCCACGTTGTTGATTGTGCCCACGGCATTGGACGCATAGCCGACGGCGACCAGCCGCGTGCGACTGCTGATTTTTGCTGCCAAATCGCGCATGTCGAGCGTGCAATCTTCCGAGTTAAATTTCACTGCGCGGATGACTACTCCCTTTTCTTCCAGCGCCTTCCAGGGCGAGAAGTTTGCGTCGTGATCGAGCAGGGTTAAAACGATTTCGTCGCCGGGTCCGAGTTCGCGGCCAACTGCTCGGCTCATCGCGTACGTGAGCGTCGTCATGTTCGGGCCGAAAACGATCTCGTCGGCATCGCAATTCAGAAAATCGCCCATGGCTGCGCGCGCTTCGTCGATTATGCGGTCGGTGTTGTGGCTGGTTTGATAGGCGCCATGCGTATTGGCATTGTTGCGCGACAGATACTCCGCGATGGCGTCAATCACCCGCTGCGGTACCTGGGTGCCTCCGGGACCATCCAGGAAAACGGCGGGACTACCGTGGACGTTTTGCGCGAGCGATGGAAACTGCGAGCGAACCCAGGAGAGATCGAGGGCCGTGGAGGAAGGGGTATGCTCAAGGATTGGCATAGCAGACATTCTAATTCGAGGAACAGGAGATTGGTGGTACGGTACCGCGCACGGGTGGGGACTCGGCCGCCCCTCCGGGGCCTTACGGCACGCCTGAAGGCCGTGTCCTGGGGGGTGGGCGGGGAGGTTCATTTTTTCCGTCACCGCTACCCTTAGATGAGCATCTAAAGACAAAATCGTCTAAGATTAATTAGGTCTGGATATCAACATCGGGGTGGAATGCTGAAAGTTTCGTCAAATCGGGGCGGATTTGTCAGAGCGGTGGGTGTGCTTTGCATCGCCTTGGTGTGCGTGATGGGGATAGTGCAGGCGACCCACTCGCATTCCGAGAACTCGACCACTTCGCACCACGCCTGCTCGATTTGCGCGACCGCTCATGTTGGGCTCAATACTGAGACGGTTGCTGCGGCGCCGGTTTTGGCTACGTCAGCCCTGGCGATTCCTGTTGCAGAAGTTTCCCTGATCTTCCGTCCCGCCGCCACCCAGTTCATTCGTCCTCCACCTGCGCTCTGATTCCGCGCCCAATTCAATAAGTATTCCCAAGAGACCGCGAGCTTTGATCTGTGATCAGACTCGCTCAGAACCCATTATTGGAGGAATCATGTCTTTGCCTTATAGGAGTTGGCTAGCTGCGGCCATGGTGGCGGTTGCTGTGCTGTTGAGCGGTGGGGCTGCGAGGGCGCAGTCGGGCGGGAATTCGGGATCGATTAACGGCACCGTGCTGGACCCTTCGGGCGCGGTGATAGCGAATGCAAGTGTTGAGATTCATCAAGCGGTCAGCGGCTATGACAGAAAGACCACCACCGACAGTAAGGGAAACTTCAGTTTCACCAACGTGCCGTTCAATCCGTATCACATGAAGGTAACGGCCGCGGGATTCGCTCAATACGCGCATGATGTAGAGACCCGCTCGGTGGTGCCCGTCAGTGTCAAGATCAGTCTTCAAGTATCGGGTTCTTCCACCACGGTCACGGTCGAGTCTGCGGGAGATCTGGTGGAGAACGATCCCACCTTCCACCAAGACATTGACAGGGACAAGTTTGACAAGATTCCCCTGGAGAGCCAATCGTCGTCCCTGAGTTCGCTGGTTACGCTCTCGACGCCTGGAATCGCTGCCGATTCTAACGGCCTCTACCACGGACTCGGCGACCACGCGGAGAATTCGATCGTCACCGACGACCAGCCCAATACCGATCAGCACAGCAAGGTCTTTTCCAACCAGCTCGCGCTCGATGCGGTCCAATCCATGGAAGTCATTTCCGGCGCACCCCCAGCGGAGTATGGAGGCAAGACCAGCGTGGTGATTGTGGCCACCACGCGCTCGGGGCAGGGCGTGACGACGCCGCATGGCAGCGTGAGCGCTTCCTACGGGGCATTTGGAACTTCCAACGTAGCCGCCGATCTGTCTTACGGCGGTAAGAACTGGGGGAACTTCATCGCCGTGGGCGGATTGAACAGCGGCCGCTTTCTGGATCCGCCGGAGTTCGCGGTGATTCACGACAAGGGCAACGAAGAGAACGTTTTCGACCGCGTGGATTACCAGCTCTCAAATGCCGACTCCATTCACCTGAACCTCAGCTACAGCCGGAGCTGGTTCCAGACGCCGAATTCGTTGGACTCGCAAAACGCGACGCCCTGGAGCGGACTGAACACGGTTCTTCCGGTGGAAGAGAACTATGGGGGCGTAGTTCCCATCGGCACTCCAACCGGCTTCACGGAAGGCGTCACGGTCGGACCGAACGATCAACGCTCGAAGATTGGGACCTTTAACATCGCCCCTTCGTGGACGCGCGTGGTGAGCACGAATTCCGTGTTCACTTTGGGCGGGTACGTGCGCCGGGATGACTTCAACTACTATCCGAGTAGCGATGCTTTCGCGGATCTTGGACCGCCGAGTCTGCAGAGACAGTCGGTGGGCCAGAACCGGACGCTGACTAACGCTGGAATTCGATCCGATTTTTCCTACGTCAAAGGGATCAACCAGATCAAGGCCGGAGTTACCTACGAGCAGACATTTCTGCGTGAGAACGATACTGTGGGCATCGTCGATCCCATTTACAACGCACCGTGCCTGACCCTATCGACGGCGACGGATCCCAACATTCCTGTCCCGGGTTTCACCGATCCTTCGCAATGCGCCGGCGCCGGCTTCGCATCCAATGTGGTCGATCCGACCAGCCCGTACTTCAATGCCAACGCACCCAACAGCGCGTTTTATCCTGCTTTCAATCCTTTGCTGGGTTGCTATGACTTGACTCGCCCCAATCCCTCTGCCAATGACAACTGTCCGACGGGATCCGGCGGCACGCCCTACACCTTCAATGGACGCACTGACGTGAAAGAACTTGCCCTCTTTGTTCGCGACGTGATCACCGTAAAAAACTGGTCTTTGAACCTGGGTTTGCGTGGCGATCTCTACAACGGAATCTCCATTGCCCGGCAAGCCGAACCTCGTCTTGGGATCGCTTACAACGTCAAGAAGACCAACACGATTCTGCGCGTTTCCTACGCGCGCACCCTGGAATCTCCCTTCAATGAAAATCTGGTGCTTTCCAGCACCGGATGCAGCAATGCTGTTTTGTCCCCGCTTCTTCTCTGTTCGCCTGGAGTGAGCGGGATATTGAGTCCCGGCTTTCGCAATGAATTCCATGCCGGCTTCGAGCAGGCTTTCGGGCGCTACCTGGTCTTTTCCGGCGAGTGGATCACAAAGTACACGCACAACGGCTACGATTTCAGCGTGCTCGGCGACACCCCGATCACTTTCCCGATTGAATGGCACAACTCGAAAATTCCCGGATATGCGGGCCGCGTGAGCGTGCCTGACTTCCATGGCTTTACAGCCCTCATGGTCTTCTCCAGCGTGGCGGCGCGTTTCTTCCCGCCGCAGATTGGCGGCGCTGGCGCGACCGTGGGAGCTCCGGGGGCTCCTTTCCGTATTGACCACGACGAACACTTCAATCAGACCACCCACTTCCAATATCAGCCCTGGAAGCGTGGCCCATGGCTCGGCTTCAACTGGCGGTACGATAGCGGCCTGGTAGCCGGCAATGCACCCTGTTATGGAGTCAATGCGGCCAATGATTGCCCGCAGACGACTACAATCGGCGGCCAACCAGCGGTTCTGTTGCAGGATATCTTCGGAAACCCCCTGAGCGCCGATCAGGAGTACGAAGCGGGATTCACCTGCAACGGCGTGCGCGCAACCCCGACCACTCCGATCCCGTCAGGGACATGCCTGGCATCGCAGTTCACATCCAATCTGGTCCAAATTCCGGGGATCAATGCCGAGAATGACGACCACAATCCACCGCGCATCACGTCGCGTAACCTGTTCGATGCCTCGGTGGGCGACGACAACCTGTTCAAAGGCGACCATTACAGATGGAGTCTTACGCTTACCGCCATCAACCTGACCAACAAAACGGCGTTGTATAACTTCCTTTCAACCTTCAGCGGGACCCACTATGTGACGCCGCGGGCGCTGACGGCTGAGATCGGGTTCCACTTCTAAAGGGATGTCCTTCCCCGGTGAGGGCAGTACGGTTCTAAGCCGCGCTGCCCTTATTTTATCGGGCAGGAGCGAACCTCAGCGGCTAAAGCCGCTTGTGTAGCGGGTTCTGACGGCATGGCTGAAGCCATGCCCTTTCAAAGCTCTCTCTCGACCAAGTTAATCAGAGCTTCCCTGATGCGCTGCCATCGCTACTGCAGTTTGGCGTATTCGGCTTTGGCTTCGTGGAGGAGGGGGACGTCGGGGTCGGCGTCTTTCCAGGCGGCGAGAAAGTTCTGATAGGCGATGCGAGCTTTGGGAATGTCGCCCTGCTTCTGATACAACCTGCCCAACTCCAGTTGAGCGATCACGGGCGCTATGTCAGGACCGCTGTGGGATTTCATTTCCAGGGCCTTCTGGAGATCCTGCTGGGCTTCGGCGTAGCGCCCAGCCTGCTCATAGGCCAAGCCTCGTAGGTAGAAAACTCCGGTGTTAGCGCGAGCGTACAGGGCCGCGGTGTTCAGTAAGTCAATGGCCTTTGCCGGGTCGCCTTTGGCGGAATTCGCTGGCCGCAAGGCGACGATGGCGCGAATGTTGGGGACGGTCACGTTGACCGCCATGGTGTCGTTCGGATGGGTACGCTGGATTTCGTCGGCCAAGGCGACCGCTTTTTGATCCTGGCCCAATATGGCGAACGTCGTGGCCACACTCCCCATCACAGAAACCGTTCGGGATAAACGGAGCGCCTCGCTGGCGTTGCTGATGGCTTCGGCACGATTGCCCACCACTGCTTCGTAGACAGCGAATCCCGCGTCGATATCGGCTCGGCCCTGCAGGTGCAGGCGATCGAACGCATCTGCGGCCTGATGCGCGAATTCCCGCGCCTGGCGCACTTGCCCACGGTTGCTGGCGATGCCCGCGCGGAGCCCGAGGACGCCGGCCTCACCTTCGGGGGTCGCGGACGCACTTTGCAGTTCCTTCTCCATGTCGGCTTCTTTGCCTTCACACCAGTCCAACATAGCCAGCCCTAGACGGAAGCCTGTAGCCTCGGCTTTGTGCTGGAGCGCGGTGTTGATAGTAGTGCGTGCTTCCTCGATCCGGTTCAGCCCTACATAAGCCATGGCGACATTCGTATAGCCGCTCGCCTGGTCGGGGTCGATCTCCACGGCATGCTTCGCGTTCTCCAACGCGTTGTCGAATTGTCCGAGTTGGTTATAGATACCGGCAAGATTGATGAAGGGAGTGGAATCCCGCGGGTAGGTCTGGCGATAGAGTTCGTAGGCAGTAATGCCCTTGTCGAGTTGGCCGCTGTCAGCATAATAGTGGGACATGATGTAGAGCTTCTCGCGCTCGCTGGCGCGATCCCGAAGCTCAAAGGCCTTCTGGCGGTTCTGCTCCGACGACTCGGTTTGCCCCAGGTTGCTATACGCCGTGCCGAGTCGAGCATAGGCCATGGCGAAATTGGGGTCGATCTCGACGGCGCGCTGATAGTTGGGAATCGCAGCCAGATCATCGCCCATGGTGTGCTTGGCATCGCCCAGACTGAGGGCCTTCAGCGCGTCGAGCGATGAAGTGGTGGCCTGGGAAAGAGGCATGTCGTATTTCTGCACCATGGACAGCGACTCGCCGAGTTGAGCGCGCAATTTGGTGGCGGCGCTATGCAGGGCATTAAGCACATCTTCTTTTCGCTCGGCCTGCGCTTGCTGGCGTCCCAGGGAATCGCCGGACGCAACATTGGTTGCATCCAGGCTGATGACGTACTGGCCTCCGACGCTATCAATGCTGCCATTGAGCATGGCCTTGATGCCATCGCGGAGGCAGATTTCGCGGCCGACCTCGCTGGTGATGCGGTCGCCGGGACTGCGGCCCATGAACTGCAATGTCTGGCGGATCTTCTGATCGGGGAAGACGTTCAGATATGGAGATTGCCCCAGGTCGACGGCCAGCGCTTTTTTGAGCGTGCCATCGAAAACGGGGTCAGCGGTGGTGTTCACGAAATCGGTGATCAGAATCGAATCTTTTTCGGTCAGCGCGTGGCTGCGCTTGAGAAACACGAGGCCAATGCCGGCGGCGACCAACGCGACGATCACAGCCGGGATCAGCCAGCCGGGCAACTTGTGACCGAGTTGCCGAACCGACGACCGGGAAGAAGTTGCGGCCGAAATCGTGCCCGACTCGGAATCGCGCTTGAGGCGCTTCAAGTCGGAGCGCACCTCGGCCGCGCTCTGGTAGCGCAAGTCGCGGTCTTTCTCGAGCAGCTTGTTCAGGATTTCTTCAAACTGCGGAGGCAAGTCGGGGTTCAGGCGAAGCGGCGGCGCCGGCGGGCGATTCAGGATGGCGTCGAAAATAACGGCGGACGTGTCTCCGCGGAAAGGAATTGCGCCGGTGGCCATCTCATAGAGCACGGCGCCAAATGAGAATAGATCCGTCCGGGCATCGAGATCCTTGCCGCGGGCCTGCTCCGGCGACATGTAGGCGACGGTGCCAACGGTTGATCCGGGGCTGGTCAGGAAGGATTCGTCCACGGTGGCAGCGGTACCGACGGTGGCGGCGGATAGAAGGGAAGGCTTGGCGGTGCGCTTGGCCAATCCGAAATCGAGAACCTTGGCCTGGTTGCGAGTGGTCACGAAAATGTTGGCCGGCTTGATGTCGCGGTGGATGATTCCTTTGGCGTGGGCGGCGTCGAGAGCGTCGGCAATCTGTGTCCCGAGATTGAGCAGTTGCTCCAGGTCCATGGGTTGGCCGTGGGGCTGGCGGTGAATTCGCGACTTGAGCGTCTCGCCTTCCAGCAACTCCATGGCGATGAAGTGACGTCCGCTGTCTTCGCCAACCTCGTAGATGGTGCAGATATTCGGATGGTTCAGCGCGGAGGCTGCACGAGCTTCGCGCTGAAAACGGTCGAGTGCGAGCGGATCATTTTCCGTCTCGGGGGGCAAGAACTTGAGGGCGACACGGCGGCCCAGGTTGAGGTCCTCGGCTTCATACACAACGCCCATCCCTCCGCCGCCCAACTGCGACAGGACGCGGTAGTGAGAGATGGTCTCGCCGATCATACTCTGGACCATTCCGGGGAACACTCCTGGGTGAGAGACACTCATGTTAGGCCGACCGCTTCCGGCAAGTCAAACCTGGAGGCTCATTGCCATATACGAGGCGGTGGGTGGGGAAGTTCAAGGACCGTTTGCCACTTTGATTTCTTTAACTTAGGAACTACGTTCCCTCGTTTGGAGGGATCGGGCAGGGCCAGAAAGTCACTATCCTTACTGTTACGGAAGTTTACCTCCGAATATCCGAATGCTTTCCTGCCTGTCCTTGTGCCTGCTATCAATAAGTGTTCCCTCATTGTTGCCGATGGGAAGAGTAACCCGGCTTCCCGGGGAGGAGTTTGCCAGAAGTGAAATCTCACCCGCAATCCTGGAGGGACATGAGCGCGGCGCCTCGCTTTTTTGTCGCCGTGGTGGTGAGTTGCGGGATGGCCGTGCTGACCTATACGGTCTTGCATGGCAGTAGTCAGAATCCTCTCAAATTTCTCTGTTATCTGGTGATCGCGCTAGCGGCCTCGCGGCTGAAGGTGAATCTGCCCGGCATTGCCGGGACGATGTCGGCGAACTTTCTATTCCTGCTGCTGGGTGTGCTGGAACTGAGTTTGTCGGAGGCCATGGCGCTGGGCTGCGCCGCGATCGTAGTGCAGTGTCTGGGCGATCATCCGATTCCGATTCAAGTCGCGTTCAACGTTTGCTCGACCGCTCTGGCCATCGCGGTGACGTTCGCCACCTATCACTACGCCTTATCGCATTATGCGGTGGGGAATCCCACTACGATGTTGTTCCTGGCGACGTGCGTTTACTTCGTGGCCAACACGGTTCCGGTGGCCTCCGTCATCTCGCTGACCGAGCGCCGATCGCTCCGAAAACTCTGGGCTAATTGCTACTTCTGGAGTTTCCCCTACTATCTGGTGGGAGCGGGCGTGGCCGGCATGATGAGCTGGCTACACGGTTTTACCGACTGGCAGACGTCGTTGCTGACCCTTCCGGTGGTGTACCTCATCTATCGTTCCTACCGCATTTACCTGGGCAAACTGGAAGATGAGAAGCGGCACGTGGAAGAAATGGCTGACTTGCACATGCGCACGATCGAAGCGCTGGCACTCGCCATCGAGGCCAAGGATCAGACGACCCACGACCATCTGCAGAGAGTTCGCGTTTACGCCGTCGAGGTGGCGAAGGAACTCGATGTTAACCGGGAGGGGATGGAGGCCTTGCAGGCCGCAGCTTTGCTGCATGACATCGGCAAGCTGGCGATTCCCGAGCACATCATTTCGAAACCGGGACGCCTGACGCCGGAAGAATTCGAGAAGATGAAGATCCATCCGCTGGTAGGGGCGCAAATTCTGGAACGTGTGCGATTTCCCTACCCGGTCGTCCCCATCGTGCGTGCCCATCACGAGAAGTTCGACGGGACAGGCTATCCACTGGGCTTGCGCGGGAACCAGATTCCGATTGGGGCCCGCATCCTGGCGGCGGTGGATTTTCTGGACGCGCTGGCTTCGGACCGGCAATATCGGCGCGCGCTGCCTCTAAAGGAAGCCATGTCCCGGCTGTCGGCTGAATCGGGAAAATCTTTTGATCCTCAGGTGGTCAAGGTACTGGAACGAAAATACGTGGAACTGGAGCAACTGGTCCACCGACGCACTGACAACCAGGGCAGGCAAAAACTGTCCACGGAAGTCAGAGATTTTGACGCAAAGATGGAGCCGACGCACAAGCCGGCAGCGGGATTCGAGGCGCAGGGAGTGCGGCAATTGCCGGAGCGGAGTTTTCTGGGTTCGATCGCCGCCGCGCGTCAGGAAGCGCAAACTCTTTTCGAGCTTACCCAGGATCTGGGAGCTTCGCTCAGCTTGGGCGAAACGCTCTCGGTGTTTGCCGTGAAACTGCGCCGCGCGATGCCTTACGATGCGATTGCGATCTACGTCCGCCACGGCGATGAACTGGTGCCGGAATATGTGAACGGCGACAATTTCCGGTTGTTTGCCTCGTTGCGCATTCCGATCGGGCAAGGGCTTTCGGGATGGGTAGCGCAAAACCTTAAACCGATCCTGAATGGCAATCCTTCGGTCGAGCCCGGGTACTTGAACGACCCTTCGAAGTACAGCACCTTGAACTCAGCCCTCGCCATTCCGCTAGAGGGTCTGCAGGGCGTGGTCGGTGTGGTCGCTTTGTACCACGCGGAAAAGGATTTCTTTACCTCCGACCACCTGCGCATTTTGCTGGCGGTAAGTTCGAAGATGGCGCTGGCCATCGAGAACGCGATGAAGTACGAGCAAGCGGAGAGTTCGGCGGTTACCGATTACCTCACCGGCCTTCCCAATGCGCGCTCGCTGTTCCTGCAACTCGACCGGGAACTGGCGCGCTGCAAGCGTGACAAGAAAACGTTGACCGTGATGGTGGCCGACCTGGATCGCTTCAAGCAGATCAACGACCGCTTTGGGCACCTGGAAGGGAACCGCGTACTGCGGCTGTTTGCGCAGGCCCTGAAGGATACCAGCCGCGAATACGATTATGTGGCGCGCATGGGCGGCGACGAGTTCGTGGTGATCGCTCTCGGGCTGACGCCGGAGGCCACTGCGCGCAAAGCCGAACAGATGCGGGACCTGGCCCACCAAGTCGGCAAGGACATTTGCAAAGAGGATATTTTATCGCTGAGCGTTGGACAGGCGGTGTATCCCGAGGACGGGATGGATGCCGAGAAGATACTCTCGGAGGCGGACAAGCGCATGTACCTGCAAAAGCAGAGTCACTCGCTGCAGAAGAACCGCCGAGTGTATCCGAGGGTACGCGGCCGGATCACCACGGAAATTTCTGGAAACGGCAAGGAAGTGTCGATGCTGGGCATCATCACCAACCTGAGCCTGGGCGGCTGCTATGTTGAAACCAGCGGCCTGCTGTTGCCCGGGTCGCAGTTGACACTCACCTTCTCGCACGAACATACCACGGTCAAGATTGCCAGCGAGGTCGTGCGTCTGGATATGGGTATTGGAACGGCGCTCAGGTTCAGCGAAGCGAGCCACGAGGTCCGCGCCGCCTTGCAGCGGATTCTGGAGAAGTTGACCAGCGCAGAGGTGGTTGACCTGAAGCGCAGCCGCAACGCCGCGGCCGGGCGCTCAATCTAAAGGAAGATTCCCAACAGAGACTGGAAGCTGACGTCTGACGTCTATACTCCGCATCAGGCGGGAACGGCGATGGGACGAATCTGGACCAGCGGGGCGTTATTGCTTGATATGGTGCGTGGTTTCGACAGCCCTTGCTGCAGCATATTCGCTGTCGGCACGCCCGTCCGGTAGAACGACTTCTCGCAATCTGCGGTGGATGGTCCCCGCATACTTCCTTCCATATAGGCCAATCCCGGGCAGCGGGAGCAACTGCTGACGTGCGCGCACGACGAGCAGACGTGCAAGTCTTTGGCCTGGATGGAACGAACCTCTTTCATTTGCGGGGAATGATTCCAGATATCCAAGAATTTCTGCTGACGAATGTTCCCTGTGGGAAGCGGAAACTGGACGCAGGGGAAGACATCGCCGTAGGGTGAAATGTAGCAGAAGGAATGGCCCGCGCTGCACGAGTAGCTCTCAAGGTCCTCTTTAGAGGGCGGTTTAGGAGGGGCGCAGAACTCTTCCTGGCTGCCGACCAGCGCAGGATTGTGGAATATCTCCGGAAGTTCTTCTCCCGGAATGCGCAGCGACAGAACGGAGGTGTCGCCGTCCATCATGGGCGTGATGGTGGGATCGAGAGTGTAATGCACGCCGAGGTCGGCGGCCAATTTTTGCACTGCAAGATGATCGGCAGAATTCACCGTCATCATCACGTTGGCAATGGTGACGCGCAGCCCTTGTTCCCGCAGGAAGCGAATGGACTTGATGGTCCGCTCGAAGGAGTGCGGCAGTTTGGTAATGGCGTCGTGAACTTCGGGACGATGCGAATAGACGCTGATCTGGATGGTATCGACGTCCAGTTCACGAATTCTCCGCGCTTCCTCCTCGCGGATCATGACCGCATTGGTCTTGATTTTGACGTTGAACATGAGACGCCGGGCGTGTTCGACGATCTCAAAGAAATCGCGGCGCATGAAGACCTCGCCACCGCTGAAGGTGAGAAAGAAAACGCCTGCCTCAGCCAGTTGATCGAGTACATCCTTGATTTCGGCGGTGGTCATTTCGCCGTGGTCATCGTGATCGAGATAACAATGCACGCAGCGCTCGTTGCAGCGGTAGGTAACGTCCATGTGCACGGCGATGGGCACGCCCAGATTAAACGCCTTCCGGCCCATGTCACTCATCAGCGTCATCAGGACGCCTCCGCAGCCAGCGGTCGATTGGAAACGAGAATGATTCCATGGCTGGAAAGTTCGGCGACAAACTGTTCAGCATCGGCCTGGGCCTGCTCGGGATCGACGTCAAATTGTTCGCAGACCCGGTCGCGGACAATTTCCCGCAAAGGAGTGTGGCCGTCGGCCGCTTGAAAAATAACGGTTGCCACCTCGTTCATGGTAAAGAACGTCGAATCGGATGCTTTCATGACCATCATTTCGCCGGCCAGGGCGCGAGCGGCAATGGCAGAACTGCGCACAATGTAAATGGAGTTTTCAGACATGCTCGGGCACCCCCTGGAAGTTTCGGATTTCGTCCCACACCCTGGCATCAGGATAAAACGTCAGGCGGTGAATGGGAACCCTGGCCACGAAATCACAAGCCGTGGCGAAGAGCATTTCGACGAGGCCCTGGTCTTCAGCAAAAAAAAGAATGTTGCGCATCAGGCGGCGGACCGCTTCCGCGGACGGCAATTCGTCGATCCGGTTCTCGGGGCCCTGCTCGAGAAAAAACAGAGCTGACACCGGGGCTGAGCAGTTCTCACCGGCTCGGGCCAGCTCGCCGGCGAATGGAGTACCGAAGGCCGAGTATCCGCCTCGGTTCGGGCGCAGGTAGGAGATTTCGTCGGTAAGCAGGGTGATGTCCGATGGAGCAAGTCGCGTCATGGTGGTCTTGCCCGCGCCCGAGACGCCCGAAAACAGATAAGCCCGGCCATCGCAAATCGCACTGGCGGAGTGGAGCAGGAATCCGCCGCGCTCGGAAAGAATCAGGCTGTGCACAATACGAAGCACGGAATCGAGAGAATACGGGTTGGCGTTTTGCCGCACGCTGCCTCGTCCGGTGCGCGGATTCCAACGAGCCCGGAAGTCTCCGCGCTCCACGAGCCAGTGGTCACCGTCGCGACGGACCCGAACGTCCGCGTCGGAAGGCGGCGGCGCACTCTGGAGGTCGAACTCCAGCTCAAACTCGGGAGGCGAAGAACTCAGGAACCCGTCATAGCGATGGCGCAGCAGGTCGAGAAAGCCTTCGTCGGAGGTGGAGAGAGCAATCGGGATTCCTCCGATCTCGACACAGGTGACTTTTGGCGGCGCGGTCATCATGAGGCTCCCAGCTTCGCTGAACTGATATCTGCGGCTGGGTCCGGGTTTCGAAATGTGGGCGCAGAGGCCTTCCGGCGGCTGTGAAGTCTCAAAGCAAGGCGGCGGGCCAGGCTGCAATAACAAAGCAGCATTCCCACGGTGCGAGACCACTTCACGCCAAGCCCCAGGCGCAGCGCGGGCGCAGAGACGCTTCGCCCTTCGCCCGTGCTACGCACTACGCGGCCCAGAAACGCTTCGGGAGGATATGGAGGGTCGGAAGCTGGCATGGAATCGCCGCGCAGCAGAAAGGTGTCCGGTGTGCAGGAGGCCACGAAGCGATGCAGGAAGAGGCGGCCGTCACGCAGTGCGAGCACGATCTCGCCGGGCCGGACTTCTTCAAGAGAGCAGCTTACGATCTCGACCACATCGCCCGGCCAAAGAGTGGGCAGCATGCTTTCCCCGTGAACGCGCAGCTGCACGCCCTGACGCAAATGGACGCCGCGACGCAGGACGTCTGCCAACAAAGCCGAGCGCTCTTCGCTCCAATTCGAGCAGGGCGCACTGGTAGGGTTTTCGAGCATCAGGAAGCTTTTGGCTGCGAATTACAGTTGACGCTGGTGCCGACCATCTTGCCGCAAGATAGGGCAAGCGTTTCAAAAACCCGTTCATGGCGGAAGGCCGGTTTCTGATATGGCTTCTTGGCCTTACGCGCGTTATCGAGTCCCAGTTGCTTCTCGCGAGTGGCCTGATCGTTGGTCATAGTTGGTCAAGCCAGCTGGTCGAACAAGAAACTGGCTTATCCCCCAGTTTTTGATGTGAGTGAAGGCAGTGTACTACAGGCCTTTGCCCGGTGCCAATACGACCAGGCGACAGACCAAGAAGCGTGGACCAACATCCTTAATAGAAGGAAAGAGTTCCATTCAGCCGCGCTCGCCGCAGACTCAGCGAAAGGCCGGTTAGCGCCAGTAGAAGCAGGACCACGCCAAAGCTCGCCAGGACAGTCAGTGTGCCAGCCATCGCCACCACCGACTGCCCCTCCAGCAAAGCCCGGCGCATTCCGTCGATGGCGTAAGTGAGGGGAACGGCGCGCGCAAGAAGTTCCAGGGGGCGGGGCAGGCTCTGGATGGGAAACATAGTTCCGCTCAGAAACCAGAGCCCGGAACCGAGCAGCCAAAGCACGGCCGAGCCCTTTTGGAACGCAACCTGAAGGGTTGCCGCCGCAATCCCCAGAGCCAAGGCGATGGCCAGAGAGAAGATCAATACTGCCACGCAGGAAAGCAAGTTGGCGTGGATGGATGCCCGGAAAACCGCCACCCCCGTGAAAAGATAGACCAGCAGATTGACCAGGTTTCCGGCAAAAGCAGAAATGGAGCTGAGGACCAGAAGCTCAGCCGGAGCGGTCGATGTCGTCATGAGTACTTCCAGGGTGCCCGTCTGTTGTGCTTCCTGCACCGCGCTCAGGAAGGCTTGGGCACTCATGACGAAGAAAGTGTAGATGCCGGTGCCGACCAGAAGGAAGGGGAAATACTCGAGGCCACCGGGTCGAAAACCGGGACCGATGGCGCGGGATAGGAAATAGAAAGCCGCCAATTCGGTGAACACTCCGACCAGGGTCACAACGAAACCGCTGCGGTGGCGGATAGCGGTCAGCAGATCGCGTCGTAGGATGGCGTGGAGTTTGTCGAGGGTCGAAATCATTGCGCCGTCCTCGCCCGATGAATCGCGTTCATGGCCTCATCAATCTCGCCCGTCATGCGGAAATAGAAAAAGCGCAGGGCGTCTGCGCTTTCGCCCTCGCCCACCGAGCGATTGGCGAGCAATTCGCCGCGATGCAGCAGAAGAAGGCGATCGGCAACGGCGGCCGCTTCTGCGAAATTGTGAGTGGCGAGCAGGACCGTGGTCTCTTGCCGCGCTAAAGTGCGAATCGTCGCCCAGAAGTGCGCCGTCGTGGCCGCATCGAGGCTGCGCGTTGGCTCGTCGAGCAATAGAACACACGGGCGCTTGGCGAGCGCGCGCGCGATCCCCAGCCGCTGGTACATGCCGCTGGAAAACTTCATGACCAGCGTGTCAGCCTGTTCTTCGAGGCCGGTGTCGTGGAGAACTTCTTTGATTCTTTGTGCTCGCTCGCGGCGCGGCACTTCGTCGAGCGCGGCAAAAAAATCGAGGTTCTCACTGGCCGAGAGGCGCGGGAAGAAAGAGCGTTCGGCGGCGACGGCGATGCCGACTTGCCGCCGGACGGCACCGGCATCACGCTGTGCATCGAAGCCGCCGACACGCACTGAGCCAGCGTCGGGCAGGAGCATGGTCGAGATCAGCTTGAGGGCTGTGGTCTTCCCGCTGCCGTTCGGGCCGAGCAGCACCAGGACCTCAGCGCTGGCTGCCGAGAAAGAAACGTCTTTCAAGGCAATCGTCTCGCCTCCGCGCTCCTTTCCCAGCCAATTGAACAGAGCCGGACGATGGCGGAAGGTCTTGCGGACGGATTCGAAAACGACTCGGTCCATGGAAGTGAAACGACGGCAGCGCGAAGAAGCTGCGGACGCGCGCCGAAGACTCTGTATTATAGTGGCGATTCGCGATTCCATTGATTCCGGCTTGTGGCCGCTTGTCTATCCGCCGGAATCCGCTTGCATGACCAGACCCTTGCCTTCGTCTCCGGTGTCGAGCGCCTCGTTACAGATAGGGAACGAATTTGACCTTCTGTGCGCGCTGGCTGGCGCGGAACTGGCTTCGGAGCGGATCGCACGCATTGCGAACTGGGATCTCTCAAAACTCGATTGGGACGAAGTTCTTCGCCTGGCGGAGCAGCATGGAGTTCTTCCGCTCGCGGCCCGCAGCCTGATCGAACACGCTCACGGGGTTCCCCTGGAAGTTGAGCGCTCGCTGCGATCTGCGTATGAGACGAACCTGCGGCGCAACTTGTGGTTCAGCGCCGAACTGGTGCGCATCCTGCAACACTTCGAAGGCAGACAAGTGCTGGCGCTCCCGTACAAGGGGCCGGTGCTGGCGCAATCGGCTTACGGAGATCTGGGGCTGCGCAGTTTTTCGGATCTCGACTTCTTGATTGCTCCCGCCGACTTCGAACGGGCGAAGCAGGCTCTTGCCGAGATCGGATATCGGCCTTCGGCGGATCTTACCGCGCCGGTTGAGCGATTTTTTTTGCGGACCGGCTACGAGCGCTCGTTTGACAGTGCCGCAGGAAAGAACCTGGTCGAACTGCAGTGGGCGTTGCTCCCGCATTTCTACGGGGTCGATGTGCGTGTTGAAGATCTGCTGGCGCGCGCCGGAAAGACCGTCGTTGGCGGCTGTGAAGTGCCTTGCCTGTCTCCTGAAGATTCCGTGCTCGTGCTCTGCCTGCATGCCGCCAAGCATCTGTGGACGCGGTTGATATGGCTGGCGGACATTGCAGAGACTTTGCGAGCAGAAACCATTGACTACGCGCTGGTGTATTCCCGGGCCCGCGCGCTGGGAATTGCCCGCATTCTCGGCCTAAGTTTCTGGCTGGTGAAAAACGTGCTTCATGCGGAGCTTCCCAAGCCGGCGGAAGAAATGATTGCGGCCGATTCCACAGTGTCGGCTTTAGGCAGCGAATTCGCCGAGCGTCTGGCTCGCGGGGCGGCCTATGGTTTCGAATCGACGGAATACTTCCGGCTGATCCTGAAGCTGCGGGAGCGGCGCGGCGACCGCTGGCGATATCTATGGCGTTTAGTTTGGACGCCGGGGATGGGGGAGATTGCAGCGATGCGATTGCCGGAAGCGCTTTTCCCTCTTTATCGAATTGTTCGGGTGGGCCGCCTCATGCGGAAGCTTTACTAAGAACTGATAACTGATAACTGAGAACTGATAACTGGGCTAATGCGTTTCGCCGTCGCCGGGCGCGACGTCGGGCGTGTCGACTTTTCGCGCGACGGCCTGGCTCCCTTGCTCGGGCGCAGGCTGAAACTCGCCAGGATCTTTGCCGGCCAGCGCAACCTTCATGAACTGCATCCAGATCGGCAGGGCGGCGCGAGCTCCGGTTTCTTTCTCGCCGAGCGATATCTTCTCATCATAGCCGATCCACACGCCGCAGGTGAGCGACGGAGAAAATCCTATGAACCAGGCATCGGTGAAATCGTTGGTGGTTCCTGTCTTGCCGGCTAGCGGATAAGGCATTTTGGCAGCAGCGGCCGCGGTGCCATGGAGCACCACCTCGCGCAGCATGGAGGTCATGATACGCGCGGTCCGTGAACTGACAGCGTCTTTGATGTCAGAGTAATCTTCTTCCAGAATGCGGCCTTCGTAGTCGGTCACCTTGGTGATGTAGCGCGGAGCGACGCGCACGCCGTCATTGGGGAACACGCTGAAGGCCGAGGTCTGCTCGATCGGCGTGATCTCCGCCGAACCCAGCGCCACCGGCAGATACGCGGGAATGTTGGCGGTAACGCCGAAGCGGTGCGCGTATTCGATCACAGTCTTAATGCCGATGTGGTCGGCGAGTTTGAGCGCGGGAATGTTTCTGGACTGGGCGAGCGCGCGGCGCAACGTGATCGTTCCTTCGAATTTGTCGTCGAAATTGTGCGGCGAATACGGGCCGGAAGCAGTTTGAAAAGTTATCGGTGCGTCGAGGATAGTGTCGTCGGGGCTGCCTCCCTGGTCGATCACGGCGGTATAAACATACGGCTTGAACGACGATCCAACCTGCCGGAGCGCCTGGGTGGCGCGGTTGAATTTGGAGAGATTGAAGTCGCGACCGCCGACCATGGCCTTGATTTCTCCGGTGGCGTTGTCGATAGCGACGAGTGCTCCTTCGGCCCCTGTATCCTGCTCCAGGCCGACATGCGACTTTCCGCCTGCGTCAAGCGAGAGCACTTTGATGTAGACGATGTCGCCGGCGTGAAGGATGTCCGGAAGCCTGCGCTTGGTCCAGGCCGCGTCGGATGGCAGGATCATGGCCGAGTGCTGGCCGAAGTGGACTGCGGCGGCGGCGGGCGAGACCTGGGTGACCAGGGCGTGCATGTATCCGTTGATTTCGGGCTCCTCATCCCAATCCGGATCTTCGTAGCTATCGAGCTTTTGACCCAGGGCAATTACATTCACCAGTTTGCCGTGCCAACCATGGCGGCGCTCGTAGGCGGCCAGGCCGTCGAGCAGCGCCTGGCGCGCGGATTTCTGCAAGTCCATATCGAGCGATGTGTAAACCCGCAAACCGCCGGCGTGGACCTGGTCGGTGCCGTACTTTGCTTCGAGATAGCGGCGGATCTCCTCTACGTAGTGCGGAGCCAGAGAATTCGGATCTTTCTGCAAGTCGAGCACGATCGGCTTGTTCCTGGCGTCGGCCGCCTGGGCCGCGGTGATTTTGCCGTCCTCAAGCATGGCATTGAGCACAAGGTTGCGCCGCTTGAGGGCGCGGTCGGGGTGGGTGATCGGTGAATAATATTGCGGGGCTTTGGGAAGTCCAGCGAGCAGCGCGGCCTCTTCGAGTTTCAGTCTCTTTGCTGGTTTGGAGAAATAATATTCCGAGGCAGCCTCAAAGCCATAAGCGCCGTGGCCGAGGAAAATCTGGTTGGCGTAGAGGGTGAAGATCTGCGGCTTGGTGAAGCGGCGCTCGATCTGGATGGCGAGCAGCACTTCTTGCACCTTGCGATAGAACGAGCGGTCGGGAGAGAGAAACAGGTTGCGGGCGAGTTGCATGGTGAGCGTGGAGGCTCCCTGCACTTTCCCGCCGGATTCGATATCGCGATAGGCCGCCCCTGCGATGCGCCAGAGGTTGATGCCCGAATGCCGGTAGAAATCCTTGTCTTCGATGGAGATCAGCGCATTGCGAAGCACTTCGGGATAATCGTCATAGGCGGCAATGACGCGGCGCTGCAGCGCAAAGGTGCCAATGACCCTGCCCTGTCCGTCATAGAGTTCGGTGACCGAACTGGGACGGTAACGTTCCAGTTCCTCGACTTGAGGCAGGTCCGTCGAATAGACCAGCAGCAGTCCAACCGCCGCGCCCACCGCGGCAGAGAGCAGGACCAGCAATCCGAATACGACGAGTCCAAACAGCTTCCGTCCACCAATTTCTATCGTCGGAAGATGTTCAAAGGCAAGTTTCAAGGTGTGAGAGTTGCAACGGTTCAATGGTATCCCAAAGGCCAGGTTTCAAGGTTTCAGAGTTTCAAGGCTTCAACGTTCACGGTAGTGGCAGGCGTTGACGCATTATCTGTAATAGTTCGAACTCGACCGTGCGGACAGGGTTGGCAAGGCTCCACGTATCGGACGCAGACCGGTATCCGATCCGGGGATTTTGAGTGCAATCGCGATATAGCGTCAACCATGCCTCGTCCGTGTACAAGTTTATGCACATTGGCAATGGGCGCGGGGGGCGCAGGGGTGGGTGCGCCATCACCCCCACGCTGTGGAATTGTTGCGTTTCTCGGCTACTGAGCCATTCATCCACATTTCATGCAATATTCAGGGGCCGTTCATTGCAAGGACACTTCAGGACGTGAGACACAAGTTTTGTCATAGAGCGTTCCGCGCGGTTCGGGGGAAGGCAACGGGATGCTTCTCGCCTCTCCGAAGAGCAGTTCCCGCACGTTGAGACGCAGCACCCCCTGAGGCGGGAACACGCACACTTCTTTTTGAATCAGGGTGTCAGGCAGTTCGGCCTGAGTTTTCTTTCATGGAGGGAAACATGAAACGCATCAGAATTCTGCTGTTGGTTTTCTGCACGTGTTTTGCTTTGGCGGCGTGGCCGCAAGCAAGACCACAATCCGAAAACAAAATCATCACCTTTGACGCTCCGGGCGCGGGCACAGGCTCTGGCCAAGGCACCATACCCATAGGCCCCAATGTGTGGGGGGCGATCGTGGGATTCTACTTTGACACGAACAGCGTGCCCCACGGCTTCCTGCGCAGTCCCCAAGGAACTTTCACCACGTTTGACCCTGCAGGGTCGACAGCCACCTACGCCTTTGGCCTCAACGATGAGGGCGCGATCACGGGAAACTACGATGATTCGAGCGGCATGTGTCACGGCTTCCTGCGCAGTCCCCAAGGAACTTTCACCGCGTTCGACCCTACGGGGTCCACTTGCACAACTTCCGGTAACCTCAATGATTTCGGTGTGATTGGAGGATACTACTCTGACTCGAGCGGTGTGTCTCACGGTTTCCTGCGCGTTCCCGACGGCGCCATCACCACGTTCGACGCTCCGGGCGCAGGCACCGGCGCTGGCCAAGGCACCTTCAACTGGTTCTTGGATGTCCTTAACGAGCTCGGAGCGATCACCGGATACTACGTTGACGCGAACAACGTGAATCACGGCTACGTGCGCGCTCCCAACGGAGCTATCACCACCTTCAACGTTAAGGGCGCGGGCAAACGCTCCGGTCAGGGTACCTTTGGGGCGGTCGTCAACGATTTCGGGGCGATCATGGGCTGGTACGTTGACGCGAACAACGTGAATCACGGCTACGTGCGCGCTCCCAACGGAGCTATCACCACCTTCAACGTTAAGGGCGCGGGCAAACGCTCCGGTCAGGGCATATGGCCCCAGAATATCACCGACCTCTGGGCGATCCCGGGATACTACGTTGACGCGAACAATGTGGCTCACGGCTTCCTACGCGACCCAGAGGGCGCCATCACCACGTTCGACGCTCCGGGCGCAGGCGCAGGCTCCGGCCAAGGTACATTCACCGACGCCAGCAACCAGTGGTGCGAAATAACGGGCTGGTACGTCGACGTGAACGGCGTGTACCACGGCTTCCTGCGGATGCCGTAACGCAAATCGCAGCCAACATCATGCCGCCCGATGTTTGGGGGAACTTTTGTTTTGCATCGCGCCAATAGTGGTTACGCGTAACTTCTGTTATCAGGCGTTTGCACAACTTTGCGCGGTTGTTCGCCTTTCAGCCATTACCCTCAAGAACCTTCTCACCTTCTGACGGTAGCGACCCCATCCGCCAGCGTGGTGTGCAAGGTCAAGTCTTGGCTATCACGCATATCCTCATAAGCAAAAAAAATCGCCCGCCAAAGCGAGCGATTCTTAACTTTGAAACCTTGAAACTCTGAAACCTTGAAACTTTTATCCCTTTGCTTCCCGGTTCTTCAGCACTTCCAACGCTTTGTTCAGTTGGTCGTCCTGCAGGCTCTTCGGTTTCTCGTCCTTCTTTTCTTCGGGAGCTGCCGTCTGATCTTCGTCAGGCAATCCGCCGTCGTCGTCGGCTGTGTCTGCGCTCAGCACGTTCGGAGTGACGGCCACATCCTGAATCGCTTTTCCACTCGGCGAGTAGTACTTAGCGATGGAAAGAATCAGCGCGGAGTTGTCCGGCATCTCGATCAGTTTCTGCACCGAACCGTCGCCGAAAGTTTTATCGCCGACCACATCGCCACGCGCGTTCTCCAGAATCGCAGCCGCCACAATCTCGGCTGGGCCGGCCGTCCCACGATTCACCAGGACAGCTACGGGCAGTTTGGTGATATCCCGGGCGGGGTCGGCGTTGAAAGCCTGGCGCGGATACTTCTGGCCCTGCAGATAGGTGATGGTGCCATGGTCAAGGAAAAGATTGGCGGCGGCAACGCCTTCAGACTCCGCGCCACTGGCGGAGTTGCGCAGATCGAGCACGAGCTTCTTCGCGCCCTGTTTCTGCAGATCGCGAATTCTGGCGGCAACCTCCTGCGACTTACCTTCGGGGAACGCGTCCACTTTGATGTAGCCGATATTGTCGGCGAGCATTTTTTCGCTGACCGGCGGAATGGCGACCACGTCGCGGGTGATCACAATCTTCTGCGGTTCGGCTCGCCGCGGCCGGACCACGGCGACCGTGATCGTAGATCCGACCTCGCCCATCAGCAGGCCGTGAATCTCAGCCAGCGACATATCGTGCGTGGTCTTGCCCTCGATGGATTCGATGATATCGGAGCTCTCGACCCCGGCTTTATCCGCCGGGCCTCCGGGAATCACCGCAACCACGTCGGCGTATCCGAAGCGCTTGGAGACAGTGGCGCCAATATCGGCCTTGCCATCGTTCTTCATCGTCTTGTAGCGCTTGTATTCCTCCGGCGAGAGGTAGCTGGAATTGGCGTCGAGCGACTCCAGCAGACCGTGCAGCGCACCCTCGGTGACGACAGGGATATTGGGTTCTTCCACGTATTCGAGGCGGATGCGCGACAGCACTTCGCTGTACACCGACAACTGGCGATACGCGCCCTCATTCGAAGAAGCGCGAACGTTGACAAAACCGCCCACCACGGTGAACAACAAAATAGCCAGCGAAACAGCAATAATTGTGACCTTCAACTTCTTTGACATAATTTGATCTTCGCTCGCTTAATCTCTGATCGTTAGATGTTCGATCTACGGATCGGGGTTCCCCGAGGAACTGTCCCCTGATTATAGACGGTTTGATGCACAAAACGGGGAACAAGCTTGCAGGGGAAATGTCGGGGGTAACTTAAGAGGGCCCTGTCATAACGGTCGTCTCCTCTCTATTAAAATCAGGGACTTAGCAACACCTGGCGAAGCTCGCGGGGCTGATGTCGGCTGGACGGGCGAAGCCGCCTGTCGCTCCACGCGCTCGGGTTACTTTTCCAGTAACGCGGCTAGCTCCTCGTGACCCTTTTCTCTTGCGACCATGGCAGGAGTCTTGCCATCGTCATTCGCCAGCTTGGGATCGGCGTGGTGTTTGAGCAATAGGTCCACCATGGCGCGATCTCCGTTCTGAGCTGCGGCGTGGATTGGAACCCAGCCTCCTTGCTGACGGGCATTGATCATGCCAGGGACTGCATGTTCGAGGAGAAGGCGTGCGGCTTCCAGGTTGCGGGTAGCTGCGGCGGAATGCAGCGGCATGACCCGTGTCGGATTTGCGGCCATAGCGTCGACTGCTGCTCCGCTTTCGATGAGGAGGCGGGCGGCTTCGGGCTGCCCGAAGAAGCAGGCGAAGTGCAGGGCGGTAAAGCCGTCTTTTGAGGGGGCGTTGATGGTGGAAGCATCGCCGAGGAATTCTTTCAGGCGATCGAGCCGGCCGAGCGCGGCCGCTTCGAAAACGTCGAGCGCCTTCCTCTTGCTCGCGATCAGTTCCGCCAGGTCGCGGTGGCCGCGGTAGAGGGAATGCATGAGGAGGCTTACGCCGGTTGCGTCGCGCGCTTCGGCGGCGGGCCCTTGGTCCAGGAGTCGCCGGAGGCCGTCCACGTCGCCTGCCCGCAGGAGTTCGAAACCACGATTGGAGTTTTCCATGGGCACCTCCTCCTATCTCTTATTGCTAATCCAGAGTGCCGTGAGCACAGGCGGCTGCCGAGCTTCACTCGGCCTGGACGGGCGAGTCGCCTGTCCCCACACAAGCTTAGGCAGCCAGCTAGGGTTCGTCGGCCACGAGATTGCGCAACTGGCCTATGCCTTCGATCGAGACCTCTATGGTATCGCCGGCAACCACTGGTCCTACGCCCTTGGGCGTGCCGGTCGAAATCAGGTCGCCGGGTTCTAAGGTCATGATCTGCGAAATGTAACGGATGACGACGTCGAGCGGGAAGATGAAATCTCGTGTGTTGCCCGACTGCCGCACTTCGTTATTGACTCTTGTCTCGACCTGGACGCCAGCCCAGGGGTCAATATTAATGCCGTCGGCGACGACGGGGCCGACCGGGCAGAAAGTGTTGAAGCCTTTGGCGCGAGTCCACTGTCCATCTTTGTTCTGGAGATCGCGCGCGGTGAAGTCGTTGACGCAGGTATAGCCGAGAATGTAGGGGCGAACATCATCGCTGCCGTCGAGTTTGTGACAGCGGCGGGCGATTACGACTCCGAGCTCGCCCTCGTAGTCGGTGCGCGCGGACACCTTGGGCCGCAGAATTGTTCCCTCCGGCGGCAGCAGGGAAGAGGGAGGCTTGAAAAACAGCAACGGCTCTTGCGGAACTTCGTGGCCGAGTTCGGCGGCGTGCTCGCGATAGTTGCGGCCGACGCAGATGATTTTCGACGGCTGCACCGGGGGCAAGAGAGACGCTTGCGCGAGCGGAATGCGGTCCATGCGGCGGCTGGGAAGGCCTTCGACGTCGCCATCGCTATCCCGCGGAGGCTGGAGGAGGAGGCGAGTGATTTCGTCCCTACCCGCGGCGGACTCGACCATGCCGTAGTGGGCGGAACCGTTGAGAAGGAATCGGCAGTATTTCATCTGGGGAATATTCAAACACACTTTCTAAATACATGGGACAGAAAGATAACCTAGGACAGTACGCTGCGAGCGGCGCAGCCGAGCTGCGCTCGGCTTGGACGGGCGAGGCGCCCGTCCCCACACAAGCTGTTACGGGACGGGTTCGCTCGTGGGCTCGGAGCTTTGACTTTCGTTGCCACGGACATCCACGGCGGAAACGGAGTAGGTATAAGTTTTGCCGGAGGCTACCGCGTTATCGCGGTAGGACGGCGACTTCACCAAGTCCGAATTCAGTTTGATGGCTGCGGCGTTTTCTTCGGAACGATAGACGTTGTAACCGGCCAGATCGACGTTTGTCACCGGGGCCCAGATGAGATCAATAAATGGTTTTTGTCCCTCACCCGAGTAGGCCGCCTGTAACCCGGAGGGTACGGAGGGCGGGAAAACGTCATGGGCGATGACGCGTACGGCCGGTGTGTCGTCTCCCTCAACCTGCACCTCGCTGTCGGGCCGCTTGATGATGGTCACGGCAGTGAGGCGGTAGAGGTAGGTCTTTTCCCATTCGAAGGCTGAATCGGTGAAATGCACGGGGCCGGGCTCGGGCGTTGGGATCGGTACTTCGCCGGCAATCGCGTCTTTGCCGGAGCTTTCGTCGCGACGATAGACACGATAGCGATGTTGAAGGTTGGGCGCAGTCTGTGCTTCGCCCGCGCTCGTCCAGGTAAGTATGACGCCATCGCCCGTGAGTTCGGCGGCCAGATCGGCTGGCGGAGGCAGGGTTGCAACGGCGGACACGTGGACGCGATTCGACAATCCTGCGCCGCGGGCATTGCGGTTCAAAACCTCGACGGCGTAGGTGACTTCGGCGGCGGGGTCCAGCGGTTGCATGGCGGCGGGGAGTGTGCCGGTGTAAGTCTCCTCGGCTCGATGTGCAGAGTCTGGCTTATGTGCGGCTGCGGATGGCGCGGGTAACACAGCGGCGGGGCTCCCGCATTCGGTCATCTCATATTCAAGGCTGAGACAGACGAGGGTTGGACCGATATAGCGCAGGCTCTGGCGGTCGGTGGTGAGTGTGGGCTCGCTCCAGGCAAGTGTGACGCGATTGCCTTTGCGGCTGGCACGCAGATCGGCGGGCGGCTTGGGAAGTTCGAGCGACGGCGGCAGCGGCGGTCCGAGCTGGGCGCAACCGGACAGGAGCAGGCAAAGCGCGGTCGTGGCGATTAACTTTCCAAGATGCAGGTACATGCGGGAAAGGAAAGAGTATCAGAGTCAGGAAGTGCGCGGGCCCATCTTCCACGCGACACGCGGGCGGAGGCGTCCGCGCACACACTTACAACCTCGCACTTACAGGATGTAGCGCGACAAATCCTGGTCTTTCACAATCTCGCTTAGCATCTTCTGCACGTAGGCCGCGTCTACCTTGAACTCCTGGCCTTTTTTCTCGGGCGCCTCGAAGCTGATTTCGTCGAGCACGCGTTCCATGATGGTGTGCAGACGGCGGGCGCCGATGTTTTCCGTGCCTTCATTCACGCGGAAAGCGAAGCGTGCTACTTCTTCGAGGGCGTCGGGTGTGAACTCCAGCTTTACGCCTTCGGTTTCTAGCAGCGCGATGTATTGCCGGGTCAGCGAAGACTTCGGTTCGGTCAGAATGCGGACAAAGTCTTCCATGGTGAGCGACTGCAGTTCCACGCGGATTGGAAAGCGGCCCTGCAATTCGGGAATCAGGTCGCTTGGCTTCGAAACGTGGAAGGCGCCCGCGGCTATGAACAGGATGTGGTCGGTGCGGACCATGCCGTAACGCGTGTTGACGGTGGTGCCTTCGACGATGGGAAGGATATCGCGCTGCACACCTTCGCGCGAAACGTCAGGGCCATGGCCGCTTTCGCGGCCGGCGATTTTGTCGATTTCGTCGAGGAAAATGATGCCGGAGTTTTCCACGCGATCAATGGCCACGCGCGTAACCTGCTCCATGTCGATCAACCGCTGCTCTTCTTCCTGAATCAGATAGTCGAAGGCTTCGTTGACCTTCATCTTCCGCTTCTTGGTGCGCTGGCCGAAGATGTTGGGCAACATGTCCTTGAGGTTGACGTCCATTTCCTCGACGCCCTGGTTGGAAATGATTTCAAAGGACGGGAAATTGCGCTCGCGAGTTTCGATTTCGACGGTGCGATCGTCGAGCTTGCCTTCGCGCAACTGTTGACGCAGTTTCTCGCGGGTGCGACTGGAGGACTCGGTCAGCGTGGTACTGGCGTCGATGACCACGCCGCCCGCGCTGGAGTCCGCCGGACGAGGCGAGATCGGGGGCAGAAGAATATCGAGCAGACGTTCTTCGGCGTTGAGTTCGGCTTTATCCGCAACATCTTCGAGTTTTTCTTCGCGGATCATTTCGATGGCGATCTCGACCAGGTCGCGGATCATGGATTCGACATCGCGGCCGACATAACCGACTTCGGTGAACTTGGAAGCTTCAACCTTAAGGAAGGGCGAGTTGGCGAGCTTGGCGAGGCGGCGGGCGATTTCGGTTTTGCCGACGCCGGTGGGGCCGATCATGATGATGTTCTTGGGGATGACCTCTTCGGCCATTTCGGGCACTAGCTTCTGCCGGCGCATGCGGTTGCGCAGGGCGATGGCGACGGCGCGCTTCGCGTCTTTTTGCCCGACAACGTACTTGTCGAGCTCAGTGACGATTTCTCGCGGAGTCAGCTCGTCGAGTGTAACTTGTTCTTCTTCGGTGGTTCCGGGTAAGTAAATAGCCATAAGAAATCAAGTGTCAGGTCTCAAGTCTTAGGTCTAAGGCGTCGGGTTTTGCTTTTCCTGAGACCTGAGACCCGACACCTAAGACCTGACCTCACAATTCCTCGATCGTTACCTTGTCATTGGTATAGATGCACATGCGGCCGGCAATCTTCATTGCTTCTTCGGCAATTTCTCGCGGCGAGAGCTTGGTGTGGTCGGCTAGCGCCTGAGCCGCTGCCTGGGCAAAAGGGCCACCGGAGCCGATCGCGGCAATGCCGGTGTCGGGCTCGATTACGTCTCCCTGGCCGCTTAGCAGGAATGTCGCGTCTTTATCGGAAACCAGCAGCAGGGCTTCGAGATGGCGCAGGAACTTGTCGGTGCGCCAGTCTTTTGCTAGCTCTACGGCAGCCCGGCCTAGATTGCCGTGATACTGCTCCAGTTTGGCTTCAAAGCGGCTGAACAGAGTGAAAGCGTCAGCGGTCGAGCCGGCAAATCCGGCGAGGATCTTGTCCTGATAGAGGCGGCGAATCTTCTTGGCTCCGTGCTTGATGACGGATTCTCCGAGCGTGACCTGGCCGTCACCGGCCATGACAACTTTATTGTCACGGCGGACGCAGAGGACGGTGGTGGAGCGGATTCGGCGAGGAGCCGAGACTTCAATGGCCATCGCTACCTGTCGATTCTTCTTCATGAGCACAATCCTTAATTATACAACCGTGTAGAATTTGAGTACCGATTCATCTGGAGCCATTCTCTTTTGTCGTTTCTGGACGAGTTAAATCCGCAACAACGCGAAGCGGTCGAAACTACCGAGGGGCCGGTGCTTATTCTGGCCGGGGCGGGTAGCGGGAAGACTCGCGTCATCACGTTTCGCATTGCTTACTTGATCGAGAAGATGGGCGTGATGCCGGAAGCGATCCTGGCTATGACTTTCACTAACAAGGCTGCGTCGGAGATGGCGGAGCGGGTGGAAAAACTCGTCGGCGGGCTCAGCATTGCCAAGCCGGTGATTTCTACGTTCCACTCGTTTTGCGTGCGCATCCTGCGGCGGGACATTGAGGCTTTGCGAATCCCTTCGATTGTGCCGGGGCAGCCGCCGATCGGGCTTACGAAGAATTTTGTTATCTACGATGAGAGCGACCAGCAGCAGGTGGTCAAGGGCGTCATGCGGCGACTGGGGCTGGACGACAAGCAACTCACTCCACGCAACGTCCTCGGGCGGATTTCCTGGGCCAAGAATCACATGCTGGATCCGCAGGAAATTTATCTGCAGTCGGCGGACCCGAAGACTGAAAAGATTGCGCACATTTTCGAGGAGTATCGCAAGGAGCTACGCAAAGCGAATGCCATGGACTTCGACGATTTGTTGCTTGAGGCCATGCGGCTGCTCAAGTCGGTGGCATCGGTGCGCGAGTATTACAACCGGCGATTCCAGTATTTGTTGATCGATGAATACCAGGATACGAACCGTCCGCAGTATGAACTGATGCGGTTGCTGGCGGGTGCTGGGCACAACGTGTGCGCGGTGGGCGATGAAGACCAGTCGATCTACTCGTGGCGCGGGGCCGACATTCGCAACATTCTGGAGTTCGAGGCCGATTTTCCTGAGGCGAAAATCGTGCGGCTGGAGGAGAACTACCGCTCGACCGAAAACATTCTGGAGGCGGCGTCGGCGGTGGTGCGGAACAACGTCCGGCGCAAGGGGAAGAACCTTTGGACGGCACGGCAGGGCGGGGGGAAGGTCGGCTACTACGAAGCTCCGGATGGCGAGAACGAAGCGCTGTTTGCGGCCGACACGATCAACCGCTACGTGCGGCAGGCTGGCGAAAACGGCGAGACGGCGCGAGCGGCGGTGCTCTACCGGACTAACTCACAATCGCGCCTGTTTGAAGAGGCTATGCGCCGCTACGGGCTTAAGTATCACGTGGTCGGCGGCTTTTCGTTCTATGAGCGCGCAGAGATCAAGGATCTGATTTCGTACTTGAAGGTCATCCAGAACCCGGATGATTCGGTTTCGCTACTGCGGGTGATCAATACGCCGGTGCGGGGGATTGGGAAGACGACGATCGAGATGTTGGAGCGGCTGGCGCTTGAAACGGGATTGTCGATGTGGGGTGCGGTGGGCGAGGCGATTACGCGGCAGTTGTTGCCAGCGCGGGCTTTAGCGGCGTTGAAGAGCTTTCAGGCGTTGATCGAGGATGGGCGGGCCATGCTGGCGGGGACGTTTGTGGAGCGGGTGGAGGAGACGGCCGGGGCGTCCGGCGTGAGCGCTGCCGAGCTTCGCTCGGCTGGACCGCCGGGGGCGGCGGCCGTCCCTACGCAAGCTAGTCCCACGCAAGCTGGCGACGACACGGACTTCGATCCGGGCACCTTCAGCTTTGATTTCTCCGCTGGCGGTGGGACGGACGGGGGCGCCCGTCGCTCCACCGACGACGTGGTCGAGGGTTTTCGGGCTGGGGGCGCGGCGGCTAATACTGCCGAGATTCTTAAGTTCCTCATCGACCGTACTGGATACATCAAGCTACTGGAAGAGGAAGACACGCCGGAGGCTTACTCGCGCATTGAAAACCTGCGCGAACTGGTGAACGCGGCCATGGACTCGCGCGATCGTGGGGAGACGCTCGATCAGTTCCTCGACCATGCCGCCCTGGTTAGCGATGCCGACCAGTACGACGAACACGCGCAGATCACGCTGATGACTTTGCACGCAGCCAAGGGGCTGGAGTTTCCTCTGGTGGTGCTGGCAGGAATGGAAGAAGGCCTGTTTCCGCATTCGCGTACCATGCTGGAGCCGGATTCGATTGAAGAAGAACGGCGGCTTTGCTATGTCGGGATGACTCGCGCCATGGATACTTTGATTTTGTCGCGCGCCGTTCATCGGCGGCGCTATGGGACAGATATGCCGGAGGCTAGTGTACCGTCGCGGTTCTTGGATGAAGTCCCGGCGCAGCTGGTGGAAGAGTTGGGGGGATCGCGGCGAAGCACAGGTCGTGTGGGGACGGGCGCCCTCGCCCGTCCGGCGCAGCGAAGTCCCGCAGCCAGCGAGACTACCCACTACTCCTATGAGGATGAGGATCAGAGTGCGGCGTGGAATCCGGCGAAGGTGAAGCCGAAATCGCCGACTCCACTGCGGAATTACAACTCGATCGAAAACATCGCGGAATTTTTTGCGTCGCGGGGCAAGAAGTTCAATGTTCCGAAAATGGTGCCGGAGGAGCCTAAAGGCAGGCGCGGATTCCGTCCGGGACAGAAGGTCAAGCATCCGAAATATGGGGAAGGGACCGTCTATCAGCGCGAAGGGGATGGGGAAGACGCCAAGATTACGGTACAATTTCCTCGCTTCGGTTTGAAGAAGCTGGTGGAGCGGTATGCCCAACTGGAGAAGGCGTAGAACGCTAGCTGCTGGCCGCTAGCTGGAAACCCCGCCCCTGAAGGGGATTCCGATTTGGAAGATTTGCGGCATCGCTAAAGCGATGCCCTGATACGAAACGTTAGACAGACGTTACGAAACTTAGAAGAACAAAGGAAAGCAAACGCACTGATGGCAAACACAAAGAAACTAACTAAAGACGAACGCAAGAAAAGCAAGCGCGCCTCCCGCAAGAAGATGAAGGCGGAAAAGCCGAAGAAGCCCCGCGATTACGCCCGCGGATCGAAAAAGCGCAAAGTGAAAAAGCTGGCACGCGGCCAGGCGAAACGGTAAGCCGTTAGCCTGAGCTGTGAACAGTTCCGGGCATGGGCCAACGCCCATGCCCGACTCCCGTTGTGAGGAGACAACGAAATCTTGCCGCCATCATCCAGTGAGCCAGCCGCCGGCGTCATTCGCACTTCCAACAGCCAGGCATTCTGTTGCAAGTCCATCGACAAACTGATCTCGGAGTCGGAGAATCCCCAGCACCGGCTCAGTAAAACGCTGGGGCCGTGGTCGCTGACGGCGCTCGGGATCGGCGCCATCATCGGCTCGGGAATTTTTGTGCTTACGGGAACGGCGGCGGCTGGAGAATATTTCCAGGCGCCTTCGATCCTGCATGCGCAGGCGCTTGATGTGATTGTGAATCTTCTGCGCACCGGCAGCACCGCCGGAGCGCTGATGCATGGGCGTCCGCCGGCCGGGCCTTCGATTGCCATTTCGTTTTTTTTGGTGGCGATTGCCTGCAGTTTTGCGGGATTGTGCTACGCCGAGTTGGCGTCGATGATTCCGATTGCCGGCAGCGCTTACACCTACTCTTACGCGACGCTCGGCGAGATCTTCGCGTGGATCATCGGCTGGGACCTGATTCTCGAATACGTGGTCTCGAACGTCGCGGTGGCGGTGGGCTTTGCGGGTTATACGAAGGCGCAATTCGCCGCGTTCGGCGTCAACTTGCCTGACAAATGGGCGAGTCCCGTCTGGGCCTCGGGACAGTGGACGGGTGCTTACTTCAATCTTCCGGGCTTTCTGATCGTTTTTATTCTCACGCTGCTGCTGGTGCGCGGAGTCAAGGAATCGGCGGAGACGAACAACATCATGGTCGCGGTCAAGATTGGCGCGATCCTGACCTTTCTGGTGGTCGGTGGAATGCTGGTAAAGCCCGCGAACTGGACGCCCTTCGCGCCTTCCGGGTTTGCTGGAATCGTCACCGGAGGGGCGATCGTTTTCTTTACCTACATCGGGTTCGATTCGGTCTCGACGGCGGCGGAGGAATCGCGCAATCCGCAAAAAGATTTGCCCTTCGGCATCATCATGTCGCTGGTTGTTTGCACTTTGCTTTACGTCGGCGTCGCCCTGGTGCTGCTCGGCATGATGAAGTACACGACCTTCGTTTCCGGAGAAGCTGCCGAAGCTCCCGTCGCCTACGCGATGAAGTATCTGGGAGTGCACCGGGCCTTCCGATCGGTGATCGTGATTGGCGCGCTGACGGGGATGATCTCTTCGTTGCTGGTGTTTCAGTACGGGCAGGCGCGCATCTGGTACGCCATGTCGCGTGACGGCCTGTTGCCGAAGTTGTTCTCGGCGGTGCACCCGAAATATAAGACGCCGTACTGGTCCACCTGGATCGCCTGCTTTGCCGTGGGCATTCCCGCTGGTCTCGTGGATATTGGAGACGCTGCCGACCTCGCTAACATTGGGACGCTGTTTGCCTTTGTGCTGGTTTCGATGGGCGTGATTTTGCTGCGACGCAATCAGCCCGATCGCAAACGGGCATTCCGCGTGCCTTTTGTGCCGTGGTTTCCGCTGATCTCCGTGATTTTGTGCGGCGGGCTGATGTTCGGGCTCACGCTGATTACCTGGCTGCGCTTTGTGATCTGGCTGGCGATTGGACTGATGATTTACTTCTTCTACAGCCGGCATCATAGCGAGTTCTGTAAGAAGGCATAAGACACACTGTCATCCTGAGCGAAGCAGGCCGAAGAGCGAAGCGAACCGGCCTGCGCAGTCGAAGGACCCCTACCTTCCCAATCCTTTGTGTTCCTTCGTGCCCTTCGTGGCTATCTCGGCTTTTTCAACCGCGAAGCCCTCCTTCAGAAATTCACAGCCAAGACTCTACAATCAGGATTGATGACTTACGCTCCCGGGCACCCGCCGAGCAGTTTCATCCTCTCGCTTCCGAAGGCCGAACTCCATCTGCATCTAGAAGGCTCGATCCAACCGTCCACATTGCTTGAACTGCGGCAGCGTCATGGGATGGATGGGGCTTCCCTTGCCGAAGTGGAGCAACTCTACAACTACAAAGACTTCACGGGCTTCCTCACGGCTTTCAAGGATGTGACCGGACACTTGCGCACTCCCGAAGACTACGAGCTGATTACTTACCGGCTGATGGAGCGGTTGAAGGCGCAGAACGTGCTGCATGCCGAGGTCATCGTTTCGGTTGGCGTCTGCCTGTGGCGCAAGCAGGATTTTCCGGCGATTTTCGAGGGGCTGGAACGTGGCCGCTTGCGCGGAGAGAAAGACTTCGGCCTATCGCTGGTGTGGATCTTCGATGCCATCCGGCAATTTAGGGCTGAGAAGGCGCAGAGCGTGCTTGACCTTGCCATCCAGTTCCACGATCGCAACGTAATTGCATTCGGCATTGGCGGCGACGAGCGCACGGGGCCTCCGGAGTGGTTCACTGCGGTTTACCATCGCGCTGCCGAGCATGGCCTTCACCTGACGGCGCACGCTGGCGAAAGCACCGGGCCTGAATCCATCTGGGGCGCGCTGAATCTTAAGGCGGAACGCATTGGGCACGGACTTACGGCGGGGCAGGATCCGGAACTAATGGAAGAGCTGGCCGAGCGCCAGGTTCCTATTGAAGTCTGCGTGACCAGCAATCTGCGGACGGGATGCTGCGCGGAGCTGGCACAACATCCGGTGCGGCGCTATTTCGACCAGGGACTGATGCTGACCCTCAACAGCGACGATCCCGCAATGTTTCGCACCTCGCTGGTCGGAGAGTATGCGCTTGTACAAGACGCCTTCGGCTTCACCGATGAACATCTGCGGGAATTGGCGCGCAATTCTTTTGAAGCGGCGTTTCTGCCGGCAGAGAAGAAAATCGAATTTCTGAATCTGTTTGACTCTGCGACCTTGCGGGCGTAACTCCGGCCTTGCACTCGATTCATCTATATATCGATCCCGACAGCTGCCGAGCTTCGCTCGGCTTGGACGGGCGAGGCGCCCGTCCCCACACAACCAGTCTTGTCTCTACACGAGCAGGGGTCGCCTATAATGTCTGCCTATGAAACTCGAAGAGAAGATTGCCGAACTTAAAAAGCGCGACCAGATGGCTCAGGAAGGCGGGGGCGCGCAGCGGCGCGAGCGGCAGCACAAAGAGGGCAAGATGTCGGCCCGCGAGCGCGTGGAGTTTTTGCTCGACGAGGGCACCTTCGAAGAAACCGACAAGCTGGTTACGCACCGCTGCAACAACTTTGGGATGGAGCAGCAGAAGTACTACGGTGACGGCTTCATCACCGGCTATGGCCGTGTGGAAGGGCGGCTGGTCTTTGTCTTCGCGCAGGATTTCACCGTGTTCGGAGGGTCGCTCTCCGAGGCCAATGCCGGGAAAATCGTCAAGATCATGGATCTGGCGGCGAAGATGGGCGCTCCGGTCATTGGACTGAACGATTCGGGTGGGGCGCGCATTCAGGAAGGCGTGATGTCGCTGGCCGGCTACGCCGACATTTTCTTGCGCAACACGCTTTATAGCGGAGTGGTACCGCAAATCTCGGCCATCATGGGCCCGTGCGCGGGCGGCGCCGTGTATTCGCCGGCCATCACCGATTTCATCCTGATGGTGGACCAGACTTCGTACATGTTCATCACCGGGCCGGACGTGATCAAGCTGGTGACGCATGAGGAAGTCACCAAAGACCAGCTGGGCGGAGCGCACACGCATAACGAGACTTCTGGAGTAGCGCACTTCATGTGCCGCGATGACGCCGAGTGTCTGTCGATGGTGCGCGAACTGTTGAGTTTTATTCCGTCGAACAACCTGGACGAGCCGCCGCGCAAGGCTTGCAGCGATCCAATCGATCGGATGGACGAGAAGCTGGACAGGCTGATTCCCGATCAATCGAACATGCCGTATGACATGAAAGACGTGATTCACACAGTGGTCGACGGCGGCTATTTTTTCGAGATTCACGAGCACTATGCCAAGAACATCGTCGTCGGATTTGCGCGCCTCAACGGCAAGCCGGTGGGGATCGTAGCCAATCAGCCGGCGATGCTGGCGGGCACGCTCGATATCAATGCGTCGGTGAAGGGCGCGCGCTTTGTGCGCTTCTGCGACTGCTTCAACATTCCGCTGGTGACGTTTGAAGACGTTCCGGGCTTCCTCCCCGGCACGCAGCAGGAGTATGGCGGCATCATCAAGCACGGGGCCAAGCTGCTGTTTGCGTTTGCGGAAGCGACGGTGCCGAAAGTCACCGTGATCACGCGCAAAGCCTACGGCGGAGCGTATTGCGTCATGGCGTCGAAGCACATCCGCACGGACGTGAATTACGCCTGGCCGAGCGCCGAAATCGCGGTGATGGGGCCGGAAGGCGCGGTGGATATCGTTTACAAGCGCGAACTGGACGGCGCGAAAGATCGCGAAGCGGTTCGCCAGCAAAAGATCGAGGAATTCCGCGACCGCCTGGCGAATCCCTACGTGGCCGCCGACCGCGGATTCGTGGATGCCGTCATCCAGCCGCGCGAGACGCGCAAGAAGGTGATCCAGGCGCTGGAGATGCTGGAGACCAAGCGCGATAAGAACCCGGCTAAGAAGCATGGGAATATTCCGCTTTAGATAGCCGTCAGCTCTCAGCTGGCAGCGATGAATCGAAGCGACTTAGCCCGGCAAGTACTATGAAGCAGCGAAAGGCCGAAGACCGAGATGGGGGTGGGCGTATGAAGGACCTCAGTGGTTCAAGACAGTTGAGTTTCCGCGGCGTAGCTGTTATGGCCACTGCGATCGGGGCGGTCGCAGTGGGAGCAATTGCGGTCGGCGCATTCGCTATCCGGTGGTTGGCGATCCACCGGGTCGTAATCGATGGCGCCGAATTCAAGTCCGTTAAGATTCGGGACCTCACCGTAACCCGGCTTCGGGTTGCCGAAGTGACGGTCAGCGACTCGCTGAAGTTGCCCGGGAGCGATCTTGAATCACAAGGTAAACGCAGGGACGCGTAAGCTAAGAGGCGGGGCGGTCGAAGGCCAGCAAAAAAAAATAAGAGTCCCGAGGTGATGTTGAACTCATTCCTCTCGGCCAGTAGCTCGCGTTTAGACCCTTGCTGACCTTATTCCTACAACTCCCTTGCGGGTTCATTGTAAGCCGATCTTGCTCGGGCTCCGGGCTCACCGCCAACCGGATAAATTAGTTCAACGCCTCGGGACTCTATCTTGCCTTTAACAGAGGCTCCTGTTCTCCTCAACCAGCGCTTAGCTATAGACCCTTGCTCGCCCTCCCAAACTCACCTCGCGGTTGTCTGAGTGACTACGCTTGAGCCCCGGACGCCGCACCAACCGGGAAAACTTCAGAACGTGTCAAAGAACGATTATGGTTTTAACACTTTCATTTTTTACGTCAACGAAATTCATGCGTCTGTAACTGCTTATTCATCAGTCGAGTGCAGCTCATGCACAGGCGGGTGACGCGCAAATGGTGCAATCGCCGGCAGTTAACCGCAAGAGACGCAGCATCGGTGCGGTATTTGCGGGTTTCTGCCCAGCAATCTGCTGTTTTCGTCCGGAATGTGCGGAGGATTTCGGCTGTGCAAATCGGTGGTTCAGACGCATGAATCCTGATGGCTTCGCAGGTTGGCGTGAAACTCCGGCGCCCACAATCAGCGCCTAAAGGCTCCCTCATAGCACAGCGTTTGCGGTATGCCTGAAGGCATACCCTGATACGGAGCTTGCTTGTGCGCGGCATTTCGGAAGCAGGTACCTGGTCGCTGCTTGCGAGTTACACTAGGTTCTGATGGCTCTTCCGGTTTCACGGCTGCGCCGGTGGTTCGCTTTGGGCGCGATTTTGATGATTGGTACGGTCGCGGGGATGTATTTCTATGCGCGCTGGCGTGTGAGCAAGGCCGTGCACGACATTCCGGCGAAAATCGGGCTGGACATTCAGCAGACCGCCGAAGGATTTTCGATCTCCAACTCCCGCGAAGGCCGCACTCAGTTTAAGGTGAGCGCGTCCAAGGCCGTGCAGTTCAAAGAGGGCGGACGGGCGGAGTTGCACGACGTCAAGATCGTCATCTACGGCAAGGACGCCAGCCGCTTCGACCGGATTACCGGGGATGACTTCGAGTTCGATCGCGTGTCGGGCGACGTGAGCGCCAAAGGGACGGTGCTGATTGACTTGGAGGCGAATCCCGAGGGGATGCTGCATTCTGACCAGACGCCCCCGGAACAAACGAGACAGCCGATTCATCTGGAGACCAACGGGCTGGTCTTCAACAGCAAAACAGGGGACGCTTCCGCAACTGGGAAAGTGATATTTCAGACGCCGCAGGCATCCGGTTCGGCGGTGGGCATTAAGTATGTAGCCAAGACGGGGACGATGAACTTGCTGTCGGCGGTCGTGGTGACGGTCAGCAGGCCGGAGCCGGTTCATCTGGTTGCGGGTCATGGCGTAATTACTAAGCAGTCGCGGCAGGTTGTGCTTACCGGAGTGCGCATGACGCGGGAGGGGCAGCAATTACAGTGCGACTCCGCGACGTTCGACCTGCGCGAGGACAACACGGTGGACCACATACTGGCTGAGGGCGATGTGCGGAGCGAGCTTCGCGGCCAGAAGTCGTCCAATTCGGAAACAGACGCGCGGTCCGATCGCGCAGAGATGTGGCTGACCGGAACGCGGAATCTACTGACTACGGCGATTCTTAGCGGCAACGTACAACTGGCTTCCCAGGGACCACGGCTAGCTGAGGCTGCCGCGGGACGGGTGACTCTGCATTTTGCCGGGCAGCAGATTCTCCAAACCGTTCACGCTGAAGAGGGCGTGCGGCTTACGCAGAAGAACGGCGCTGGAGTTGTAGTGGCGTCGTTGCCGGCGAAAGACGCGCAAGAGATCGAGATGACCGCCCCGGTGATGGACTTCATTGTGAAAGACGGCCATCTGTTGGAACGCGCCGAGACGAGCGGACCGCCGCAGATCCTGATTACGCAGCCGGGCTCGAATCAGAAGACGGTGGTTACGGCCGCCAAATTTACCGCGAAATTCACAGAGAAGAATCGCCTGGCGACTTTGCATGGAGAACCGGATGCGAAGATTGTCAGCAGTAAGGTCGGTGGCGGTCAGGTCGGTGCATCAGGACAGGCTGATCGCGTGTCGACCAGCGCGATGCTGGATGTCGTTTTCCGGCCAGAGGGCGGCGTTGCATCGATTGCGCAGTCGGGCAGCGTTGCCTATGTCGATGGTACCGAAAAGGCTTGGGCACAGCGGGGAGAGTACACGGTCGCCGATCAGATGCTGGTTCTGAGCGGGTCGCCTCGGGTGGTAGATAGCGGGATGACGACGACCGCCCAGACGATTCGTATGAACCGAGTGACCGGCGACGCGATTGCGGAGGGCCACGTCAAGAGCAGCTACTCCGATCTCAAAGCGCAACCGGACGGGGCCATGCTCGCCTCCTCCGATCCGATCCACGTGACCAGCCGCAGTATGACGGCACATCATTCCCCAGCGATTGCGGTGTACAGCGGCGATGCGCGCCTGTGGCAAGACGCAAGCGTGGTGGAGGCTCCAACGCTGCAATTTGACCGCGATCGCCGATCGTTGTTTGCGCAGGGGAGCTCGGCTCAGCCGGTTTCGACGGTGCTGGTGCAGGTAGACAAGAGTGGCAGGACGACTCCCGTCCACCTCACATCCGCGCGTCTGAACTACACCGACGCGGAGCGAAGAATTGTTCTGGAGGGCGGAGTGACCGCGAAAGGGTTCGACACAACGATGACGGGACAGCAGATGACCGTGTTTCTGCTGCCGCGGAGCGCGTCGCCAGCAACGGCAGGGCCGGGAACGCCTGGGCAAGTGGATCGGATCGTGGCTGAACACGACGTTGTGATCACGCAGCCTACACGCCATGCTACCGGTGAGCGGTTGGTCTACACGGCAGGCGACGCCAAGTTCGTGCTGACGGGCGGAACTCCTAGCATTTTTGATGCCGAACGAGGCAAAATTACGGGCGATTCGTTGACTTTCTACAGACACGATGATAGGGTACTGGTGGAAGGAAGAGAAGCCTCCCCGACCATCACTAAGACGCAAGTGGCACGATAAATGCACACGCTGGCCACCGACGAAATTGGGAAATCCTACCGTGGCCGGCGCGTCGTCAATGGGGTCAGCCTGCAAGTTCTCCAGGGCGAGGTCGTGGGCTTACTGGGGCCGAATGGCGCTGGGAAAACCACTTCCTTCTATGCAATTGTAGGTCTGATTCCTCCCGACATTGGTAGGGTGCTATACGACGACGAAGATATCACCAGCGTTCCCATGTACTTACGGGCGCGCCAGTACGGCATCAGCTATCTCCCTCAGGAAGCTTCGGTTTTCAGGAAACTGACGGTCGAGGAGAACATCCTGGCTGTTTTGGAAGTCCAGCCGATTTCCTGGCATGAGCGCCGGGAGAAGGCAGAGAAGCTGATTGACCAGCTCGGGCTGGAGCATATCCGGCAGAATCGCGGGTATGCGCTGTCAGGCGGGGAGCGGAGGCGGGTGGAGATCGCACGGTCGCTCTGCATCAGTCCCACCTTTATTTTGCTCGACGAGCCATTTTCGGGCATTGACCCGATCGCCGTGCTGGATTTGCAAAAGATCATTTCGGATCTGCGAGCGAGTGGAATTGGGATCCTGATCACGGACCACAACGTCCGCGAGACGTTGTCAGTGACGGATCGGGCATACATCATTAATGAGGGCCGGATTTTCCGCTCCGGTACGCCAGAGGAGTTAGGAAGTGACCCGGAGGTACGGCGGATTTATTTGGGGGAAAGCTTTTCGCTGGTATGAGTTCTCGGTTCTCAGTCAACCCTAATCTTTCTGAGAACTGGGAACTGGGAACTGAGAACTGGTTACTACGGCGTGGGCACATTGACCTTTCGTGTCCACATGTTCTACTTAGGTGCATGAGAAGCTAAATTTTCCATGCTCGGAAGTGCAGGACAGTTAAATTGCGGCGGGTTAACTGAGAACTGGGAACTGAGGACTTTTTAGGGAGAAATGGTGCTGCTTCAGCACAAACTGAACGTCAAGTTGTCCCAGCGGCAGATTCTGACGCCGGGTCTCGTGCAGATGGTGTCGGTGCTTGCGCTCAACAAACTCGAGCTCAAGGACATGATCAATGCCGAGATGGTCGAGAACCCGGTACTGGAAGAGCTGGAAGACGCCGTCCCGCTGCTTGATGATGTCGGACGTCAGGAAGAAGAACGCGACCGGCTGGCAGCCAAGGCAACCACCCCGGAAGAGGGTCCCCCGACCATCGCGGATGAGAAGAAGGATCCTTTCGAAGAGATCGATTTTGGCTCGTTCTTCCAGGACTATCTGGATCCCGGCTATCGCAGTTCGGGGGAAATGGAAGAGATCGAAAAACCTTCGTTCGAGAACTTCCTGTCGAAGCCAGGAAACTTGAGCGACCACCTGCTGTGGCAGTTGGGTGCGATTTCTGTGCGTCCGCCGGTCCATGAGGCGGCTGAGCTGATCATTGGGAATCTGAACGAAGAAGGCTACCTGATTGCCAGCGACGAAGAACTGCTGGGCATCGCCCCGGTTGCGCCCCCTGAGGCCGAAGTGGAAGTAGCGGCCAAGATCGTTGGCGAAGCGGAAGCTCTAGGGCTTGCTGTCGCAGGGACCCCGCCTCAAACATCTGACCTTGAGACTGCGGATCTCGAAGCTTCCGTGCTTGCACTCGAAGATACTGCCTCCGCAGGCGGCGTTCTTTCGGAGTTCAGAGCGGAGGATGCTGGGGCGGCAGAGTCCTTGGTTCCGGAGGCTGAGCCCGAGATGGCAGCCGAGGTTCCGCTACCCAGCGCGGCGAACCACGGAAACGCAGCCACCGGAGCGGCGACGGCGCCAGCCCGGATTCCGGCTGTGACCTTCACGGTGACCGATCTGCACGAAGCACTGGAAGTTGTACGCCAGTTCGATCCGCCGGGCATCGCCTGCCGCGACCTGCGCGAATGCCTGCTCTACCAGTTGCGCTACCATCTGGCGCAGTTGCCGCTGCACAGAAACGGCCATGCTCTCACCGAGCAAGTCTTGAACGATGCGATGGCCATTGTCGATCAGCATTTGAAAGCGGTGACGCTGAAGCAGTTCAAGGAAATCGGGCGCGCGATCGGGCGTCCAGTTGAAGCGGTGCAGACGGCGCTCGACTACATCCGCACACTGGATCCCCGGCCCGGCTTGCGCTACAACAAAGTTCCCGCGCGGCTGATTGAGCCCGACGTCGCGTTTGTGAAGCACGGCGACGAATGGCTGGTCATCATGAATGACGAAGACATGCCGCAGTTGCGGTTGAATCCCGCCTACAAGCGCCTGCTGACCCGCGACGGCAATGATCGTGATACGCGTAACTACGTCAAAGACCGCTACAAGTCAGCGATTCAACTGATCAAGAACATCGAGCAACGCAAGCAGACGATCGCCAAGGTCTGCTACTCGATCGTGGCGCGGCAGCAGGATTTTCTGGAACGAGGAATCGATCATCTGAAGCCGATGATGATCAAAGAGGTCGCGGAAGAGATCGGCGTGCATCCTTCGACCGTCAGCCGCGCGGTCGCCAACAAGTATGTCCACACGCAGCAGGGGGTGTTCGAACTGCGGTATTTCTTCTCGGAAAGCGTGCAGGGGCCCGAGGGCGGCGGCACTTCGCTCCTGATTTTGAAACGCCGCGTCAAGAAGCTGATCGAAGAAGAAGATCCAAGCCGGCCGTTGACCGATGAACAGATCACCCGCATTTTGCAGTCGCAAGGAATCCAGGTTACTCGCCGAACCGTCGCGAAGTATCGGGAAGATATGAAGATTCCGAGCACGCACCAGAGAAGAGTAAAAAAATAAATGCAGAGGTCAGAGGTCAGATTGCAGAGGTGAAACCAACCGCTGCGAGCGTGAAGGTTTTCACCTCTGCAATCTGACCTCTCACCTCTGACCTTGTTGGAGGCTGCTTAATGAACGTGGAATATACCGCCAGGAAATACGAACTTACTCCCACCGTACGCAAGGAAGTTGAAACCGGCCTCAACAAGATCCGCAAAATTCTGGGCGACCGATTCGAGACCAAGGTGATTCTGGCCGTCGAAAAGCGCCAGCACAAAGCCGAAATCACGATTAACCCGCCCAACGGTCCGATCGTAGGGCTGGCGCAGACCACCGACATGGTGTCGGCCGTCAGCGAAGCGCTCGATCACCTGCAAAAGCAGGCGCTCAAATATAAAACCAAGTGGCTCAGCAAGAAGCGCAAGGCAGTCAAGAAGTTTGATGGCCAGTCGTTACAAGACAACATAGAGGCGGCGCTCGGGCTGGCGGAGAATCCTACGGTTTCCGTTCTGGTTCATAAATTTCCCTCAGTGGCGCGAACCACCGAAGTGCACCTGGTGCATTCGAAAGATTCGGTTGCGCTTCACCCGATGACATTGGAAGAAGCGATTAAAGAGGCGCACTTCCGCGACAAAGATGTTTTCGTGTTCCGCGATCCGCAGGGCAAGTTGATGGTGTTGCACCGGACGCGGGACGGGAAGATGGAGTTGATCGAGGCACCGTAAGAGTCGTCAGTTATCAGTTATCAGTCTTCAGTAAAACCGGGGCCGGCAACCGCGCACAGGCTGCCGTTTTTACTGACAACTGAAAACTGAAAACTGATACCTCTCGTCACGTCCCGCTGGTTGCTTCTTGCGCCCACTGCAGGGCCTGCCACCAGGCGGAGGCGACTTCTTCGTCGGGCAGTTGCAATTGTTTGGCGAGTTCACTCGATTGCGACCACTCTCCCGATTCCTGGGCCAGCATGAGCCGGTAGAGGGGCCGAAGGCTACTGTTCTGGCCGAGCAGGGCGGTCTTGGTTTCGCGGTCCACGGGCAATTGTTCCAGAAGTACGTCCATGCTGACCTCGAGGATGGCGTCCATGATGGAGAGCAAGCCCAGCAGAAACAAGTCTGTTTTCGAATGCAGGCGGGTGGAGAGCAGTTCGCAAAAACGGCCGCGGCTAATCCCATTAGCACCAGTTCGCTGCACTTTTTTTCGGCCGCGCCCACGGCGACCACGAGCCGGACCCAGCGCCGCATTTCCCGTTCTCCGAGAACGGCCATGGCATGGCGGACCGACTTGATTTCAAGGGAAAATCCAAAGAGCGGGGAATTGAGGTAGCGGAGCAAGCGATAGCAAATCGAGGGTTCCTGCTTGAGCATCTTCTCAAGTGCCCGCATGTCGATTTCCGGACGGCAGACCATTTCGAGCAGCCGGACATAGTGCAAACGGCTGGCGGGAACTTCGCGTCCAACGATGAGTTCGGGGCGGCAAAAGAAATATCCCTGGAAATAGGTAAACCCCATGTCGCGGGCCTGGTGAAATTCGTGGGGAGTTTCGAGTTTTTCGGCCAACATCTTGCACTTCTGTCCAAAGCGGCGCATCATGCCAGCCCGTTCCTCGGGCCGGGTTGCGCGGACGTCAACTTTAATGAAGTCGGCAAACTCGCAAAGCGGTATGCGGGGATCGTTGGGTGCGAAGTCATCGAGGGCAATGAGATAGACTGCCGCTTTCAGCCGCTTGCAGGCGGCAACGACGCGGTCTTCGGGCTCAACCGTCTCCAGAATCTCGGCCACGGTCTGGCTTGGAGGCAGCAAGGTGAGCAAGTCCTTAAACAGGACCTCACAGGTGCAGTTCACGAAGGCGCGGCGGTGATCGCAAATCGTCTCGATCCCGAGAAGCAGGGAGGTATCCAAGGTGGCGCGGCAAGCAAGTTCCGGGTCGGCGTTAAAGTAGTTTTCGACACCGTTTCGGAAGAGGATTTCGTATCCGAACACCTTTTGCGCGCGGTCAAGAATTGGCTGGCGGGCAATGAAGCGCCGTCCCGGCAACGCGAGCGTGTTTGAGGCAGGGGCTTTCCCGGTGGCAGCGGCGGGTTTCACCCTTTTTATATCGGCGTCGCCAAGCAGAACTTCAGGCGAAACTGCGAGGGCGGCTATTTTCAGGAGACAAGAGGGGAAACAAGAGGATTTGCGAATGCGCCGCGTGTGGAAAACTAAAGGCACTCCCCCCTTGCGCGTTCGGCGGTTTCATGAGTAACATCAAGATGTTCCCAATGGCCATGCTTCCAGGCTGGCCGTTCGCGCCCAGCAAAACTCCAGGCGCCTGTAGCTAGAACGACGACAGTTTGAACAACGACACTCTGAACATCGATAGTTAAACATCGTTCTCGAATAGCATCCAGCCGATGTGGGGTTTGGTCAGCCGGTAGTGATTTGCAGTGAGCCACGCAGTGAACCAGGCGTTGCGCCCACGTTTTGAGCGCCGACTAGCATGCCAACCGCAAGGGAAGACGAAACAATCAGGCCTGCAATGCAGGCCGGGGATTAACTTCGGGGATCAACTTCGAAGATTAACAAGAGAAAAATATGAATGCAGGACCCGGACATCCCTCCGCAGGAGGAGGGAAACACAAACGGCGCCGCGGACGGCGTCCGCCCAGACGAGGCGCGGGAGGCCCGATGGGCCGCCAGCGCCAGGAGCAGCAGGGCATCTTTACCGCTCCCATGGACCACAGCTACCGCGCCAATATGGGCGTGGATAATGGCAACGGCAACAACCGCGGACCGCGACGGCCGGGATTTTCGGCCTCCTACCCGGTGGTGGATCCGGAGCCTCTGCCCGCTCCACGAGAGGACGCAGCTTCACGCGTCTTTGCGTTTGTCGAAGACCTGTTCTTCCTCAGCAAGATTCAGGATACGGGCCGCAAGATGAACGTGAAGGTGGAATTCGTGAAGAACGAGAAGGAACTCACCGACCGGATGACGAGCAACGGCGAAGAGAAGCCTTCCCTGATCATCTTCGACTTGAACAATGCCAATGCCAAGCCCTTGACGCTCATCCCGAAACTTAAAAGCAAGCTGAAGAAGGGGACGTCGATCATTGGATTTCTCTCGCACGTGCAGGGCGACTTGAAACAGAAAGCGCACGAAGTGGGCTGTGACATGGTGCTGCCGCGCTCGGCGTTTTCGCAGAATTTGCCGCAGTTGCTGCGCCGGCATGGCGCGGTCGAGAGCGATTCCGGGGCGGCCGACTAGGATTGCAAGAGGATTGCAGAGGTCAGAGGTAAGATTGCAGAGGTAACACCCGTCGAACCACTGCCCGCACTCATACGTATTCACCTCTGAAATCTGACCTCTAACCTCTGACCTCTTTCTGCATTCCCCTGATACAATTTCGCCGTGTTCCCTCACAAGATTCTGATCCTGGCGACAGCTATGGCTATGGCCGCTTCGGCCTCTGCCCAGCAACCACCGGCCGACTCCCAGCAGCCTCCGGTAAAAGTGAACGTCCTGAATGTATGCGCGCCTTCGGCCGACGAGCAGAAGGAATTGTCATCGGCGCTGGCCAAGGTACCGGGCAAGCCGGCGTTCGGCGCGGACTACGAAGTGTCTCGCGGCCATTCCACGCTCGATTCGAGTATCCCGATTCCCGGCATGCAACCGTTGCCACCCGGAGCGGTCTCGGCGGCTGACTGGGTGCGGGTCCGGCGTGAGTTTCCCGACGCTGCCCTGTTCAGCAATGTCCAATACTCCTTCAGTGTGGATACGAAGAATATGGTGGAAACGCTCGTGCTGCGCGTGCGCGATCCCAAGCCCAACGACCTGATGGAGGTTTCCGTCGAGGATAGCGCTTCCGCGGTTACTTCCGCGACCGCGATGTTGTCATCGAGAACGCCGGTTTCGCGCGTCAAACTTGAGCGCTTTGGGAAGTCGTCGGTGGTGCTGGCGCGGTGTTCGGGAGAAGAAGGAAATCCGGCGACGGAGCAGAGCGCGTACGAACCCATTTTCAGCGCCGCCTCTTCGATTATGGAACACTATCGCGATGCTCTGGACGCGCGCAAAGTGGTGCCCCAGGAACTGGTTCACTTGCGCGCAGGAGCTTCAACCAAGGGGAGTGCGGGCAGCAAGAAGAACAAGTAGTTCACTTGCGAATTGTGCGGCCTGGAACGAAATCTGTTTTTCAGAATCTATCTACTAGCACTGTTTCTGATTTTTATGGAAATACGCAATGTCGTGATCATGGGCTCCGGATGCGCCGGCCACACCGCCGCTTTGTATACTGCCCGCGCCAACCTCAAACCTCTGGTGATCGAAGGGCATGAGCCGGGCGGACAATTGTCGCTGACCACGCTGGTGGAAAATTTCCCTGGATTTCCTGAAGGCATCCAGGGGCCGGAACTGATCGAGAACATGCGCAAGCAGGCCACGCGCTTCGGCGCCGACTATCGCATGGGGCACGTAGTCAAGGCCGATTTGAGCAAACATCCGTTCGAATTGGGCGTCGGCAAAGAGATAGTTCGGACCCGCACGCTCATCATCGCCAGCGGAGCGTCGGCGCGCTGGCTAGGCCTGCCGAACGAGCAAGCGCTGATCGGCCACGGTGTTTCCTCCTGCGCCACATGCGATGGCTTCTTTTTTTCGGGCAAGGAAATCGCGGTGATCGGCGGCGGCGACTCCGCCATGGAAGAAGCCACGTTTCTTACGCGCTTCGCCAGCAAGGTGACGCTCATCCATCGTCGCGAGCAGTTTCGCGCTTCGAAAATCATGCTGGACCGGGCCCGGGCTAATCCGAAAATCGCGTTTCTTACCGACACCGTGGTGGATGACGTTCTCGACGTCAGCAAGAAGGAAGTTACCGCTCTGCGCCTGCGCAATCGGAAGAGCGGCGAAAGCTGGGAGTTCCCCACGAGCGCTATGTTTCTTGGGATCGGGCACATCCCGAACGCCAGGATCTTCGAAGGCCAGCTCGAAACCGATGGGGATGGCTACCTGGTTACGCAGAAGAACGTCTTCACGCGAGTGCCAGGCGTGTTCGCGTGCGGCGACGTGCAGGACCGCCGTTACCGGCAAGCCATCACCGCTGCGGGCTCGGGCTGCATGGCTGCCTATGAAGTGGAGAAATATCTGGAAGAAGAAGGGCACTGAGGGCGAGCTTCGGGCGACGCGCTGAGAAAGTTGTCAGCGTAACACTTGCTTCCGCGTGGCAACGGGCAGCGTTTCGCACGCGGTCCGCAGCACCAATCGCGGTGCGTTCTTTCGAATCTTCATCAGGTAGGGGACGGTGCGTCTGGCGTCGGCCTTGGCGGTTTCGCGCAGAAGCCAGCCCAATCCTTTCAGGACCATGTCATCTTCTTCTTCGTTTTGCAGCAATTGATTTGAAAGCCGCGTGATCTCGGCAAAGAATCGCTGTTGGCGCGCTCCCCGGATCAGCGCCACACACGCGGCCCGCCGCCGCCAACGGTTTGGCGACTTCGCCCAGCGGAAAACCTCGCGGCCGCGGGCAGGGGCCGCAGCCACCATGGGCGCCAGCAGACAATGCGCCAGCGCGTCGTGATCGGCCCAACTGCTGATGCGGTCGAGCCAGGAGGCGAAGAGTCGGAATTCGTTGTCGCCAAAATTGCTGATTTGTTTTTCTAGCAGAAGAACAGCCATCACTTTCTCTTCAAGAATCTGGCCGGAGAAAAGTTCATCGGCGACCTGTACCAGGAAATCCATTCCCCGCTCGCGGGCGATGCTGCGCTGGAAGCGCAGCGCAAATTTTCTTAGTTCGGCCGTGTACCAGCCGCGCGATTGTATTTGCTCTTTGAAAAAATGTTGAACGTCTTCCGAGTGCGGGGCCGATCCGCCATCCTTTAGCACGCGGCGAATGTGGTCCGCAATGTAGCTGGGAGTGATTCCTTTGGGCATGTTTTTCTTCCTGTAGGGTAAGTGTCTGACAGATCGGCCGCGAATTGTCGGAGATTCTAGGCCTCATTTTCCAGGAGGCGATTGGGATTCGTCGTCGTGATCCGCCCAGTCCTCGGCAACCCCGCGCCGCACGGCTTCTATGTTCTCCTTTGTGGCAGGCAACAGATTGCAGCCACGGTGCTGATCAACAAGGTACTCATAGACTGTATGTTTGAAGAAGAACACGTACTTATCCCCTAGCTTCTCTTTCAGAGGAAGTGAATCGTAGAAGATGCGGTTCTCGGGGAAAAGAGGAGTCCATGGCTTAAAATCACGCTGCAAGAGAACCGTGACTTCGCCGTCCTCAGTTGACGGTACTGCCGCACAGGGTGGTTGCGACGAGCATATATAAGCATTAGTGCCGGCCAACTTAGTGACTTCTCCAATCACAACACGTTTTGATTCGCGACTCAGAACCCGAATCACATCAGGGCTGCACTTCTGTGGTACAGAATTATCCGCCGATTCTTTCTCCGCCGTGTATTCGTTCCAAGCAGTCGGCAAGATGTCCGCTTGCGTTTCGCATGGGTGCCAACTTGTCAAACAGGAAAAATTGATATCCATTAGTCGTCTGACATCAGCAGGATTTGCATAAGGAGTGAAGATCACATAGGCCTTTTTGCAGAACGTGCAGCCGCCGGGTCTGCCTATCCTGTATTCTGGATGCAAGGATGAAATGGGTTCAGGGGAGCCACTCTGTGCTTGTCCGATGAGTGAGAACAAGAACCATCCCCCGTTTTGGTCACGCCCGAAATGACTCGTTACTACGGCGTTGACTCCTTTACCCCACACAATGTTCTTGCGCACTCTGACAAATCCGTCAATCATCGCAGGCCTCGCGCCCAGAAATCGACACACGTGTCCAAAAACGTATGCCAGCCTTTGGTGATTCGCGAGGAACACATGGTGCCGTGTGAAAAGATCACCCAAGGCGATCTGAACGTCACATCGAGATGGCTGGCAGGGACCTTCTTGATGAATGCTATCTTTCCAATGAGCAATTACCAGCTGCGCATCCTGGTAGGTGCTCTTGCGCATTTCCAGCGATTTGAGATCGGCGAGCAAACGCTCGGCTTTTCTCCGCAGTACATGCCGGTCGACCTGAATCGCCACGGCTAGGATCAGGACGATCGCGCACAGTCCAGCAATCACCCAGCTGAGCACCTGGAAGATCTTTCTTGTCTGGGGCATAAATATAATAGTAGACACCAAGGCCCGTTCAATTGCGCCAAGATCGGGGGGATGGTTGATAACTGCATCGAGTCTCAATCAGTCCCGCGCCAGCCATTTACTTTGCGGGAGCTGTGCTGCCCGTCCTCAACGTTTTGTCATAAATCCACAGCAGTGCCGCGGTGGCGAGGCCGACGGCCGTGACGCTCCACCAGATGCGCGCCGGCTGGTGCGTGACTTCTCCGAAGTGGTGAACTAACGTGCCGCCAAACCAGCCGCCGATCAGCGAGCCGATGCCAATGGGCAGGAAGGCAAAACCCATGTACGTTCCCTGCTGTCCCGGAGAAGCTAGCCGTGAAATGTATTCGTAGTAGCGAGGCGCCTGGATAATCTCGCCGAGCGCCAGCACAAAGAGCGAAAGCACCGCGCCCAAGATCGTCGGTCGAAACGCCAGGATCAGCCACGAAGCAGATGTGATCACCGTCCCCAGAATCACGGCTTGAAACGCCGGGATCTTGCGGGTCAGGTAATTCATCGCCAGCGTGAGACAGATGACTGTGAGTCCATCTGTTACCAATACAATTTCTGCGTCGGCCTTCGCGTTGATGTATCCGTGAATGTAGCCGGGCAGGCTGATGTACTGCTGCCAGAACACCACCCAGTAGCCGGTAAAGAGCATCAGGAACCACATGAACCGGCTGATGCCTGCGAGCACGAGAACCAGGAGCCCGCACCAGATCCACCAGGGCACGGTGTATCTGGGATAGATCAACAAACCTATGCGTAGCAAGAAGGCGAAGAGCAAGACCGGCAGAACCAACCGGTAATTGCCCACTACAACGCAGAAGTTGCGCGCGACGGTGGCGATCGAAGGCGGAGGGGCGTCTCCAACCTTGCGCGGCTCGCGGAAGAAGATAATGACCACAAAGAACATGGCTAAGACGCTGAGCGCCGCCACGCGGTACACATTCTCGATTCCCAGATAGCGATGGGACCAAGACGCAAAATAAGGGCCGGCAGCGCCGCCGATGTTGACCATGGTGTAATAAATCGAGTAGCCGATGGAGCGGACGTTCTCTTTGGAAGCCCGCGCCGTGGTGCCCACCACACAAGGCTTCACCAGCGAAATGCCGAGTGCGGGGAGGATGAGAATGCAGCCGACAAACAGGCCGAGCGGCACGGCGTTGCGCACCGGCGCCAGCCATGACGCTCCGATTGAGCCGATCAGAAAATAAGCGACGGCAAGAATCAGGTACGCCATCGAGAGTGCGCGCCGAAAGCCGAGGCGGTCGGCAGCGGCTCCTCCGAAGATGGCGAGGAACCATACCATGCCACCGAACAGGCCGGTCAGAGTTCCGGTTTGTTCGGTTGAGAAATTCAGCTTCTCCTGCAGATAGAGAGCTAGAGAAGCGAAAGCCCCGTAGTAGGAAAGACGTTCGAAAATCTCGGTAATGTTGGCGACCCAGAAGGGGCGTTCGAAGCCGGTGCGGATTTCCTGCAAACGTTCGGAGAAGGTCAACCGTTGCTCCTGGGCGGCCCCTAAAGGGGCGTCCGACTTTGAAGACTTGCGGTATCGCTAAAGCGATACCCTGATACGAACCTGACTCTTGCCAGCGTGTCCCGCGGTGTTTCAGATTTTCAAACGCTGTCGGACTTCCTCGGCCGACAAGCCCGCCACTCGGATCACTTTATTCCGGCTGGTCTGGCCGGCTGCAATAGTAACGGACGAACGGGGTACCTTCAAAAGTTTTGCGAAGAAATCTGTGCAGGCTTCGTTGGCTTTGCCGTCAACGGGAGGAGCGGTCAGGGCGAGTTTCAGCGCGTCACCGACTTCGCCAGTGATGGCGTTCTTCTTGGCGCGCGGGCGGACTTTAACCGCGAAGGTCGTTCCTGCTGGCGATTCTTTCAGCTCGATCATTCTCTCTGTAGAGACGCTGCTTGCCGCGTCTTTGTCGAGTGCTGCACACCTGATGGCGTCTCGATTCGCAAGACGGGGCAAGCCCCGTCTCTACTCCTGTTTCGTGCGTTCTCCGAAGATTGCTGTGCCTACTCGGACACGGGTTGCCCCCTCTTCAATCGCAACTTCGAAATCGTGTGACATGCCCATGGAAAGAACTGTGGTGCCGACTTGCGGCAGGTTACGCGCGGCAATGCTGTCCCGAATCTGACGGAGCTGGCGGAAATAAGGTCGCGAGCCTTCCGGATCTTCGGTGTACGGCGGGACGGTCATCAAACCTTGAATCTTCAGATTTCCCCAGCGCGGGCCGCCTTGCAGAATCTGTTCCAGTTCGTCCGAGTTGGGGGCGACTCCGCTTTTTGCCTTCTCGCCACCCACGTTGATTTCGATCAGGACAGATAATATTTTGCCTGCGCTTTCCGCGGACGCATTCAGCTTCTCCGCCATCCGCACGGAGTCAACCGAATCCACTGCGTCAAACAACTCTGTTGCCTTCGCAGCTTTGTTGGTCTGCAGATGTCCGATCAGATGCCATTCAGCGTCGGGCAAATCGCGTAACGCATCCGCCTTGCCGGCAAACTCCTGCACTCGGTTCTCGCCGAAAACGCGCAGGCCGGAGGTGTAGGCCTCTCGGATACATTCCACGGGAAACGTTTTGCTCACGCCCATCAGGGTGATTTCGTCCGGATTGCGGGCCGCGCGGCGGGCCGCGGCTGCGATCCGGTCGCGCACTTGAGCGGCATTTTCGGCAATCGACATTCCGGAGTCGCTTACATCATCGTGGTGTGGCCGAGCTGCGCTCGGCTTGGACGGGCGAGGGCGCCCGTCCCCACACGAACATCCCCGCACGAGCCTACATGATTGCCGTCGGCGGCGCGGGATCCTCGGGCCTGCCAGCGTTGGCCAGCGGAACGCGGATCATGACAATCGCCAGCACGGCGAGCGCGCCCAGTGCCAGAAGAAATGGCGGCGTCCACTTGAACAGGGTTATGTCGTGGCCAGAGCCCACCAGGCCTGCGATGACCAGGCCGCACAACGCCTCGCCCGCGATCAGACCCGAAGCCGTCAGGACGCCGGCGTTTTCCACGCGCGCCTTCTGGGCATCGTTCAAGCCACGGCGGTCGCGCAATATATCGGTAATCCAGCGAATCACGCCTCCGATAAAAATGGCAAAGGTTGTGCCCAACGGCAGATACATGCCGACGGCGAAGAGCATCACGCTCTTCACTTCGATCATGATCATGGCCAGTCCCAACAGGATGCCAACGATCACCAGCGGCCATGCCATGTCGCCGCCGACGATTCCTTTGGAGAGCATGGCCATTAATCCCGCCTGCGGAGCCGGCAGCGCGGGGCTGCCGAAGTGGTAGGCCTTGTCGAGGATCGCGACTGGGAAGAACAGGACGAGCGATGCCACGACGATTCCTAAAAGGTCTCCAATCTCCATCTTTGAAGGCGTTCCACCGAGAATGTATCCGACCTTTAAGTCCTGCAGCATCTCTCCGGCGACCGCCGACGAGACGCAGACTACGGCGGCTACTCCTAACACTGCCGCGACTCCGCCGGTGCCCGAAACTCCCAGAGCGACCATCAACAGCGCTGCGATTACGAGCGTGCAAAGCGTAAGCCCCGAGACAGGGTTGTTCGACGAGCCGATCATGCCGACCAGATTGCCGGAAACGGCGGCGAAGAAGAATCCTACGATGAGCATGACGCCGGCCGCCACCAGCGAACCCGCCAGGACCTTGGAGCTGGAGAGCGTCCCCGCACCGGCGATAAAGAAGTAATACAGCACAATCATGGCGACGAACACCACGGCGATGCCGGCGAAAACGGCTTTCGCGGGCAGATCACGCTCGGTGCGATTCGTCGCTGCTTGCGCTGCGGCCGACTTTTTCAGATCAGAAACGGCGCGGCCCATGCCGACCGCCAACTGTTTGCGCATCTTGAAGAGCGTGTAGGTCGCGCCCACGAGCATTCCGCCGACGGCGATTGGCCGGACAATCGAGAAATAAATGGCTTGTGCGAGCAGAGGCCAGGCTATGGTCTGTCCTTGCGGCATTGATGCCTGGATGTAAGGACCAACGGTGAAGGTTAGGAGCGGAACCAGCAAACCCCAGGCCAGCACGCCTCCGGCAAAGTTCAAGGCGGCGAGTCTGGGGCCAATGATGTATCCCACGCCGAGATAGGCAGGACTGATGTCGGGCGCTGTTAACAGCGTGGCGCCACCGGTAATCGTTGTGGCCACATTTGGATTCGTGCTGGTGCGAAGCAGCAACTTCTTCCCCAGGTCGCTGATCTTCATGGGGAAAGTGTTGCTGGGATTGAACACATTGACCGCTCCCAACAGATACATGAACGCGCCGAAGCCCATGTTGGCGAACAGAATCTTCGCGGCCCTGGCGCCCTGTTGTCCGGCTTTGTGAATCTCGGAGGCGGCCACGGATTCGGGAAACGGCAGGTCGGGATCTTCCACCATGACGCGCCGCAGGAGCGTCACAAACAGAATGCCTAGAGTGCCCCCAATCAACATCAGGGCTACCGACTTCCAATACTCATCTTTGGTGAGTCCCGGCCACAAGCCAGCCATCACGAAGGCGGGAATCGTGAATATGGCGCCTGCGGCTACCGATTCTCCGATCGAGCCCACGGTTCGCGCGATGTTCTCTTCCAGCAGCGAACCCTTCATCAAGCGCAGCAGTGCCATGGAGATGACTGCGGCCGGATAGGTTGCGGCAATCGTCATACCCGCCTTGAGGCCGAGGTACGCGTTGGCGGAGCCTAGCAGGGCGGTCAGGAACAGACCGATCAGTACGGCCCGGAAGGTAAATTCTTTCATTTCCATGGTTTCCGGAACGTAGGGACGATGCTTGCGGGGGGCTTCACTATTAACCGCAGGAGTGCTCATGAGGACCTCGTGGCCACCAGAAATTTAATTGCCGGTTCACATTAGCAGCGACGGCGCACCTTACCATGCCGAAAGGCAGGTTTACAAGTGCAGGCCTCACGTAGCAGTCTGCGGACAATTATTGCGCAGCCCCTGAAGGGGCATCTGAGTTCGGAGAACTTGCGGTATCGCTGAAGCGATACCCTGATACGAACCCGGTGTCGCTAGCATGAGCCCAAATACGAAGATGCGCTCTGCTGTGGCCTGCCGGGAAAGTCAGTATGCGGGAAGCGCATTTTTTTTCGTGCAACTTTGCGCCTTAACCGGGGTTAGAATAGTCCGATTCAGGAGTATGTTGTGAGTCTCCCTGACCAGCCCTCCAGGAGTTCGTTCTTCGAGGAATTCCATTGCCGGGGATGTGGCTGGAAGGAAGCATACCGCTCCCGCCCTCGGGGGTTCTTCGAAAGATATGTGCTTCCGGTTTTGTTGCTGCAACCGGTTCGCTGTGAGCGTTGCTATCACCGAAGCTACGTCTTGAGCACAATCCCGGTGCTCGAACGCATTCCAGCCGAGCGTAAACAGTCACAGAGTGAACGGGCAGGCGATTCAAAGTCCGATGGCCGCGTTGCATAGCGACATGCGCCGCGGCTATACTGACTGCGTACAGACTGGCGCGGCGTTGGCGTGCCGGTTGCGGGAGGTCGTCTTCAGCAGTAGCAGTACTGGGTTTCGAATACGTGTTGCCCAGGGCCAAGCGGCGAACCATGGATATGCCGGCTTTGCCAAGCGTATTCTTGCGACTTTATTCTTCACTCTTTTCCCTGCCGACTGCCGTATCTGTGGTTCCCCTCTCCTTAGAGTTTCCCGGCTCCCCGTTTGTGAAGACTGTTTGCTCGCACTGCAACCGCTGAAGGGGTCGTACTGCACGGTTTGCGGAGAAGCCTTGCACATCCCTGCCTATATGGATGGCGGGGAAGTGGATGGCGGAGAGGCTCGGTGCATGCTTTGCCAGCGCACGGATCCTCCGTTCGAGCGGGCGGTCGCCTATGGAAGCTATGACGGCGGATTGCGCGACTTGATTCATCTGCTCAAGTTTCAGCAGGTTCGTCCCGCGGCGGCCGTACTGGGGCGCGTGCTGGCGGAGACGATTGCCAATCTGGAGCAGATGGTGCCTGAAGGTACGATCGTGGTGGTTCCCGTTCCCCTGCATGCGCGCAAGCAGGCGCAGCGCGGATTCAACCAGGCGGAGATGATCGCGCGGAGCGCGCTGCAGCAACTGGTGGGTGCGGAGAGATTCGATCTATCGACTGGAGTTCTGGTGCGCCGCCGCGAGACAGGAAGCCAGATTGGCCTGACTCGCCATCAACGGCGCGAAAATTTGCGTGGCGCTTTTGCGGTGAACGATCCAGCGCGGATATTGAACCGCGACATCTTATTAGTCGATGATGTCTATACCACGGGAACCACGGTCTCAGAGTGCGCGCGGGTGCTTCGCCGCGCCGGAGCGGCGCGGGTGTGGGTCGCGACCGTGGCCCGCACGCTGAAAATTTCCGATGTCATTGTTATGCCTAAGGCCGATGATCTGCGGGAAGAAGGGAGTGAAGACCGCGTGGGCGTGGCCGCTCGCGGGTAAAGATCATGTCGTTGCGCTTGCACAATTTCGCGAGCAGCATGCGGTCGCACCTCCCGGCATCGATGCTCGTCCCGGGCATGCATTCCGATGGGGATGGCCATGCGCTGCATCAACCGGTGCTGGTGCTGAACGCTTCCTACGAGCCGATCAATGTTTGCGCGGCGCGCCGGGCGATCGTGCTGGTGCTGAAGGGCGTCGCCATGACCGAAGAGGAAAACGGACACTTCCTGCACGCTGCCCGCGTGGCCATGCGTGTGCCTTCGGTGATCCGTCTGCTGGAGTATCGCCGGATTCCGCACCAGTCGCGAGCGCTATCGCGAAAAAACATTTTGCTGCGCGACCGCAACACCTGCCAGTATTGCAGCACCACGCTGCCCTCGGGCGAGCTTACGCTTGACCACGTCATTCCGCGCTCGCGCGGCGGCCTCTCCACCTGGGAGAACCTGGTCGCCTGCTGCCATCCCTGCAACCGCCGCAAAGGCAACCAGCTTCCGCACGAAGTCAACATGAAGCCCGCGCGCGAACCTCGCTCCTTCAATCTCCACACCAGTCGTCACATCATGCGGTTGATGGGGCACTCGGACGATAAGTGGAGGAAGTATCTGTTCTATTAGCCAGGTTTCAAGGTTTCAGAGTTTCAAGGACCACGGGAACCAGAAGTCAATGAGCCCTGAAGACTTCCCTCCGAGCTGCCAGCCGTGGCGCGCCAGAATGCTCCTACCTGCCGTGGCAGTGATCACCTTCCTTGGGATGATTGCAATCGCGGAGTATCAAATCCGTTCATCATCGAATTGGCCACCGCCCGCGCGCCATGAACTCGGCGGATGGCACGTTGACGATCCTCCGCTGTGGACCTTGGCTGCTGGCCTAAACCTTCCTGCTACTGTTCCAATCGTGTGGATGGCGGCACTCAGTGACGGCTTTACCTATGCGCTGGACGATCATCATCTGATTATCTACGTTCCGTGGACCTTCTTCGTGTTTTGGCTGTGGTACTTCGCTGCATACCATTTCGATCAGTCTGCGAACATGCAGGTTCGGGGGCTTACCCAAGGCTATCTTGTTTTCGCAGCGCAGGTGTTTATTACTGGAGAGCTGATCTACTCGCGATCGAAATCATCAATCGCTCACCCGCCTATCATCCGCAGAAGACTCCAACGGTGATCGTTGCCTGTTTCTGGGCATGGGTTCTCGCCACCATCATTGGCTGGGTAAACCTAATTCGATGTGTAAACAACAGAGCATCCGGCTGAGTTGCAACCTCGAAACCCCTGCTTCTTTGAAACCTTGAAACTTTGCAACCTTGAAACCTGGCCTCACTCTGAAACCTTGAAACCTGGCCTTATTGCGGCTTCGGCGGCTCTGCCGGCTTCTGATCCGGTTTCGGCTCGGCCTTCTGTACTTCCTGGCCTTCGAAGGTGATCCTCGACTTCGATCCAAAACGCCGGTAGTTCGTGTACTTGATGATCTCGCGGATTCTTACGTCTCCCAGGGCGAATTTGAGTGTGTCCTCGGCGCGCGTGTAGGTGGGGAACCAGTACTGGCCGTCAATCTGTTCGCGCCAGGTGGTGAACTTGGGGAACAGATTCTCCTGGCCCTTTTTCTTGCGGATATCGGGCACAGTCTTGCCATAAGTCTCGACGATCTGAAAATCGTGGTCGTCTACCCAGATGCGGCCCTGGAAATAGCGCTTCTTGCCGACGATCTGCTTGGGGGCGATGTCGAAGACGTAGGTGTTCAGCTCGTCCTGCTTCTGTTGGCCGACGTAGAGGATGTCGTATTCCCCGATTTCATCAGAGGTCAACACGAACGGGAGGCGGTTCTCAATGTCGTCAAAATCTTCCTCGGTCATCATGATGCGCTGCAGCGTGGGCTGGGGCGCGAAGACCACGTTCTTCACTTTGCGTCCCTTGTCGTCAAAGGTCACGTCAAACACTTGCTGGTAGGCGCCGTCCGGAGTGTCGCCGTCGAGCGTCATGACCTTGACGTCCTGCCTGTAGGTGTACTGATCACGCGCTTCCTTGAACTGTTTTTCCTTGGCTGCGAAGCGCTTGATGATTTCATCGACCGTGATGCCCTTGGGCTCGGACTTGTCGAGGGGACCTTCCTGCGCGCGGGCCGCCTGCGACAACATGACGAGAGGCAGAAATAGTGCTGTCAGCAAAAGAAACAAGGGGAGTGCGGATGGCACCGGTCGGGACTGGAATCTCATAAACCTTATTTTAGCGAAAGGCGCCACAGAAAGGTTAACGGCAGCCTCCACCCCCGGAGCCGCCGTGCAAACGGCCCTACGGAGGGGTGGAAGACTGCAGTTCTGCCTATTTCATTCGATGCAATCAGCCCCGGAAAGTTAGCTGGATTTACTTTTCTTTACTTTTGCGCCTTCGGCATGGCCTTCGCCATTCCCCATTCGACCAACCCCGGAAACAACTGATACAGCTTGATGGCGGGAATCATGGTCCAGGGCACGACGACTTCACGCTTTCCTTTGCGATATCCGCGATAGGCGGCTTGCGCCACTCGCTCTGCCGTGACGCCGCGCACGGATTGCGGGCGGATGTTGCCCTCACGATCGGCAACCACGTGCTTGCCGAAGTCGGTGCGCACGTAGCCGGGACAGACAGTAAGCACATTGATGTTGTCGCGTTTCAACTCAAGCCGGGCGCCTTTGCCGATAGCGTTGACGGCAAACTTGCTGGCGGAGTACAGAGACATAAACGGCACCGGGATGTGTCCGGCAACGCTGGAGATGTTGATGATGGTCCCACCGCCCTGGTTGCGCATGGCGGGCACGACCGCTTGCATGCAGGCAATCGCGCCGAAGAAATTGGTTTCGAACAATTCGCGGGCGGCTGACGGCTCCATATCGGCGACAGAGTCGCGGATGCCCACGCCCGCGTTATTTACCCACACATCCACGCGATCGAAGTTATGCAACGTCAACGCAATCGCGCGGTCGATTTCTTCGCGATTGCGAACATCGCACGCCATCGCGAGCGTGCGGTCGGTGTGGCCGACGCGGTGGCGGGCAGTCTCGGCGCGGCTGGCATCGCGCGAAAGCAGCACCACGCTGGCTCCTGCTTCGGCAAAAACTCTGGCAATCGCTTCCCCAATTCCCATGGAAGCTCCGGTCACGACCACGATTTTCCCGTCCATTTCCATGGCGACTCTTGTATCGCGTGGAGGGCAGTAAGTCAATGGAGACAGGTCTCAGGTCTTAGCTGTCAGGTATCAGGAAAATCCAATACTTGCGTCGGTCCTGACGTCCTGCTTTTCCTGACACCTGAGACCTGACACCTGACACCTTTTTAATGGCGTAGAATCGTGTTCACTGGAGGCGCTGTGAGTTCGCTGTTGCCCATCTTTCCGCTCGAACTGGTGCTGCTGCCGGGCGTTCCTTTGCCGCTGCACATCTTCGAGCCGCGATATAAGGAGATGATCGCGGAATGCCTGGAGCAAAAGAAGCTGTTCGGGGTGGTGCGGGCGTCTTCCGATGGAGTTGCCGACATCGGCTGCACGGCAGAGATCATGTCGGTCACCAAGAAATATGACGATGGGCGCATGGACATCCTGACGCGCGGGGTGGAGCGGTTTGAGGTGATCCAGGTGAACGAAGATCGAGCGTTCCTGCAGGCCGAGATTTCGGTGGTGGAAGACGAACCCGGCCAGCCGGCTGCACAAATGGTGACGCAGGCGGTGCGGTTGCGCGCCGAGATCGCAAAACTCGCGGGGACGAATCCCTCCGGGCCAGACGAACAAGCCGGCAATCTTTCTTTCTTACTCGCGGGATCGCTTCCGCTCGACCTGGATTTCAAGCAGAGCCTGCTCGCGACCTTGTCGGAGACAAAACGCCTGGAAGCGGTGATCGGCTACTTTGAAGCGATTCTGCCGGGACTGCGGCGGGCGTCGAAGGCGCAGTGGAATTAGCTCTCAGCTGTCAGCTCTCAGTTAAACCGGCTTTTTCCTGAAGGCTGGGTGACGTCTCAGTTCAGAAATTGATCCCACCTTATTGAAAAGGCGGACTCACAGCCCCCCGTGGAATCGTCCGAATGCGTGGGCAAGCAGCAGCGACATGATCAGAATGCCCGCCCCGAGGACGAGCACGTGCTGGGTTTTGCGCAGATTAAAGCTACCGACACGACAGACGAGCAGGTAGCCGACGGCGAGGTTGAAGAGGCCCCATAAGACATTGACGATCGAGGAGGACAAGCCTACTCCGGGTGGTGACGCGAAGGGGCTCTGGAAGGCATGCCCCGAGATTCCATTGCCAAGATGGGGCAGGGTGTTTGCGAGGAATGCACCGCCGAAGAAGTACGCCACAAAATGGTACCAGCGCATGGTTGTTCCCTTCTGGCCGCCAACCAAATGGTAGCAGGTCCCACTGAAGATCGATTCAAATGGCGCGTACAGAGACTGAGACACCCCCGGCAACTGATCGCGGAGATCTGAGAGGTGACAGCTCTTTTCGGCGGTATAATCCGCGTAAGGCTTTTTCCTGTGGGGGTAGTTCCTACCATGAGTGTTGCCCGGACTCTCGGCGAGTTGCGCCATAGTTCTTTCACTGCACAGCGTCTCGGTTCGCGGCGGGTCAAGGATGAGCTGCGCGAGAATCTGATGTTGCGGCTCCGCGAGGGTGCTCCGATATTTCCGGGCATCGTGGGATACGACGATACCGTTGTACCTCAGATCGTGAACGCGATTCTCTCGCGGCATAATTTCATTCTTCTCGGGCTGCGCGGACAGGCGAAGAGCCGCATTCTGAGGGCGCTGACTGCGCTGCTTGATCCTGAGATGCCTTACGTCGCGGGCTGTGAGATCCACGATAATCCTTACGCTCCGATCTGTCGGCGCTGCCGCGAACTGGTGGCGAAAGAAGGAGACGCCACGCCGATTGCCTGGTTGACGCCCGACCACCGCTATGTGGAGAAGCTGGCTACTCCCGATGTCACAATTGCGGACCTGATCGGCGATATCGATCCCATCAAGGCGGCGCGTGGCGGGCACGAGCTGTCCAGCGAATTCACCGTGCACTATGGGCTGCTGCCTCGCGCCAATCGCGGAATTTTTGCGATCAACGAGTTGCCGGATCTCGCGGGCAAAATTCAGGTTGGACTGTTCAACATCATGCAGGAAGGCGATGTGCAGATTAAGGGGTATCCGATCCGGCTGCCGCTGGATGTCGCGATTGTATTCAGCGCGAACCCGGAGGACTACACTGCGCGCGGCAAGATCATTACGCCGCTGAAAGATCGCATCGGGTCGGAGATTCGCACTCACTATCCGGCGACGGTGGAAGAAGGGATCGCGATCACGACGCAGGAAGCCTGGATTGAGCGCGCGGTTGATCACGATGCGTCGCGGCTGCACATTCCGAAGTACGTGCAGGAAGTGATCGAGCGCATCGCTTTCGCGGCGCGCGACGACAAGAAGATCGACAAGCGGTCGGGCGTGAGCCAGCGGCTGCCGATCTCGGCGATCGAAAACGTGGTATCGAATGCCGAACGGCGCGCGCTGACGCATCGGGAGAAGTTCATTGTGCCGCGCATCAGCGACATCTACGCGGCGCTGCCGGCAATTACCGGCAAGCTGGAACTGGAGTACGAAGGCGAGATGAAAGGCGCGGATCACGTGAGCCGCGAGTTGATTCGCACGGCGATCGCGAAAACGTTCGATACCCATCTGCACGGCGTCAACCTGAGTCAGGTGGTGCAGTGGTTCGATCTGGGCGGCGAGATTCAACTTAGCGACAATGCCGGGGCCGAGGAAGTGCTTGAAGGGTTGAGGCAGATTCAAGGGCTGATGGAAAAACTCGTCAAGCTGAACGTCGGCCCGAAAGACAGCTCCGAGATGCAGGTATCGGCAGCGGAGTTCGTCCTGGAAGGGTTGCACGCGCACAAGAAGATTGGACGCAACGAGGAGCGCGTGTTTACGGCGGGCGAGAAGCCTCCGAAGATCGTTGAGAAGCCTTCGTTTGAGCGAGACGAGCCGGGGTTTGGGCGGAAGAGAGGATTTAACTGAGTCAGGTCTCAGGTGTTAGGTCTTAGGTCTTAGAAAAACGGCTCTTCACTGGCACCTCCCTGAGGCCGACCTTTATGGGCTTCCTAAGACCTAAGACCTGGGCTTTTATGAAACGGATTCGCTACTCCAAATACGTTCCCGACCCGGCCAGCGAAATGAGCATGGAGGACTTGCTGGGCGCACTATCCGACTATTTTTTGCAAAGTGGATTCAACGGCAACTTCTGGTACCAACTGCCGGAAGCTGAGCATACGCTCGACGAGTTGCGGCGCGCGCTCGAGCAGGCGCTGCTCAATGGCGAGATGTTTGACGAAGAAATGCGCGACCGGCTGCAGCAGATGCAGATAGAGGGCGAACTCGAGGAGTTGATCGAGAAGCTGATCGAGCGTATGCAGCAGGAAGACTATATTTCAATCGATCAGCCGCACGATCCTTCCAAGCAGTCGAGCGTTGGCGGACAGGTTGGCGGCGCGCAGCAGACGGCGCAGTTTGAGATCACCGACAAGAGCCTTGATTTCCTGGGATTCAAAGCGCTGCGCGATCTGCTGGGGTCGCTCGGCAAGTCGAGCTTTGGACGTCATGACACGCGCGACATGGCAACAGGCATCGAGGCCAGCGGCGCGGCGAAACAGTATGAATTTGGCGACACATTGAACCTCGATATCACGGCGACACTGTCTTCCGCCATACAGCGCGAAGGGCTGGGACTTCCTTTGAACCTTGAGTACAACGACCTGCAGGTGCACCAGTGCGAATACCAGTCGTCGTGCGCGACGGTGCTGATGCTGGACTGCTCGCATTCGATGATTCTGTATGGCGAAGACCGCTTCACTCCGGCGAAGAAAGTGGCGATGGCGCTGTCGCAGCTGATTCGGACGCAGTATCCGGGAGATTCGCTGTCGCTGGTGCTGTTTCACGATTCGGCGGAAGAGGTGCCGCTCTCGCAACTGGCGCGGGTGAAGGTTGGTCCCTACTACACGAACACGCGCGAAGGTCTGCGCATGGCGCAGCGCATTCTGCAGCGACAGCGCAAGGACATGAAGCAAATCGTCATGATCACCGACGGCAAACCGTCCGCACTAACGCTCGAAGACGGGCGCATTTACAAGAATGCCTTCGGGCTCGACCCGCTGGTCGTCAGCCGGACGCTGGAAGAAGTTTCGAAGTGCAAGCGGGCCGGCGTGTTGATCAATACGTTTATGCTGGCTTCAGACTATGGGCTGGTGCAGTTCGTGCAAAAGGTGAGCGAGATGTGCCGGGGCAAGGCCTACTTCACGACGCCGTATACGCTGGGGCAGTATCTGCTGATGGATTACATGTCGCGGAAGACGAAGACGATTCACTAGCGGGGCACCTTCAGAGGTCGGATTACAGAAGTAACACCTTAGGTGCTGCCCGGGCGCAGCTTCGGTGTAAGATCGCTGCAGAATCCTCCGTTCGGAGATGTTATGAAACGAATTGCTGCTTTCATGCTGCTGGTCGCCTTGAGCTTGGCGGGGGCGATGCCGGCTCAAGGTCAGCGCATCAGTGTCGCAGAAAATGAGCGCCAGTCCAGGAAGGCGATGAAGAAGCAGCAAAAGATGTTGAACAAGGCAAACAAGAAACAGAGAAAAACGATGAAGAAGTACGAGAAGGCGCAACGGAAGGCGGCCAAGAAGGCGAACCGCCGCTATAGGAAATAACCTCTCGCGCTTTCGTAACCATTCATCACAAAACCGCAGTGATGGTCCGCACATCCGTTTGATCCCTGACGCAGTACTCTGATTCCACTCCCAGGACCTCTCCCGGTCCCGTTCCCTCCAGAAAGAGACTCGCTATGCGTGCGTCAAGACGCGTGTTGGTGTTTGTTCTTGCCTGTTTCCCGGCCTTTCTGTCGAGCTCGGCCGCGGCGCAGCAATCGGATCAAGTTATTGCTGAGCGCGTTCTCGGCCCGCAATGGAAACAGCTTTCGCGACGGGCAGGGATGATATTTGCCGGCACGGTGCTCACCACCGCGACCTCGACTGTGACGACTCAGACGGCGGTAACCGATCGGACAGGTCCGGGGGCGACTCCAGCGGTGCAGTTGAGTTTTCGCGTGGATGAGGCGATTGCCGGGGTCGAGCGTGGACAGGTTCTCACCATTCATGAATGGGCGGGAGCGTGGTCGATGCATCGGCCGATGAGCAGAGGTCAGCACATTTTGATCTTTTTATATCCGCCGAGCCTTTTGGGCCTTACCAGCCCAGTGGGCGGATCGCTTGGGCAAGTTGTTCTCGACTCCAGCGGGAAGAACGTTGTCGAGCGGAACTCTGCTGCTATTGGAGGGCAAGACACATCGTCTGCGCAGCCGCGTGTGCCCGTTAAAGTGAGCGTCGTTCAATTGGAGCGGGCCATCCGCAGCGCCAGAAGTGAAGAGGAGTGAGTCATGCGCAGGCGAATGCTTGTGGTTGCCGTTTTTTGGATCTGCAGTGTCGTTGTCAGCCGTGCTGGAGGTCCGGCCTTTGTCGCGGGGTCCGGCTACGCTGCGGGAGTTGAAGGACAAGCCCTGGTCTGGGCGAATGGTTCGGTGCAGTACTTCACCGACCAGGGGAACCTGAGCCCCATCTTGACCGGTGCGCAGGCCGATACTCTGGTTGCCACCGCTTTCAGTACCTGGACCAGCATTTCCGGGGTTGCGCTGACCGCATCGCAGGGAGGGCATCTTGCCGAAGATGTGAATGGCAGCAATGTCGCCGTCAACAGTAGCGGAACGATTACCGCCCCTGCGGACATTACGCCTTCAGCCACGGGCACTCCGGTTGGAGTCGTTTACGACTACGACGGTACGGTCACCGATGTGCTGCTGGGACAGGGTGCTGGAGACCTGGCCGACTGTTTCACCAACGCCGTGTATGGAGGGCCGGACAACTTCTCCACGGGCGGGAACATTGTGCACGCATTGGTGGTGATCAACGGAGTTTGCGCGGCCACCAGTGCGCAGTTGCCCGACGTTCAATACCGGTTGGTGCGCGTTCTGGGACGCGTTTTGGGAATGGGATGGTCGCAGGCCAATGTGAACGTGTTGACACGGGTGCCAGTTCCAACCAGCGCCGATTTTGCGGGATTTCCGGTGATGCACTTTCTCGATCCGGAGAACTGCGTGCCCATCAGCGCCTGCTATGCCAACGCGGCTGTCCCGAAAATGGATGACATGGACGCGCTCGCGCGGCTCTACCCAGCCAGCGTCAACCCGCAACCGGCGGGCAGAGTCTACGGCAGCGTATATTTCACCGATGCCTCTGGAAATGCGGTGCAGCCAATGCAGGGCGTCAATGTGGTGGCCCGGTTGATGGTCTCAAACGAGCCCTCGCGGCAATATGTTGTGACTTCCGTTTCCGGATTCGCATTTCACTGGAACGCGGGCAACATCATCACTGGATACATGGATGCCAATGGTCTTCGCTATGACCGGTGGGGATCGAGCGATCCCGTACTCGAAGGCTTTTTTGATCTCGGCCAACTGATGATTCCGACGGGGCAGAACATAGCCCAGTACCAGTTGAGCGTGGAAGGGCTGGACCAGGAATGGTCGCCGGGGGTCGAACCGTATGCTCTCACACAGGTCGTGCCCTCGGGCTCGTTCGCTCCGGTGGTGGTCACGGTGACGAGTGGGTCGAATGCGGAGCGGGACATCCTGATGTTGCAGGATGAAGTCGCCGAAATGCATCCCGGGAGCGGATCCACTTACGCGAATCCTGCGGCGCTTCCGCAGGGCGGTGGATGGGGGTCGTGGATCTCGGGCTACGGCAGCGCTGATTTTTTCGAATTTGCGGCCCAAGCGAACCGGACGGCCTCGATTGCGGTGACCGCGCTTGACGAAACCGGCGCGCCCACCGAAACCAAACTGCTTCCCGTAGTTGGGATCTGGGAAGTGAGCGACCAGAGCGGCGATCCAGCGCCGGCATCGACACCCTCGGCATTCAACTCGAACACTTTTGGAATGACGCGACTGGATGCGCAATTCAGCGTGGCGGAGATGTACCGCGTGGGGGTGGCTGACTTCCGTGGCGACGGTCGTCCAGACTACTTTTACCGCGCGAACCTCCTTTATTCGGATGCGGTTACGCCGCCGCGTCTCAGTCTTGCTGGTGGTGTGACTACTCTGCATGGCATCGGGTTCAAATCGGGGCTGCAGGTGAGCGTCTCCGGCAACAACAGCAACATTCTCTCTGCGTCAGCGAACCAGATCGAGGCGGTCATGCCTTCCGGAGTGCAGGATGGAACGGCTTCGATCCTGGTTGCGGATCCGGTGAGCGGCGCTTTTTCGCAAATGACGAATGCGTTGAGCTATGGGGCTCTGGCCACGGACCGGTTGCTTCTGTTGCAAGGTGCGGAACCGGCAACGCCAGTAGGGTCCGCAGCCGCCAATCCAATTCGCGTGCGGGCGGTTGCTGCCGATGGAGTTACGCCGGTGAGCGGGGCGACGATTGCCTGGAGCGCGACTAATGGTTTGCAGTTTGCGGCGTGCGGCGGAGCCTCTTCCTGCTCGGTGCTGAGCGATGAAGCGGGAGAATCTTCGAGTTGGGTAACTCCCACCGCGACTGGACAGAGTACGATTACGATCGCTCTGGCGCCAGCGTCGTATTCACCGCCGCAGTCGCAACAGGCTACGGTGGTGGGAACCTCATCCGCGCTCGACCTGGTTGCGGTCGCACCGACGCGCTGGGTTGGGCAAGGTGCGACGCTCGCGGTTCCGCTTACGGCGGAAGCGTTGGACCTGGGCGCGCCGAAAGCGAATGTCGCAATCAATTTTGCAGTCACTAAGGGTACGGCTGCGCTTTCGGCGAGCAGTGGAACTACCAACGGCTCGGGAGTCGCCACCATCACGGCCCAACTCACGAATCAAAATGCCGATGTGCAGGTGAGCGCTTGTGTCGCTCCGAATAATTTGCCGTGCCAGACCTTTACTTTGTTCTCCACGCCGCCTGCGCTGTGGACGCTGGAGACGGTGAGCGGGTCGCCGCAGGTTGTGCTGGCAGGGCAACAGTTTCAGCCACTGGTGATGCGCGTGACCGACGGCTCCGCTGCTGCGAATCCGGTGATGGGAGTGAACGTCACTTTTCTGACTACGCTGGCACGAGTTTCGGAAAACGGCATGCCCGTAATTCTCGGATCGTCTCAGGCGCAGGTTGTAAGCACGCAGGATGGGCTTGCTTCGATCGTTCCTTCAGCCGGAAGCGTCGGCCCGCGCGATGTGTTCATCACGGTGGGTGCGGGTTCCTCGATCGTGCAGGTTCAAATGGAGAGCGCAGCTGCCATTGCTACGGGCGCGACGAACAACGGCGGTGTTAAGGGCGGGCCTGTGCGGCGCGGCCCGTACTTTGGTCCGCAGATGGATTCGCAAGCGTCCGCGCCACAAGGCTTGCCGGACATGCTGTTTGCGGTTCCTGAGGGCGAGCTGGTGGATGATGCGGCAACTAGCCAGAGCACTTGTTCCGGCGCATGCCAGGACCCTGCTTCCAGTCCGGACGGAGACTTGGGCGTGAGCGGAACCGTTGTTGGGGCTGGCGATGCGGTTTCCCGAGCTTGTGATTCAGTCCCAGAGTTGCCGAAGGTCGAGGCCCCTCAGGCTCCGGCGGAGCCGTCGATCAAGGCCACCGGCTCGCCATGCCAATGATTTGATCAGGGCATCTCTGGCTCATGATTCTGGACGTGGTCATGACGCAAGAATGGCTGTGGACTTGGACTCGGAGAAAACAGCGACGAAAACGAAGAACGGCGCGGTTCCGGTGAAAGGCCCTGCGCGCATCCTGACTCTGGGGAAAGACTGCGCTTATAACGATGAGTTGCGCCGGTTGCAAATTGAGCTGGTGAAACTGCAGGAGTGGATCCGGCAAAAGGGCCTGAAACTGGTGGCCATTTTCGAGGGGCGGGATGCGGCGGGGAAAGGCGGCGCGATCAAGCGGATCACGGAGAGCCTGAATCCGCGCGTCTGCCGGGTGGTGGCGCTGGGCACTCCCACCGAACGGGAAAAAACGCAGTGGTACTTTCAGCGTTATGTGGCGCATTTGCCGGCGGCCAGCGAGATGGTCCTGTTCGACCGCAGCTGGTACAACCGTGCTGGCGTTGAGCGCGTAATGGGTTTCTGCACTGAGAGCGAGTATCTCGAATTCCTGCACGGCTGCCCGGAGTTCGAGCGCATGCTGGTGCGTTCCGGCATCATCCTGCTCAAGTACTGGTTCTCGGTAAGCGATGAAGAGCAGGAGCGCCGCTTTCAGGACCGCATGAAAGACGCCACCAAACGCTGGAAACTGAGCCCCATGGATCTGGAATCGAGAAGACACTGGGTGGAGTACTCGCGCGCCAAGGACGAGATGTTTGCGCACACGGACATTAAACAGGCTCCCTGGTACGTGGTGAGTGCGGACAACAAGAAATGTGCGCGGCTGAACGTGATTTCCCACTTGTTGTCACAGATTGCTTACAAAGATCTGACGCCGGAACCGCTGAAGCTTCCGCCGCTGGAGGGGGTCAAGTACGTCCGGCCGCCCATGCACGAACAGAATTTCGTCCCGGAAGTGTACAAGTCGGACTGACGAAGGTTTCAGAGTTTCAAAGTTTCAATGACTCCAGAGGCGGCCCTCGTCTTTTTTCCTTGAAACATTGAAACTCTGAAACCTTGAAACCTGTCTACATCACTTCTTCGTCCACTGATCTACCCAGTCGTTGACCGTTTTGTACCAGAGCTGCGAATTCTGCGGCTTCAGCACCCAGTGGCCTTCGTCGGGGAAGTAGAGCATCTTAGACGGCACGCCCAATCGCTGCAGCGTGGTGAAGAGCTGGAAGCCTTCGCTCACGTCGAGTCGGTAGTCGAGTTGCCCGTGGATGACGAGCGTGGGCGTCTTGAAATTCGTCGCAAACAAATGCGGAGACCACTTCCGATACAACTCGCGGTTGGTCCACGGCGTGCCCTTGAACTCCCATTCGTTGAACCAGAGCTCTTCGGTCGTGCCATAGTCCGATTCATTGTTGAACGTGCCATCGTGCGAGACGATGCACTTGAAGCGGTCGGTGTGGCCGAGCACCCAGTTGGCCATGTATCCGCCAAAGCTGGCGCCCAGCGCGCATTCCCGATCTTTGTCGATGAACGGATAAGTCTTCTCGGCATAGTCGAGTCCCTTCATCAGGTCTCCGAACGGGGCGCCACCCCAGTCGCCGTTGATCGAGTCAACGAACTTCTGCCCGTATCCAGTCGAGCCGTGGAAGTTGATCATGACGACCACGTACCCGTTGGCGGCGAAGAGTTCGGGATTCCAGCGGTACGACCAGTCGTCTCCCCAAGCCCCCTGCGGCCCGCCGTGGATGAGGAACTTCACTGGATATTTTTTGGAGGCGTCGAAGTTTGGCGGCTTGACGAGGAAGCCTTGGACCTTGTCGCCGTTCGCGCCGGTGAACCAGAAGGGCTCGAGCGGGGACATGGTGACTTGGGCGAGAAGGGCTGCATTGGGGTCGGCCAGCAATTCGCCAATGGAATTGTCCTCGGCTTTTCTCTGTAGGCGAGACCTTGCCTTGTCCGGATCGAATTTCATGTTGTATTTGAAGATCCGGCTCGGGTGCTCAACCGATATCTGCGTAAGCAAAATCCATCTTGCATCCGGGGTGACAGCGGGGTCGTCTTGGTAGCCGCCGAGGAGTGCGTCGCGCTTACCGTCAATTCCGGCCCAGTACAAAGGCGACTCTGCCTTGTCTTCGGCGACGAAATATATTCGCTTCGAGTCCGGTGCCCACGTAAATGTTCCAACCCAGCGGTCGAAATCTTCCGTCAGGTTCTTCTTCTCTCCCGTCTTGCAGTCGTACAGCATCAGGCGGAAGCGGTCGCTCTCGTATCCCGGACGCTGCTGGGCGCGGTAGGCGATGTACTTGCCATCGGGCGAATAGAGCGGAGTCGAGTCGCTGGCGGGATTGTCGGCGGTGATGTTCTTGGCTGGTCCTCCATTCACCGGGACGATCCAGAGATCATTGTTGGTGGACGTGGCTTCGACCTTGTCGTGGTTCGAGGTGTAGCAAATCTCCTGCCCGTCGGGCGAGAAGGCGTAATCGTCCTGTCCTCCTAGCGAGAATGGAGGCGCGTCGTAGTCGCCGGGCGTCAGGTCGCGGGCTGCGCCACCGTCAGCGGGAGTGACAAGGATATGCGTGCGCATGCCGCGCTTGTATGCGTTCCAGTGGCGATAGAGCAGGCGGTCGAAGATAATGGCCTTGACTTTCGACTCCTCGGCTTCTTTCACCTTCCTGGCATTGCACGCCTCGTCCGTGCACTCAGGGTAGACATCGGAGGTGAAGAGAATGTTCTTGCCATCCGGCGACCAGAGTTCGCCGCCAGCTTCGGTTGCGATCGAAGTCAGTTTGTGGACGCCAGTGACCGCACCAGCAGCGACATCGAAATCGGCGACCCAGACTTGCGAGCCACCTTCTTTGGTCGAGAGGAAGGCGAAGCGCTTGCCATCCGGCGCCCAGCGCGGCCGGTCGCCGTCCTGATCGGGGATGAGAATGCGCTCTGGTCCTCCCGCCAGCGGGACGATCCAGATGTGCGGCGTCTTCTTATTCGCGGCCAGATCCACATCTACCGCGCTGAAGAGCACCCACTTGCCGTCGGGCGATGGGACGGGCTCGCCTACTCGCTTCAGCTTCATCATGTCTTCGAAGGTGAAGGGGTGCTTGGCCTGGGAAAAACAAGGAAGAGTCAACAGAAAAACTAGCAGGATAAGACGCCGCATGGGCTACCTCCGCAGAACAAGAGAGTGTACACCGACACAATGGGCCTTCTGCCGCGAGACTTCCTACGCTGCAGAAAGAAGCAGGTCCTTCGCTTCGCTCAGGACGACAAATTTATTTGTAGGGCGCTGGTTTATAGGGTGCTGGAGTGATAACGCTGACATGGCGTGCCTCACCCCAACTCTTCGAGCATGGCAGTCATCTCTGATTGGGCGTGGGCGTTGTTGGTGCGGCGGGCAGAAGAGATGCCATCCACCAGCCAGCGCTTGGCCTCATCGACTCGGCTGGCGCTGGCCAGCATTTGCGCCGCCATGAAGTACCCGGGCGTGTAGTCGGGATTTTTCTCTACCAAAGTTTTATATTCCTTCAGCGCCTCATCGATCTGTCCGGCCTTCGAGTACTCCATGGCCAAGCCGTAGCGGGCAAACTCATCCTCGGGATTCGCGGTCAGAATTTCGGTCAGCGCGGCAATGCGATCCATAAAGGCAGGTCTCAGGTCTCAGGTGTCAGGTCTCAGGTCTTAGGTTAAAGCCAATGGCCAAAAGCTGAGACCTGACACCTGAAACCTGATCTTCTTCATTCATATCATGGTCGGCGTTACAATGGCTGTTCTTTGAGGGATCAGATTGGCCTGCCCTTTTTTCGTACCGCTTGAGATGGTGAACGACGGTTCCTGGCCTCATCCTTCGCGTCTGCCGCTGGGAGCGGGATGGACGGGGAACTGCCTGGCTTCGGGGCAGGAACTGGCGGCATCCGACACCCACCTACGGGAATTCTGCAATCTTGGTTACGCTCGCGCCTGTCCGCATCTTCCTCCGCGGCGAGACTGGGATGCGATTCGCTTTTCGGTGGCCCGCGGTGGCCGGGAGCAGGTTACTATCTGCTTTGTTTGCGAGTTAGACCACGCTCCCATCGAACATGGGGAATTGACCTTTGACCTGGTGAACGACTTCTGGCTCAACCGGCACTCGGACCCGCGTGTGCTCAGGCTCGCAGGCAGTTATCTGCAATCATATCGCGCGCGGCAGACCCTCTATGAATGACGACGACAAGGCAATGCTAATGCGGCCTCGGCCGGTGCGTGAATCGATTTCGGAAATGGCGGAGATCGTCATGCCGAACGATGCCAATCCGCTGAACGCGCTGGTGGGCGGGCGGTTGATGCACTGGATCGATCTGGCCGGCGCCATGGCCGCTCACCGGCACTCCCGGCAGCGGGTGGTGACGGCGTCGATTGACCATATGGACTTTCTGGTTCCGGTGCGGGTGGGCGATCTGGTCATCCTGCGAGCTTCGGTGAATCGCGTTTTTCATACTTCGATGGAGGTCGGGGTCAAGGTCTGGGTGGAAAACTATCGTTCGCAGGAGAACCAGCACGTGAGCTCGGCGTATCTGACGTTTGTTGCGATTGACGAGGCGGGGAATAAGCTGGCTGTACCGCCCGTGGTTCCCGAGACCGAAGATGAAAAGCGCCGCTACGAGGGCGCCGCGCGCCGCCGGGAGATTCGGCGCGCGGAGTCGGCACGCAGGAATGACGTTCGGCTTTAGGTCATGCAATGCGAGCCCCCAAAGGGGCTTTGATTTAGGAGAAGGTACGGCATCGCAGAAGCGATACTGATACGAACCAGGAGTCGCTAAGGCGGCGCCTGATGCGAAGCGTCATTATTTTATTTGTTTGTTCTTAGCTGAGACCTTATAACTGATACCAGAGGCCTTACTTATGGACGGCGCACTTCTTGTTCATCGCCTGCAGTTTGCCTTCACCGCAACATTTCACTATCTTTTCCCTCAACTCACCATGGGGCTCGCCCTGTTGATCGTTGTGCTCAAGACGATCGGGTTGCGGCGCAACGATCCCGTGTATCACGAAGCAGCGCGCTTCTGGGGAAAGATTTTCGGCATCAATTTCGTGTTAGGTGTCGTGAGCGGCATTCCGATGGAATTCCAGTTCGGCACCAACTGGTCAATTTTTTCGCGATTCGCGGGCGGAGTCATCGGCCAGACGCTGGCCATGGAAGGCATGTTTGCTTTCTTCCTCGAATCGGCGTTTCTCGGATTATTTCTCTACGGAGAGAAACGGCTGAGCCCGAAAGCACACTGGCTGTCGGCGGTTGCTGTCTTTGTGGGTTCGTGGCTGTCGGGCTACTTCATCATCGCCACCGATGCTTTCATGCAGCATCCCGTCGGCTATTTCACGGCCGCGGATGGAAGCCTGCAACTGGCGAGCTTCTGGAAGTTCGTGCTAAATCCCTGGGCGGGATGGCAATACGCGCACAACATGTGCGGAGCGGCGATCACCGGTGCGTTCATCATGACGGCGGTGGGCGCGTTTTATTTGCTTTCCGGCAAGTGGACCACTCAGGCGCGCATATTCGTCAAAGCCGGCGTGATCGCCGGCTGCGTATTCTCGGTGCTGCAGATTTTCCCGACCGGCGACCGGCAAGGCAAGATGGTTGCCGATCAACAGCCGGTGACGCTGGCGGCGATGGAGGGATTGTTTCAGGGGCAGCCCGGCGCGCCGCTAGTCATCGTCGGTCAACCTAACGATCAGCAAGGCAAGATCGATAACCCGCTTGAAGTTCCGAAAGCATTGAGCATGCTGACTTATCGGCGATGGAATGCCAATGTCCGCGGACTCGACGCTTTCCCCAAACCAGACTGGCCGGGCAACATTCCATTGCTTTATTACAGCTACCACATCATGGTTGGGTTGGGGACGATCTTCGTCGCCGTCATGGTGATCGCGGCGTTGCTGCTGTGGCGCGGCAAACTCTTTGACGCCCGATGGATGCTTTGGATACTGATGCTGGCGGCGCCATTTCCATATATTGCCAACACTGCCGGATGGATGACGGCCGAACTCGGCCGCCAACCCTGGCTGGTTTATGGATTGATGCGTACCGAAGCCGGCTACTCCAAGATGGTGTCGGCCGGCAATGGCATGTTTACTCTGTTGGGATTCATGGGCATGTACATGGTGCTGGGCATTTTGGGCCTGTTTCTGATCCGGCGGGAAATTGAACACGGTCCGGTGGCTGGGCCGGCGACGGAGGCAAAGTAGATATGGCGAGCCTATGGTTCTGGGTTGTCGCAGTGATGGTTGCGACCTATGTTGTGCTCGACGGATTCGATCTGGGCGCGGGCGCGATTTATCTGTTTGCGGCCAAGACGAATGACGAACGACGGCGGGTGCTGCGCGCCATCGGGCCGGTGTGGGATGGCAACGAAGTCTGGTTGCTGGCGGCTGGCGGCGTTCTGTACTTTGCCTTCCCTCAACTCTACGCGTCGAGTTTTAGCGGGTTCTACCTTCCGCTGATCATGGTCGTGTGGCTGCTTATGCTGCGCGCCGTCGGCATTGAATTCCGCGCTCTTATCGAAAGCCGGGTCTGGCAGGCCTTCTTCGATGTGGTTTTCAGCGTCTCCAGCATTTTGCTGGCGGTGTTTTTCGGGGCGGCGCTGGGCAACGTGGTGCGCGGAGTTCCACTGGATGCAAGCGGCTATTTCTTTGAGCCGCTCTGGACCAACTTCAAACTTGGTCCGCAGACGGGCATCCTGGATTGGTACACAATACTCATCGGCGTGATGGGGCTGGGGACTTTAGCAGCGCACGGGTCTTACTACGTTGCGCTTAAGACCGACGAAGATCTCGGGCGCCGCGCCCGCGGTATCGCCTTGCTGTGCTGGCCGGTGCAGTTTTTTCTGACCTGCAGTTCGCTGGTTGCGACTTATTTCATCCGGCCCGAAATTATGGTGAACTACGGGAAGCACACGATCGGGATACTGGTTCCGATCATCGTCTTCGCCAGCCTGGCGGTGATGCTGTGGGCTAATCCCAAGGGCAAAGAGGAGGTCGCGTTCGCTGCCTCCAGCCTGTATATAACGTTCATGCTGGTGGGCGCGGCGTTTGCGCTTTATCCGGTGGTACTGCCTGCCCGCGACCACCGCTACGACCTTACCATTTACAACACCGCCGCTGGCAGTCATGGGTTGAGCGTCGGCTTGATTTGGTGGGTGCTCGGCGCGGCCCTTGCGGTGGCGTATTTTGTGTACGTCTATCGCATGTTTCGCGGCAAGGTGCAGTTGGGAGAAGGACACTACTAGAAAACCAGGTCTCAGGTGTTAGGTGTCAGGTCTCAGGTCCCAGGGAAGACCTGGGGTGCGACTGGGCTGAGTGCTGATCGCCAGCCTTTCCTCCCGTATAATCTTCGGATGAGCGCTCATTCTCATCATCCTGGGCAGCAACAGCCTTCGCCTCAACCTTTACCTGGCGTCAACGCCATCATTGCCGTTGGTTCGGGCAAGGGCGGAGTGGGCAAGACCACGCTCGCGGTCAATCTGGCGATCGCCCTCAGCAAGATGGGGTACAAAGTCGGATTGCTGGACGGCGATGTCTACGGGCCGAACGTCCCGCTTATGCTCGGCATCAACGAGCAACCCAAAGTGGTGGGCGATGGGCAGATTGCTCCCATCCAATCGCATGGGCTCAAGGTTATCTCGGTCGGATTCCTCAACCCGGGAGACAAACCGCTGATTTGGCGCGGTCCGATGCTGCACTCGATCATCAAGCAGTTTCTGGGATCGGTGCAGTGGGGACAGCTTGATTATCTTGTCATTGATCTTCCTCCGGGAACTGGCGATGTTGCGCTTTCGCTGATTCAGACGGTGCCGCTGACGGGAGCGATCGTGGTCTCTACGCCTTCCGACGTTGCTTTGCAGGATGCGCGCAAGGCCATCGAGATGTTCCGCCAGATGAAGGTGGATATCGTGGGCATGGTCGAGAACATGAGTTACTTTGTCTGTCCGCATTGCCAGCACGAAGTTGACATCTTCTCGCGCGGCGGCGCGGAGAAGACGGCGAAACAGTTTGACGTTGCCTACCTCGGAAGCGTCGAACTCGATCCGGAGATTCGGAAGGCGGGCGACAGCGGCGTTCCGTCGGTGCTCGAGGGAGAAGATTCGCCTCATGCGAAGTCGCTGTTCGCGTTTGCCCGCAAGGTGGCGGCGCGAGTGGAGGAGATCAAAGCCGGCAGTTCGGAGAGCGTGATTCAGATTCAGTAGAGCTGCAAAGCCCCAAGCTTGCCGGCTAAAGTGGCCCACTCGCCGGAATCCCACTGTGCGATCAGATGAGTACCCACCCTTCGCAAAAAACGCGAAGGATGGGCCACCCCCCCGCCGCATCTCCATTAATAATATGAACAGCGTCCGACGGCTCAACCTGGTCGTCGGGACCACAAAAACAGGGAGGGCATCTTGGCCGCAAGAATTCTCATGGTTCTTTGTGCGAGCATTGTCTTTACGCTCGGGGTCGTCCACTTCGTCTATACGTTCTGGGGGCCAAAGCTCACGCCCCGCGACCCCGCGCTCGAAATCAGCATGAACCAGATTTCGCCTGTCATTACGAAAGAAACAACCATGTGGCGGTGTTGGGTGGGCTTCAATGCCAGCCACAGCATGGGACTTATTTTGTTCAGCTTGGTTTTCGGTTATCTGGCATTGGCTCACGGCCAACTCCTGTTTCAGTCACCGTTCCTGCTGGTTGTGGGGCTGGCAATGCTTGGGGGTTTTGTTGTGCTCTGCAAGGTTTATTTTTTCAGTGTGCCGCTCATGGGCGTCTGCATTTCTCTGGCCTGCTATGTCGCCAGTATTGTGCTATTGCGAGTGATGACGAACGTCTAGATTCATGCTACCAGCGGCATCACGGAGGCCACTTCTCGAAAAGCGCGAGAAGTGGCGCACCCCTAGTTGTTTCGGTCAATGCAAAAAGACAAACCCGAGTGGTACCTCCCGGTTAAAGTGGCCCACCCGCCGGGCGAGATCAGAAACTGAGGGTGGGCCACCCGCGAGGGAAGTGGGCAGCCCGCCTCTCAAATTCCAAGAGGCCTCAGATGTAAGCTGGATTGCGCACAGAGTTCGAGGGCAATCAGTTTCTGCGCGTCTTTCTCTGGGGGCCAGCCGCCGACGTCAGCATGATTAGGGTGGACACCTGGGCTCAACTCAACAGACAATCCGATAGTGAGCGCGGAAGACTTCATCAGATCAGCTCTAGCGATAGCGCGTTTTGCTCTCTCCTGGCCGATCTTGTCTCCAATTCGCCACGTTTCGGCGTGCTGCATACCATCTATAAACAACATCGAAATCACAAATCGATTAGGGGGTGGAAGGAATGCAGCCGGTTTTACACCGGTCCCAGAGTAGTGATTGCTTTGAAAGATGAAGCGGGTCAGCGCCCGGAGTTCATAGGATGTGCGTCACTTGATTGCCTTCTCAATCCCGACCAAAATTTCGCGAGGGAACATCTCAGAGAGCTGCTCCATGCCATGAATCTTGCTCGTATCACTGAACCTGCCTGCATATGAGAGTCTTCCATCCGCACCTACGCTAACGGAGAACATTTTCCCTGGCCTGCCGATCCAATCAAAGGATATTTCGCCATCCGGGTCCGCCGCTGACCTGATCCCCTCTTTCGGAACGAAGCTGAGTATGATTTCGGACGAAGGAAAGGGGAAGAGGTATGTCGAGGAGCAGGCACACGGAGGCGCAGATGATTGGGGCCCTGAAACAACTGGAGGCGGGGCGCAAGGCGGAGGACGTGGCGAGAGAAGTGGGCGTGTCGAAGCACACGATCTATGCCTGGAAAGCGAAGTACGGCGGGATGGACGTGAGCCAGGCGCAGGAAGCGAAGCAGTTGCGCGATGAGAACACGCGACTGCGGAAGCTGGTAGCGGATCTAAGTCTGGACAAAGAAGCCTTGCAGTCGGTGATCCGAAAAAACGGCTGGAGCTCGTAGCGCTGAAGGCAGCTATCGGGCAGATACGGCAAGACTATGCCTTCAGCGAGCGGCGGGCGTGCGGCGTGATGACGATGGCGGTATCGAGCTACCGCTACCAGACGAGACGCACGGATGAACCGCTACGAACGCAGCTGGTGGAGTTAGCGCGGGAGAAACCGCGCTTCGGATATCGGCGGCTGCACGTTTTGCTGGGCCGCTCGGGAGAACATGTGAACCACAAGCGAGTGCATCGCGTGTATCGGGAGGCGGGGCTGATGATCCGGCGGAAGAAACGGAAGCACTGTGTGCGTGCAGGCAAGCCGCTGGTGGCGCGGACTTCGGCGAATCAGGAGTGGGCGCTGGACTTCCTGCACGATGCGGTGGAGTGCGGACGGGCGATCCGGGTGCTGAGTGTGGTGGATGCGTACACCAGGGAGTGTTTGGCCTTGGAAGTGGATACGAGCTTTGCCAGCCGAAGAGTGACGCGCGTGTTGGATGCGATCGTGGCCGAGCGGGGACAACCGCAAGCGATCCGCTGCGACAACGGGCCGGAGCTGACGAGTCGGCATTTTCTGGCGTGGTGCGTAGAACGGCAGATCGAGTTAGTGCACATTCAGCCGGGAAAGCCGACACAGAACGCGCACGTCGAGAGCTTTCACGGACGGCTGCGGGAAGAGTGTTTGGCAGTAAGCTGGTTTCAGAACCTGTTCGATGCGCGTGGGAAGATCGCGGCCTGGCGCAAGGAGTACAACGAGGAGCGTCCGCACAGCAGCCTGGGATACCGCACGCCGAAAGAATTTGCGGCGGCGCAGGCGGCGGGCTTCTACAGCGCTGAGCGAGGGGCAAGGGACTCAAACGCCGCCCCTTGCCCCTCGCGCACCCCCATCCCGGCTCAACCCCGAGATGGAACAGAAGAAAGTTGTCGTATTCTTACGTGAACGAAAGCAGGGGGCAGGTCACGGGAAGAGTTG